>Ga0209375_1003377_pt1 | contig 11154 bp, 15 predicted proteins | sample GraSoiAngelo_131_FD_185888 | JGI IMG/M metagenome (GOLD analysis project Ga0209375, IMG submission 185888) | Grasslands soil microbial communities from the Angelo Coastal Reserve, California, USA - 14_0929_02_30cm (SPAdes) (version 2) | ecosystem: Environmental > Terrestrial > Soil > Grasslands ...
CTACTCGAGAAGACAACGAGGCAACTCAGCGAGGCGGAAGCCGAGAAGCTCGTCCGGCCGCAGCGGCGAGCGAGTCGTTGAGCTAAGCGGAAGACCGCAGGCCTCGCGTGCATATCGCAAACGCGGGGCGTGTGGGGCGCTGAGTTCTGGGGGACGCCGAAACCGTGCTGGTTCGGCGATTCCAACACCTAGCCGCATTCAGCACTCGGGGATGCGCAGCCCAGCCGAATACCGTTCTGATTTGGACGGCACGCATTCTCCGCCTCCCGTGTCAGTGACCGCCGAATTCGACGAGATCGCGACCGGCGAGCGGACCCCCGGCCTGCTGCAGGCGGCCACCCGTCGCGAGACCGCCGAGATCGATCGCCGTGAAGCCGAAACTCTCGATGAGCTGTTTGATGAATGCGGTCGGTTCGGGATGGTCGCCCGAGACGAAGATCACGCGACGTCCTCCGTTCTTGACCGGCCCTTCATTGAAGCGGGCGGTGACGATCGAATTGAACGCCTTGACGATGCGGGCACCTGGCGCCAGGGCCGCCACGACCTCGCTCGCGCCCTTGCCGCCGAGGTCGGCGAGGACGAGCTTCGGACTCGTCTCGACGAAGGGATTCGTCGCATCGATGAGCACCCGGCCGTTCCAGGCGGGGAGGCTCTTCAACGCCGACTCGACGTTTCGCCAGGGCACGGCCAGCAACACGTAGTCGAGGCTCGCGACTTCCTCGACCGAGGCCGCGAACGCACCACGACCCAGCTCGGCGACCGTGTCGACGAGTGCAGCTGGACCACGCCGGCTGCTCAAGACCACTTCATGGCCCCTGGCCAGCGCCTCTCGCCCGAATGCGAGCGCGACAGCGCCGGCGCCGATCGTTCCAAATTTCATGCTCCCCTCCTATCGTTTGAGAAATCGATGAGGACGACGCCCGCCCGTCCGGCTCGACCGACGTGCGCGAGCGCCTCCGCGATCCGTGACGGCACGGAGCGTTCGGCCACTTCGAACAGCGCTGGCTTTTGCGCGAGCTGCAGCGCGAGAGCGACATCGGCTCTGTGCTGGTGGGGTGGTTGTCGCAGCCAGCTGCTCATCGCCACGCCTGTGAGCGTCAGCGATCGGGCTGCTCATCGCTTTCCCATCGATGCCCGCGCGTGACCTTAGGCGATCGCGCGAGCACGTCAGGATCCCGTCGGACTGCGCGGGATGCCACGCGCCAATGACAGCGTATCAACCATTTTCATGAACGTCGACCTAGCGAGGCGTTCCGGGCCCGCATGTCCGAGTGCGGACAGCAGTATCGGCGACGACAACGGTTGGGCAGTTGACCACCGAGGGAACCCCTGCACGTTATGAATAAGCAGGCTAGGCGGCCACCCGGACGATCAGCTTTCCGAAGTTGCGCCCCTCCAGCATTCCGATGAAGGCGCCTGGCGCGTTTTCGAGACCGTCGACGATGTCCTCGCGGTAGCGGATGCGACCCGTGGCGATGCCCGCACCAACCTCTCGCAGGAAGTCGGCATAGTGCTCGGAGGCAAAATCGTAGTAGATGAAGCCGCGTACGGTCAGTCGCTTCGAGAGAATCTGCCGCATGGTCGCGGGTAGTCGGTCGGTACCGTCGCCGTCTGGGACGCCGTTGTACTGCGCAATGAGCCCAGAGACCGGAACGCGCGCAAAATCGTTGAGCAACGGCAGGACGGCTTCCCAGATGGCTCCGCCGACGTTCTCGAAATAGACATCGATGCCGTCTGGACAGGCGGCCGCCAATCGCGCGGGAAAATCCGGAGCGCGATGATCAACCGCGGCGTCGAAGCGAAGCTCGTCCTTCACGAAGGCGCATTTCTCCGGGCCGCCTGCGATGCCGACTGCTCTCGCGCCGGCGAGTTGACCGAGCTGTCCGACCAGCGACCCGACCGGGCCGCTGGCCGCGGCGACCACCACGGTTTCTCGGGGCTGCGGCTTGCCGATCACGCGCAGGCCGCCGTACGCGGTGAACCCCGGCATTCCGAGCACGCCGAGACCGGTCGTGATCGGCGCAGCGGCCGGATCGAGCTTGCGAAGGCCCGCGCCGTCCGAGAGCGCGTGCGTCCGCCATCCTGTTCGCGCGAGGACGACGTCACCTTTGACATATGCGGAATTGTTCGAGACGAGCACGTGCGCCACGGTTTCCCCGGGCATCACCTCGCCGATCTCGAGTGGCTTGGCATACGACTGACCGTCGTTCATACGGCCACGCATGTACGGGTCGAGGGAGAGGTATTGCACCTCGAGCAGAAGCTGCCCGGCTGCCGGGGTCGGGATGGCGGTGTCCTCGAGGCGGAAATCGGTGAGCCCCGGCCTCCCCTTTGGTCGAGCCGCGAGAACGATCTGTCGCCCACGTGTTGTCATGACGCCACCTTCTCCTTGTCCGAGATGTGGGCGCGTTGGGCGAGGCCGCGGCCGAACGAAATGTTCTCGCCCGGCGTCTCGTAGAGCGTGATCAAGAGATCGTCAGGGGAGATCTTCGCGGCCGTGACGACAGCATCGTTCAAGGCCTTCAACAGGCCCAGTCGCTTCTCCTTCGGCCGGCCCGCGATGAACGTGATCTCCAGCAGAATCAGGTCATCCGAATAGTTGAGTTCCAGGAACGACCGTGTGTGACGGAACTGCGTCGCCGGCAGGACGTGGATGATCTGGAAGAAATCGTCCGGCGGTATCCCCAACGCGCTGATCAGGCCTTGTTGAACTGCGTTCGAGACCCTGCCGAGGCGAGCCTCATCGTAGCGTCCTTCGAGGACATGGATTTTAGCGACAGGCATGGTGTCGTCTCCTCACTCGTCCTAGACCTGTGCGACTCCGCCATCCACGAACAGCTCGATTCCCGTGACGTAGCTGCTGTCGTCGGAGGCGAGGAACGCCACGGCCTTTGCGATCTCGTCCGGTCGGCCGAGGCGACCGAGTGGCACAGTGGCGGCGATCATCTTCGCGCGCTGCTGCCCTGTCTCGGAGGAGGCGAGCAGCTCGTTGAGTCCCGGCGTATCGATGGGACCGGGGCTCACCGCATTCACCCGGATGCGGCGATCCTTCAGTTCGGTCGTCCACGTCCGGGCGAACGAGCGGACGGCAGCCTTCGTGGCGCTGTACACGCTGTTGGCCGGAAATCCCTTGCTGCCGACGATCGACGCGTTGAGGATGATCGACGCGCCGTCGGGCATCAGCGGAAGCGCCTTCTGCACGGTGAACAGCAGTCCCTTTACGTTGATGTCGAAGATCGAGTCGTAGAGCTCTTCGCTGATCTTGCCGAGGGGCGCATACCTCGCGACGCCCGCATTCGCGAACAGGACGTCGAGCCGCCCCTTTTCACGCTGGATCTGGCCGAAGAGGCGGTCGAGGTCGGCATGGTTCGAAACGTCGCCCCCGACACCGGTGACGTTGTTCCCGATCTCCTTGACGGCCGACGCCAGCTCCGGCTCACGGCGTCCAGTGATGAACACGTACGCGCCTTCGCCGACAAACTGCTTCGCCGCCGCTAGCCCAATCCCGCTACTGCCACCCGTTACGAGCGCGATCTTGCCGTCGAGCTTTCCCATGTCGTCGAGCCTCCGGTGTGACCGCATTGCGTTCAGTCTCGGACGACGGCGTAGGTGCGGCGCAGGACGGGCCACCGGATCGCCGAAGTCTCGTCCAGGTTGGCGACGCTCGTCTTCCGGCATCACCGATCTCCTTGCGCCTTCAGACGCTCGCCACTCGGCATCCGATTCCCATATGGATGTGTCCACATCCTCTCTATGCATCTACATGCATATCGGCTGCCACGCACCCAGACCGGTGATAGGATGGTGCAGATGGAGCCGCAGGCGACCGGCGTGACGGATGGACGTAAGCCCGGACGGCTGTCCCCGTGCGTGTGCAGCACGCTCCGCATGGTGAGTCGTGCCGTCACTCAGTTGTACGACGATATCCTGCGGCCGAGCGGACTTCGGGTCACGCAGTTCAGTATTCTCGCGACCATGGCGCGTAGCGGCGAGGCGAATCTGCGCCAGCTTGAGGCTGGGCTGGCCATCGACCAGACGACACTGACACGCAGCCTCAACCTTCTCGAGCGTGATCGTATGATCGAGCGTGTGCCTCACCCCGACGGGCGCATCAAGGCGATGCGGCTCACGCGGAAGGGCAGACGGGTGCTGAACGTTGCGCGGCCGCTCTGGGCCCAGGCCCAGGACAAGGTGCTAAGGGACCTGGGCACGAGGGTTTGGGACGACGCCCAGCGACGGCTGGCCCGCTTGCTTCACGTCGCTGTCGAGAAGCGCCGGCTGCGGCGGAACCGAATGCGCAAACCCGTACGAGCGTAAGCTACGAGTGGTCCGCTGACGTCTCGCCGCTGCCCCTGCCCAGTCCCACAAAGAGAAGGAAACCGCTATGACCGATCAAAGCAAGCCCTACATCCCCCTGACCGCGGACAATTCCGCGCTCGTGCTGGTCGACCATCAGGTCGGCCTGATGACCGGCGTGCGCGATTACGAGACCGGGGAACTCAAGCATAACGTTGTCGCCCTGGCCAAGGCCGCCAAGGTGCTGCGGGTCCCAACCGTCGTCACCACCACGGCCCGCGACAGCATGTGGGGACCGACCTTCCCCGAGCTCGTGGAAACGGTGGGAGGAGAGCACATCATCGATCGCTCGTCGGTCAACGCGTGGGACGATCCGAAAGTCGCAGCCGCCATTGAGGCGACCGGACGCAAGAAGCTGATCTTTGCCGGCATCTCGCTCGAGGTCTGCGCCGCCTTCCCGGCGATCACCGCGCTCGGAAAGGGCTATGACGCCTACGTTGCTGTCGATGCCTCGGGCACGTTCAGCGAGACCAAGCGTCAAGCGGGCCTGCTCCGCATGCAGCAGGCCGGGGTGATCCTCTCCGACTACGCTACGCTCATGGTCGAGATCCTCAAGGACAACGCCAGTCCGCTGGCCGGCCCTGTTTACGGCGCTCTCGACATGCCGTGGGCTACGCTCGTCGGCCAGATCGCGAAGGCCTATGGCAAGTAGGCGCGACCTTCGCCGGTCGGCGCGTGCCGATCGGCGAGCTCTCTTAAGGACCAGACTCGATCGTCGACTTCGTCGAGGCCGAGGACCTGTTGCTTGAGCGAGGTCGGGATGAAGAGCCGTTGCTTCGTGAATGGATCGTCCCCGCTTGGGAATATAGTCTGACCAGCGAGAGAGTCCGCCGAGCATGAACGCTTCGGATTCGCGGCCGGCACACGCCAACACCGCGGAGCGTCGAACGATTCTCGACGCCATCCCGGCGATCGCCTGGTGCAAGCTTCCCGACGGCTCGAACGAATTCGTGAACCAGCGTTGGCAGGACTATACGGGTATCCCGGCAGACGAGGCCCGGGGGCAGGGATGGCAAGCGGCGGTTCACCCCGAAGACCTTCCGAAGTTGAGCGAGAAGTGGGCCGAGATCGTGGCGTCGGGTAAGAGCGGTGAGTTCGAAGGACGTCTTCGTCGCCATGATGGGGCGTTTCGCTGGGTCTTGGCTCGGTTCGAGCCCGTACGCGACGACACGGGCCAGATCGTCAGATGGTACGGGACAAGCACGGATATCGACGCCCTCAAGCAGGCAGAAGAGAAGTTGCGTGAGGACGAGCGGGCGCTGCGCCGGATCACCGACACGATCCCTCAAAACATCGTGGTCCTTGATCCTGACGGCATTCCAATCTACGCGAATCGAGCGACACTCGACTACACGGGCCTCACGCTGGCCGACGTCGTCAGCTCGGACTTTCGCGCGCGAGTCTTCCATCCCGAGGATCTGGAACGCGTGCACGATCAGCGCCAGGCGGCCCTGGCCGCGGGTGTCCCGTTTGAATTCGAGCTGCGGGCCTTGAGCAAGGAGGGGCAGTATCGGTGGTTCCTCACCCGCTACAAACCCTTCCATGACGAACAGGGGCGCCTGGTCAGCTGGTATGCGACGGGAACCGACATCGACGACCGTAAACGAGCGGAAGACCGAACGCGGAACGAGAATGTCGCGTTGCGAGAAGAGATCGTGCGTTCGTCGATGTTCGAAGAGATCGTGGGCTCTTCGGACGCGCTGCGGACGGTGTTGGCGCAAATCGCGAAAGTGGCGCCGACCGACTCGACGGTTCTGATCCAGGGCGAGACGGGAACGGGCAAAGAGCTCATTGCCCGTGCGATCCACAATCGCTCCAGGCGCGGTAGTCGTGCGTTCATTCGCGTCAACTGTGCCGCGATTCCGCCCTCTTTGCTCGCCTCCGAGCTGTTCGGGCACGAAAAGGGCGCGTTCACGGGAGCACTCCAGAGACGCCTCGGTCGGTTCGAGTCAGCAGACGGCGGCACGATCTTTCTGGATGAGATCGGAGAGTTGCCTCCGGAAGCGCAGATCGCCTTGCTGCGCGTCCTTCAAGAGCGGGAATTCGAACGCGTCGGTGGAAACCAGCCGATACTTGTCGATGTCCGAGTGCTTGCGGCGACGAACAAGGACCTCACCGCGGCCCTCAGGGAGGGTGGCTTCCGCGCAGATTTGTTCTACAGGCTCAATGTCGTTCCCATTCAAGTCCCGGCGCTTCGGGATCGGCGTGGTGACATTCCGTTGCTCGTGGAATATCTGGTCGAACGATATGCTCAGAAGGCCGGCAAGAGGATTCGAAGTATCAGCAAGGCCACGCTCGATTTGTTCGAAGCCTATCACTGGCCCGGCAACATTCGTGAGCTCCAGAATGTGATCGAGCGGGCAGTGATCCTGAGCGACGGGGATGTATTTCGGGTGGATGCCAGCTGGCTGACACCGGCTCCGGCCAAGTCCGCTGTGCCAGGCGGCGCACTGGCCGCAAATCTGGTTCAGCGTGAGAAGGCGATCATCGAGGCCGCGCTGCGTGAGGCACACGGTGTCATCGGCGGCGCGACCGGTGCTGCGGCAAAGCTTGGTCTCCCCAGACAGACCCTCGAATCAAAGATGAGGAAGCTCGGCATCGACCGGTATCGCTTCAAATCGTCATAGCCTGCGGCCCACCCACCGTCCCCGCTCGGGCGATACCGTTCAGCATCCCCGAAGTTGTTCGAGGCGTACGCCGAACTTTCGGCGAATGCCGAAATTACGGCCCGGATCAGCGCGCTAAATAGCGGCTACTGAGGCAATCGCGTCTGGCCTGCGATTTGCGATGTCGATTCGCGCCAGGTGCAGCATGACCTCGAAGGAAGGAGCGGACTATGTCCATCATCTTCTCCCACATCGACATCGCCGACGGGCGAGTCTGGATGCTCCCGAAAGGCGTCGCGTGCTTCGCGGGAGACCTGTCCGAGGCGGATCAGAAGGTCGTCTGGGCGACCCACGCCGCGCCGGCCGCAGACCTGTTCAACCAGAAGGTTGAAGGTACCGCCCGGAAGTCGAAGCCGAGCTGGTACACCGTGGCCAAGAACGACCCACCGTCCAACCCGAGCCGCAGCGCTTCGTGGCGAAGCGGATGGGCGCTACGATCTACGAGATCAACAGCAGCCACGTCCCCATGCTCTCGAACCCTGGCCTCGTGATCGACGTGACTCGTACCGCCGCGAACGCGGTTCAGCGATCCGCGATCGGAGCGTAAGCGAAGGATTCGTGGCAAAGGGCTTCGATGAACACAAGAGCGACGCAGAGCAAACGACTCGTCTTGGAGGCGTTCGACACGCTGTTCAACAAGCGTGACTACGCTTCAGCAGAGAAGTTCTGGTCGCCGCACTACATCCAGCACAGCGCTCACATCGAGCCCGGCCGCGACGGCCTGTTCGAGTTGGTCAGGACGCTTCCGCCGACGCTCAAGTACGAGCCCGGAACGATCGTGGCCGACGGAGACTTCGTGATCGGCCACGGACGCTTTTCTGGTTTTCTACCGGTGAACTGGATTGCTGCCGACATTCTTCGCATCGAGGATGGAATGCTGGTCGAGCACTGGGATGTGATTCAAGACGAGGCGACCCGAGAAGAGTCCAAGAGCAAAGCTCCGATGTTCGGCACGAGTTTTCCGAGATATCCCGACCGCACCAGCCCAGCATGACCTTGAGGATCGAGCGGTATGCGGACCGGGGCGGCACGACGATTCGACTGATCGGTCGAATGCAAGCCGAGCACGTGAGCGAAGTCGAGAGGGAGATCGAGGAGAGTGGAACGAAGGTGACGCTGGATCTGGAAGAAGTGACTCTCGTCGACGTGCAGGTTGTTCGCTTCCTCGGGACCTGTGAGATCAGAGACATCAGTATCCTCAACTGCTCGCCGTACATAACCGACTGGATCGCCAAGGAGCGACGTTGAGCCCGATGTCCATGCGTACAGCCGTTGCTTAGGAGACGCGATGAAAAAGCTCGCTGAACTGGTCATTGCCATCGCCGTCCTGACGATCCCGGTCACTGGTTCGACTCAGACGTTGACAGAAGCGCAAGCCCGCGCCGTCATCGGGCCGTGGTACGTGCTGTTTAACCAACCGGTCCAGGGCGATATGAAGACGCTGCAGGAACAGATCCTTACGCCGGACTACGAGTCTTGCTGGGGGTATCTTCCGGGCGAGTGCTGGGGCCGTGACAACTCCATCAGAGTCGTCGGCGGCTTCGCCAAGTCGATCCCAGATATGAAGTTCGACATCAAGGAAGTCCTTGTCGCCGGCGATCGTGTCGTCGTCCGCGGCGAGGTCACGGGAACACCGGCCGGCGATCTCTTCGGTGTGCCGCATTCTGGCAAGAGCTTTCGGATCATGGCGATAGATATCCAGACGATCAAGGACGGCAAGATCGCCCGGACCTACCACCTCGAAAACTGGCTCAGTGCTCTGGGACAGCTTCGCGCAAAGTAGGGGGACCGGCTCCCACGGAGACCGTCAATGACTGCGGAAGATGTCATTCGGACCCATACGCGCGGCCCGTGGGTACCTGCAACTCGCTCATTTGCAGAGCGTCGCCCTGGCTCAGGAGGACGGGATGAACGCCGATGTTCTGACGACAAGAGTAGCCGATGGAATTGCGGTCATTACACTGGGCAGCGCAAGGCGCATCTATTTCGACGAGGAGATGGGCGACGCGCTCACCGAGGCGCTAATGAATCTCGCAGAATAAACTAAAGGATTTCACGGGTGCGATCGCATGGGAAGCATGGCCACTCCTGCTCGCCGGGATTTTGCCGCGTTGGAAGCGCGTCGGTTCCAGGCCGCACGACTGTTCGCGAGGGGCACGTCGCAGGGAGCGGTGGCGCGGGCCTTGGGGGTCACGCCGGTGACCGCGCATCACTGGTATCACGCCTGGCACGCCCATGGGCGCGCCACTCTCAAGTCGGCGGGCCGCGCCGGGCGCAAGCCCAGGCTCGAGCCGAAGCAGTTGGCGACGATCGAGCAGGCGCTGCGCGCGGGACCGCGCGTGTACGGCTTCCGCACGGATCTCTGGACCTTGCCCCGCGTGGCGGCAGTCATCGAGCGGCTGACGCGAGTGCGCCATCACCCCGGGCATGTGTGGCGAATCCTCCGTGGATTGAACTGGTCGCTCCAGCGGCCGGCCCGCCGCGGGAACGCGACGAGGCGGCGATCGAGCCGTGGAAGACGCGGCGCTGGGCGCGGCTAAAAAAACCGCCCGGCGCCAGCACGCCTGGCTCATCTTCGAAGACGAAAGCGGCGTCTCGCAGCAGCCGGTCGTCCGCCGTACGTGGGCCCCGCGCGGCGAAACGCCGATCCTGATCCACACCGGTGGGAATTGGAAGCGGCTGTCGATCGCCGGGGCCCTGGCGTTTCGCTGGGACGGCCGTCGGACCCGCTTCTTCTTCCAAACGCGCGCGGGCAGCGACACGGACGCTGCCCTCATTCCGTTTCTGCGCGACCTCAAGCGCCACTTCCCCCAGCAGCGCGTGCTGCTCATTTGGGACGGCTTGAGCGGCCATACGAGCCGTGTGATGACCGCCTACTTGGCCCGGCAACGCGCGTGGCTCACGGTGGAGCGGCTGCCCGGCTATGCGCCTGACTTGAATCCAGTCGAGCAGCTCTGGGGCAACGTCAAGACTCGCGAGCTGGCCAATGTCTGTGCGCCGAGCCTCGCCGCGCTGCGGCCACCGCTCCACGCGGGCTTTGCGCGCGTGCGACGACAGCCCCACTTGGCCTTCGCCTTTCTCCGTCACGCGGGATTGGAGTTCTGACGTGAACATTGGTCTATTCAGCGAGACTCATTAGATGCCGAGCGCATCGCATTGCCAGACGTCCACGGCGGCCTTTGAGATCGGCGCGCACGACGCGCAGCCCCCGAGGCGGACGGCAAGAAGATCGAGATGAAGGCTGCGACGTCGTCAATATTCAAAGAACGGGAAGGTCGCCGTGCCGTGCCAAGGCTGCGCGTTATATATGTAGCTGCATGAACCTCCGCGACGGTTCCCCCCGTCTCAACGGGCAGGAGGCGTCGCCCCAGCGGCGGCGGCAGTCACATGCAGACGGTGGAGATGCACATTGACGACGGACGAACGTGGCTCGGCCAGCTCCACCATTTCGTTACTCGAGCGGCATGTACGCTGTGGGGGCCCGCATGCCGTGGTGCGGGTCGAAGCGGCCAATGGACGGCGCTCGCGGTCGGAATGGCTGTCGCGCTGGCCGCGAGTCCGGGGCAGGCCGTGCCCGCGGTGCCGGCTGGCGGCTTCGGTATGCCGACGCCAGTGTCCCCCGTGAATGAGGCGATCGTCGCCGGCGACCTCGACGCGGCCGGGCGCCTGAGCGACCTCGGCGACCGCTACCTCGGCCAGGACGCGCTCGCCGACGCAGAGGCCGCGTTTCGGGGCGCGCTGGCGATTTTCGAGGCCGCGCTCGGCCCCGCGGATCCCCGGGTCGCCGACAGCATGACCGCGCTCGCCGACGTCCGCGCCGAACGGCGCGACTTCACGGGAGCTGAGAGCCTCTATCAGCGTGCACTCGCCGTGAACGAGATGGCGTATGGGCCGGACGATGCCCGACTCGCCAGTCCGCTCGCGAACCTGGCCGGGCTGTATCTGTCGTGGGAACGCTGGGATCAGGCCATCCCTCTGTATCTGCGCCTCGCGAATCTGTTCGAGCGATTGCTCGGCGCCGACGACTTTCACGTGGCGATGACCCTCGATCACGTCGCCGAAGCCTACGCCGGCCAGACACACTACGCCGAGGCCGAGGAGTTCTATGGAAGAGTCCTGGCCATCCTGACGC
>Ga0209375_1003379_pt1 | contig 11149 bp, 10 predicted proteins | sample GraSoiAngelo_131_FD_185888 | JGI IMG/M metagenome (GOLD analysis project Ga0209375, IMG submission 185888) | Grasslands soil microbial communities from the Angelo Coastal Reserve, California, USA - 14_0929_02_30cm (SPAdes) (version 2) | ecosystem: Environmental > Terrestrial > Soil > Grasslands ...
CAAGCAGGAGATCTGGCTGGTGATCGTTCCCGGCGGCGCGACTCGCCGGCTCGGCGAGGGTAACTCGCCTGCTGTCTCGCCCAAGGGCGACCGCGTGGCGTTCCTGCAGCGCGGCCAGGTCTGGTGGGCCTCGCTCGCCGACTCCGCGCCCGCCGAGCAGCTGATCCACGCCCGCGGCTCGGCGAGCGCGCTGCGGTGGGCGCCGGACGGCGGCAAGCTCGGCTTCGTCAGCAACCGCGGCGATCATGCGTTCATTGCCGTCTACGACGTCGCCGCCAAATCCCTGCGCTTCCTCGATCCCTCCCTCGACCGCGACGACGACCCGGTCTGGTCCCCGGACGGCGCGCGCATCGCATTCACGCGGGCGCCGCCCGAGCCGGGCCGCGTCCCGTTCACGCCGCGGCGGGAGGCGCAGCCCTGGTCGATCCGCGTCGCCGAGGTCGCGACCGGCGTGGGGCGCGAGGTCTGGAAGGCCGACCCCGGCGCGGGCAGCGCGTTCCGCGACATCGTCGCCGACCAGCAGCTGTTCTGGATGGCGGGCGACCGCATCGTATTCCCGTGGGAGAAGGACGGCTGGACCCACCTCTACGCCGTGCCCGCTGCGGGCGGCCGAGCCGCATTGCTCACCCCCGGCGATTTCGAGGTCGAGTACGTAGCCGCGAGCGCGGACCGCACCACGCTGTCGTTCAACTCCAACCAGGGCGACATCGACCGGCGCCACGTCTGGCGCGTCGCCGCGGCCGGAGGCGCGCCCGTCGCCGTGACGAGCGGTGCGGGGCTAGAGTGGGCCCCGGTCCCCACGGCCGACGGCAAGACCGTCGCGTTCCTGCGCAGCGACGCCCGGAAGCCCCCCCGCCCCGCCGTGATGATCGGCGGGGGACCGGCGCGGGACCTCGCCCCCCAAGCCGTGCCCGCGGACTTCCCCGAAGCGACGCTGGTCGAGCCGCAGCAGGTCGTGTTCTCCGCCGCCGATGGCATGCCGATCCACGGCCAGCTCTTTCTGCCGAAGGGCCTGCGGGCGGGCGAGCGTCGCCCCGCCGTCGTCTTCTTCCACGGCGGCTCGCGCCGGCAGATTTTGCTCGGCTGGCACTACATGTACTACTACCGCAACGCGTACGCGCTGAATCAGTACCTGGCGAGCCGCGGCTATGTGGTGCTCTCGGTCAACTACCGCAGCGGCATCGGCTACGGTCTCAACTTCCGCGAGGCGCTGCATTACGGCGCGCAGGGGGCGAGCGAGTTCAACGACGTGATGGGGGCGGGGCTGTATCTGCGCGGCCGCGCCGACGTGGACCCGGGGAAGGTCGGGCTGTGGGGCGGCTCCTACGGCGGCTATCTCACCGCGCTGGGACTCGCCCGCGCGTCGGATCTGTTCGCCGCGGGAGTGGACCTGCACGGCGTGCACGACTGGAACACCGAGATCCAGAACTGGGTGACCGAGTACGATCCGGCAAAGCAGGCGGACGTGGCGCGCGTGGCGTTCGAGTCGTCCCCGATCGCGGCGGTGAACGACTGGCGCTCTCCGGTGCTACTCATCCACGGCGACGACGACCGCAACGTGCAGTTCAGCCAGTCGGTCGAGCTGGCGGGCGCGCTGCGGGCGCGGGGCGTGGCGGTCGAGCAGCTCGTCTTCCCCGACGAGATCCACGACTTCCTGCTGCACGCGGATTGGCTGCGGGCCTACCACGCGGCGGTGGACTTCTTTCAGAGGAGGTTGGGGAGGTGACCTTCAGTTCACGCCCCCCATCAGCCGCCTCACCGGCTTGAGCAGCAGGAACATGATCAGCGCGGCGCCGAGGCACACGGCCGCGGTCACGCCGAACAGGGTGGGCAGCGGCGTCGTGCTGATGAACTGGGTCGACCAGCCGGCCAGCTTGTTCCCCAGAGCGTTGGAGAGGAAGAAGACGCCCATCATCAGCCCCACGATCCGCGCCGGCGCGAGCTTGGTGACGACCGATAGCCCCACCGGGTACAGGCAGACCTCGCCGAGCTCTTCGATGAAGTACACGCCCACGAGCCAGAGGGGCGAAATCTTCACGCCTCCCTGGGCGATCCCGCCGGCCGGCACCAGCACCAGGAACGCGATGCCCATGAACAGCAACGCGAGGGCGAACTTCGCCGGGCTCGACGGCTGCCGGGGCCCGAGCTTGATCCACAGCCACGCGAAGATGGGTGACAGCAGAATCACGAACGCCGCCTGCACCGCGACGAACCACGAGGCGTACAACCTCATCCCCAGCAGCTCGAGATGGATGTAGCGATCCGCGAACAGGGTGAGCGTGGACCCGGCTTGCTCGTACGCGCCCCAGAAGAACGACGCGAACAGGAAGAACACGAACACCGCGGCGATGCGCTTCCACTCCGCGCCGCTGAAGCTGCGCAGGGCATCCCACACTGCCCGGACCAGGTTCGGACGGGGAGCCGCCGCGCCCGGGGCGGCCGGCACGGGCCGCTGGGCGGCGATCCGGTCCAGCGCCGGCTGGAGATGCCGCTTTCCAAGAACGTACTGAATCAACCCCAGGGTCATCCCCACCCCGGCGCACGCGAAGCCGAGGTGCCAATCGACCCCCTCGGCGAGCCGCCCGGCGATGAGGGGGCCGATGAGCGCGCCGAGGTTGATGCCCATGTAAAAGATGGAAAACCCCGCGTCGCGTCGCTGGTCTCCCTGTTCGTATAACGAGCCGACGAGGGTCGAGGCGTTGGGCTTCAGCAGCCCCGTGCCGATGACGATGAGCCCCAGCCCGCCGTAGAAGAACGGCAAGGCGTGGAACGCCAGCGTGAAGTGGCCGAGGGCGATGATGATGCCGCCGATCAGGACGCTGCGGTATTGGCCCAGCCAGCGGTCGGCGATGATCCCCCCGAAGATGGCCGCGAACCACACGCTCATCGTGTAGTTCCCGAAGACGCTGCCGGCGTGCTGGTCGGTGAATCCGAGCCCCTTCGTCATGTACAGCGCCAGGAACCCGCGCATCCCGTAGTAGCTGAACCGCTCCCACATCTCCGTGAAAAAGAGCGTGGACAGCCCCGCGGGGTGGCCGAAGAAGCGCGTGCTCTCGGGCCTGGTCTCCATCACGCGTCCTTTCTCATTCGAACAGGTCGTTCTGCGAAGCGGCGGCGGGAGCCGTACTGGGTCTCAACAGGGTGCCCAGGCGCTCCTCCCATTTCTCCACGTCGAAGTGGTGCTCGTTCTGGAGCGCCCGGCGCAGTACCGGTGAGAACTCGTGGAACGCCTCGAGCTGCTCGACGATCGCCGCCCGCAGCGCCTCGAGCTGGAAGCTGTCGTCCGTCGCGCCCAGGTCCGCGAGGATGGCGTCCTCGGTGCGCGAGGCGACGATCGGCTGGGCCCGGTCTTCGACGAACACGTCGGTGCGGCGGCCGGGGCCCCGGTCCTCTCCGATCGGGACCAGCCCGACGATGCGGTCCGAGCGCCAGTACTTGCCGTAGCCGAGAAACACCATGCGGCCGGATTTGATGTCCATTGGGGATCCTATCGCTTGCGCCTGCGCGCCAGAACGTCGTTCAACACCACCCGATCGATTTTTCCATCCATCCGCACCCGCACGTCGTAGTTCTCCCAGTACATGAAGTTGGCCAGCGCCTCGAGGAACGTCTGGTTCGCGGTCCCCTGCGGCGCGGCGAGCCACTTCTGCGGCTGGCCCACCGGCTCGCGCAGGAGGATCGGCTCGAGCTGCCGCACTACGTCCGGCGTGATCGGCAGCAGGTCCTCGGGCCGGCTCTGGAAGAAGTACAGTTGGTGCAGGGAGTAGAGCCGCTGCAGCTCACGGATGGGGTTGGTGTCGTCGTAGACGCGGATGTCGATGTAGCGGTCGTTGCCGCCCAGGTAGCCGGCGTCGGCGCGGACTACGAGCAGGGCCGCCGACTCCATGCCGCGCTTGTCCCCACCCCCCGCCTGCCCCGCCACGAGGGCGGCCATCAGCCGGTCGGCGAGCGAGCCGGTCGCATGCAGGTACCCATCCGCCATGTTCTTCACTGTCTGGTCGGACACCATGATGTTGGCCTGCGCGGCGAAGCCGCGACCCACGATCACCTGCCCCTTCCCCGCCGCGACGAGGTCGCCGCCCGGGGTCAGCGTGCGCCCGCCCGCCCAGTCGAAGCACGAGTCCCCCGTCCAGCTGGCGGTGTTGCCGCGCGCGTCCACCATCCCGACTTGCCGCTGCGCCCGGCGGGTGTCCCCGCGCATCACGATGCGTAGCGCCTCGGGCGCGCTCGCCCCTCGCGCCATCAGCTCGAGCCCCCGTTCCCCGTACGCCGTGTTGCCGAGCGACTGCGTCGCCACCGCGCCCACGCCCGCCCGCGCCCAGGGAACGATGCCCCCGACGTTCGGGAACTTGGACTGCACCGCGACGCCCAGATCGCCCGTCGCCGAATCGTAGGCGACGATCGAATAGGTGTGGGCGCGCTTCAGGAAGTCGGACGGGGCGGCGGTGGGTTGCTGCGCCAGCAGGGCGACGACGAGCAGATGCATCCCTACTCCTTTCGCATCTTCTTTTTCAGTTCCTGCAGCTGGCGATCGGCCGCGGCCTCGCGGGCTTTGCGGTCGAGATCGGCCTTGAGCAGCTCGTCTTGGACGTCCACCCCCGGCCGCGCGCCGCCCGCCGACTGCAGGTCGCGCCACGCGCGCTCGGCGCTGCGCTCCGCTTCGGTGAGCGGGCGGTCGCGCTCGGCGGCCTGGAGGTGCGCCTGCATCTCGCCCAGCTCACGCTCGGCGAGCGCCTGTTCGTCGCGCTGCGACTGCAGCTTGCGCTCCAGCACCGCCACGCGCTCGCGGTGCTTGGTGGCGAAGCGGTCGGCGACCTGCACCGTCTCCTGGTCCTGGATCTCCCCGGCCAGGCGGCCGCGGCGCTCGGCGTCGGCGAGGCGCTGGCGCTCCGCGGCGAGCTCGACCTCGGTGCGCTTCAGCGCCTCCGCCAGCTCGCGGACCGCCACCTTCGCCTCGACCACCGCTTCGCGCATCTGGCGGGCGAGATCCTTGAGATCGTGCGGCGGCGTCGCCGCGTCCAGCGCGGCCTTGAGCGCGGCCCGGAGACGCTCGAACATGAGGCGATCAGCTCTTGCGGATCGTCTTCGCGAAGAACGCCGAGAGCAGCGGCTCGACGTCCTGCGAACGGCACTTGGGGCACTCGGGATGCCGCCGCCCGTGCTCGGCGATGGTCTCGGCCTGCGTGAAGCGGGTGTCGCACTGGGTGCAGCGGTACTCGTAGATGGGCATACCGGAACGAAGAGTATTCCCCGCCGAAACGAGGGTCAAGTTGACTCCTCCCCCGGCGCGGCGGACATTGACTCCATGCGCTCCCGCGTCGTCGCGCTCGCCGCGCTGCTCGTCGCCTGCGATGGCGGCCTGGAGCCGGCCCCGGCGCCGACGTCGTGCCCCAAGAGCTTCACCGGCATCTGCGGAACGGTGACGATCCGGGGCGCGATCCCCGAGTCCACTGATGTCGTCTACGTCGTCGCCTACCAGACGTTTCCCCAGAGCCGCGGCGACCTGTTCACCTACACGCCGCTGGTGCCGCCCACCATCAGCCTCGTCGACTCCACCTACTTCTACACGCTGGCCGTGCCCAACGGCCGCTACGAGTGGGTGCTGGCGGTGTGGAAGAAGCAGGGCATGCTCACGATCGCCAACGCCGACTCGCTGCTGCGCGAGGCGGGGTACTACAAGCGCACGGACGCCGACACGTCGCTGTACGGCGCCGGGATCGTGCTGGTCAACAGCATCGGCACCGACTCGATCGATTTCGTCATCGACTTCGACAACATGCATCCGGTGTCCTTCTACTTCCCCGCGGCGGCGGCGGTGCGGCGGTGAAGCGGCGCGGCCTACTTCTCCTCGCGCTGCTCCCCGCGGCGCTGCACGCTCAGGCGACCGGCAGCGTGTACGGCGCCGTGCGAGATACGGCCGGGCACGGCGTACGGTCGGCGAGCGTGTCGATCACCGGCAGCCGCCTGCGGACCAACACCGGAAACACCGGCGTGTATCGTCTCGAGGCGGTGCCCGCGGGGCCGATCACGCTCCAGGTGCAGGCCCTTGGCTTTCAACCCGAGTCCGTTGTCGTAACGATCACGGCCAACGACTCGACGAGAGTGGATTTCACGCTGCGGGCCGTCCAGAACCTGGCTCCAATCGTCGTCACCGCCGGCAAACGACAACAGTCCCTCCAGGACGTCGTCCCCAGCGTCGCGCTGGTCACCGACTCGGCGATCGCCCGGCGCGCCGTCAACACCATCGACGAGGCCGTCGACCGTGCCCCCGGCGTCCAGTTCCTGAACGGCCAGGTCAATATCCGCGGCTCGACCGGCTACGTGCAGGGACTGGGCTCGCGCGTCCTGCTCCTCGTCGACGGCGTCCCCGCCAACCAGGGCGATCGCGGCGGCATCAACTGGGACCTGCTCCCGGTCGACAACGTGGAGCGCGTCGAAGTCGTCAAAGGCGCCGGCTCCGCCCTCTACGGCTCGGCCGCCCTCGGTGGCGTCGTCAACCTCATCACCCGCGGCATCCCCGACGACGCACACCTCCGCGTCCGCCTGATCGGTGGCGGCTTCGCCGGCCCGCCGCACGACGTCTGGAAATTCCGCACCTCCACCGGCCTCGAAGGCGGCGCCGGCGTCACCGCGAGCTGGGGGCGCGACCCCTTTCGCGGCGCGCTGTCCCTCGGCACCCAGCACTCCGACGGCTACCGCCAGAACGACGAGCGCGACCACTGGCAGCTCGCCGCCAAGGGGCAGTACCGGCTCGACCCCGTCACGCGGCTCGACGTCTCCGGCGCCTGGGCCAGCGATCAGTACCTGGTCCCGCTCTCCTGGTGCGTCCGCGGCCATTGCGACGATCGCGGCCAGGCGTACCAGCCGTTCATGGTGGATACCTCGGGGCTCGGCGATCACACCCGCTCCAACAAGGCGTACGCGACCGCGGTCGTCTCGCGCGAGCCGTCCCCCGCGGTGAGCTGGCTGGCGCGCGTCTCCTGGCTGCGAACCGATTTCACCGACTACCAGAGTCCGAGAAACGACTTCAGCATCGCGAACCGGTTCGGGGGCGAGGTCCGTGGCGTGGTCCACCCCGACCACGGCCGCGTGGTGACGGTCGGCGGCGAAGTCGCCTATTCCGACGTTCTTCGCAGCGACATCTTCGGCGTCCACACGCAGGCCGAGTACGCCGCGTACGGCGAAGGGGAGCACGGCCTCGGCGCGGCGCGCCTCACGACCGGGGCGCGCATCGATTTCCTGGCGGTGGATGGCGGGGGGCTCACCGCCGTCGTGAGCCCGCGCCTGGGGGGGGTGCTGCCGGTGGGACGCGGGGTCTGGCGGGCGTCGATGGGGCGAGGATTTCGCGCCCCGTCGCTCGCCGAGCAGTTCGTCTCGACATTCGTGAGCGGCATCCGGGTCATTCCGAATCCCAGCCTCAGACCCGAGGAGGCCTGGACCGCTGAGCTCGGTCACGCAAGGGGATTCGCGGGCGAGCGGGTGCGCATCGACGCCGCGTTGTTCTGGACCGAAGCGCGCCGGCTCATCGAGCCGGTCTTCATCGACACGCTGGCGGAGATCCAGTTCCAGAACCTATCGCGCGCCCGGCTCGTGGGGCTCGACCTCTCCGTGACGGCCGCGCCGCTCACGTCGCGCCTGTCCACGACGCTCGCCTACACGTTCCTGTACGCCCGCGAGCTCGCCACCGACACCTCGCCGGCCCGCGCCCTCGCCTTCCGCCCGCGGCACCTGCTGACGTTGAGCGCCGACTACGCCCTGGGCGCGACCGCGCTCGGTGCCGACTTCCGGTACACCAGCCGGTTCGAGCGCGTCGAGCTGTATGAGACGGATCCCCGGGTCTCGGCGAAGGTGCTGGACCTGCGGGCGTCCTGGACGGGCGGGTCACTCGCCGCCCACCTGCTCGTGAGCAACGCGTTGAACTACATCTACAATCTCGTCCCCCGCACGCTCGCGCCGGTCCGCGCGGTGAGCGTCGCGGTGACATGGACGCATTAGATTCACCGAACCGATGCGTGCCGTCCCCCAAAAACCTTCAGGGAGATCGTGAGCGCCCGATGACCCTCCGCCCTCCCCCCCTAGCCGCCATGCTGCTGCTCGCCGCCTGCGGCGGCGACCGCGCGCGCTCGCCGATTTGCGGCATCGCGCTCGTCACCGCCCCCACGCTCATCCACGAGCAGCTCAAGAACGCGCGCGCCATCATCACCGACGTTCCCCGGGGGCTCCCCGAGAGCCTCCCGGCCCGGTTCGCCGGCGTGGGAGATTCCGGGGTCGGCAAGGTAAAAGTCAGCCTCGCCGAGGGCCGCCGGAGCGCCCTCGCCCTGGGCTGGGAAGGACCGACCTTCCCCCGCCACAAGGACGCGTTCGCCCTGCTCGTCGTGGACGACACCTCGAACCGCGTCGAGGGCGTGATCCTCTACGACGTGCCGGGACCCGACTCGACCGTGTACCCGCTGCTCGGGCACGTGTCGAGCCCCGATCTGAGCCTGCCGCTCTACGGCGTGAGCGTGGACTGGGCGGGCATGAGCAATCCGCGCTGCCCGCTGCTCGCGTTCCCCACGGCCAAGCAGCCGTCATGAGCGCTGTCGCGCTCGTCACCGCGACGCTGCGCACCGACGAGGCCGGGCGCGAGCGCGTCGCGCTCAACACGGCCTACGTGCAGGCGCTGCTGCGCGTCGGCGTGATCCCCCTAGCCGCGCCGCCGCTGCTCGACCCGGTCCACGCCGCTGACGCGCTGCGCCCGACCGACGGGCTGGTCCTGACCGGCGGCGAGGACGTGCACCCGGGGGCGCTACGGCGCGGCGCCGCATCCGGCGCCGGCGAGGTGGACGAGGCGCGCGACGCGATCGAGCTCGCCCTGATCGGCGAGGCCCGGGCGCAGGGCAAGCCGATCCTCGCCATCTGCCGCGGCATCCAGGTGCTGAACGTCGCCCTCGGCGGCACCCTCTATCAGGATCTGCCGAGCGAGCGTCCCGGCCCCGTCGACCACCGTGACCAGCGCGGACGGCACGCGCTGCGCGTCGCACCGGACACGTTGCTGGCGGAGACGGTCGGCGGCACGGCGCTCACCGTCAACAGCCGCCATCACCAGGCGATCCGCGACCTCGCCCCGTCGCTCGTCGCCACCGCGTGGGCGGACGACGGCGTGATCGAGGCCGTGGAGTTCGCGACCCCCGGCGCGCCGTGGCTGCTCGCCGTGCAGTGGCATCCCGAGGACCTCGCGGAAACGGCGCTGTTCGCCGGCTTCGCGCGGGCGCTGGCCCGCGCGCCGGCGGGCGCGCGGTGACGTTCCCCTTCCCCTCGGTGGAGTGGGTCGCCGCCTACGGCGCCGCGATCAACGCCAGCGAGACGTATCGCACCGCTTCCCTCAACTGGACCTTCGGCGCGGTCGCCCTCGTCGTGGCCGCCCAGCCGGAGCTCGGGCTCGCCGAGCCGGCCGCCATCTTGCTGGACCTGGACCGCGGCACCTGCCGCGCGGCGCGGCTGGTGCCGGCCGGCGAGGCGCAAAGCGCCCCGTTCATCCTCACCGCGCAGTACGACCGCTGGAAACAGATCATTCGCAAGGAGGTGGGACCGATCGCCGCGATCCTGCAGCGCAAGCTGAGTCTCCAGGGGTCGCTGCCGATCGTCGTCCGCTTCGTCAAATCGGCCGAAGCGCTCGTCGAGGTCGCCGCCGCCGTGCCGACCCGGTTTCTGGACGAGCGAGCATCATGACGCAGCCCGCCGCGAACCCCGACGTCCTGCCCCGCCTCACCGCGCTGGCGCAGGAGCTCGCCGGTGCGGCGCGTCCCGCCGCCGCGATGGAGCGCCTGGCGCGGGCGCTGCGCGACACCTTCACGCCGGACCGCCTGATCATCGTGTTGCTCGACGTGGGCACCAACCGGCTCGTCGTCGCGCACAGCCTTGGCCCGACCGTCGCGACCGACGATCCCCTGATCCAGCTCGCGCTGCGCCGCGGCCCCACCGCGCTCGGCGCGGACGTCGGCGCCCAGGCCGCCGCCCTCGGCGCCGTGGTCCCCGCCCCCGCGCCCGCCGCGTGGATGGGCATGCCAATCGCCGCGCTCAACACCACCATCGGTGCCGTCTCCATCGCCGCCGACCGGCCCGGGGCGTACGGGCCCGCGGAGCTGGACCTCGCCACCGCCATGGTCGCGATGGCCGCGATCGCGCTCGTCAACTCGCGTCTCATGCAGCTGCTCTCCAGCGGCAAGCGCGAGTGGGAGCTGACCGTCGATACCATCCGCCACGCCATCTGCATCGTCGACGCCCACGGCATCGTGCGCCGCGGCAACCGCGTCTTTGCCGAGCTGGTGCAGGTCCCCGTCACGGCCCTGCCCGGCCGCCCCTGGATGGGCCTGCTTCCTCCAGCGTGGGCGGACCTCGTGGCTCGGGCCCTGGCCGACCCCGGCGGGCCCACCCTGGAGCTCCGCCAGGGAGACCGCATCTACCTCGTGAGCGCCGTGCCGATGGCCGGCGAGTCGGCGGGCGAAGCGGTGCTGCTCTTCGAGGACACGACCGACAAGCGCCGCCTCCAGGAGCAGCTGGTACAGTCTGAGAAAATGTCGGCGATCGGTCAGTTGATCGCCGGCGTGGCGCACGACCTGAACAATCCCCTGGCCTCGGTGGTGGGCTTCGCCGACTTCCTGAGCGAGGCCGGGGAAGTCCCGGCGAGCCTCGCCGAGCCGCTTCAAGTGATCCGCCAGGAGGCCGAGCGGGCGGCGTCCATCGTCCGGAATCTCCTGACGTTCGCGCGCAAGCAGGAAGGCGAGCGGCGCCCCCAGGCGATCCGGCCGCTGCTGGAAGCGACGCTCGCCCTGCTCCGCAATCAGCTGATGTCGCTGAAGGTCGAGGCCGAGCTCGCGGTCGAGCCCGGGATCCCCGACATCGAGATGAACTCCAACGAGCTCACGCAGGTGTTCGTGAACCTCGTGAACAACGCCGCGCAGGCGATCGCCGCCGCGGACCGGCCGGGGGGCGGGCGCGTCCGCGTCAGCGCCCGCCCGTGGCTCGACGGCGTCGCCGTGAGCGTGGCGGACGACGGCCCGGGGATTCCCGAGGAGCTGGTCCCCCGGGTGTTCGAGCCGTTCTTCACCACCAAGCCCGAAGGCCAGGGGACGGGCCTGGGACTCTCGATCTGCCAGGGCATCGTCAA
>Ga0209375_1003381_pt1 | contig 11148 bp, 10 predicted proteins | sample GraSoiAngelo_131_FD_185888 | JGI IMG/M metagenome (GOLD analysis project Ga0209375, IMG submission 185888) | Grasslands soil microbial communities from the Angelo Coastal Reserve, California, USA - 14_0929_02_30cm (SPAdes) (version 2) | ecosystem: Environmental > Terrestrial > Soil > Grasslands ...
GAAACGTCGTAGGGGCGCAGCATGCTGCGCCCCTACTGAGGCGATCCACACCCTTAGTTCCCTACCGCCAGGTCTTCACCTGCTCCACGAAAGCCTCCGCGAGACGGCTCCGGTCGGCGGTGCGCTCCAGGGCTCGCCCCAAATTGGTATGGAACGCTGCGACCGTCGAATCGATCTCGATGGCCCGGGCGAGGGGCCCGAGCGCTTCCTCGAACCGACCTTGACCGATGTACACCTTTGCGAGGTTGTTCATCGACCAGGCGTCACGCTCGTCCAGCACGATCGCTCGCTTGAACGCCTCGATCGCGGCGCTCGAGTCGCCGAGCTCGGTCTGCACTCGACCCAGCAGGCGATAGCTCTCGCTCGAGGCGGAGTCGATCTTGAGCGTCGCTTCGACGTGCGGCAGCGCCTCCTGCGCCTTGCCCTGCTCGATCAGCACACGGCTCAGGTTGAGGCGGCTCTTCACGTGGGTCGAATCCTTCTCGAGCGCCTGTGTGAATGCGCGCACCGCCGCGTCGCGGTCGCCCGTCTTCCAGGCCGAGAGGCCGAGCATGTAGAAGCCCCAGACGTTCTCCGGCTGCGCGCTGGTGTAGCTGGTGAACAACCGCACCGCGTCGTCGTAGCGCTTGTCGGCGAACGCCGCCTGGGCGTCTTCGAAGGACACGGGTCCTGGGGTGACGGGGCCCGTCGGGGTCGAAACGCCCGACGTCTCGGGCGACACGGTCGTCACTTCAGCCGCGTTCGTGTCGCCCGACTTGGAGTGCTTGTCCCCGCACGCGCCGGCGACAAACGCGGCGATGACGAACGGGATGATGGTGCGCTTCCGCATGAGATCCTCCTGCTGGTAGTGCGCTCGAGAGAGCGCCGTTCGAACAGCGGTGGTCACCCGCTGTAAAGCAGGACGGAGGCCAGCAGTCGGTCACGCTCATCAAGCGTCAGATCAAGGAGTTGCGTTTGCGGGAGAAGGGCCCCGTGTCCGGGCGGACACAGGTGCGGGGAAGCTCACGTGTCCGGGTCGACACGTCCCCGACTGATGTTATGGCGCCGCATGATCTTCAAGAGGCTGGCGTGATCGGCGAGGCCGAGCGTCTGCGCTGTCCGCGTGATGTGCCAGTCGTTGTGCTCGAGGGCCGCGACGATGATCCGGCGCTCGGCCTCCGCCTTGAGGGCTTGGAACGTGGTCGGTGCAGCGCCTCCCGCCGGGGGGCTCGCTGGACCCGCCCCTTCCCGGATGTCGGCGGGGACGTCTTCCACACCGATCGCCTCGCCGTCCGTCGCGATGATCATCCGCTCGACGACATTCCGCAGCTCTCGGACGTTGTTCCGCGTCCAATCGTATCGCATCAGGCAGTCGAGCGCCGCCGGGTCGATCGTCTTGGGTCGCATGCCGAAGCGGGCGCAGGTCGCCGTGAGGAGATGGTCGACGAGCGCAGGGACGTCCGACAACCGCTCTCGGAGCGCGGGGACGCGGACTACGTGGACGTTCAGTCGGAAGTAGACGTCCTCGCGGAACCGGCCGGCCCGCACTTCGGCCTCGAGGTCGCGGTTCGTGGCGGCCACGACGCGCGCCGCCACGGCGACCGTCCGGTTCCCGCCGAGCCGGGTGATCTGTCGCTGTTCGATGACGCGCAACAGTTTCGCCTGCGCCGCGGGCGGCAGCTCACCGATCTCGTCGAGAAACAACGTGCCGCCGGAGGCGGCTTCGAACGCGCCCTTGCGGAGCGCACCGGCGCCCGTGAACGCGCCCCGCTCGTGGCCGAACAGCTCGTCTTCCACCAGGTTCTCCGGGATGGCCGCGGCATTGAGCGCGATGAACGGCCCGGCCGGGTTCGCGCCCAGACGGTGCAGCTCCCGGGCGACGAGCTCTTTCCCCGACCCGCTCTCGCCCACGATCAGGACCGGGCTCGGGATCTTCGCGACGCGCCCGATCGCATCCTTGAGCTCCTGCATCGCGGGGCTCGCACCCACGAGGGGCGCCTCGGAATCGAGGCGGCCCCGCAGGACCGCGAGCTGCCCCGCGAGGCGCTGCTGCTCGAGCGCGTGGTCGACCTCCTGCACGACCCGCTCCATCGGCTCGGCCTTGTCGATGAAGCTCCGCGCACCGAGCCGGATGGCCTCGGTGCAGCGATCGTAGTTGCCCGTCCCGGTGTACACGAGCACCGGAATGCGAAGGCCGCGCCGCTCCATGGTCCGCAGCACTTCGAAGCCGTCCATCCCCGGCATTTCCAGGTCGAGGATGACGCAATCCACCGCCTCCCGCTCGAGCAGGTCGAGCGCCGCGCGACCCGAGTGTGCGACGAGCGCCTCGTAGCCGCCTACGCGCTTGAGGTCGTATGCGTACTGCTCGGCCATGGCGGGTACGTCGTCAACCACGAGAACGGCGCTCATGCGCCCTCGACCGGCAGCTCGACGATGAACGTGCTGCCCGCCCCGGGCTGCGTTTCCACTCGCAGCGCGCCGTTCGCATCGAGTACGAGGCGTCGCACGATCGACAAGCCGAGGCCCGTCCCGCCGGGTTTGGTCGTGTAGAAGTCGTCGAAGGCGCGATTCAGCTCCTCTTTGGTCATGCCCTTGCCGGTGTCCGCGACGACCACACGGACGCCGGCCTCTCCGCTCGCCCCCGTCGATACGGTGACGCGTCCCGCTCGCGCCGCCAGACTGTCGACGGCGTTCCCGATGAGGTTGTCGAGGATGCGGCGCAGGACGAGGGGGTCGGTCCGGACGGGGGGCAGACCCTCCACGAGCTCCAGGCGCAGCTCCGCGTGTCCGGTGCCGCTCACGCGGCTGATGGTCTCGCGCACCACCGCGTTCACGTCGCACGACTCGCGGGCGGGTTGCGGGTACAGGCGGGCGTAGTTACTCGCGAGGTTCTCGAGATAGGAGATGCTCGACTCGACCGTCGCCTGGCGATCCCGGAACGCGGCGGCGAGCCGGTCCGGGCTCTCGCCGGCGGCTTGACCGAGATGCCGGAATACGTTGCGGATGGGGATCAGGCCGTTCTTGATGTCGTGATTCACCTGGCGGGCGAGGTCGCCCATCGCCAGCCGGCGCTCAGCCTCGCGCAGGCGCGCGGCCCCGGCGCGCAGCCGCTCGGTCATCGCTCCGAGCAGGCGACTGAGCGCACCGATCTCGTCGGACCGGTCGCTGTCGAAGGCCACGTCCAGTCGGTCCATGTCCACGTCCGCGGTCTTCGCCGCGAGCGCGGTCAGCGGCCGGCTGATCCGCGTCGACAACCACGAGGCCAGGAGCAGCGCGATCAGCCCGGTGACGAGCACCGCGACGAGGAACGACAGCGCGACTCCGCGGCGCAGCGCCACGAGCGAGGCGAGCGAGTGCGAGACGACGATGCGCGCGGGGACGAGACGGGCGGAATCGCCGGCCGTCACGAACGGAACGGCCACCGCGCTCACGACTTGCGTCGCCGCATCGGCGCCGGAGGACGTATCGGGCGGGAGCGCGACGGTCACCGTCAGCTCGGAGTCCGGCGCGAGCCGTGCCAGGAAGCTCGAGTCCACCGCGATGCCACCCACTAGGGTGAAGCGCCGGCCGCCGAGCCGGAGCGAGTCGACCCGCGCGAGCGCGAGGAACGGCGCTTCCGCGCCGCGCGCTTCCACGAGCGCTGTGCCCGCCGGCGCCGCGGCCAGGAGGCGCGGCAGCGTGGGGTCGGACTGATCGTACTCGTTGCGGAAATGCCCGGAGCTCACGATACGGCCCGTTTCGTCCTGGATTTGGAGCAGCGAGAGCCCGGCGAGCTGCATGGCGTCCCCGGCGTAGTCGAGCAGGTAGGTACGCTCGCCCCCCTGCAGCGCCGCGCGGAACCGGTTGTCTCGGGGGATGGCGTCCCGCAGGGCGGCGAGCCGGAGCGCGATCCCCGCGCTCCGCTGGTCCAGGTCCGCGCGGATCACCGATACGAGCGCGGTCACCCGCTGCTGGTATTCCGCGGTCAGGCGGTTCGCCATCACGACGCGGATCCGCAACCCGAACACGGTCAGAGGGACGAGCACCACCGCGCCGAATCCGAGGAGGAGACGGGCGCGAAACGTCATGGCGGGCCGGGGGGGGCGAGGCGGAGCGTGCCGTCCCAGTCGAGCGTCATCCGAGGCAGCCCCCGCCTCACAACGGCATGTGAGCGGACGTCGAGCAGCGGCTCGATGGTGGCGGCCGAGCTCCACGGCGGCAGCTCGAGCGCCGCACGGCACACATCGTAGACGCGCCGCCGCACCTCGAACACGTAGGCGGCGTCGGTGCCGACCCGGAGCGAGGATTCGAAGGCGCTCGCGGGGACGCCCGCGGCCACGGCGCCCCGGCCCAGGGCGCCCAGGCCCACGAGGCGGGCCGCGAGATCGGCGGCGCTCCGATCGCTCTGGTTGTAGACGATGCGGCGTCGCCGTCGCGCGGCCCCGAGCGTGTCGCGCCCCGCCTGAACGCCGCACGGCTGCAGATCGGTGAACCAGAAGCGGCCGGGGCCCGACCATTCCGCCGGGCGAGCGTCGCCGTGTACCGCCTCGCGGAGGCTCTCCAGGCGGAGGTCACCGACCACCGACTTGTCCTGCCCCGGGGCGAGGAGGACGTACGTCCGACTCCATTCCAGGGGGACGTCGACGTACCCGGTCAGGGTCCGCGCGTAGTCGAGCGTGGCGGCGTCGTCCGTGATGAGCACGTCGGCTCCGCCGTCGAGCGCATCGCGGGCGGCGCTCGCTGGCCCGGTGGCGATCTTCACCACGGGTTGTCCCGAGCGCGCCATCGGCTGGGCCACGAGGGCGTCCGGCGAGGCGGGATCCCCGCTCGTCATCCAGTAGCGGCCGGTCCCGATCGGCCAGCCTCCGCCCGGCGCGGGCTTGGTGACCGCCAGCGCCTGGTCGGCCAGCCGCTGGAACGGGGCATCGGACGCCGCCACGGTGAAGGTGCGGTCGCCGGTGACGGTGAGGCTCGCCGCGAGCGTCGCGTCGTGTGACCGCCAGGAGGCGAGGACGTCGCGCGCCGACACCGGCGCCCCATCCCAGAATCGCGCATTGTCGCGCAGCGTGAAGGCCCAGCGATCTCCCGGTGCCTGCTCCCACGCCGCGGCCAGGCCGGGCAGCGGCCGTCCCTGGCAGTCCACCCGGATCAACGATTCATAGAGTTGTCCGAAGACCAGCCGCTCCGCGTCGTTGCGAGGCAGGGGAGCGTGTCCCGGGTCGACGGGGTCGGTGACGGCGAGCCTCACCGTGTCGCGACCGGCCGCCCGCCCGGCCGCGATCGAGCAGGTGGTGTCCCCGGGCGCCGGCGCGGGCGGGGGGAGGGGGAGCTCCGCGCGGGGCGCGGCCGCGCGGCAGGCTGCCGCGAGCAGACCGAGGAGGACGACTTGACGCTGTTGGGAATTCACTGGGCACGAGCTCCCGGGGGGCGGTGGCTCTCGAACGATACTCAGGGCCGGAAGCCCCGAGCCAGGACGGCCGCTAGGCGCGCCGTTTCCGCGCCATCAGCGCAAGCACATTTCCCTCGGAGTCGCGGAAATCGGCCAGCCAGAGCTCGTAGTCCGCCGCCCGGTGCACGAGGTGCGGCTCGCTGATGAACTCAACGGCCCGGCCGCGCAGCGTCGCGTGTGCGACGTCGATGTCCGGCACGAGGTAGTAAATGGTGGATGCGGGATGGTCGAACTCCGGTTTCTCTGGCACGCCCACCATGACCATCGTCGGGCCGCATTGGAAAAACGCCATCTGTGGCGGCGCTTGGAAAAGAAACGGCATGCCCAGCGTGTCGCGATAGAAACGCACGGCGCGGTCGAGATCGCGGGCGCGGACGAAGATCTGCCCGATCGCGGAGAGGCCGAATGGCTGGCTGGTGCCGGTCACGTTGCTGGCTCCTGCTGCGTCAAACAATGCAAAGTTCCCAGCCCCCACACCAGATCCACCGCGTGGATCCCGACGACCGGCCGGTCCTTGATCAGCTCGGCAAGAACGCCGAGCGCGACGCGGTCCTTGGGGTCGTTGAACGTCGGCACCAGGAGGGCCCGGTTCGCAATGTAGAAGTTCGCATAACTCGCGGGGAGGCGCCGGCCGTCGAAGTAGAGCGGCGCGGGCATCGGCAGGTCGACCACCTCGATCTTGGCGCCGTTCTCGAGTCGCATTCCCTGGAGTCGCTCGCGGTTCTCCTCGAGCGCGCGATAGTTCGCATCGTGGGGGTCCGTTTCCCGGCACAACACGACCGCGCGATGATTGACGAAGCGACACAGGTCGTCGACATGGCCGTGGGTGTCGTCGCCCGCGATTCCATGCCCTAGCCAGAGAACGTTCGTCACGCCGAGCTGGTCGCGCAGGACCGCTTCGATCTCGCCCCGCCCGAGCCCGGGGTTCCGGACCTGCACCGCGGGATCGAGCAGACACTCCTCGGTTGTGAGGAGCGTGCCCCGACCATTCACGTCGATGCTGCCTCCCTCGAGCACCACGTCGCGCCCACCCACCCGCGCGCGGAACAGCCGGAGCTTCAGCCGCGTGGCCACCCGCGCCGGAATCCGGTCGTCCTTCTTCCAGTCGGGATACTTGGCCCAGGCGTTGAAGCGGAACCGCGCGATCGCCACCTCCGGCCGCGGGCTCGTGCGCCGGACGAACAGGGGGCCGAAATCGCGGGTCCAGCCACGATCGGTGGGGAAGCGGCAGAACTCGACACGCGGGAGATCCACGCCCGCGCGCGCGAGCACGCGCCGCGCCTGCCGCTCGTGCCCGGCGGAGTTCACCAGGATGCGGGTGAGTTCACCCGGGACGAGCGCGCGCACGATCTCGCCATACACCCAGGGGATCACCGCCAGCTTGCCGGGCCAGTCGCTCGCGTTATGCGGCCATCCGAGCCAGGTGGCGTGATGCGGCTCCCACTCGGCGGGCAGACGGAAGCCGAGGGCGGCCGGGGTCTCGGCGCGGGGGGAAGAGGGGGGCACTACGGATGGGCGTCGAGGAAACGGCTGCTGATACCTGCGTACGCGTCGACGCGGCGATCGCGCAGAAAGGGCCAGCCGCGCCGGACTTCCTCGATACGCCCGAGGTCGATCTCACCCACCACGATCGCCTCGCGGTCCGTGGGCGCCTCAGCCACGACCGCGCCGAACGGATCGGCGAGAAACGACGATCCCCAGAACTCGATGCCGTCGCCGTCGGTGCCGGCAGGTCGCTCGTGGCCGACTCGGTTCACCGCGGCGACGTAACAGCCGTTCGCGATCGCGTGGCTGCGCTGGATGGTGCGCCAGGCGTCGAGCTGCTGGGCTCCGTGGGTCGCCTTTTCCTTCGGGTGCCAGCCGATCGCCGTAGGGTAGAACAGCGCGTTGGCGCCCTGAAGGGCCGTGAGGCGCGCGCCTTCGGGATACCACTGGTCCCAGCAGACGAGCGTCCCGATCCGTCCCACGCGCGTGTCGAACGCACGGAAGCCGAGGTCGCCCGGCGTGAAATAGAACTTCTCGTAGTAAGCCGGATCGTCGGGGATGTGCATCTTGCGGTAGACCCCCACCACGTGCCCGTCGGCGTCGATCACGGCGGCGCTGTTGTGATAGAGACCCGCGGCGCGGCGCTCGAACACGGGCGCGATCACGACGACGCTCGCCTGCTTCGCCGCCGTGCCCAGCGCCTCCGTACTCGGCCCGGGGACCGGCTCGGCCAGATCGAACAGTTCGGGGTCCTCCCGCTGCGCGAAGTACTGCGACCGGAACAGCTCCGGGAGGCAGACGAGCTGTGCGCCGGCCGCCGCTGCCTGCGCCACTTTCGCGACCGCCCGCTGCACGTTCGCCTCCGCGTCGGCGGACATCGCCATCTGAACCAGGCCGACTTTGTATCGTGTCGGAGGCCGGGGATCGGTCATGGGGGAGAACACTACTACGTTCCGGTCGTGAACGCACTCCCGGAGCTTTGCGATGCTGATCGGGGGGCGTTAAGGCAGCGCTACTTCTCGAGTCGGTATCCGGCCTTGCGCACGGTGAGAATATGCTGCGGCGCCGCGGGATCGGTTTCGAGCTTGCGGCGCAGCTCGGCCACGTGCGTGTCCACGGTGCGGCTCAGCACCGCGGCGCTATACCCCCACACCTCGGTGAGCAGCTCCATGCGGCTGACCACGGCCCCGCCGCGCCGGAGCAGCGCGACCAGCAGGTCGAACTCTTTCGGGGTGAGCGCCACCGGCCGGCCGCTCCGCAGCACGGACCGGGATGCGGGGATGACTTCCACCGCGCCGAACTGCTCGGGCTCTCCGGCGCCGTCACCCGGCGGCGCGGTGCGCCGCAACAGCGCTTCTACTCGCGCCAGGAGCTCGAGCACGCCGAACGGCTTCGTGACGTAGTCGTCCGCGCCTAGACGGAGCCCGCGAACCTTGTCGGCCTCTTCGCCGCGCGCGGTGAGGATGAGGATGGGCATCCGGCGCCCCTCGTCGCGCAGCGCGCGGAGCACGCGGTAGCCGTCCAGGCCCGGCAGCATGAGATCGAGAATGATCAAGTCGGCCCCGGCGTCACGGGCGCGTGCCAGTCCTTGGGTCCCGTCCTCGACCACCACGACCTCGTAGCCCTCGATCTCCAGATTATTACGCAGCCCGTAGGCGAGATCGGCATTGTCCTCGACCACGAGAATCCGCGTCATGCGGTCGCTCCTGCGTCGGCCTGCAGGGGCCCGCCGCCCCGCGCGGCGTGAGCCTGCGGCTCGAGCGGCAGCTCGATCACGAAACGGCCGCCCGAGCCGGGCGCGTCTTCGGCCCAGGCGCGACCCCCGTGCAGCGCCACGAGCTCGCGGACCACCGACAGGCCGATGCCCGTGCCCGCCACGGCCGAGCCGCGGTCGCGCTCGAGCCGCCAGAACTGGTCCCAGATGCGCTCACGGTCGGCAGCTGGAATGCCCGGGCCCTGGTCGTCCACGCAGATGCGCGCCCGGCCCTCGTCCACGGTGAGGCCAAGGGTGACGGTCTGGCCGGCGGGTCCGTACTTCACCGCGTTGTCGAGCAGGTTGAGGAGCATCTGGCGCAGCGCGTCAGCGTCGACCGGCGCGACCACGCCGTCGGTGAGGTCGGTGCGCAACCTGACGCCCCGCGCGCCGGCGAGCGGCGCGAACCCTTCGGCGGCTTCGATCAAGAGCGGTGCGAGCGGCGCCGGCGCCGGTGAGAGACGGGTGAGCCGCCGCTCCGACCGGGAGAAGTGCAGCAGGTTCTCCACCAGATGGGTGAGCCGGCGCGCTTCCTGGTCGATGATCTCGAGCGACCGCTCGCGCTCCTCGTCGGAGCGGACGCGGCCCAGCAACAGCGTCTCCGAGAACATGCGGATCTGGGCGAGCGGCGTGCGCAGCTCGTGCGACACCCCGGAGACGAAATCCCCCCGCAACCGCGCCAGCTCGTACTCGCGGCGCAGCTGCTGCAGCGCCACCGCGACCAGACTCGCCGTGAGGGCCAGCAGAATGAGCAGCCGCGGCCGCTGGTCGCGCGGCATCCCGCCGATGATCAGCTTGGGCGCCATGTCGGGGCGCAGTGCAACGTGCACGGCCATGCCGCCCAGCATGGCGTCGACGCTGTCACGGGCCGCGAAGGTCGGCTCGTACTGCACCGGCGAGCGGTACAGCTCGACCCCATCCATGTCCGTCACGATCGCCGAGCCGAGCGAGTCGTAGATCACGCCGCCCGTGAGCGGCCGCGGCAGCAACGGGAACTTCTCCTCGCCCATCGTATACACGGGCGGGAAGGCGGCGGGATCTCCCTCGACCCCAACGACGGTCCCCGCCCCGCCCGACCTGTTCTTGGTGACTGTATACACGATCGCGCGGCGCATCCCGTCCACGCTGCGCACCATGGCCGCGAGCCGCTCCTTGGTGTCATACACGGTGTGGACGTGCCGGGGGAGCGAGTCGACGAGCCAGGCCCGCGCGGCCGCCGAGGGCGCGCCGCCGGCCGTCTCCAACCGCCGCGTCGCCAGGTCGTAGCGAAACGTGTAGCGGGCATGCTTCAGGAACTTGGCGGCCGCCGAGTCCTGTCCGACCGCGAGCGCCGTTGGGGTGGGAAGGAGTGTGCCCGGAACTCCGGCCTTGGCGTGAGACAGCGCGTCCACGGTGGGCCAGAACGCCGTGTAGTAGAGCTCCATCCCGACGCGGTACGCAAACCGCGCCGCGGCGAGGCGTGCGTTGTCGCGGAGCACGCGCTCGGCGGTGGCCCGGTGATCGAGGAACGTGCGGTGCGCCTGCAGCGCCAGCACGCCCGCGAGCACCAGCGTGAGCAGCAGCAGGGCGGCGACAAACAGGGCGCGCGGACGCGGTGGACGGGAAGAAGCGCTCATGGACGCTGGGGAGAGATGCACCGGATGCCGGGGAGTTTCAAGGTGAGCTGACCGTTCTCTGACACGCTCCCCACCGCGCCACCACCCGCAGCCCCGTCCCGCCGCCTACCTTGCCACCCGTTCCAGGTCGTGGCCGAAGTGTTGACGGCCCACTTCGCCCGACCGGTCAACCCGGGGAGCAGTCGCGCCCCGGGTTTGGCTTTTTTGTATGATTGGACCATGGGCAGCCCGCCTGCGTATTACTCCTTGTGCCTGTCCACCATGCTCTCGATCACCGGCGCGCGCGAGGTCATCATGACGTTTTCACTCTCCAGCACGTCCTTCCAGGACGGGGCCGCGATCCCGATCAAACACACGTGCGACGGAGCGGACGTGTCGCCGCCGCTCGCCTGGAGCGGCGCGCCGCCGGGGACTCGAGGCTTCGCCCTGATCGCCGATGACCCGGACGCTCCGGCCGGTACCTGGGTCCATTGGGTGCTGTACAATCTGCCGGCCACGGTCTCCGACCTCCCGGAAAACATCGCCAAGGTCGAATCGCTGGACTTGGGTGGCGCGCGCCAGGGGCGGAACGACTTCCGCCGCCCGGGCTACGGCGGCCCCTGCCCACCCCCAGGACCAGCCCACCGCTACTTCTTCAGGCTGTACGCGCTGGACGCCCCCCTGACGCTCAAGGCTGGTGCCCAGAAGAAAGATTTGGAGGCGGCGATGCAGGGTCACGTGCTCGGCACGGCACAGCTCATGGGGACGTACGCGAGATCGAAACGATGAGAATCCTGGTTGCGCTGGGGTTGGTCGGAGCGATTCTTGGGAGCAGCGAGCGGTCGCTGCACGCCGGCGGGTCCCGCTCCCTGCTCCCTGCTCCCCGCTCCCCGCCGTTTAGCGTCGTC
>Ga0209375_1003386_pt1 | contig 11141 bp, 12 predicted proteins | sample GraSoiAngelo_131_FD_185888 | JGI IMG/M metagenome (GOLD analysis project Ga0209375, IMG submission 185888) | Grasslands soil microbial communities from the Angelo Coastal Reserve, California, USA - 14_0929_02_30cm (SPAdes) (version 2) | ecosystem: Environmental > Terrestrial > Soil > Grasslands ...
CGGGAACTGCTTGTAGACGAAGTTGACGTCGTTCGGGTACGCCTTCAGGACCTGGTCGACCAGACTGGCCGACTGGGCGCAGAAGGGTCATTGGAAGTCGGAGAACTCGGCGATCGTCACCTTGGCGATCTTCGGGCCGCGGACGTAGGAGCTGCCGATCGGGATGTTGTAGACCTTGTTCGGGTCCATCTGCGGCCGCTGTGCAGGCGCCTTCACCTGCTGGACGGCCTTGTCGAGGTTCTCGAGCTTGGACAGGATGTCCTTCTGGCCCTTCTTGATCTCCTCGATGTCGGCCGGGTTGGCGCCGCACGCGGCCAGCGTCACCACCCCGAGGAGCGCCGTTCGCACGGATTTGCTCAGCATGTCCCACCTCCCTGGGTGGTCGGGATTAAAGAGAGAGGCTCCCCGAGTGTCAAGGCCGAGGCTGCCACTGCGTGCTGAGGCTCGTATCAACCGCCGCTAGAGCGGGCCGTCACCTCGGAGCGGAAGGAGGCCGCACGCGCGCCCTGGTCCGCGAGGGCATCTCCCCGAGCCGGATCACGACCCGCGCTACGGGAGGACCCCACCGATCGCGAGCAACAAGACCGAGGCGGGTCGGGCCGAGAACCGCCGCGCCGGGATCGTAGCCCGATTGACCCGCGCGGGAGGCCGGGCGGGCTCGGTCCTCGGCCGCCCCCCGTTACCTTTCTTCCTCACCGCTGGCGGCAGGATCCCCGCCCCGCCCCGCCCTGTTCGCTTATTGACTAGTTATTGGCTTTGCGTTACCCCCAGCCAGCCTTTTTCGGACAGCCAGGGAGGGCGTATGCGTCACCAGAGAACCGTGGCTTTCGGGGTGCTGATCGTGTTCCTGGCGACCGGGTGCGCGTTGCGCGACCGGAAGTGGGGGACCTGCGCGGTCGCCGGCGGCGTCATCGGCGCTGCCATCGGCGGCACGACCGGCGGCGTTGCCGTCAACAACCGCAAGGAGCATCCGCGGAACGTGGAGCGCGGCGCCGCGATCGGCGGCGGCATCGTGGGCGGCGGCCTCATCGGCGCGTTGCTCGGCCACGCCATCTGCGATCCCGAGAAGGAGGCGCCCCCGCCCCCGCCCGCGCCGCCGCCACCGCCACCGCCGCCGCCCGCGAAGGCCGAGCCGCTGGTCACCCTGCACGGCCCGCAGTTCGACTTCAACAAAGCGACGCTCAAGGCGGCGGGCAAGCAGATGGTCGACGGGGCGGTCAAGGTGATGAAGGACAAGCCGAACATGAGGGTCTCGGTCGAGGGCCACACCGATTCGATCGGCTCGGACGCCTACAACCAGAAGCTCTCCGAGCGGCGCGCGCAGGCGGTGCGGGACTACCTGGTCTCGCAGGGCATCGACGCGGCCCGCATCAGCGTGAAGGGCTGGGGCAAGGCGAAGCCGGTCGCGAGCAACAAGACCGAGGCCGGCCGCGCCGAGAACCGGCGGGTCGAGATCATCGCGGAGTGATCGCGGCGCGCGCGGGCGCGGCCGGCTCCGGCCGCGCCCGCGGGCGCGCGCTTGTCCCGCCCCGTCCCCTCGATTAGGAGGGACCGGTGTCGGACTTCAGCGCCTGCTTCCTCCTCGTCTTCGGCCAGCTCGCCGTGGGCGGGCTCGCCGCTCTCGCCGTGCCGCCGTTCGCGGTCCTCGAGCGCGGCTTCTACAAGTCGAGCGCCGGGGTGTTCGTCGCCTGCGCCGTCCTCTACCTGAGCGCGACGCTCGACCTCGCCGTTCGCGGCCGTATCACGATCGGGTACGGCGAGATCGCGCTCTGGTCCGCGTTCACCATCGCCCAGGCGGGCTACCTCGCATCCCTCTGGGGCGAGCGCGGCCGCCGCCGGGCGCGCACGTTCTCGCTCGCGCTCCTCCTCGGCCTGGTCGCGCTCTCCGCGAGCGCGAGCCGCTACCGGGTGGGCCCGCTCCTCTCGCCCGCGACCGTCCTCTACCCGCTCGCCTTCGTGACCGGCGCGCTGGCCCTCGGCGCCGTCGCGACCGGCATGCTCCTCGGCCACTGGTACCTGATCGACCTGGGCCTCTCGCTCGACCCGATGCGGCGTCTCTTTCGCTACTTCGTGACCGTCGTCATCGTGCACGTCGGCGTGCTCACGCTCACTATCCTCGTGATGGCGGTCGCGCCGGCCGGCGCCCTAGCGGTCGGCAAGCTGTGGCACGACCACGCCCCCCTGCTCGCCGCGCGCTTCCTCCTGGGTCCCCTCGCCGCTCTGGGCCTCGGCTTCATGATCCACCGCACGCTGCAGATCCCGCAGACCATGGCCGCGACCGGCCTCTTCTACATCGCCATCCTCTTCGTGCTGGTCGGCGAGCTCCTCGGGCGGCTGATCCTGTTCCGCACCTCGTTGCCGCTTTAGGCCGACCCGAGACTCCGTCTCGGGTCGGGACGGACAGCGAGAGTGCCGCCTGGTGCACAGGGCCAATGGCGTGCCGCGGCCGGCAAAGCCGGCGCGGCAGACTTTCCGGAGCGCCAGCACGTCACTAGAAGACGACGGATCGTTACGGCGCGAGCAAGCCGGCTGCCCAGGGCCTCGACGTTTGCCGCGCCGGCTTTGCCGGCCGCGGCATGGCCTTCGCACGACCCACCGAACGCCACACGCTCGCTTCCGTTCCGACCCGAGACAAGGGTCTCGGGTCGCTAGTAGACTCGGATGACCGTCACCCGCAGCCCGCGCGACGTCCAGCCCACGTCGAAGCCCACCGGCATGCCCTCGCGCAGGCCGTCGACCCGCGGGATGGGGCCCAGGATCTGCACGAAGGGGAACTTGAAGTGATACTCGCGGCCGGACGCGTCGCTGACCAGCGTGCCGCTCTCGCTGCCGTAGTACACGCGCTTGATGGTGCCGCGGTAGTACCAGTCGTGCAGAGCCGCCGGCTCGGGAGTGCCGCCGCGCTCTGCCGGCTCGTCCGTCATGCGGGAGGTGCGGTCGCCTTCGCCTCGGCGGCGATGGCGGCGAGGCGCTTCTCGCCGAAGCGGTCGACGAAGCTCGGAAAGCTCTCGCCCGCCTGCCGCTCGCGCTCGTAGACCCGCGCGAGGGCCGCGATCGCCGCCGCCGTGTCCTCCTCCGCGAAGCGCCCGAGCCGCTTGCCGATGCGCGCCCTCCCCTCGCCCACCGCGCCGCCCACCAGAATCGAGTAGAAGGGACGCTCGCCGCCGTCGGGCGTCTTGGCGAGGTGGCCGGTGAGCCCGATGTCGCCCACGTGGTGCTGGCCGCACGAGTTCGGGCAGCCGCTGATCTTCACCGTGAAGGGGCCGAGGCGCTCGGCGAAGCCGTTGCGCGACTCGGGATGCGCGCCGAGGTGCGCGCGGATGCGCTCGGCCATCCCCATCGAGCGCGTGATGGCGAGCGAGCAGTAATCCATGCCGGGGCAGGAGACGACGTCGTTGATGGAGGCGACGTCGGGGTTGCCGAGCTCGATCTCGACCAGCTCCGCGTGCAGCGCCGGCAGCGCGGCCTCCGGGACCCACTGGAGGACGAGGTTCTGATCGTTCGTCGTGCGGATCGTCCCGTTGCCGTGCTCGCGTGCCAGGCGCGCGACAGCCCGCATCTGGTCCGTGGTGATGTCGCCGAGCGGGACCTGCACCACCACGGCGCGGTAGCCGGGCTGCTTCTGCGCCCGCGTGTTGGTCCGCTGCCAGTGCGCGAACTCCGGCAGCGGCTGCGCGGCCGGGCAGCGCGCGTCCGGGGGCGGCGGGACGCGGTAGGCGCCAACCGCCTCGCGCACCTGCGCCCGCAGCTCCGCGCCGCGCTCGGTGGCGACCCGCTCCACCTCGCCCTCGACCGCGGCGCGGAACTTCTCCAGGCCCATCCGCTGCACGAGGTACTTCATGCGGGCCCGGTTCCGGTTCTTGCGCTCGCCGAAGCGGTGCTGGATGCGGACGATCGCCTCGCACCAGACGAGCACGTCCTCGGCCGGCACGAAGTCGCGCATCGGCTTGGCGAGGAAGGGCTGCGCGCCGAGCCCGCCGCCCGCGTGCAGCGAGAAGCCGCGCGCGCCGGCGCGCGCCTTCGCATAGAGACCGATGTCGTTGACCGGCGCCTGCGCGCAGTCGTGCTCGCAGCCCTCGATCGCGATCTTGAACTTGCGCGGCAGGGTCAGGTTGAGCGGGTTGAAGAGGAAGTACTCGTGGATCGCGATGCAGTAAGGCGAGACGTCGAAGGGCTCGCTGGGCGCCGTTCCCGCGAACGGGCAGGCGGTCACGTTGCGCACGCTGTCGGCGCACGCGCCGCGCGTCGTGATGCCGGCCGCGAGGAGCCGCTCGTAGAGGTCGATGATGCCCTCGATCGGGACCCAGTGGATCTGGATGTCCTGGCGCGTCGTCACGTGGCCGATGCCGCGCCCGTAGCGGTCGGCGACCTCGGCCATGGCTTCCATCTGCTCGCCCGTAAGCATGCCGCCCGCGATCTTGATGCGCTGCATGTGGCTCGTGTGGTCGAGCTGGTAGTAGAGGCCATAGGAGAGGCGGATCGGGCGCCACTCGTCCGGCGTGAGCTCACCGCGGACGAAGCGCTCGGTCCGGCCAGCGTGGAGGGCCAGGGCGGCGCGATGCCGTGCTTCGGTGGGACGCATGAAACCAATGATTATGGGCGTCCGCTCTCGGCGAAGTCAATGTCGGCCCCGCCGCCGACGCTGTCTTGCGCCACTACCCGGCCGCTGGCTGCCCCAACGTGCCGAGCGTGTCGTAGCTCATGCCCGCCAGGGGTGGGCATTCCGCGGCAAGGCCCGCGAACACGGCCTCCGCGCTGTCGAAGCGAGGCTCCGCGCCGAGCGCCGCGAGCAGCGCGCCGAGCGCCTCCCACCCCGGCCGCGCCTCGCCCGGCGGCTTCACCGCCGGCCGCAGGAGCTGCACGCGCCCGGCGTGGTTCGTGAACGTGCCGTCGCTCTCCGCGTAGGTGCCGATGGGGAGCACCACGTTGGCGTACTCGGCCGTCTCGCGGAGGTCGGTGTCGAGCACGACCAGGTACGGCACGCGCTCGAGCGCGGCACCCGCGCCCCGCCAGGTGGCGAGGTCCGCGCGGTGGAGAACTAGCGTACGCAGGTCCGCCGCCGCGAGCAGCTCGTCGACCCCGCCGTCGGGCGCGAGGCCCTGGAGGCGGAGACCCTGCGTGTTCGGGTTCTTGTCGGCCTTCACGAGGAAGTCGTCGTGGAAGGCGCCGGGCGGCGACCACGAGATGCCGGCGACCCGGGCGCCGACGGCCGCGCCGATGCGGCGGAGCAGATAGACCTCCTCGTTCGGCGCGTGCGCCGAGACGACGATACCGGCCCCACCCTCGCGGAGACGCGCCGCCACCGCCCCGAGCGCGCTCTCCCACGTCGCCGGCGCGAACTCCTCGGCGCCGCGCACGAGGGGCTGCGTGAGCCGGACCTCGCCCTGGAGGTCCCGGTAGCTCATCCGGCCCGCGTCGCACATCCAGTACTGGTTCACGGCGTCGTTCTCGCGCGGCTGGAAGCGGAAGATCGTTCCCTCGCGATGGTAGATCTCGATGTTGCAGCCGTTGGCGCACGCGCCGCACACCGACTCGGTGCGCTCGAGGTACCAGACGCGGGCGCGAAAGCGAAAATCACGATTGGTCAGCGCGCCGACCGGGCAGATGTCGACCACGTTGCCCGAGTACGGGTTGTCGAGGGTCCGCCCCGGGGCCAGGTCCAGGTCGACGTGGTCGCCGCGCTGGTAGAAGGCGAGCTCGCTGGTGTGCGTCACCTCGTCCAGGAAGCGGACGCAGCGCGAGCACAGCACGCAGCGCTCCTGGTCGAGGATGACGAGCGGGCCGATCGGCTTCGCCTTCTGCTTGCGCACCTTGGCCGGCAGGGGCACGCGGCTCCGCTGCCGGTCGTAGTCCATGTAGTACTCTTGCAGCTTGCACTCGCCCGCCTGGTCGCACACCGGGCAGTCGATCGGGTGGTTGATCAGGAGGAACTCGAGGACCGCGCGCTGCGCCGTCCTGGTCTTCTCGCTCGTGGTGTGCACCACCATGCCGTCCGTCACGCGCGTGTTACACGCGATCTGGAGCTTCGGCATCTTCTCGATCTCGACCAGGCACATGCGGCAGTTGCCGGCGATGGAGAGACCAGGGTGCCAGCAGTAGTGCGGGATCTCGATGCCGAGGCGCTCGGCGGCGCGAATGACGGTGGTGCCGTCCTCGACCTCGATCCGCCGGCGGTCGATCTCAACCGTGGGCACGCGCGGGCTCGTCGGAGCGCAGCGGGCAGCGGCCGAGCGCGGCGTGCTGCTCGAACTCGGCGCGGTACTTGGTGACGAAGGCGCGCGCCGGCATGGCGGCGGCGTCCGAGAGGGCGCAGATGGTGGTGCCCAGCATGTTGCCGGCGATGTGCAGGAGGAGGTCGACGTCGCGCGGCGAGGCCTGGCCCTCCTCGAGGCCGACGAGCACGCGGTGGAGCCATCCCGTGCCCTCGCGGCAGGGCGTGCACTGCCCGCACGACTCGTGGTGGAAGAAGCGCTCGAGGACCATGAGCGCCCACACCATGCAGACGCTGTCGTCCATCACCATGATGCCGGCCGAGCCGAGGAACGAGCCCGCCTTCTGGACGGAGTCCATGTCCATCGGCACGTCGATCTCCTCGGGCGTGAAGACCGGCATCGAGGCGCCGCCCGGGATGACGCCCTTCAGCTTCCGTCCTCCCGGGATCCCGCCGGCGTGCGTATAGATGATCTCACGGAGCGGCGTGCCCATCGGCAGCTCGTACGTGCCCGGGCGGACGACGTGGCCCGAAACGCAGAAGAGCTTCGGCCCGGGGCTCTTCTCCGGGCCGATCGAGCGGAACCAGTCCGCGCCGCGCAGCACGATGTGCGGCACGCAGGCGAGCGTCTCGACGTTGTTGACGATGGTCGGGCAGCCGAAGAGCCCGTGGGTGGCGGGAAAGGGCGGCTTGATGCGCGGATAGCCGCGCTTGCCCTCGAGCGACTCGATGAGGCCCGTCTCCTCGCCGCAGATGTAGGCGCCCGCGCCGCGGTGCACCCACACCTCGAGGTCGAAGCCGGTGCCGAGGATGTTCCTCCCGAGGAGACCCTTCGCGCGCGCCTGGGTGATCGCCTCCTCCAGCACGCGCGCGCCACGCGCGAACTCGCCGCGGATGTAGATGTAGGCGGTGTGGCAGCGGATGGCGTACGAGGAGATGATGATGCCCTCGAGGAGCTGGTGGGGGTCGTCCTCGATGATCTCGCGGTCCTTGAAGGTGCCCGGCTCGCTCTCGTCGGCGTTGACGGCGAGATAGACGGGCTTCTCGCTCTGCTTGGGCAGGAAGCTCCACTTCATGCCGGTCGGGAAGCCGGCGCCGCCCCGCCCGCGGAGGTTCGAGGCCTTCACCATCTCGACCAGCTGCTCGGGCTTGCAGGTCGTGAGCGCCTTGCGCGTGGCCGCGTAGCCGCCGTGCTGGAGGTACACGTCCAGCTGACGGAGATCCGGGATGTCCCGGCAGCGGAGGAGCAGGTGCTCGGGCACTAGCGCGCGGCCGTCTCTGCGGGGACGGGCGTCTGCTTCGAGCGCTGGATCTTCCGCTGCAGCGCCATGAGCCCGTCGAGCACGCCCTCGGGCCGCGGCGGGCAGCCGGGGACGTAGATGTCGACGGGGATGATCAGGTCGATGCCCGCAAGCGTCGTGTAGTTGTCGTAGAAACCGCCCGTCGAGGCGCAGGCGCCGAACGCCATCACCCACTTGGGCTCGGCCATCTGCTCGTAGACGCGCTTGAGAATCGGCGCCTGCCGCATCGTCACCGTGCCGATCACCATCATGAGATCGGCCTGGCGCGGCGAGAAGCGCGGCAGGAGCGCGCCGAAGCGGTCGATGTCGTAGGGCGCCATCGAGAGCGACATGTACTCCATCGCGCAGCACGCGGTCGCGAAGGGGTACGGGAAGATCGAGTACTTGCGCGCCCAGCCGATCGCCCTGTCGAGCTGCGTCAGCACGACGGCGTCGCCGAGGAGCGCCTCCTCGCCGGAGGTGGCGAGGCGCGGCTTGGGTGGGAGGATGGGCTTGGCCACTTCGAGGTTCGTCTATCCGGTGACCTCCGGCCTGTCAAAGCCGGTTGCATTCGGCGGGGGTGCGGGCTAGCGGGGCGCGGGCCATGGACGCCTTCACGCGCTGGGTCCACCTGCTGGCGGTCGCCGTGTACCTCGGCGCGACGCTCGCCGTCGCGCTCGTCTTCCTGCCCGCGATGGAGGCGGTAGAGGATGCGGCGCTCCAGCGGCGGCTGCTCGCGCGCGGCCTGAGACCCTACAACGTGCTCTCGGTCGGCGCGCTCGGCGTGCTCGTGATCTCGGGGGCGTCCGGATTGACGGACATGAAGGCGATGATGGGGCCGGCGTTCGGGCAGCTCGTCTGGCGGCTGGTCGGCAAGCTCTCGCTCACCTTCGTGCTGATCAACGTGGCGACGTACTTCTCCTTCGGGCTCGCGCACCGGCTCGTGCGCGCGGAGCTGGGGCAGCTGCCGGTCGAGCCGGAGAAGCAGGCGGGGATGATCCGGCGGATGCGCGGGACGGCGTGGGTGGGCGTCGCGCTCGCCGCGTGGACGGTGTGGGTCGGCGTCGAGTTGGGGCGCTGACTGGTCAGCGGACGCTGCGCAGTCGGTCGACGATCTGGGTCGTAGCCGAGTTCATGGCCGCGCGGTTGGCCTGCCCCAGCGCGCTCGCCGCGAACGCGTTGCTCGCCTTGCCGACGCCGAAGAGCGAGAACCCGCTCGCCGCCGACTCGCTCGTGAAGCTGCCGTTCGCCACCACGGAGCCGACCAGCCGGCCGCTGCTCGGGCTGACGATCTTCAAGTCCATCGCCACCGATCCCGTGCGCCGCGCCTTGGTGTTCTCGAGGGTCGGATTGGCGATCGCGACGCCGGCTCCCGTGACCGCGGCCGGCCTGTTCCCCGCGATCGCGCCGGCGATGCCGAGGGCGGCCCCCAGGCCGCCGAGCGAGCCTCCGGTGCTCGACCCCGTCGCCTCGGCAATCTCGTTGAACTCGGTGACCGAGCCGCGGATGACGAACGGCCCCACCTCGCGCTGGCTCTTCTTCACGAGATTGCCCGGCCTGCTGTTGTTCTCGAGGTAGTAGTCGTAGTCGATGATGCGCACGTTGCCGGCGTTGCTGAGCGCGGTGACGAGCTGCGAGGCGATCGCCGAACCCACGTTGCCCGACGCGACCTGCGGCGGCGGGTTGTAGGGACGGGCCTGCGGCCCCTCGGGCAGGAGGCCCCAGCCCCAGGGCCCCCATCCGTACCGGCGCCCGGGAACCGGTGGAGCGGACCCGCCACCCTCGCCGCCGGCGTCGAAGCTGAGCGGCTCGACCGTCACCACGTAGTACGGGAGGGACGAGTCGTAGGGGATGCGCACCACCTCCACCTGCGTCGACTCCGGGGCGGTCTGGGTCGCCTTGACCGACTGCTTGTCGACGGTGGCGGTGCAGGCGATGGCGAGCACGGCGACGGCTAGAACGTACACGGTCCGCATGAGCCTCCTCCCGGTCCGAGCGAAGCGCCGCTCCGAGGTAGCACAGGCGGCGTGCAGCACCAAACCGTTCCGACGGAAAGGAGGACTCCGCGACCTCCTCCTCAGGCCGCCGTGGCCTGAGAACGGGACTGCACCTGCACCGGGACGGCGGCTTCCTTCACCTCCGTGAGCCGCGCCAGGGCGTAGGCCGCGATCGCCATCTCGACGTCGCGCACCGCGACGTCGAAGTACGTCCCGGTCGTGACCAGGTTCACCGCGATCAGGACGAGCCACACCATCGCGACGTAGCTGGCGACCGCCGTCCAGCGCGTCAGGATGGCCAGGCCGACCGCCATCTCGATGACCCCGACCGCATACATGAAGGTGGTGGGGCCGACCGGCAGGACCGCCTTGGCGAGCGGGCCCACGTAGCCCTCCCAGTTCGCGAGCAGATTGAAGAACTTGTCGAGCCCCGCGAGGAACGCCGCGAGGCCGATCCCGTACTTGAGCGCGAGTCGCGCGGAGTCGAGCCTTGTCTCGATGCTGGTCATGGGTTACCTCCCATCCAATAGAGCGTCGATGGGGCAGTTGGTTCCCGGGAACCTTTTCCGTGAAGCCCGCTCCATTGGGTAGGGCCGCGATGGATGAGCGAGCGGAGATCGTCGTACCAGCGCGGGTCAGCGGGCTCTCCGACGAGGAGATCGTGGCGCGCGTGCGCTGCGGCGAGACGGCGCTCTTCGAGGTCATCATGCGCCGTTACAACCAGCGCCTCTACCGCGCGGCGCGTGCCATCCTGCGTGACGACGCCGAAGCCGAGGACGTCCTGCAGGAGGCCTACGTCCGTGCCTTCACGCACCTCGATCAGTTCGCCGGGCGGGCGGCATTCGGCACCTGGCTCACCCGCATCGCCGTGCATGAGGCGCTCGCCCGCGCGCGCCGCCGAGGTCTCTTCCAGCGGCTCGGGGACGAGGGCGCCGATGGGGACGACATGAGGGCCTTCCGGTCCGCCGCCGACGTCGAGAAGCAGGTGGCCGACCACGAGCTGGGCCACGTGCTCGAGGCCGCGATCGCGGCGCTGCCCGACCCGTTCCGCGCCGTCTTCGTGCTGCGCGAGGTCGAGGAGATGAGCACGGCCGAGACCGCCGCCGTCCTCGACGTCCGCGAGGAGACCGTGAAGACGCGGCTGCATCGCGCGCGGGCGCTGCTACGCCGGGCGTTGTACGGGGCGACGCGCGGGGCCGTGAATGAGGTGTTCCAGTTCGGCGCTGTTCGCTGCGACCGGGTGGTGGCAGCGGTGCTGGAGCGGATCGGCCTGCTCGAGATGCAGTGAGCGCGTCCCGCCTGCGGCCAACCTCGTACGGAGTCAACCTTCCGTGCGCCGACTCTATCGCGCGAGTCTCCTCTTCACCGTCGCCGGCTCCATTGCCCCCTCTTCCGTCACTACCCAGGTCACCAAGCGGAGGGGCGTGGTGTCGAAGAGCCGGTTCACGACGCGAACTCCGCGTGGGGGGCGCGGCAGGACCGCGGCGGGTTCCGCCGCTGGGATGACCACCCTGCGCGCGAGCGGCGGTGGGAGAAGCCGGTCCTCGGTCGTGACGACCAGCGTCGGACGGCCGGCAGCCGAGGCCGCCAACGCCACGCCGAGGGAGCCACACTTGTTCCAGACCGCCATTCGCGTCACGGCGTCGGCGCCCA
>Ga0209375_1003390_pt1 | contig 11137 bp, 16 predicted proteins | sample GraSoiAngelo_131_FD_185888 | JGI IMG/M metagenome (GOLD analysis project Ga0209375, IMG submission 185888) | Grasslands soil microbial communities from the Angelo Coastal Reserve, California, USA - 14_0929_02_30cm (SPAdes) (version 2) | ecosystem: Environmental > Terrestrial > Soil > Grasslands ...
GGCGGCCACGGCGTCGGGCGCCGCGGGGTCGCGCGGCACCCGCGCGAGATCGGCGGCCAACTCGCTCCGGGTGGCGGTCAGCAGGGCGTCGTACGTGTTGCGGCCCGTCTCAGCCAACAGGCAACGGGCAGCCTCGGCGTACCGGGCGAGGATAGGCTCCAGCTCTTCGAGCGCCCCGGCGGCGTCGTCCTGGCCGGCGCGTGCCGCCGCCGCGAGCAGGGCGTCGGTGACCCGGGCCATCGCCGAGACGACCACGACGGGATGCTGGGCCAGGGTGGCGCGCACGATCGCGACGGCGCGTTCGACGGCGGCGGCGTCCTCGACCGAGGTGCCGCCGAACTTCATGACGACCGGGTGGGTCACCCGCGCTGGTCGGGCACCTTGCCCGCCAGCATCTCGCGGATGCCGCCCAGCGAGCTCAACACCCCCGTCGCCTCGTACGGCATGTAGATGACTTTATTGTTCTGGCCCGTGACCATGTCCTTCAGGGCCTCGATGTAGCGGATCGCGATCAGGTAGCGTGCCGGATCGCCGCCCGTTCCCTTGATCGCGGCGGTGATGCGCTCGATCGCCTGCGCCTCGGCTTCGGCCACCTTGAGCCGCGCGTTGGCTTCGCCTTCGGCCGCGAGGATCCGCGCCTGCTTGTCGCCCTCGGCCTTGTTGATCTCCGACTGCCGGATGCCTTCGGATTGCAGGGTGCGCGACTGCTTTTCGGCCTCGGCGGTGAGGATCGCGGCGCGCCGGTCCCGCTCGGCGCGCATCTGCTTCTCCATCGCGTCACGGATGTCGCGCGGCGGGTTGATGTCCTTGAGCTCCACGCGGCTGACCTTGGAGCCCCACTTGTGAGTCGCCTCGTCGAGAATCTCGCGCAGCTTGGCATTGATGGTGTCGCGCGAGGAGAGCACATGGTCGAGCTCCATCTCGCCGATCACGTTGCGCAGCGTCGTCTGCGTCAGCTTCTCGATCGCGTCCGGGAGATTGGCGATCTCGTAGGTCGCGCGCACAGGGTCGGTGATCTGCGAGTAGATCAGCGCGTCGATCTCGACGACGACGTTGTCCTTGGTGATCACGTTCTGCCGCGGGAACACGTACACCGTCTCGCGCAGGTCGATCTTCTCGGTGCGGAAGTGACGCGCGAACGAATCTCCGGCCGGCGTCACCACCACCATGTGCCAGTCGATGGCGCGGGGGCGGTCCAACCATGGCACGATCAGGTTCATCCCCGAGGCCAGCGTCCGGTGGTACTTCCCGAGCCGCTCGATCACCATCGTCTGCGCTTGCTGGACGATGCGGATGCCCTTGGCGACGGTGACCACGACGAACAGCGCAATCGCGCCAAGGAGAATCAGTCCTGGAGTCATGACTCGGGTTCCCTTTCGACCATGAGCGTAGTGCCGTCCACCTGAACCACCATCACGCGTGTCCCCGGCTCCAGCACCACCCCGTCCACCGAGGCGCCCCGCCAGTTCTCGCCTTCCACCAGTACGCGTCCGGGGCGGACGCCGGGCGCGATGCGCTCCGTCACCACGCCCGTTTTCCCGGCCAGGGCGTCCACGTTGGTCCGCACGCCGGAACCGACGCCAAGCCGGAATCGCCGCGCCAGTGCCGGCCGGATTCCCACCATGCTGAGCAGGCTCGTCGCGGCGAATACCACCGTCTCGATCGTGGTCCCCACCACCGGGATCAGCCCGACCAGCCCGGCCGCGAACGCGCCGATCGCCAGGCACGCCAGCCAGAAGCCCGGCGTGAACATCTCGGCCACGAGGAGCAGCACACCCGCGATGAGCCAAACCTGCCAGTCGGACACGGCGCCCCTCCTGCCAAGCTGAAGCGGGACAAGTGGTTCAATACTAGCCGCGCGAGCGGGGAGCCGTAAGGCTGTCCGCTGTCGTCGGTCATCGGTTATCGGTTTTCGGTCGTCCCTGGCAACCTTTCTGGTCTCCGCCCCATCGAACCGCTCAGGGAAACGCCCTGTCGGGCGGGCCGTACGGTGAACCCTCGCCAGCAGGAGACCGCATGCTGAATCGTGTCACACTCATCGCGCTCGTCGTCGGGCTCGCCGCGCGCCGCGCCCCGGCGCAGACGCCGGAGCGCTACACCATCGCGGGCGACGACGTCGCCGTCTACAACCTCGTGGGCCAGCTCAAGGTCGAAGGCGGCACCGGCGCGGTGGTGGTGGTCGAAGTCACACGCCACGGCGCGGACGCGGCGCGGCTCAAGATCGCCACCGGCGAGATCCGCGACCGCCAGACGCTGCGCGTCGTCTACGACGCCGACGAGATCACCTATCCGCTCCTGGAGCGCGGCTCCAACACGAGCGAGCGCGTGCGCGACGACGGCACCTTCGACGACGATCACGACCGGCGCTTCGGCTCGCGCGGCCGGGAAGTGCGCATCTCCGGCTCGCGCGGCGGGCTCGAGGCGTACGCGGACCTCCGCGTCGTCGTACCGGTCGGCAAGCGCCTCGCCGTGTACCTGGCGGTGGGGAAAGCCGTCGTCACCAACGTGGACGGGGACTTGAAGGTGCACGTCTCTTCCGCCGACGTGGAGGCGGATCACACCAAAGGGCGGTTGCTGCTCGATACCGGGTCGGGTGACGTCACGGTGACCGATGTCTCGGGCGAGATCAGCCTCGACACCGGCTCGGGCGACGTCACGGTGAACGGCGTCTCCGGCACCGGCTTGAAACTCGACACGGGCTCGGGGAACGTGACCTGCGACCGGGTCGCCGTCGACGGCCTCAAGGTGGACACCGGATCGGGCGACGTGGAACTCACCGGAGTGAAGGCGAAGAACGTGAGCCTCGACACCGGCAGCGGCGACGTGAAGCTGGAGCTGCTGTCGGACCTCGATCTGCTGGATGTGGACACCGGATCCGGCGGCGTGACGATCACCGTGCCGGCCAACTTCGGGGCGCAGCTGGACATCGAGACGGGGAGTGGCGGGATCGATTTCACGGGGCTGACCATCCAGGCCCGCAAGCTCGAGTCCGACCACATCATCGGCCAGATCGGCGATGGACAGGGGCGGGTAAAGATCGAGACGGGGTCTGGTGAGGTGCGGATGCGGAGAGCCGCCCCCTGACTCTTCGGTTGTCGGTTATCGGTTCTCGGTCGTCGGTAGGCCTGACTCACGCACCGAGCGCAGCAGCCCCGACAGCATTCGTTTGATTCGCAGGACACGGCTGCCCAGATCGTGAGTCTCGCGCGCGGTCAGGTAGTCGTTGTCCTTGGCCACGATCAGGTGATGCTCGAGCTCACAGGCCGATCCGAACGCGATGCGCAGGAATCTCGCCAGATCGGCCTGTGTTCCGCGGCCGCACCCCTCGGCTACGTTGGCGCCAATTGAGACCGCGCACTGTCGCATCTGGGCTGTGAGGCCAAACAGCTCATCGCGCGGAAAACCTCGAGTGGCGAGATACACCCCGCGACTCAGATGCCGAGCCTTTCTCCACACCTCAAGTTTCCTGAAGTCCTGCACGACCCGATACTGCGACGACTGTTGAGCCGGAGAGGTACCTGTTCGTCGCGCCGAGGTACCTTAATACGCGTGCGTGCGCACACAGACGACCGAAAACCGTGAACCGAGAACGCGAGACCGCCCCTGCGGCCGTCCGCCTCGACACCTGGCTCTGGGCCGCTCGCTTCTTCAAGACCCGCTCGCTCGCCGCTCAAGCTATTGACGGTGGCAAGGTCGAGGTCAACGGGGCCCGGGCCAAGCGCGCGAAGATGCTCAAGGTCGGAGACGGAGTGCGGGTAAGACGTGGGCCCTTTGAGTTCCAGCTCACCGTCCGCGCCCTGGCCGAGCGCCGTGGGCCTCCGGCTACTGCGGCGGCGCTTTACGAAGAAGACCCGGTCGCGAAGAAGGAGCGCGAACGGCACGCCGAGCAGCTGCGGATCGCGCCCTCGGCCCGATACGAAGGGAAGGGGCGGCCGACGAAGAAGGATCGACGGGAGATCGACCGCCTCACCTGAGCATGTCGTCGTAGGTGTACACGTGGGCTCCCGGACGCGCCTTCTTGGCCGCCTTGACCATCGCCGCTGCCACTGTCGCGGCGGGAATCGGCCGGTAACGGCGCAACGGCCCGGCGAAGACGAACCCGAGGGCGCCGCCCACCAGGATGCCGAGACGCTCCGCGGGCCGCGACTCGCCCCGATTCCCCAGCAGCAACGACGGCTGGAAGACCTGCGTCGCGGCGAACCCCGCCGCCCGCACCGCAGCCTCGGCCTCGCCCTTTACGCGGTTGTAGAAGATGCGCGACGCGGGGTTCGCACCGATGGCGCTGACGAGGAGAAACTGTTTGGCGCCGTGCCGCGCGCACAGCCGCGCCAGCGCGGTCACGTACCCGAGGTCCACCTTGCGGAACGCTTCCTGGGATCCGGCTTTCTTCATCGTGGTGCCGAGGCAGCAGAACACGTCGTCCACCTTCGGGGCGTCGAGGTCGGCGAGCTGGTCGAAGTCCACGAGGCGCTGCTGGAGTTTGGGGCTGGTCACCGGCAGCCCGCGGCGCCCGACCGCGGTCACCCGCTGGTAGGCGTCGTCGGCGAGCAGCAGACGCAAGACATGGCCGCCGATGAGGCCGGTGGCGCCGGCGAGCAAGGCGGTGCGGCGGCTCACGCGGGGGCGCCGAGGTGGAACCGGCGGGGTCGAATCATGGGTTACATTGTGCCGACGTTATGCTCGCTCTGCCAGCCCAGGGGACTTCCCTGACCGACCTGCTCCAGCACCACCCCGTCGCCGCCGTCGCGGCGCTGTTCGGGGCGGGGCTGGCGACGAGCCTCACCCCCTGCATCTACCCGATGATTCCGATCACGGCGGGGATCATCTCGGGGACCCGGGAGCAGGGAGCGGGACGGTCCCGACGCCGCGTGGTGGGACTCACCCTCGCGTACGTCGCCGGGCTGGCGCTGTTCTACGCGCTGCTCGGCGCCATCGCCGGAGCGAGCGGGCAGTTGTTCGGCACGATCTCGGCGAATCCCTGGGTCCGCTTCGCGGTCGCGAACCTGCTGCTGCTGTTCGGCCTGGCGATGCTGGACGTGTTTCCGATCCAGGCGCCGCAGCGGCTCGTGGCGTGGGCGGCGCGCCTCACGGGAGGATCCTACCCGGCGGTGTTCCTGTTGGGCGCGACGTCGGGGATCGTAGCGGCACCGTGCGGCGCGCCCGCGTTCGCGGTCGTCCTGACGTGGGTCGCGGCGACGCAAAGCGCGGTGGCCGGGTTCGTCTATCTCTTCGTGTTCTCGCTCGGCATGACGGCGGTGCTGGTCGGCGTCGGCGTATTCTCAGGGCTCGCGACGTCGCTGCCGCGGGCGGGCCCGTGGATGGTGTGGATCAAGCGGGCGGCGGGCGTGGTACTGATCGGGGTGGCGGAGTACTATCTCATTCAGGTGGGGAAGGCGCTGTGACAACGACACGAGATGGGGGATGGGGGATGCGGGATGCGTGGGTGACGTTGCTGCTCTTGGCTGCGTTCGCGGGGCGGCTCGGGGCCCAGGAAGACGAGCTGGGCATCGCCGTCGGCGCGACGCCGCCGGCGGTCACCGTGCAGGACCTGGACGGCAAGCCGGTGGACCTGGGGCGTTACGTCGGCAGGAAGCCCGTGCTGCTCGAGTTCTGGGCGACGTGGTGCCCGATCTGCAAGGCGCTGCTTCCCAGGATCGAGGCCGCGCACCGGCGCCACGGGGACAAGGTCGAGTTCCTCGTCGTCGCGGTGGCGGTGAACGAGAGCAGGAGCAGCGTGCAACGACACCTGGTGTCGCACCCGATGCCGTTCACGTTCCTCTGGGACGCGGACGGGGCGGCGGTGCGGGCGTTCCAAGCGCCGAGCACGAGCTATGTCGTGGTGCTTGACGCGTCGGGGAAGGTGGTGTACACGGGCGTGGGGGAGGATCAGGACGTGGAAGGGGCGGTCAGTCGGGCGGTGACGGGCAGAGTCGGGCAGGGTCGGGCACCGTGAGTAACCCGGCCCGTCTCCGCCCGACTCAGTCCGTCCCTGCCCGACTCAGTTGCCTTTCGTCGAATCCGCCGGCGCCACCTTGTTGATCTCCGCGGCCAACGCCGTGTACGACGTCGGATCGATCTCGCGGAACGGCGCGGCGACGTAGCTGATCTTCCCGTCGGGCGCGATCACGAACAGCGTGCGGTTGTCCAGCTTGTACTTACCCAGGTAGGCCCCGTAGCGCTTCCCCACCACCGAGCCGGTGTCGCTCGCGAACAAGAACGGGAACTCGGCGTCGCGCGCCCAGGAGTACAAGGCGGTATCCACGTCCGCGCTGATGGCGACGAGCACGATGCTGCGGCCGTTCCGGAACAGCTGCGCGTACTGATCACGGTACGCGTTCATTTGGACGGTTCAGCCCTTGGTGCGAGCCTTGAAGAAGAAGGCGAGGACGACTGTTTTGCCCCGGAAGTCGGCGAGCTGGACGGGGCTGCGCAGCACTCCGTAACGCGTGGCACCGCTGAGTGTGAAGTCGGGCGCGACGGTGCCGACCGCAAGCGGCGTGGGATCGGGCGGCGGCGGGGGGGCCGGCGCTGCCGCTGGCTGCTGGGCGGCGAGCGGGGCGGCGGCGAGCAGCGCTGCGGCGAGTGTCAGGTATCTGGGCATGAGGATAAGGTACTCCCTACTCCAGCTCACGCCAGCGGACGAGTCCCAGCACGATAATCGCGGCGTTCACGCCCAGGCCGAGCAGGCCCGTGAGCAGGGTCTGGGTGGTCGTGGTGCCGCGTTGGGCTTCTGGAGCCGCCAGGCCCACCAGCAGGCCGAGCGCCGCGAGCGCGGCGTACAGCGCCGCGACCGCGATCCCGACGATCGCGCCCCATTTCTTGCGCCGCCGGATGCCGACGCCGGCGACGACGTAAAAGGCGCTGAGCATCAGGAAAATGATGGGAAGGATCAAGGCCTGATACATCCCCATCGAGATGAACGGTATTCCGAGGGCGATCGCGACCAGGAACAGCAGCACGGCCCAGATCCAGCACAGCGTCGACGCGACGAGCAGCGGCACCGAGGTCCGGGCCGGGATCGCCGTGGCGACGGGGGTGAGGGGCGGCAGGTCGGTCATCGGGATCTCCGATCTCAGGGCGTCTTGCGGGCGGTAGACAGCTCTGCCGGCGGCATCGCCCCGACGGTCTTGGCGTCCCCCGTGACGAGCCGCCGGTGGTAATCCACCTGGCCGAGGTGGTACCCGAGGTGCACCGCGAGATGCACCATGAACTCGCCGGTGGTGAGCGTCACGCCGCCGACGGGGAGCGGATACTGCGCCTCCCACTGCTGGGGGCTCACCCGTTCGAGCCCGCGCCGCACGGCGGCGATGGCGGCGTCGATGTCCGCGAGCAGCTCGGTCCGGGGCACCTCGCGCTGGCCGAATTCGGCGTCGCGGTTGCGCACGTAGCCCGAGCCACCGAGCACGCCGCCGATGAAGTGCTGAAGGTTGCCGGCGCAATGCAGCGCGAGGTTGCCGCCGGGGTTGACGACGCCAGGCGCCGGGCGCCACAAGTCGCGCTCGTCGGCGTAGGCTTCGACTTCCCGTCTCAGAGCCCTCAAGTCGCGGGCGAGAATCCCCGCGACCCAGGAGGCGGACCCCGGTGCGGCCATGGGCGGGAAACTACGCCTTGAACACCTCCAGCGCGACGTCCACCTTGCCGAACGGCGCGCTCACCTGGACGCCCTGCACCGTCGTCTTCACGCGCGCGAACATCTCCCGCGCGATCGCGACCCCCTCGGCCAGCGCCGCTTCCTTTCCCCTGTCGGTCGCCTTCCGCATCCGCTGCAGCACTTCGTCCGGCACGTTGACCCCCGGCACTTCATTCGCCAGAAACTCAGCGTTGCGCAGGGAGACCAGCGGCCAGATCCCCGCCACGATCGGGATGCGGAACTGCTCCACCCGCTTCAGGAACGCCTCCAGCTGCCGCTGGTCGAACACCGGCTGCGTCACCGCGAACTCGGCGCCCGCGTCGACCTTCCAGGCGAAGCGCGATAGCTCGCGGTCGAGATCGATCGCGCCGGGGTTGACCCCCACCCCGATGACCCACTTCGTGGCGCCGCCGATCGGATTGTTCCCGGGATCGAGCCCCTGGTTGAGCCGGTACACGAGGTTGGTGAGCCCGATCGAGTCGATGTCGAAGACCGCTGTCGCCTCCGGGTAGGGGCCCATCTTGGGCGGGTCCCCCGTGATGATGAGGATGTTGCGCAGCCCCGCGGCGTGCGCGCCGATGATGTCCGACAGCATGCCGAGCAGGTTGCGGTCCCGGCAGCAGTAATGGATCACCGTCTCGATCTCCACCTCGCGCTCGATCATGATCGCCGAGGGCAGCACCCCCATGCGGCTCTGGGCGCGCGGGCCATCGGGGACGTTCACCGCGTCGACCCCCGCGGCCTTGAGCGCCCGGCTCTGCGCCAGCATCGGCGCGGGATCCACGCCCTTGGGGGGAACGATCTCGACGCTCGTGACCAGCTCGCCGCGGGCGAGCTTCGCGCCCCAGCGCGACTTCGCGACGAGCGGCGCGGGGGTGACCCCCGCCGGCGCCTGTATCTGCGCGCGGGGCACCACCACGCTCGCCTGCCGCGGCACCACGCTCGCGACGTAGTCGCGGATCTTCTTGATGTGCTCCGGCGTCGAGCCGCAGCAGCCGCCCACGAACCGCGCCCCCGCCTCGATCATGCGGCGCGCATAGCTGGCCATGTACTCCGGGCTCGCGAGGTAGATCTTCCGGTCCCCCACGTCCCGCGGCAGCCCGGCGTTGGGCTGACCCGAGATCGGCCGGTCGGTGACCTTGACCATCCGCTCGACGGCCTCGAGCACGCCCGCCGGGCCCACGGAGCAGTTCACGCCGATGACGTCGGCGCCCCACGCCGTCAGCTCCTTGGTGAACGTCTCCGGGTCGGTGCCGTAGTAGGTGAGGCCGTCGGTGCCGATGGTCATCTGGCAGACGACGGGGAGGTCGCCGGCCGAGCGCACGGCGCGCAGCGCCGCGTGAATTTCACTCAGGTCGCTGAACGTTTCGAGGATGAAACCGTCCACGCCGCCGGCCAGCAGTCCCCGCGCCTGGCGCGCGAACAGGGCCTCCGCCTCCCCTTGCGAGGTCGGGCCGAACGGCTCGATGCGGATGCCGAGGGGGCCGATCGCCCCGACGACGCTGGCCCGGGCTCCCGCCGCCCCGCGCGCCAGCTCGGCGCCGGCGCGGTTGATCTTCTCGGTGTCGTCGGCCAGCCCGAAGCTGGCGAGCTTCAGCGGGTTGGCGCCGAAGGTGTTGGTCTCGAGGATCTCGGCGCCGGCGCGGACGTACTCTTCGTGCACCTCGCGCACGAGGCGCGGCTGCTTCACGCTCAGCTCGTCGTAGCAGACGTTGAGGAAGAAGCCCTTGGCGTACAGCATCGTCCCCATCGCCCCGTCGAAGACGTGGACGCGGCCGTCGGCGATGAGTTCGCGGAGAGTAGGCAGGATCGGCTCCGGCTTTTTAGCGGGTTGTTTTACGTGGCCGCAATACGCCGCAAATCACCACGGAATCCCTTGTTCCCGCACAACCTAGCGACGCCGGAAAATAATCGCCAGGGTGCCGCGTACTCTTAAGGACCATGGGCACCGCCCGCGCCGACCACCTGCTCGCCGAGCACGCGCCCGCACTGCGCAACTTCCTCGGCGCGCGCTGCCGCGACGACGACCTCGCCGCCGAGCTGCTACAGGAGGTGGCGTCGCGCCTGGTGGTGGCGGCGCCCAGACTCGAGGCGAACGGCAACCAGCGGGCCTACCTGTTTCGCATCGCGGCGAGCGTGTGGCACGATCACCTGCGGCGCGAGCTGGTGCGCCGGCGGGCGGCCCGGATCGCGGAGGTGGCCGAGCCCGGCGGGGCGCCCGCCGCCGACGAGCGCCTCCTGGAGCGCGAGCTGCGCGAGGCCGTGCGCCGCGCGGTCACGGAGCTGCCGGTGGCGCAGCAAGAGGTGGTGCGGTTGCGGCACGAACGCGGGCTGACGTTTCAGCAGATCGCCGACCGCCTCGACCGGCCGCTGGGGACGGTGTTGACGCAGATGCGCGCCGCGCTCGCGAAGATCGCGGTCGCCGTGGAGGACTACAGATGAATCATCCACACGAAGACGACCTGCTGCGCCTGGCGTACGGCGAGTTGGCAGGGACGGCCGCGGCGGACGCCGAGCGCCACCTGCGTTCGTGCGCGACGTGCCGGGAGCGATTCCTCCAATTGGAGCGCACCCGCGTCGCCGCGGAGTGGGCGTTGGCCCGGCGGCCGCAGCGTCGCCTGCGGTGGGGCGCGGTGACGCTGGCGGCCGCGGCCGCGCTCCTCGTGATGGTGATGTTCCGCGCGCGGCCCGAACCGTCGGCCCTATCGCTCACGCTGCCGCGCTACACGGCGCCGGGGCTCGCCCCGATCGATTCGCTACTCACCCGACTGGAACAGGAGAAGCCCTATGCGATTCCCTAAGCTCGTCCTCTTCGCAGCGGCCACGGTGGCGCTCGCGGCGCCGGTCTGGTCGCAGGACTCAGCGCAGCAGCGCGGCCTATTCGGCGCGCCGGAGATCGCGGCGCAGCAGGCCCAAGTGCGCGCGCTGCTCGAGCAGATCGCCCGCCAACGCCCGGTGCAGGCGGAATCGGCGGCGCGGGAGATGGTCCGCCGCCTGCAACTCGAGCAGCAGATGCTGGACTCGCTCCGGGCGCGCTCCGCCGACCAGTACTGGCAGGAGGTCGCCCAGTTGACGGTGCAGGCGCAGATGCTGCGGCAGATGAGCGACTCGATGCGGCAGCAGCTGATGGCGCAGATGTTCGGGACGGAAGCGCGCGCCCGCGGGCTGCAGCGCGCCTATCGCGAGACCGCCGATTCAGGGCAGGAGCGAGCGATCCGCGAGCGGCTCCAGGTCGTGCTCGAGCGGCACTTCGCCGCGGAGGACTCGCTGCGCTCGCTCGAAATCGCCGACGTGGAGCGACGGCTCGCGCAGGTCCGGACCGAGACGGCGCGCCGGCGGCACGACCGCGCCGCGCTGGTGCGCCAGATGGTCGAGGAGGTCCTCCGGGATGCGCAGCGGCCGCAGTAGCCGCACTACTCGTCGAAGACGCGGCGCGCCACCCACCACGCCGCGACACCGCCGGCGATGAAGCCGAACACCGCCCCGAACGCGCCGAACAGCGAGTTG
>Ga0209375_1003391_pt1 | contig 11134 bp, 10 predicted proteins | sample GraSoiAngelo_131_FD_185888 | JGI IMG/M metagenome (GOLD analysis project Ga0209375, IMG submission 185888) | Grasslands soil microbial communities from the Angelo Coastal Reserve, California, USA - 14_0929_02_30cm (SPAdes) (version 2) | ecosystem: Environmental > Terrestrial > Soil > Grasslands ...
GGACTTCGTGCCGCCGCCATCGATGATGGGCAGGTTGCCCGAGCCATAATTGCCGAACACTATGGGCAACCCAGGACTGCCATTGACATTGTTGACGTCGAGTTTTTCGTACCAGATGCCGCCCCTCTCGAATAACACGCTATCCCCTGCGCGCAGGCTGCCAAGGAAGCTCTGCACTTTGGCAATGGTTTTCCAGGAACTGCTGGTCGAGGTTCCTGAATTGGAGTCACTACCGGAGTTGGAGACATAGTAGGTATTGCCGGTCGAACTACTGGAATTCACGACGATGGTCACGGTGCTGGACGAACTCAATGCCCCGTCAGAGGCCGTCAGTTGCAAGACGTATGTCCCGGAGGTCGAGAAGCTAGCCGTCGTCGACAGAGCGTTGCCGCTGCCGAACGTGACGGTGCCCGGTCCACTGGACTTCGACCAGGTGGTGGTCAGCGTGCCCGACGGCAAGCCATCATCGCTGGCGGAGCCACTCAAGGCCGCAGAAGCCGGCAGCGTGATCGCTTGGTTGGAGCCGGCGTTGACGGTCGGCGGCTGATTGGTAGATGAGGATACGGTGAAGGAGACGTTCGGTCCATCATGCCACGCCAACGAGCTATCCTGATAGGTTGAAAACGCGTACCAAGTACCTATCGGGTCGGCGCTTGTAAATGCACGCGAAGCAGAGATAGTTAGTGTTGCAGCGGGTTGAAGAGTTGTGACGCCTACCGCGGGCGATAAGTCGTCGTAAGGACCTCCGGAATTAGTGCCTCCTGGAGGCCGAGACGTAATCGCGCCGACATTGATCGTAATGGCGGAATCTCCAGTGTTCTTGTACGTGACTGTCGCGTTCAAAGTTTGGCCGGCGCTAATCGTTGTCTTATTCAGCGCGAGACCAGTCAGAATAGTGAGAACGCCCGGCGTTGGCGCTGGTCCGGGATTGACGGTAATGGCAATGTCATCGCTAGTCTGGAGTGCGCTATCTGTAGCGGTCAAGCGGAGCACATATGCGCCAGAAGCGGAAAAACTGGCAGTTGTGTTCGTGGCACTAGCATTGTTGAATGTTACTGTGCCAGGACCGCTCACTTTGGACCAGGTTGTCGTCAGTGTGCTGCCAGCCGGTAAGCGGTCATCGGTGGCCGTGCCATTCAAAGTGGCTGAAGACGGCAAGGTAATGGTCTGATCGGGCCCCGCATTGACTACCGGCGCCTGATTCGTTGGAGCTGCCGTTGATACGGTGAAGTTGACACTCGGTCCGTCATGCCAAACCAGAACACTATCCTGGTAAGTCGCATAGGCGTACCAGGTGCCCGTCGGATCGGAAGGTGTAAACGCGCGCGAGGCCGATAACTGGACCGTTGCTCTGGGCTGCACCGTCGTGACACCTGCTGTGGGTGAAAGGTCCATGTAAGGACCTCCGGGATTCGTGCCCCCCGGCGGCCGACTGGTAATGACGATAGCGTTGATGGTGACCGCTGAACTCGTGGAGTTCTTGTACGTCACCGTAGCGTTGAGCGTCTGTCCGGGGTTCACGGTTGTCTTGTCAAGCTGGAGCGCGGTCGAGATGCCGAAAGCACCCGTCGTGGGGTCCACCACCGTAAAGTCCACAACGTTGGAAGTACCTCCGCGTGGAGCCGGATTTACAACGTATAGATGATGGATGCCTGCTGTTGATAGCGCGCCAAGAGTCACAGTGAGCAGCGTGGTATCGACGAAAGTGTCCGCAACTGGAGTGCTATCGTAGTAGACAACCGACTGCGCCATTAAATTCGTTCCTGCGATCTGCAATGTTACTGATGTAGTTCCCGTCGTAATACTCGACGGTGATATGGAAATCGTTCCGGGCGCTGGGTTGGTCGAAGCGACCGTGATTGCATAACCAGTAGAAGTTTGTTTGCAGGCATGAACGGTAACCGGCCCAGTGACTGCGCCGGCCGGAACCTGCGCCTGTATAGAGGTCGCCGAGACCGAAAGCACGGTGCCTTGAACGGAAGTGTTGTTGGCTCCGGCAAACTTGACCAAGGTTTGTGGTCTGCTGGAACAGAAACCACTGCTTGTGATCGTGATTGTATCTCCGGGCGAGACAGTGGACGGCGTAATGTTCGACATCGCCACGAGGCTTTCCGATATTGAGGCTACGTACTGGGTAAAGCGAGTCACCTCAGCCGACGCTGTACGTCCTGATTTGTCGACTGTTGCAACGAATTCGGTTGCTTGGTAAGTATCGGTCTGGGGGTCGAAGATTAACAACGGTATTTTAGTTCCGCGGTCGAGGTTGGCGTTCAGGGGAAAGGTCAGCCGAACCGGGATCTGAAATTGAGTCCCATCCGGAGTCGCTTCCACGGCTGCAATTGGCTGCCGGCCGCCGGAGGGTGATGGAAGGCCGTTAATACTGATAGGCGCCACGTTGATGGACGTGTTCGATTTCAATGACTTGGATGGAATGAGAAGCGACGTCGAACCATCACCGGAAATGACGTTGGCTCCAAGAGACGCATCCACCTCGCGTCCGCTGGTTTGGGGTTTCAGGCTCTCACCTTGTGCGGGCACGCTGGCCAAAGTGGGCGGATTGCTGGAACCGAAAAGCCCCAAGGCAAAGACAGGACGAGTGGCCGTGATGCGGACATAGCCGCCAAATTGAGTGACGTCACGCTGAAGGAATTCGCTGAGCAAACGCGCTACTCGTTCCCCTGGGTTCAAATTTACGACGGTCGAACCTGTACGATTTCCACTCGCGTCGAAAGTATCCAAGGTGACGATGGAGGATTCATTATTCGAATTGAGGAGCGCCAAGCCGGTGTAATAGCTCGCTCCTTCGGCGACTTGCGAGAAAAACAAATTCGAATAACCTTCCCTTTGCGCTTCGATGGCGGACAACGCGACTCCGTCCCTCGTTCCATAATCCAAAAAGCCAAACACCCCGGACGTATTCGTCGCGGTCTCAAAATGGATATAACCATCTATGAGAGCTTGACCCGGGAAGTTGAACATCTGCTCGACACTTTCCTCCAGACGCGCGTTCGGAGCCGGTGTCCGCTCTACGGTCGCCGAGGATGGAGTCTGGGGACTGCCGCCTGCCTGAAGACCGCTGGCTGTAATCCGCAGAACCTGGGAGTCGCCGCTGAAGTTGACCAGCGTCAATTTGCTCGAATATCCGCCCTGGCTGACGAAGTGCGCCATAAATCCAGTTCTCAGCCGGGAAGACTCAGGAAACGCGCGGACCAAAGCGATGTCGGAACCGTTCCTGTATGTTTCAAAGCCGACCAGACTTTCCAGTATTCCGGATCCGGGACCGACTCCAGAGTCGATAACGGCATAGCCTTCAAAATTTGCGGCGGAAAGCGCCAGCTCGTCGATTGATCTCGTAAAGCCGGAAAATGCCGGAATGGTCATGCTCTTAGTACTGAACAATTGTCCATCGTTCCTGTAGAGCGAGAGAGTTGCCTGTACGTCTTCTGACGCGGTGTTGACTAAAGTAAGTTCAGTCGCTGAGGAGCCTGACACTTTTGGAAAGATCAATCGGCTGGCGGGTCTCGCGAATTCCCCTAGTTCGATAAAACTAAATCCGGAGTTGAAAGCCGAAAAGACACCTTTCACCGCAGGTGTTGAAGCCGACACTTCCAGCCAGCCGGCCTGACCTGAAATACCGCTTCCAAATAATTGCGCTGCCCGCACAGCGATCTGACCTGAGGCCGGTAAAGCCAGCGTGACAGGATTAGTGATCGCGTTGTTTCGAATGATCGCCCCGGTGTAGTCGCGCGCAGTCAGCGTCACCCTGGCTTCCGACAAAGTGGGATTCACCAGGGCGAGTCCCAGATCGGCGCCTTCGCGAGCCTGCAGAGCCGGCACGTACGACGTTGACTGGCCTTGAAGCGGTGAGGCAATGGCGATTATTAACGCGGCGGAAGGAAGTAGGGCGGAAATGCTTGTTTTCGGCAAAAGGGAATTCATCTCAAGTTCTCCCTGAAGAATTCGGATCTGGGCCTCTTGCGGTCACAACAGGTTACGCGGCGGCCCTAATCATCGCAAGAGTTTTTGTCAAGAGTAGAAGATGAAAAAACCGAGATCTTGAGTGGGGACGGCACGGCCTAACACTTTCGGGTTAACCCCGGAGTGTAGGTGTAATCTAGGCCGCTTGATTTACCCCAATGGGTTGCCTTCACCGACGAAGTTGCTTTTCAGGAGGAGAAAACAGTGCGCTTCGAACAGCGACTTTGCTAATAAATGGCTGCTATGTCCATACGACTACCAGGAACTCGCCGGATTGGAAGTCGCGCAGGCTAGATAATTGTGCAAGCCTTGTCGAAGGCGAAGCGGTAGTCCTGCTTCGACAGCGTTGAAGGATCGCCATGGCCGAGGCAACATAGGAAGTTTCGATTTAAAGCGGCCGTCGGGGAAAAAGACGCATCCACTATTTCGTTCTTGAAGCCTGACATCGGGCCGCAGTCGAGGCCGATGGCTCGCGCGGCCAGCATGAGGTAGGCGCCTTGCAGCGTGGCGTTGCGCGGCGCGGTGGTGCGGATGTGCTCGGCCGTGGTTTCATACTAGCTTCGCGCCTGCGGGTTGTAATACAGCCGCAGAAGGGCTCAAAAAACGTATGTCGTAGGCCAGGATGGCCACCACCGGAGCGCCGAAGCGCCTGGCCACGGCGCAGTTCTCTTGAAATTCCTCGTGTGGTCTGGAGCCGTAACCGATTTTGAGGATTCGGCTCTCCCGCTATAGCAGCAATCAGGTCAGGCCGAAAGGACACGTTTTCTTTCTGTTGACAGAAACACATGCAAATTAAAAATTAGTTTTGCTTTCTCTAGGCCATCTCTGGGATTGATGTGGCGGCAGCATTGGGCGCAGATCGCTCAAGGCGTTTGCTCGGTCGGCCCAGAACGCGTGATGCCAATCACTGCGTACTACGCCGTGTCAAGGACACGAACACCTTCGGCGCCTCCGGCTACTTCAATACGGTAAGCGTTACGACGCCCGACGACATCCCGGGCGCGCCCCGAGCAACGTATCGGCGTCCCGAGCAGACAATCCGCAAAACCAGAGCTGACTTGGACCGACGATTCCAACAACGAGATGAGCTTGTGACCGCACGCTCTACTGCTTGTGATTTCGCCAGTAGTCTGCTGACCGTGATGTCGGTGCTAACGCCACACGCTACAGTGATGGGGCTGTAGCGCGGCAAACCACCCATTACTACCGGGTAAAAGGAGTCAACCCTATCGGAAGCGCCGCAAGTTTGAGGAATACCTTTGCGATGACGTTCAATTCGATCACGTTCTTTGGTTTTCTCGTCATTATCTTGTGCCTGTACTACGTCCTCACTCACCGCTGGCAAAATCGAATGCTCCTCGTTGCCGGCTACGTATTTTACGGCTGGTGGGACCCGCGCTTCCTCGTGCTTCTGGCACTCACGACGGCCGTTGACTACACGGCCGCACAGCGGGTTGAAGACGCCGGCAACCGCAACTCTGCGCGACGTTGGCTGTGGGTCTCGATCGTCACGAATCTGTCGATACTCGGATTCTTCAAATACTTTAATTTTTTTGCCGATTCGACAGCGGCGATGCTCGAGTGGCTGGGCTTCCGCGCTTCACTTCCCACGATCCGGATTCTCCTTCCTGTTGGTATTTCTTTCTACACCTTTAAGGAGATGGCATACACGATCGATGTGTATCGCGGACAACTGAAGGCTTGCCGCAACTTCGTCGATTTTGCAATGTTCGTTAGCTATTTTCCCGAACTGGTTGCCGGACCCATTATGCGGGCTCCCGTTCAAATGCCTCAGATCGTCGGCAAACGGGTTGTTGGCTGGAAGAATTGGGAAGAAGGTGTGCCGCTGATTATCTTGGGCCTGTTCAAGAAAGTCGCTGTCGCGGATACATTGGCTCCGATTGTCGATTGGTCTTTTCAAAGGCCTTCAGTCATGAAGGGCGCAGATTTGCTGATGGCCTTGTATCTTTTCTCGATCCAAATTTACTGCGATTTCTCGGGTTATTCCGATATCGCCCGTGGCGTCAGCAAGCTGTTTGGCATTGACTTGATGGTGAACTTCGACCATCCCCTGTTCTCCACATCGGTATCGAATTTCTGGCGCCGCTGGCACGTCTCGCTGTCTACCTGGCTGCGCGATTACCTGTACTTTCCCCTGGGAGGGAGTCGATTCGGAAAGCTGAAAACTTACCGCAACCTGATCATCACGTTGTTGATCTCCGGTCTGTGGCATGGCGCCAACTGGACCTTTGTAGTCTACGGGGCTCTGCAGGGAATTTATATGTCGGTCGAGAGACTGTACCGCGACGTTAAAAAACTGCTGATTGGCGAGAGTGCGCAACCCGAGCGGCCGGCACGGTCTGTCTGGTCGTCTTATGCTGGTACGCTGTTCAAAATCGCCGTCACGTTCAACCTTCTCTCGTTCACACGCGTCTTCTTTCGCGCGAGAAGCTTTGGCGACGCATGGGACGTACTGTATGGAATCGTCACATGGCGATACGGTGCTATACCGTGGGCAGGTTACCGTGTGATGTTCCTGGTCGGAGTGCTTTTGATCATTGAATTCGTCCAGTACTACTACAAGGACCAGATCGTCATTCTGCGTTGGCCCTGGTTCACACGCGGTGCCGCATATGCGGCGCTTGCGCTGGTCATTATTGTATTCGGGAGTTTGGATGAAGACGTTCCGTTCATCTATTTTGAGTTTTGACACGCTGAATCTGGAAGGCTGGAAGGCGGCGGGACTGAGAAACGAGATCCTCATTGCAATATTGCTGCTCGTTGGCGCCGAACTTCTCGCTCGATCTGTCTTGGCTCCGATAGGGGATTACTGGCGGTATTGGGAACCAGAGGTCGCGGTGAAAATTGAAACGTATCGAGCGATGCTTCGCAACGGAGTTCCGCCACGCATTCTCATTGTCGGCGACTCAACAGGCGAGTTTGATATTGATCCTAGGGATGTCGCCAACAATGGCCCAACTGACGGGCCTGACGTTTACAATTTGGCATGGGTGGCAAACCGGTCGGAAGCCTTCCGCAGATGCACACTTCCGATCCTTGCAAAGGGCCCGATCCCCGAACTTGTGGTTGTTTCGCTTAGTCCCGACGCCTTCATCGAAACCCGGGCCGGCCGCCAATTGGAACAAGCGATTACTTCATCGTCCTTCTGCAAGAATCTCAATGGGGAGCGGAATGTCGCTGATTACCTCTATTTGGCACGTATTCGTTGGGCTTGGCCTTTCCTGGAAAGTTGGTGGAGGGGAACGAGAATACCGTACGCCCCAAACTATGATGGTTTCGCGGGCCTTGACCAGGATTTCGCGAGGGTTCCGGCGAAGTTTGCCGAGGGGAGTGTCGTTCCGGAACGGTTCGCAGTGGTCGCGGATCTGGTGCAGCTCGCAGGCTCGCGAGGCTTCAAACTGGTTTTTGTGCTCCCACCGCGTATCGATCCCACTCCTTATCGGTTGAATGCTGACCGTCAGTATAGGGAGTATCTGATGGCTTCCGGTCTGCCGGTTCTGGACTATCGAGAGGTGCCGTTTCTCACCAGAAGGAACTTTGCCGATCAGAATCATCTGAACCGACTGGGTGCCCGCATTTATTCGCGCCAACTCGCTCGTGATATCGCATTCCTAAATGAGGCCGATCTGAAGCAAGTCAACCGCAATGGCAGGCGTCCCGACACGATGGCCACTAGCTTGAAGAACGATTAGAGTGGGCCGTGCGCCGGCCCACCGCTAATCATCGCAGCGAAGTCCGCCACAAAAACCCCGACCGACACCGCCGGCGTTTGCTAGCGTAAGTTGGGCGTACATCTATCGAAACTGGAGTTCCAGTTGTATGAAGGCCATGCCTTCAGGCACGACAGAGAGAGAGATGAAATCGTTGCCTAGGAAAGTGCGCAGATCGTCGATAAGATCATGGTCGATTTTGTCGATGCGCAGTGTGAGGCGGTGGACACCCCCTTCGGAGGCCAGTTCGCACTCGAGAGCTCGGACCTTTTTAATAAGGTAGTGGAGCCGTTCCAGGAATGTCGTGTATGCGGGTTGTTGAGGCCGGACGCGGGCGATGGCTTCGCGTGGAAGCCAGCAGCGTTTATCGTTGGGGTAAAGAATCTTGAAATTACTGCGCTTGATCTCGATGACCAGCCCCCACTCGTCGGGAAGTTGAAGCTGATCTCGATGATATTGAGATCGGCAGAAAACAAAATCGCCCACGTGGATTGGACTGGCCTTCACCCTCGGGTCGAGGCTGTTTGCACCGCGCAGACGAACTCGGGAATGGACTTCAAATCGATATGCGCATTCGGACCGCAGGCTGCGCACGCCGGATCGCGGCGGAGTTTGAACTGACGGAACGACATCTCCAGGGCATCGTAAACGAGCAGCCGTCCGGAAAGAGTGGTCCCGATATTCAGCAGCACCTTGATCGCTTCCGTGGCCTGAATCAATCCGATTACACCCGGCAAAACGCCCAGCACGCCGGCCTCATCGCAACTGGGTGCCAGTTCCGGCGGCGTGGCCGTGGCGTACAGGCAGCGGAAGCATGGACCTTCATATGGAATGAAGGTCGAAGCCTGACCGTCGAACCGGAAAATGCTGCCGTACACGACCGGCTTTTTCAGCAGCACCGCGGCATCATTGACCATGTAGGCTGTCGTGAAATTATCGGAGCCGCTGACAATGACATCGTACTCTTCGATGATCTCCAGGATATTCGAGGCGTCGAGGTGAACCGGGTAGCTACGCACTTTCACGTCGGGGTTGACTTCAAACAGCGTGCGCCGCGCAGAATCGACCTTTGGAATTCCGACCGACGATGTCCAGTGCAATATCTGTCGTTGTAAATTCGATTCATCGACGACGTCGTAGTCCACCAAACCGATCGTTCCAACCCCGGACGCTGCCAAATACACGCCCGCGGGTGAGCCGAGCCCTCCCGCGCCCACCAACAGGACTTTGCTCCTGAGCAGCTTCAGTTGGCCTTTTTCGCCGACCTCAGGAATACGCAAGTGCCGGCTGTAGCGCGCCATTTGATCCTTGCCGACTTTCTCAGGTATGACGAACGGCAAGCCGTTGTTTTTCCACTCCGTGAAGCCGCCGCGCATCGAATAAACGTTGGAGTATCCGAGATCCTGAAGAGTCTTGGCGGCCAGAGCCGAACGAACCCCCCCGGCGCAGTAGACGACGATCGGTTGATTCTTGTCCGTCAGCGTTTTGTCCGCTTTGACTTCCAGAAATCCGCGGGGGAGAAAAATGGCCTTCTCCAGATGGCCCTGTTCCCACTCGTCGCCTTCGCGGACGTCAAGTAGAGTAAAGCCGTTGTCTGGAGTCAACTTATCGCGCACTTCCTGAACGGATACTTCCTTAATTTGCTTTTTTGTTTGATTGAGAAGTTCTTTAAAGTCACTCATATAAATCTAGGGCTATTTTTACCCATAAAGAGGCAGAAAAGTTCACAAAATTCTTGGGAGTGTTTTGTGCCTTCTTCTGGCCGATCTGTGTTCAATATACGCCAAGTCGGCGGGGCTGTCGACTACCACCGGGAATCGCCTCGTTGCCTCAAATCGTCCAGTGTTGCTTGCATTTGCTCGTGGAGGACGCGAAGGTGCACTTCGGTGGCATCCGAGGGCACCCAGATTGGAGCTGCCTTCAGCACAAGCGCTTTTGTGAAGGGCAGAGGTACCTGAAATTGATCCCAACTGTTGAGCTGGATCTTGTGTTTCATAGAGATGTGAAAGCAAAAAATGGCAGCGCCCGTCTTCAACGCGAGCAGCACTGGGCCTTGCTTGGCAACGTACCGTGGCCCACGAGGCCCATCAATCGTAAAAGCCGTATCGCGCCCTTTGCGGATTTCACCCGCCATCTCGGCCAAAGCACGGAACCCACCACGCGAGCTGGATCCGCGAGCGGCGCCATAGCCGAAGCGTTGAATGCATTGAGCGATGGGCTCGCCGTCGCGATTCATGCTGGTCATGACGACGATGTCACGGTCTCGCCAGTAGTAGGTTGCGGGGAAAATCCGGCCATGCCAAAACGTGAAGATCGCTCGGCGGCCGGATCTATAAATGTCGTCGAGGTAGGAATCGCCTTCGGATTCCCAGCGAATCGTCCGGCCGATCATCTTGATCAAGCAATAGCCGATCCAGCCGATAAGCCAAAATTTGAAACGATCCAAATTTAAATTTCTTCGAGTAGCTTCGCCATTTCCTCGCGGCATTTGCGCCGGCGGATTCCGCTTTCATCGACAATCCAGAACCGCGAAGCTTCTGCCAGGATCTGTCCGTATGCCGGGAAACCGGTGGCGTTCCCAATCTTTTCGGGCTCGACGTATGATGCCCCTTTGTTGAGCACCCGCCCGTTGAAAATCATTACACTGCCGAACAATGGCGCGTCAATAGTGATCAGCATGTTCGAGCGGCCGGTGAACTGTTGCAACTTCTCGAGGGTGATTTCTGAAAGTTTGGGCCCAGCAGCGGCTATCATCGGAGTCCTCCCGGTAACAACGAGCCCCAGAGCATAAACAAATTTTGCAGCGAGCGTCTAAAGAAATTCGGGAGCAGAAATCCCCTGGGAGGGGCGTCTGCTCCCGATTTAGGAATCTGACGTGCTAGTGATTTTTGGGAGGTAATCCATGATCTGCCCCGGATGCGAAAGCGAAAACGAAATGGCCTACTCTGTTCTCTCGAATAGCTTGGTTTGTCTGGAGACCGAATGCGGATTCGAGTTGGAAATGAATCGTTCAGAAGCTCATGAAGTTCTTGAAACTGAGGAAGAATTAGTGTGTTGTTAGGGGGTGAAACTTCTCCTCTTCGATCTGGATCAAACCCTCGTTAATACTGGCGGAGCCGGACTTCGCGCATTGGATCGCGCTTGTCTCCACCTTTTTGGGATTTCGAGTGCCATGCAGGGGATTTCTCCCCACGGAAAAACCGATCCTGCTATCGCCCGGGAAATCCTCCGTGTGCGATTAGGCAAAGACGCAACCCAAGCCAACGGTGAGATCCGATCGATTCTGAATGCCTACCTGCTCTTCTTAAAAGAAGAAGTTCAAACCTCTCTAAAATATCGCGTATTGCCGGGTATCAACTCTATCCTTGACGAAATGTCGACGAGAAGCGATGTCGCGCTCGGGCTGGCGACAGGCAACCTCGAAG
>Ga0209375_1003394_pt1 | contig 11130 bp, 9 predicted proteins | sample GraSoiAngelo_131_FD_185888 | JGI IMG/M metagenome (GOLD analysis project Ga0209375, IMG submission 185888) | Grasslands soil microbial communities from the Angelo Coastal Reserve, California, USA - 14_0929_02_30cm (SPAdes) (version 2) | ecosystem: Environmental > Terrestrial > Soil > Grasslands ...
GTTGCGCTGAGAAATAAAAAAGCTCAAGCATCGTCGCGCCGACCATCCACTGATAGCCGACCAGCGTCTGAATCACGTCCGTGTCGTTATCGCGAGAACGCGAAACGAGTTTTCCCGTTCCGTACTTTTCGTCGAAGTACTTGCGAATCTCTCCCATTCGCTGGTTGTAACGTTCGATCGACCACTCCGGGTATTCGTATTGTAATTCGATCGCCACAAGCGCCCTCTGCTTGAACGTGAAAACCGTGCGCTTTAATCCAGGATGGACGAGCCCTTCCACAGTCCAGATTTCACGGTTCTCTTTTTTTTCCCGCGAGGCAATTTTGGCCTTTGCGCCGTGCAGGACGGCGTCCACACGCGCCATCGAGTCGGTCCAACGAAAGCCGAACGGCGGAACCAGCTCATCAACCGGAAATGCGCACGGCGCAGAAAGAAAAAAAGCGCTCAGGCCGAATAGAAGAATTCGGCGCATCGCGGGCCGGTTGGAATTGCCGGTACGGTTCTCCTGCCAGCTCGTCATTTCCGCGTGCATTGGCTGCATTTTTGATTCGGAGAGCGATCCCTCGTGGCACTCTGGGGCCGTCAAAATTGCGCATGCAGGCCATTCCGGTCAACTCGGGAGCGCCGCAAAAGGATCCAACGATTCCGAGCAGTTCGCCCCGGCGATTACTAATTGGGCGGCCAAACGTCGCGGCGAAATTTGCCCGAGCAACTGTTTTCGGGTCTTCCCCGGACACGCGCGTTTCGGTTTTCTAGTCAAGAAAATTTTTTCTCGGCGATTAAAAATAAAATTCATTTTTTTCTTGTCGATTTTGAGACCGGTTTCTAGTCTCAAGCCCGCTGGCGAGGACGGGAACAAAGCGGATGTGAATAAGTTGTGAACATTTCTGAGAAACTTTTATCGGCGAGAATGAACGGCACCAACAGTTCCCCGAAAGAACAACTGAGTGGGCACGCGCGGCAGGTTGAAGCCACAGTGACTTTGACGGGGGAATCTGTCTGTTTTCCCTCGTATTTACGCGTTCTTGGCATTTCTTTTTGGCATTTCTACGGGCGATCATGTTGGGGGATAGCTTCATCTCACCTTGCCTTCTCCCAGCAATTACCCACGGCCCAAGCCAGTGTGGCATTTGTGTAACACTGTTAACAAGTTTGCTATGGACAAAAAATGTGCGCAGCTGTGGCAGCGGTTATCGGCTGCGCTCAAACCGCAGATTAGCACCGATGGTTTCAACCGTTGGTTTTCTGCAGTCGAGTTGGTCGAGGCGAAGGAAAAATCGCTGACGTTGGGTGTTCCAAACAACATCTACCAGTTTTGGATCGAGAGTAACTATATGCCGGCATTGCAGACTGCGATCGTCACCACGTTTGGCAGCCCGCGCTCGGTGAAGTTTTGCTCGCCGTCAGGACCTGGCGGGCAAACATCCCGGGAGGATCCCGCGCCGCTGGAAGAAGTTTTGCCGAACCCGCCGATCAGCTCAAAACCAGGCGCAACCGTGCCTGGTCTCAATCCACGGAACACATTCGAATCTTTCGTGGTCGGCCCAAACAACGAAATTGCGCACGCGGCAAGCCTCGCCGTTGCGCAGACGCCGGCGCGCACGTACAACCCGCTGTTCGTTTACGGCGGAGTCGGTCTTGGCAAGACCCATTTGATGCAAGCCATCGGGCAATACGTGTGGGCGAAGAAAAAAAACGTGAAGGTAATCTACCTCTCGAGCGAACTCTTCATTAACGAGTTCATCGACGCGATCCAGCACAGCAATCTGGTCAAGTTCCGGAAGCGTTATCGCCAGGCTGATCTGCTTTTGATTGATGACATCCAATTTCTGGGTGGCAAGGAGCGGTCCCAGGAGGAATTCTTTCACACATTCAATACACTTTTTGACGGGCACAAACAGATCGTCCTATCCAGCGACCGCCCGGCCTCGGAAATCGCAAATCTGGAACACCGCCTGGTTTCGCGGTTTGAATGGGGACTTACAGCTGAGCTTCAGCCGCCGGACATCGAGACACGCCTGGCAATCTTGCGGAAAAAGGCCGACAGCATGCAGATCAAATTGCGGGATGATATTTTTCAATTCCTCGCAAGCCGCATTCGCACAAATGTGCGCCGTCTGGAAGGCGCGCTGATGCGGGTGGCCTCATTCGCATCACTAAGCGGCAAGGAACTCACGCAGGAAGTTATTGAGCATTTGCTAAAGGACATTTTGCAGGAGGAAGGGCGGCATTCCATCACGATCGAACAAATTCAGCGGCGCGTGGCCGAACAGTTCGACGTGCGCGTGGCCGATATGACAAGTAAGCGGCGTCCGGCAAGCATCGCCTTTCCGCGTCAGGTGGCGATGTATCTGGCGCGCGAGCTCACCAAGGCGTCTTTGAATGAAATCGGCGAGGCCTTTGGCGGGCGCGATCACGGCACTGTGTTGCACGCGTGCAAGTTGGTAAAAAAACGGATGACCGAGCAGGACAATATTCGCCAGACGATATCGTTCATCGACAGTTCGCTTCAGCGTTGAGCTTACAGAGGGCCCGTTTACAGCTTGCGATTCCGGTCATGGCAAGTTACAAACCTGCCCCACGTCAGAGAGATTGCGGTTGCCGAATAAAATCCGAAGCGCTACATCTTAAGCGCTTCTGTTCATCATGAAATTTAGCGTTACGAAAGAAAAACTGCTCGAAGGTCTGCAACAAGTCCAAAACGTGGTCAGCACTCGCACGACACTTCCAATTCTTTCCAACGTTTTGCTGCAGGCCGTCGAGGATGAAATCCATCTCACCACAACCGACCTTGATGTCGGGGTACGCGGCAGTTGCGAGGCGCACGTGGACAAAACAGGAGCGACTACTCTGCCGGCGCGGCGTCTTTTTAACATCGTTCGCGAACTGCCTTCGAGTGAAATTCAGGTCGATGTGGATGGGAAAAATGCCGCTTCGATCCGCAGCGGCCAAAGTTTTTTCAAAATTCTCGGATTGCCTGAAGACGAATTTCCGCCGTTGCCGAAATTCGAGGGGGCGAAAGTTGTCACGATTCGGCAGAAGGATTTGCGCGACGGCCTGCGCAAAACTTCCTATGCCATATCGACCGACGAGACCCGTTACGTGCTCAACGGCGTTTTGTTCAGTTTTAAGGACAACAAATTGACGCTTGTGGCAACGGACGGGCGGCGACTGGCCATGGGGGAAATCGAACTGGAATTCCCACGCAGCCACGAAGCAGACCTCATCATTCCGACCAAAGCGGTGACGGAATTGCAACGGCTGCTTACCGACGACGGTGAAGTCAAGGTGAGCGTGGGCAGCGGCCAGATCGCATTCGATCTAAACAAAACGCTACTCGTCTCAAAATTGATAGAGGGCAATTACCCAAACTACCGGCAGGTCATTCCAGGCGAAGCAAAGGAGCGAATAAAACTCGAGCGTGAAATGTTTCTGAACTCGCTGCGGCGTGTCTCGTTGCTGGCCAGCGATAAATCGCACTCGATCAAACTAAATTTCAGCAAGAACAACATCGATATCACTGCCAATACGCCGGAGGTAGGCGAAGCGAAGGAATCTCTCGCCGTCGCCTACAAGGGCCGCGAGTTTTCCATCGCGTTTAATCCGGAGTTTCTGATGGCGCCACTGCGCGCACTGACCGAGGACGAAGTCTTTCTCGACCTTATCGACGAGATGAGCCCGGGCGTTTTGAAAATTCAGACGCCGTTTCTGTACGTGCTGATGCCGATGCGCATCAGCTCGTAAGCCATCGCGCGAGGTGTTCTCGCGCACATTATAGGAAGATAAGCATCTTGCTTGTCTCGGCTGGCAGGTTGCTTGCCAGCCTGCCGAGTCCGGCAAGATGCCGGACTTCCGAGTAACGGTCACAAAGGCCGCCGTTGCGGCATCGCCGAGTGCACCATCATCAGTTCGGTAACGTTCTCGGGCGTGAGCAAGCCGACCAGGCGCTTCATCCGATCAAGCACGGGCACTGCTGGGCAGTTGTACTCCTGCATGATGCGGAATGCGTCTTCGAAGCGCGTGCCAGTTGTCACGGTCGGAATATCGCGTCTCATCACGTCACTCACGCGTAGACCGGGATCGTTCTTGCGCAAGGCAGCGATGAGATCGTGGCGCGTCAATAAACCCGCAACGCTGCCGGTTTCATCAACTACTGGAAAATCGTGTTGCGAGGTCGCAAGCAATGCGTCCACCGCTTCTTCGAGAGTGGCATTTTCCGAAAGCGTCCGGAACTCGCGCACCATCGCGCTGGAGACTGGGAACCGGCGGGAGACATCTTTCATCTGCGCGAGGGCCGCTTCTTGCGATGCACCGATATAAACGAAAAGCGCAATGAAGATGAGGAACGGGTTCCAGAGCAGACCAATGAAGCCGAAGACGAAAGCAAAACCCTGTCCAACGGTCGCGGCGACCTGCGTAGCGCGCGCATAGCTCATCCGTGTCGCGAGCAGCGCGCGCAACACCCGCCCGCCATCCATTGGAAACGCCGGCAGCAAATTAAACAGAACCAGCATGATGTTGATGGTCAGCAACTGCGCGATGAGACCGCCGCCTTCGACCGTCGACCGATTAAGCAAACCTTGTGCTCCGCCAACCACAAACAAACCGAGGGCGATCACGACATTCACCAATGGCCCCGCCACCGCGATGATTAATTCCTGCACCGGTTCCTCTGGCATGCGTTCCAGTCGCGCCACTCCGCCGATGGGCAGCAAGGTGATGTCTGGCGTATTAATTCCGAAAGCCTTCGCGGCGAATGCGTGCCCGAACTCGTGCAGCACAACACACAGAAAAAGAAGCAGGACAAATATAACCCGACTCGCCGCGACCGCGGAACCGCCTTGCGCGTAATAGCCGAACGCCAGCCAGGCGATCAACAGTAAGAACGTAATGTGAATCCGTAATTGGATGCCGGCGAGGCGAAACACTGGGAGAGACCAGCTCATCTAACTTCAATTTGCTCTCGTACTGAATCGCACGCCAGCGCGGAATGGGCGGCTGGCGTATTGGAGTAGTGGAGTAATGCGTTTGACTGAGTTCACTACTCCATTACTCCATCACTCCAATGCAAATGTTTGATGTCGCAATTGTAGGCGGGGGCCCCGCGGGATCGAGCTGCGCGGCGTTTTGTGCGCTGGCCGGTCTGCGCACGCTTGTTATTGAACGGGAGAAATTTCCCCGTGAAAAAGTGTGCGGCGATTGTTTGAATCCGTCATGCTGGGCGGTGCTGGGACACCTTGGTGTCGCGCAGCGCGTCCGGGATTTGCCGCATTCCAAGCTGGACTCGGTCGAGTTTATCGCGATCGACGGCCATAAAGTGGTTGTCGATCTTCCAAGCGGCCACAATTGCGAAGTATCGGTGAAACGCAGCCTTTTCGACGATCTTCTGCTAACGCGTGCTCGCGATGTCGGCGCGGACGTTCGCGAGGGAACAACGGTCACGGCATTGGCCAACAGCAATAGTGAGAAGATCTGTAGCCACGGGCCTGTGGCCCGTCCCGACCTCGACGCTCCACAGGGGCGTGGCTACAGCTGCGCCTGGAACATCGAGACCGACGGCGGAGAGACTTTCGTCGCACGGATCTTAATCGGTGCAGACGGACGCAACTCCACGGTTGCGCGCTTGCGCAACTTGCTGCCACGCTCCGCGCGCGAACGCGTGGCGCTGCAAGCACACATCCCGCTGCCGCGAAATTTTGGCAGACGCATCATCCTGCAATTTCTTCCAGAGGGTTACTCCGGCCAGGCTCCGGTCAATAAAACGCAGCTAAATCTTTGCCTCGTGGGCACGCCTCCAACAATTTCTAGATTGCGCAAATGGGCGGAACGCCATTTTGAAATCACTCCCGATCAACCTTGGCGCACGATCACGCCGCTTACCCGGTCGCCCGTTCCTTGCGCACGCGAAAATCTTCTCTTCATCGGCGACGCCGCCCGCGTAGTGGAGCCATTTACCGGTGAAGGAATTTACTACGCCCTCTGCTCGGGGGAACTGGCAGCAGACGCAATCACCAAGATCGTTCGGGGCAAAGATCGCCAATCAGCTTTGCGCGAATTCACTCGCGCTTCCGCCCAAATGTATCGGGGAAGACTGTGGATCAACCGGCTGGCGCGCGGCGCGGTGTTGTGGCCACGCGTCGGATCGTTGTTTGTTCGCGCTGCGCGAATTGAACCAGCGATTTTGAAGCTTCTTACCGCGAAAATCGTTTCGCGGAGTTGTAGCCACGGTCCTGTGGGCCGTCTGGGATAGACGTGCCGCAGGCACGTGGCTACAGCGATTGCCTTGCCGCTTTTAGCGTGTTTGCCATCAACATTGCGATGGTCATCGGCCCGACGCCGCCCGGGACCGGGGTGATCGCGCTGGCTTTTTTTAACACTTCGTCAAATGCGACATCGCCAACCAGACGATAACCGCGCGCACTTCCCGGGTCTTCCACGCGATTGATGCCTACATCGATAACGACGGCGCCTTCGCGCACCTGATCGGCTTTGACGAATTCGGCGCGCCCAATTGCCGCCACAACAATATCCGCTGAGCGAATAATCTGCGTCAGATCGTGGCTGTGGGAGTGGACGACCGTGACGGTGGCATTCCCATTTTTGTTCTTCTGCATGAGAAGAAGAGCCAGCGGCTTGCCTACAATCATGCTGCGGCCAAGAACCACGACGTGCGCGCCGTTTATTTCGGTCTTGGTTTCAGTGAGCAAACGTTGCACGCCGAGCGGGGTGCACGGCACAAAGCCTGTCGGATCATCGAGTACGAGCTTTGCAACGTTTTCCGGGTGAAATCCGTCCACGTCCTTACGCGGGTCGAGCGCGCGCACGATCGCTGCTTCATCAATGTGTTCGGGCGGCGGCGATTGAACCAGGATGCCATGAATGCTGCAATCGAGATTGAGTTCTTTGACGCGACCGAGAAGCTCCGTCTGTGTGACCGACGCCGGCAGCTCCAGCTTCACTGAGTGCAGTCCAAGCTCGCGACACATTTTGTCTTTCGAACGCACATATGCGCGCGAAGCTGGATTGTCCCCGATCAGAATGACGGCAAGACCCGGAGTAACGCCTTTTGCTTTTAGTTCTGCAATTTCAAGACGAAGATCGACATACACCTTCTCGGCGATTGCCCGGCCATCAATCAGTCTTGCCATAGTGAAGCAGGCAATCCTGCCTGCGAGTAATCGGTGTGCAAGCAAGCATTGCTGTAGCCGCGTTCCTGTGGGCCGCGCAACGCGCGATGTGCAAGCACCTCAGCGCCGCGCTTCCCGCAGGGAAGCGGCTACAGAGAATGCCTCAGCGCATTTCAACCAGCGCCATCATGGCGTTCTGCAAAGCCCGGCGTTCAGATTCAAATTCCTCCGGCGTGCCGGTCGATTTCACCCGATGCGGCTCGTCAATCAGCACTCGTACTTTGGCAAAAGGTCGCGGCACGATGAACCGGTCCCAACTTCCCAGCCGCCAGCAGCGCGAATATTCCAGATTCATCGGCAACACCGCCGCATCCGATTTCTGCGCCAGAAAAATTATCCCCGGACCGAGTTCGTAAGCGGGACCTCGCGGACCGTCGGGAGTAATGACCACATCGCGACCGGACGCGAGCACTTCGGTCAGCTGGAAAATTGCGCTTGCCCCCAGCCGGGAGCTGGAGCCGCGAATCACATTGTACCCAAAACGTTGAACAACATCGGCGATCAAATCGCCATCGCGGCTGGCACTGATCAATGCGGCGCCATCACGTTGCGGAAAGAAACGCCGCAAGACAAATGGGAAAATCAGTAATCGATTGTGCCAGAGGGCGCCGATATAATTTCCCGTCACCGGCCTGCCGACGATTCCCGCCCGGTCGTCGATTTCAAAACGCAGGGTGCGTGCCCAGAGCTGCAACAAGCGAAATCCAAACGCGATCAACCATCGCGCAAGCCGTCCTTCGATCTTCAACTTTTCTTGCGCGCGGTTTTCGCCGCAGCGCTTTCCTGTCGCCAACGATATGCTTGGACATTGGGTAACCCAATTTGGTCAAGAATGCGCCAAACCACTGTGTCCACGACTGCGGTCACGGAACTGGGACGGCTGTAGAACGAGGGAATAGCCGGGAGAACAATCGCTCCGGCCTCGAGCAACGTGACGACATTGCGCGCATGAATCAAATTCCACGGTGTCTCGCGGGGGACGAGAATTAATTTCCGCCGTTCCTTCAAGAAAACATCGGCTGCGCGCAAGAGCGCGCTGTCGCTTGAACCGGAGGCGATTCGGCCCAGCGTCGCCATCGAGCAAGGGACAATCACCATCGCGTCAAAACGCGCTGATCCACTCACAAATGGCACGTTCATGTCATTTTCAGAATGCCGGATGACGTTCGGGGGAATCTCAAAAGCATCGAGCTCTTGGTTCGCAACCTGGGCTGCGTGCGCGCTCATGACGAGGTGGACCTCGTGCGTCGCACAATCAATTTGCTCGAGCAACCTTTGCAGATAGATAGTCCCGCTGGCGCCGGTGGCGGCGATCACTAGCTTCATCGCGCCTAACAAATCACAACTCTGCCGAATGCTCTAGCCAAACAGTTCACCACTGACGATTTGTTGCCGCGAGCGCGTGACGGGTTAGTCTGCTCACAATATGCCAGAGCGTTCGCGAGATTGGTTGCGGCAAGCGGAAGCGGATTTGCGCGCCGCGCGCGATGCGCGCGAATCGGAGCATTTTGAGTGGGCGGCATTCGCGTCGCACCAGGCGGCAGAGAAGGCGATCAAAGCTCTTTATCAGCGGTTGCACTTGGAAGCGTGGGGACATGCATTGATAAAGTTATTTGAATATTTGCCTGATGAATCTCGTCCCCGGTCGGAATTGATGGATCAGGCTCGAGAGCTGGACAAACATTACATTCCCACCCGTTATCCGAATGGTTTCGAACGAGGCGCGCCAGTGGATTATTACACACGGGGCGAAGCAGACAGGGCAATCGAAAACGCGGAGGTAATCCTTGAGTTCTGTAAAAATATTCTCGGTTGATGTGGGGGCGATACGCCGCGGGATGGACGAGTACGCGCGCAAGCTGCTGGATACTCGCTCGGAAGTGGAGGAGGTAATCGTCTTTGGATCTTTCGAAAACGATACCTACGCGCCGGGCAGCGATCTTGATGTGTTTATCGTGTTAGGCGAAGCTGACGACTCGCCGCGCGACCGCATTGCGCGATTCTTGCCTGACAAATCACTCGTTGTGCCAGTGGATGTTTTCCCTTTTACGCGCGCAGAAATGGAAGAGCGTCGCGACTCGCCGCTGCTCGGGGCGGTGCGAAAAAGCAATTGGCGATATCGGCGCTAACGCCGATTCGGATTTTACCATTTTCCCGGCGCAAGCTGGAAGGTTGCGCTACATTCAGGGAACTAGTTGCGCACTATGGTAACCCCCACTCGACTTTCCTACGGGGTACTCGCCCTCACAATTGCTCTCGCGGGACTTTTACATCTGGCAGCACCGCTGCTGGTTGTTTTGTTCTCCTATTTTGCACTACGGCAGCTCTACTCTCTAACCAAAAGAAAATGGCTCGCTCTCATCTTGTTTAGCATCGTTGTGGCCGGGATTGTGGCGGCTGGCGCGTACTTTGCTCGCGCTGCCATTCTTGCGTTGCCGGATGTGGCTGATACGTCCATTCCTTCGGCGAGCGCTTGGGCACAGAAGCGGCAGATCGAATTGCCATTTACTGATTTTGAAAGTCTCAGACAAGTGGTAACCGACGCGCTTGGACAGGAAGCGCATTACCTGCGGAACGTGGCCAATTTTGCCAGGAGCGCCGCGGCGGTGCTGGCCTTTAGCGTGCTCGGAATCGTCGCGGCCGGTAGCCTTTTTTTGAAAACTGGCCTCGACCCTCATCGGGTGACTCATCGGGTGAAGAATAACCTCTATTCTATTTGCTGTGATGAAGTTTCGACGCGATTCCGCGATTTCTACCGCAGCTTCGCGACTGTCATAGGAGCGCAGATCATGATCTCGCTGATCAATACGCTATTGACCGCAATCTTCCTGCTCGCAGTGCGCCTGCCGCACGCGCCACTGCTCATTGCAATCACCTTTCTTTGCGGCCTCGTGCCTATTGTCGGCAATCTGGTAAGTAACACCGTCATTGTCTTCGTCGCTTTAACGGTGTCTCTGAAGCTGGCGATTTCGGCCTTTATGTTTCTGGTTCTCATCCACAAGCTGGAATACTTTCTAAACAGCAAGATCATAGGCGATCGGATACGCAATCCCGTTTGGCTGACGCTGATCGCGCTGATCATTGGGGAACAACTCATGGGCATCCCTGGGCTCATCCTCGCGCCAGTGGTATTAAACTATTTACGGGTAGAGATGCTGACGGTCGAAGTGCCGGTTTCGGCGGAGCCAGAAAGAGTTGAATCGTTGAACCGTTGAATCGACGAAGAGCTTTTCGGTTGTACGATTCAACGTTTTAATCGGTTAACCCCGATTCACGTCCATGAAAGCCGGCTTTCTTGAGAAACTGATCGAGCGACTCGGGCGCATCGGGCCAGAAGAGGTGCAGAATTATTTTCTGCGTCTTGCGCAGGAGAAGGGTTTCCTGGAAACGGTTTTCAATGCCATCCAGGAAGGGATCATTGTGACCGACTCGAACGGCCGGATCACTTATCTAAACGACGCAGCTTGCGGATTGTTTGGACTAGAGGCGGCGGAGGCAATCGCCAAACCGCTCGACGAACGCGTTCGAGGTCTCGATTGGAAATCGCTTACGAAAAGCCCCGGGCCTGTCAGTCATGACATGGAAATATTCTATCCGCAAAATCGCTTCATCAATTTTTACATCGTGCCGCTGGTGATGGAATCACGGAATTCTGTAGCCGGAATCGATGATTCCGGCCTGTCGGGATTGCCGATCCCGGCTACGGCGGAGCAAGTTGGCCACGTCATGATCCTGCGCGATATCACCAAAAGCCGGCGCACAGCTCAGCAAACTATTGAGTCGGAACGTTTGAATGCACTGACCTTGCTGGGAGCAGGCGTCGCGCATGAAATCGGAAATCCACTCAACTCGCTGCACATTCATTTGCAATTGATGGAGCGCAGCGTCCAAAAGCTGCACGGCAAAGCGAAGGCGGAACTTCAACAATCGATTGATATCGCAC
>Ga0209375_1003401_pt1 | contig 11115 bp, 10 predicted proteins | sample GraSoiAngelo_131_FD_185888 | JGI IMG/M metagenome (GOLD analysis project Ga0209375, IMG submission 185888) | Grasslands soil microbial communities from the Angelo Coastal Reserve, California, USA - 14_0929_02_30cm (SPAdes) (version 2) | ecosystem: Environmental > Terrestrial > Soil > Grasslands ...
CAATACGTTACCACCTGTCTCGGGGCCTGGACAGGCTTCTGAACTGATGCAGCGTCGTTACAAACCCGCGACGGGATTGGTAGACGCAGCCGCTGGGTTTTCCCCGAGTCCTTCCCCTAGGCATTCTAGCGGCTTTCGCCGACAGGAGACATATTGCTGCTCGCCCTAGTCACCTACAAGGTGCATGACTTTAAAGCAAGCGATGTCCCGAAGTCAGTCGCACCCCACCGGTGAGTCCCGGGCTCCCGCGGCGTCTGACCACGCCGGCTCCGTTGGCAGTTCTCCCGCAATTCTGCAATCCGCAGCGCGGCACGTCATCCTCCAGTGGAGACAGCGGATCGGCGAGACGCCCGCCGCTCCGGAGATTGCCGATCTCATGGTGGTCCTCGCGACCAGCATCGTCGAGACGCAGACCACAGCCGCGCCGGTCATTGACGAGAGAGTGCGGTCCAGCGTCGGTCGCCATCTCCTGGAGCAGTTGCGACGCGAGGTGGTGCGGCGCTGGACGGAAAGCGGAGTCGCCGACTCGGAGCTGCCGCCGCTGCTCGTCGCCATCGAGCGCGTGCGCGATGCCCTCGAGCCCACTCCCACCGAGGCATTCGCCCTGCGGCTGGGGGGCCCCGAGGGAATGGAGCTGCTCGTGGACGTCGCGCACGATCTGCGATCGCCGCTCACGTCGATCCTGTTTCTCGCGGAGACGATGCAGCGTGGCCAGAGCGGGCCGATCAGCGATGTGCAACGCCGCCAGCTCGGTTTGATCTACTCAACGGCGCTGGGCCTCAGCTCGGTCGCCAGCGACCTCATCGATCTGTCACGCAGCGATCAACTGGTCGAGCCGGCGCCCATTCCCTTCTCCGTGACCGGTGTACTGGAGTCGGTGCACAACATCGTGCGTCCGATGGTCGAGGAGAAAAAGGTCGCGTTGCGCGTGCTGCGGCCCGCGGTTGACCAACGGCTGGGACATCCGGTTGCGCTGAGCCGCGTGCTGCTGAACCTGACCACCAACGCGCTGAAGTTCACGGACAAAGGCTACGTCGAGATCGTCACGCGGGAGCTGTTGCCGCACCGCATCGAATTCGCCGTGCGCGACAGCGGTAAAGGGATCGATCGCCCGGCGCTCGCGACGCTCGTCAGCCCGCTGCGATCGGACACCGACCGGTTGAGGGAAGAACATGAGGACGGCCGCGCACGGCATTCGTTTTCACGAACCGGACTGGGCCTGACGATATGCGACAGGCTGCTGCGCGCGATGGGCTCGACGCTACAAGTGGAAAGTCGACCGGACTGGGGCACCCGCTTCTTCTTCGAGCTCGAGCTGCCACCCTATTCATCGCCGCGGAATACGCCACACCCTACCGCCCGGCCGCCGCAGGGGCGTTAGGCCAGCGGGCGAGAATCCGCGGCGCGGCAGCGGCGCGTCAGGTCACTGCTGAGTGTTCGCCGGCTCACTGTTCACCGGTTCGGGGCCCGTCAGGATGCGCTGCAAGCCGTGGCGCTCCATCAGCCGGTACAATGTGGTCCGATCGACGGCCGCGATGCGTGCCGCCTTCGAGATGTTGTTGCCGGCCTGCGCGACGAGCCAGGTGAGGTAACGCCGCTCGAACTCCGCCAGCAGCCGCTCGCGCGCGACGTGGTAGGTTTCCTCGAGCGGCATCGGGACCACCTGGGAATCGGCCGGGACGGGGGGCGCTTGGGCGCTCCCCTCGCTCGTCGGGCCCGTGCTGAGGGCTCCTCCGGCCCCGCCGCCGCCCCCCAACGCCCCTCCTTGCACGAACGGCAGGTCCTCCGCGCGCAGCTCCGCGCCTGGCTCGAGCAGGACGACCGCGTGTTCGATGACATTCTGGAGCTCGCGGACGTTGCCCGGCCACGCATGCGCCCGCAGCGCGCGGATCGAGCTCTCTGAAAGTGTGGGCACGGCGCTCTTCGTATCCCGGTGGGCGCGCCAGTAGTAATTCAGGAAATGATTGGCGAGCAGCGGGATGTCTTCCGGGCGGTTCTTGAGTTGTGGGACGTAAATCGGAACGACCCGCAGGCGGTAATAGAGATCTTCGCGCAACCCGCCCGACTTGACCGCTTCTTCCGGGTCACCATTCGTCGCAGCGATGAAGCGCACGTTGACGACGGCATCGGTTGTCTCGCTGCCGACGCGGCGAACGACACCGTCCTGAATTACGCGCAGCAGCTTCGCCTGTGTCGGCTTGGACATCTCGAGCAGCTCATCCAGAAAGAGCGTGCCGCCGTTGGCACTCTCCAGCAGGCCGGCTTTGTCGCGCACGGCGCCGGTGAACGCGCCCTTCACGTGGCCGAACATCTCCGATTCGAGCAGCGCTTCGGGCAGCGCGGCGCAGTTGAGCGCGACCAGCGGTTTGCTGCTGCGCCGGCTGTGCGCGTGGATGAACTGGGCAATCAGCTCCTTGCCCGAGCCGCTCTCACCCGTGATGAACACCGACGCGTCCGTGGGGGCCACGCGGCGCGCGAGATCGATCGCCCGGCGGAATACCGGCGAAACGCCCAGCACCTCGACCCGATCACTGTTGCCGTGCTCCTTCGCGAACTCGGCCTGCTGCTGCTTCGATTCCTGCGCGACGCTGACGGTATGCACCGCGCGGCCGACGAGAATCTGGAAATGCGTCGCGGAGAACGGCTTGGGGAGATAGTCCCAGGCGCCCAGGCGCAACGCTTCCACGCTCGAGGCGACGCTGGGATTTCCGGTCATCATGATGACGATCATCTCCGGGCAGGCCTCGACCGCCGCACGCAGCAGCTCGTACCCGGACACCTCACTCATGTAGAGATCGAGGAGGGCGATGTCGAAGCGGCGATGGCGCAGCAGCTCGAGCGCTTCCTGACCGCGACCGACGGCCGTGACTTGGTAGCCGTCGAGCTGCAGCAGGTTCGAGCAGCTCTCCCGCAGCGTGCGATCGTCGTCGACGACCAGGAATCGGATCCCCGCTTTCACCTGCGGATTCAGCGGGGGCAGTCCAATGACGCCAGGCGCGGACGCGGGGTTCGGATTGAAATGCGGAGCGCGATGTGGGGATGCGGGTGCAGGCATCGAGCGGTCCTCGTTTAGTGATTCTGTTAGTGATTCTCTAGCACCTGTCAGCAGGGAACGCGCCTAACTGCCGAGCATCCCGAAGCCGCTGATTCACAATGACTTGGGGGATGCCGCTCCGCGCCATGTTGCGCAGTCGCGTCATCACAGTACCCCGCTCGACTTGCCATGTTGCGCACACGCAACATCGGGATCCTTGCTACAGCGCTTGCACGACCGTGGTGCGGCCTAGCCACAAGACGCGGCCCGGGAGGGGGGCGCCCGTGAGGAGTTTTCAGCGGAGTTGGCGGGCCCGAAACTTGACCGCAAACGGAACGGGCAACCGCATGAGGGGCGATCCAATGCACGCCTGGGCTGAGGCTCCGGACGAGTTGGCGCAGCGCATCGAGGAGAAACTGTCGCAACTCGACCGGTTTGGCCTGGGTAGCGTGCCGCAGCTGCTGCTCGAGTGGAAGCGTCGCGCCCCAAAACCGTCCCCCCCCCCCCGGTCTCCCCCGGATGCCCCCCGCCCCAAGCACCCGAAGCGGGAGCGCTAAGCCGCTAAATCACTCTGGCCGAAGCGGCTACGGTCCACCAAATTGAGACCGATGTCGCCGAGCGCTTCTCCTCGTTCGGTTCCCGTTCGCCTGGTACTGGCGGATGATCATCTCGTGCTGCGGCAGGCGCTGCGAGCGTTGCTGGAACAGCGGGGGCTCGAGGTCGTCGCCGACGAGCCGGACGGCCGTGCGGCAGTCGATGCCGTACAGCGCTATTCACCAGATGTCGCCGTTTTGGACGTAGCCATGCCGGTGCTCAACGGCGTGGACGCCGCCCGCGAAATCGCCCGGATCGCGCCCGAATGTCCCGTGATCCTCCTCTCTGGTGTCGACGACACCCGTTTTGTCCGGGAGGCGCTCAAGGTCGGCGTGAAGGGGTTCGTCCAGAAAAGCCAGGGGTGTGATGAACTGGTACATGCAATAGAGGAAGTGCGCGAGGGCCGCCTGTATGTCAGTCCCGGCGCGTCGCAGGCGATCGTGGACGGGTTGGCCAGCCCTGCGCCCGATGGATCCCGGCTGACGCCCCGGGAGCGTCAAGTCCTGCAACTGGTGGGGGAGGGGAAATCGACCAAGCAGATCGCGGAAGTCCTGCACATCAGCGTGAAGACCGCGGAATTTCACCGTGGCCGGCTCATGAAGAAGTTGAATGTCCACGACACAGCCAACCTGGTGCGTTATGCGATCCGGGAAGGCTGGATCGTCTTATAGGCCCCCGCTGCATGAAACCTAATTGATCCCCTAGGGTACCAACGCTGATGTCTTCCCAGCGGCTTTCGCCCCCGTCGCTGCCTCTTCCCCTGCAATCGCGGAGCACCCCCGCGCCGCCGCACCCGTTTGGCGCGGATGCCCGCTGCGTTCCGTGCAAGATCCTCAATAATGCCATACGCTCGGTCCTGACGGAGTCGGGCAAGCGTCCGCGCTCGACCACGTCGGACGAAGTTTCCGAGCTGCTCGGCCTCGTGGCGTCAGCGATTCACCTGGCGTGGTTCGCGGCGTCGCCCGCCATCGTGGTGCGGCCCAAGGTCGATCCCCGGATTCACTCGGCGCTCGGCCGCCGCTTTCTCGAGCTGCTGCGCAGTGAAGTGGTGGAGGGCTGGCGCGATTTCAACGTTCCCGACTCGGAGCTGCTGCCGCTGCTCGTCGCGATGGAGCGCGTGCGCGTCACGATTCAGCCGAACTGGGCGCAGACATTTGCGCAGCAGCTCTCCGGCAACGACGGCCTCGCCCTGCTCATGGACGTGGCACACGACCTGCGCTCGCCGCTGACGTCCATCCTCGTGCTCGCCGAGACGCTGCAGCGCGGTCAGAGCGGCGAGGTGAACGACGTGCAGAGCCGCCAGCTCGGCCTCATCTACACGGCGGCGCTCGGTCTCTCGTCCGTCGCGAGCGACATCATCGAGTTCACCCAGGGCGGCGATCAGCTCGTGGATCAAGAGCCGTCGGCGTTCTCGGTGACGGCGATGCTCGAGTCCGTGGGCGACATCGTGCGGCCGATTGCCGAAGAGAAGCATCTCACCGTGCGCCTGCTCGCGCCGGTCCACGACGAGCGCCTCGGACATCCCGTTGCGCTCAGCCGCGTCCTCCTCAATCTCACCACGAACGCGCTCAAGTTCACCGACCAGGGCTACGTGGAGATCGTCGCGCAGGAAGTCGAGGACGGAAATCGCGTCGAGCTCGCGGTCCGCGACTCGGGCCGCGGCATCCCGCCCGAGAAGGTCACGACGCTGTTCCAACCGCTGCGCCAGGAATCCGGACGCCGCGGTCAGCTCTTCTCGCAGACGGGACTCGGCCTCACGATCTGCCGCAAGCTCGTGAGCGCGATGAAGTCAGAGCTGAAAGTGGAGTCGCGGATCGGCTGGGGCACGCGCTTCTTCTTCGAGCTGGACTTGCCCATCGTGCAGTCGCGTCGCTCGGGTCCGCGCGCGGCGCCGCGCGGCGGCGGAGCGCCCACGCACCCGGTGCGCAACAGCGGCTCCCATCCACCGCGGCACACACCCCCGCACGGCAATTCCAACCGCAACAGCGGTCCGCAGCGTCGCGACTAGTTCAGCGCCAGACGAGCGCGATCCAACAGTTCCGTTGGGGAAGGCGGTGCGGGTAGGTGGAGGTTGGTGGAGGACCTGCCGCCTGACGGTCGCGTGCCCGCGGGCGCCGTGCTCGTGCCCGCGCGCAACTTCACCGCCGCGGTGCGCGCCACCGCGTCGGTGATCCGTTGCACGAGACCTTCGGCGCCGGTTTCGTCGGTCGCCGGCGCGAAGACCGCAAACTCGACGGGGCCGGTGCGGCACACCGCATCGGAGATGCGGCCGGCCCGCTTGACGGCATCCGCCAGCCGGTCGGCGCTACCTGCCGTGAGGACCCCATCCGCCGGTTGAAAGACCGCACACGCGAGGGGCAACCCCTGGCGCGCGGTGAACGCCGCGATTTCGGCCGAGCGGCGCGTCATCCCCGCCTCGTTGTACAGCCCGCTCACGCGGTCCACGAGTCCCTCGGAGCCGAGGCGATCGACCTCGAGCTTGCCCTGGACGTAGGCGCCCAGGCGCAGCACCAGCTCCTCCAGGTCGAGCGGATCGCCACGGAGCTCCCACGCGCCGGCACGCAGGGCTTCGATCTGTTGCGCGCGCAGCGCGGGTCCCGCGGTCGTGAGAAGGATCGGCGTCGCACGCGAGACGCTCGGATCGGCGCGTAGCGCGCGGCACAGCGCGAGATTGTCGCTGGAGCGTTGATCGAGCGCCATATCGAGCAGAATGGCATCCGGCAATTGACGGCGCGCCAGCTCGAGCACCTGCTGCCGCTTGGGCGTGGCAAGAACCCGATACCCGCCCTGCGTCAGCACGCTCTCGAGCGATTCGGTCAGCCATTTATCCGGGTTCGCCAGCAACACCAGCGGCTCTACCGCCACAGGGGCCATGGGGCCGTTATGTTAGGGGCTATGTTAGCTACCGCAAGCCGTGTGCTCGGGGCACTGTTCCTGGTCACACTTTCGTCGTGCGCGACATTACGAAACGCGCTCACGTTCGAGAAGCCCCAGATCGAGCTGCAGGAGATTCACGTCACGAGTCTGGGATTGAGCGGCGGCACGATGGACCTCGTCTTTGACGTGTACAACCCGAATGATTACCGGCTGCGCAGCACGCGGCTCGAAGTTGGCCTCGAATTGGCGGGGACGGATTTCGGACAAGCCCTTATAGACAAACCCCTGGATTTGTCCCCCGTGAATCATAGCCAGGTCGTCATGCCGGTGCGGTTTACGTGGGCCGGGGTGGGGGCGGCGGCGAAGTCCTTGCTACAGGCCCAAGAACTGCCGTACGGTTTGACTGGCGCTGTCTTGCTTGACACACCCATCGGTGAGAAGAGAGTGGAGCTGAAGAGCAGCGGCAAGGTTCCTCTGAAGAAGCTGTTGCGTTGAGACTTAGGGAGGGGACGTATTCGGAAACTGATTGACATCCAGGTGCCTGTTGAGCGGGCCTTCCTGGTGGGGGCACCAAGAAAAGGCTCCGACGACGCGGTGCACGTGGACGAGCACCTCGACGAGCTCGAGCGCCTGGCCGACACCGCGGGCGCTCAGGTCATCGGCAAAACCGTCCAGCGCATCGACGCCCCTACGCCCAACTTCTACCTCGGCCAGGGCAAAGTCGAATCGCTCAAGGATGAGCTGGCGGCGGCGGGTGCGACCCTGATGCTGTTCGACGAGTCGTTGACTCCCGTCCAGGGCGTCAAGCTCGAGAAGAATCTCGGCGTGCGCGTCATGGATCGCACCGAGGTTATTCTCGACATTTTCGCGACGCGCGCGCGCAGTCACGAAGCCAAGCTCCAGGTCGAGCTGGCGCAGCTCGAGTATCTGCTCCCGCGTCTGACGCGGATGTGGACGCACCTCTCGCGCATCCGCGGTGGCATCGGGCTGCGCGGACCCGGCGAAACGCAGCTCGAAACCGACCGCCGCGTGATTCGCCGCAAGATCTCGATGCTCAAGAAGCGGCTGAAGGACGTCGCCGAGCATCGCGCGAATCTCCGTCAGGGGCGGCGCCAGGTTCCGACGGCCGCGCTCGTCGGGTACACGAACGCGGGAAAGTCGAGTTTGCTGAAAGCCCTTTCGGGTGCGGATGTGTTCATCGAGGACCGACTGTTCGCGACGCTCGACACCCTCGCGCGCGAGGTGGACGTCGCCGAAGGCTACCGGTTTCGGGTGACGGATACCGTTGGCTTCATTCGCAAGCTGCCGCATCACCTGGTCGCCTCGTTCCGGGCAACGATCGAGGAGGCGCAGGAGGCCGATCTCATCTTGCACGTGATTGACGCGAGCGAAGCGAATTGGGAGGAACACGCCGAGGTCGTCGAGCGTGAGGTCGGCAGCATGCAGCACAAACGTGTGATCTACGTGTTCAATAAGGCGGACCTGCTCCCGGACCCCGACGCGTTTCTTGCCCTCGTTCGGGAGCGTTACCCGCACGCGATTCTGACGTCAGCCACCACGCACGACGCACCACGCACGACGCACGGCGTGGAAGATCTTCGGCGTGCCTTAAGAACGTCAGCTCAAGCCCTGCGGCCAATCGCGGAGATCCGCGTGCCGGTGAGCGACGGGAAGCTGTTGGCAACATTGCACCGCGACGCGGAGATTCTGCATCAGGAGCAAACGAACGGCGTTGTTACGCTCCGCGCGCGGATCGAGGCTCGGCTCCTCGGCCGCCTGCGTCAGGAGGGCGTGGAGGTTGTGCTCGGGTGAAGTATCTGTTTCCCCTGATGTGCGTGCTCGCCGCGTGCGGCGACTCGACCTCGATTCCGCCGCCGCCCCCGCCGCCCCCGCCCCCCGGCACACCGATGCTTCAAGCGGTCGGGACATTCTTCCGGCCGACGTATCTGACGGCGCCGGTATCGGATTCGACACGCCTGTTCGTGACCGAGCGCGGCGGCGCCATCCGGATCGTCCGCAACGACACGATTGTGCCGACGCCGTTTCTCGACCTGCGTGGCAAGATCGACTCCGCCGTCGAGAGTGGCTTGTTCAGCATGGCGTTTCATCCGCAGTACGCCACGAACCACAAGTTCTTCGCCTTCTTCACGAATCTGAACGGCGACACGCGCATCGTGCGCTACCTCGGCACGGCGAACCCGGACAGTGCAGATCCGAATTCGGCAGACACGATTCTCGCCGTTCCTCATCCGATCACCGGGACGAGCCTCCCCTTCGCGAATCATCACGGGGGCCAGCTGCAATTCGGTCCCGACGGGATGTTGTATGTGTCGTTTGGGGACGGCGGCTGCTGCGGCGATCCGCTTCAGAATGGCCAGCGGCATCAGACGATGAACGCCAAGATCCATCGGATAAACGTGGACGGTCCCACGGGCTTTATCGCCCCCGCCGACAATCCCTTCGTGGCCGACACCAGTTTTCCGCCATCGACGTGGGTGTGGGGATTCCGCAATCCGTGGCGCTTCTCGTTCGACCGCCAGACCGGCGATCTCTACATCGCCGATATCGGTGATGCGACGTGGGAGGAAATCGACGTGGCGCCCGCGCCCAATCGGGGGAAGGGAAACAACTACGGCTGGAGCAGGATGGAAGGGAATCACTGCTTCGGCGCGAGCGCCTGCAACGCGACCGGGATCACGCCGCCCGATTTCGAGTATCAGCACATCAACAACAACTGCGACGTGCAGGGCGGCTACGTGTACCGCGGCAAGCGGGTGACACAGCTCACGGGGTACTACTTGTACGTGGACTACTGTAGCGGCATCATCGGCAGCTTCAAGTACTCGGGCGGCGTCGTGACGGGATATCTCGACCGGACGGCGCAAATGTCGCCGGGTTCGGGTGCGGTGTCATGGGGAGAGGACGCGCGCGGTGAGCTGTATCTCATGACGTATGGCGGCACCGTCTATAGGATCGTTCCCAGACCGTAGCACGGAGACTTTGACTCCAGACCGAATATGCGAACAATTCTGCCGTTAGTATTGACGCTTAGTGCGTGCAACGGCTTCCTGGACACAGGGAAGCCACCCACGGGCGTGCCGAGCCTGTTCCTGGTCGGCACCTTCAGCAACCCGGTCTACGTCACGGCGGCGCCCGGCGACTCGGTGCGTCTCTTCGTGGTCGAACAGGGCGGCAGGATTCGTGTGCTGCATCACGACACGACGCTGGTTCGGCCGTTCCTCGACATCCATACCGCGGTGTTGTCCGGTGGTGAGCGCGGGCTGTTTAGCGTCGCGTTCCATCCGCAGTACGCGACCAACGGCCGCCTCTACGTCTACTACACAAATCTGAACGGCGACATCCGCATCGTACGCTTCAACGTGTCGAGCGATCGCGACAGCGCCGACCGCGCCACCGCCGATACGGTGCTCAAGATTCCGCATCCGGTAAACGACAATCACAACGGTGGCCAGCTGCAGTTCGGTCCGGATGGGATGTTGTATGCCGGGACGGGGGACGGGGGAGGGGGCGGTGATCCGGATGGCAATGGACAGAACAAGCACGCGCTGCTCGGCAAGCTGTTGCGGCTCGATGTGAGTGGCGCGAGCGGCTACGCGATCCCGCCGGACAATCCCGGCGCGAGCGACACGTCGTTCGCGCCCGAGGTCTGGTCGTACGGGCTCCGCAATCCGTGGCGGTTTTCGTTCGATCGCGAGACCGGCGATCTCTACATCGCCGACGTGGGGCAGGACCATTGGGAAGAAGTGGACGTCGCCCCGACGGCGGTTCAGCGTGGCCGCGGCGCGAACTACGGCTGGAATATTATGGAAGGGAACCACTGCTACTCGTCGGCCAACTGCAGCTCGACGGGGTTGATCCTTCCCATCACCGAGTACGTCCACGCATTCGGTGCCTGCTCGATCACGGGCGGGTACGTCTATCGCGGCAGCGCGTTGCCCGCGCTGGTCGGCAATTATTTCTACGCCGATTACTGCAACGGATCGGTGCTCAGTATTCGTTATCCAGGCTCAGGGCCGGCGGACTGGACGTCATTGCTCACGCCGGGCAGCGGGGTCAGCTCGTTTGGACAGGATGCGCGGGGGGAGTTGTATATCGTGCAGCTGGGTGGCCCGGTGTTTCGGATTGTCCCCTCGCAGTAAGCCGTCCTAGCCAGCGCCCCGCGATAATCCCACCGACCACTCCGAGAAACTCGTAGAGCGTCGTCGCTTTGAGGTGTGTTGCGAGCGGCACGATCAGCGACCCCAGTATCGCGATCGCGATCGCGAGGCGACCCATCGCCGCCCCTTCGCCGCCCCCTCGCCGCCCTCTCACGCCCCAGAAACCAACACCGATAACGCATCCAGCCATCCACAGCGTATTGATCAGCGCCAGCTGCCAGGGGGGCCAGTTTTCGGGATCGTAGATGAGCTTCCAGCCGTCGCCGACGGTGTAGCCGAGGCCGCAGCGTTGTATCGAGTTGAGCCGGAGACAGATGTCGGTGGAGTCGTGCCAGGTGGCGGCGGTGAACGTGTCGCCCGGCGCGATGCCGCGCAGCGCGCCGCGCAGCCGCAGGTCCGGCTGGTTGAGGGTCGCGCGCTGCGCGGGCATGT
>Ga0209375_1003402_pt1 | contig 11114 bp, 6 predicted proteins | sample GraSoiAngelo_131_FD_185888 | JGI IMG/M metagenome (GOLD analysis project Ga0209375, IMG submission 185888) | Grasslands soil microbial communities from the Angelo Coastal Reserve, California, USA - 14_0929_02_30cm (SPAdes) (version 2) | ecosystem: Environmental > Terrestrial > Soil > Grasslands ...
CGCGTCGTCTTTACAGTCCAGATGTTCCGTTTTGTAACACCACCGAGCTTGCGACTGCTCGTGCCGCGGGACACCTTAGCGAGGCCGTTCCACTCCTCTTCCCCCGTCATTAGGAGAGTGGCATATGCGCCACGCATGGTCCGCTTGCCGTCCTTCTTGCTCGTCCGCCGTCTCACTCGGAGCGCGATGCAGATGTAGTTGCCGGTAGGCCGTCGGAGCTGGCCTACCGGATGCCTGCGCGACCGACTCACCGCAACGCTCCGCGGGTGCTGCAGCGTGTGCCCGCGCCGGCCGGATCCCGTTCCAGGACCCTTTGGATGAGGACACGCTCCATGAACGCATTTCGCATTCGCCAATTCCTCGGCAGCGCGGCAGCGATCCTGTTGCTCGCAGCGGTTGTCGCCGAGCCGGTGCAGGCGCAGCGCGGCACAGTCGCTGGGCAGGTGACGGACAAGTCGAACCAGCCGGTGTCGGGCGCCTCGGTGATCATCATCGGCACCAGCCTCCAGGGGCGCACGACCCGCGAAGGCCGCTTCACGCTCACGAACGTGCCGGCGGGCCAGTACCAGGTCCAAGTCCGGCTGATCGGCTACGCGACCGCGACGAGCCCGGTCACCGTGGCCGCTGGTCAGACCGCGACAGCCGACTTCGTGCTCACCGCGGCTGCCGTGCCGCTCGATGTGGTCATCGTGTCGGCCACGGGACAGGAACAGCTCAAGCGCGAGAGCGGCAGCAACGTGGGGACGATCGACGCGGCCACCGTCGCGCAGGCCGCCTTGCCGACCAACGCCGCAGATCTCCTCAACTCCCGCGTGCCGGGCGTGGAGGTGATGCAAAGCGGCGGGACCACCGGGACCGGGTCCCGCATCCGGATCCGGGGCGCGACCAGCCTCTCGCTCCGTAATGAGCCGATCATCGTCGTGGACGGCGTGCGCGTGGACAACGTCCCGAACGCCGACGGCGGACTGGGCGCGGCGGGCGGGCAGGCGCCGTCGCGTCTCAACGATCTCAACCCGGAGGACTGGGAGTCGGTGGAAGTGGTCAAGGGTCCGTCCGCGGCGGCGCTGTACGGTACCGACGCGGCCAACGGCGTGATCCAGATCCGAACCAAGCAAGGGCGGCCCGGGCCCACGAAGTGGAGTGGATATCTCGAAGGCGCCGTGCTGAACGACCCGACTCAATGGCCGGCGAACTATTTCTCCCGCGGGAGCAACGGCAGGTCCTGCCGCCTGACGTCCCAGGCCTTGGGAAGCTGCACGGTGGTCGCCGTGGACAGCTTCAACCCGCTCGAGCAGAACTCGCCGTTCCGGCAGGGGGTGCGCCAACAGTACGGTGTGAACGTCTCGGGGGGCAACGAGGCCACCACGTTCTACGTGTCCGGGGATTTCCAGCGTGAGAAGGGCATCTTCGAGTCGAACGACCTCAAGAAGACCAACCTGCGCGTCAACCTGCACAACCAGATCAGCCAGCTGATGGATCTGTCGGTCACGAGCGCCTACGTGTCGAGCGATCTGGCGCTCCCACAGAACGACAATAACTCCTTCGGGATCCTCCCGAGCGGGCTGCTCGGGTTCGCGTTCGACACGGCCGCGCCCCTCGCGAACGTGCCGAATCCACGAGGCGGGTACCGATTCCTCACGCCGGCACAGGCCACCGCTATTTCCGCCACCCAGCGCATCGAGCGCTTCACGGGTGGCCTGAACCTCAACTTTCGGCCGTGGAGCTTCCTCTCGGTGCGCGGCACCGCGGGCTACGACGTGAACAACCAAGGCGACAACTTCCTGAACCCCCCCAGCGTGAACCCCTTCGATCTCGAGGGGAGCGCGTTCGGGTACCGCGCGCAGGTCCGCACCTACTCGGCGAACCTGTCGTCGACGGGGTCGTTCCGCCTGTCGCCGGTGGTGACGTCGAACACGACGGTGGGGGTGCAGTACACTAAGAACATCTTCGAACAGATTCGGGCGTCCGGTCGACGGATTGTCACGGGAACCGGTGGGGTAGGCGGGGTGGTCATCCCGGCGGCGAGCGATTCCATCGCGCCGCAAGTCACGCTGGGCGGCTACGTCGAAGAGCAGATTGGCATCCGCGACCGGGTGTACCTCACCGGGGCGCTGCGTGCCGACAAGAACTCAGCATTCGGCACGGAGTTCAGCAATATCCTGTACCCGAAGCTCTCCGGTTCGTGGGTGATCTCGGAGGAGCCGTTTTTCCCGCGCCTGAGCTGGCTGTCTAGCCTCCGGCTGCGGGCCGCGTGGGGCGGGTCCGGCCGGGCGCCGGGAACGCTCGATGCCCAGCGGTTCTTCGTGCCCGTCGCGGTGGCGGCGGACGGCAGCGACTTGCCCGGGGTCACGATCGGTGGGGTCGGGAATGCGGGCCTCAAGCCGGAGCGGACCCGGGAAATCGAGACCGGGTTCGACGCGGACTTCGCGCAGCAGCGGATCCACTTCGAGGCCACTTATTACGACAAGGACTCGAAAGACGCTCTGGTCGCGGTCCCGATCGCGGGGTCGGCGGGTGAAAGCTTCACCCGGCTGGACAACCTCGGCGAGGTGAGCAATAAGGGCGTGGAGTTCCTCCTCTCGGCCCAGGTGATCAATACGCCGAGCCTCTCCTGGAGCGTGACCGCGAGCGCGTGGGGGAACAAGAACCGCGTCCTCGCCACCGACGCGGACAGCACGCCGATCATCTTCGGCCTGGGCGGCTCGACGCAGCGCCACCAGGTCGGGTACCCGGCAGGCGGCTATTGGGGCACGTCCTACACCGCCCGGGATCTCAACGGCGATGGGTTGATCGATCCCATCGCCGAGATCACCCTGGGCGATTCGGACACGTTCCAGGGCTCGTCGGTCCCGACGCGCGGCCTGTCGATCTCCACGGAAGTCAATTTCCTGCGGCATTTCAGCCTGCACGGCCTGCTCGACGGCCGCTGGGGCGGCAAGCTCGACAACAGCACCGAGCAGTTCCGTTGCTTGTTCTCGATCTGCCGAGGCCTTCGCGTTCCGAGCTCGTCGCTCGAGGAGAAGGCGGCAGCGGCCTCCGCGCTGTTCTACGGGCTTGAGACCGGATATTTCGAGGATGCGGGCTTCCTGAAGCTGCGCGAGCTGTCCCTGACCTACTTCGCTCCCGCGATGTGGGCCTCCCGCATCGGAGCCAGCGCACTCAGCCTGACCATATCGGGTCGCAACCTGGCGACGTGGACGAATTACAAGGGCCCTGATCCCGAGGTGAGTCAGTCGGGGCAGTTCAACTTCAGCGTCGCCGACTTCCTGACGCAACCGCCGGTGCGGTCGTTCGTCGCCCGCGTCAACGTGACCTACTGAGCCCGAGGAGAACGCCATGAAGCATACAGCCAAGCTGTTCGCGCTCCTGGTGGTCACGCTGGTGACGGCACAGGGCGGCTGCAACGACCCGCTGCGCGTGCACATTTCCGACATCGTCCCTCCCGGTTCGCTCACGGATACGGCGGCGCTCGCCACGCTGCGCGCCGGCGCGATCGGCGACTTTTCCATCGCCTACAGCGGCGACCACCCGGACGGATCGGGGGGAACCGGGGAGGGCGTGATCATGTACGGCGGCCTCCTGGCCGACGAGTGGATCAACTCGGAGACGTTCCCGACCCGCATCGAGGTGGATGCGCGCCAGACCAGTCCGGCGGGGGGGTTGACGACGACCAACGCGGACGTGGACCTGTGGTATCGCCTGCTGCATCAGGCTCGCAACTCGGCGGAGAAAGCCGCCGCGCGGTACGCGGCGTTGCGCCCGGAGGATCTCGGACATTCCGAGGTGCTGAACCTCGCGGGCTACACGTACCTGTTCTTCGTGGAAACGTACTGCTCAGGAGTTCCGGTGAGCCATCTGGACCCCGCTACGGGAAAGATCGCGTATGGGGTGCCGCTCACCACTAGGCAGCTCATCGATACGGCGATCGTGCGATTCGACGCGGCGACGGCCGCCGCGAACTTGGACACAGTGTCGGCGAACGCGACCCGGAAGGCGGTGATGTTGAATCTCGCGGCCGTCGGCAAGGCCCGGGCGCTGGTCGACAGTGGTAACTTCGCCGCCGCCGCTGCCGTCGTCGCTGGAGTGCCGACCAACTTCGCCTACCTGAGCGAGCACTCCGAGATCACCGACTTCGAGAACAACGGGGTGTTCAACGGCAACCTCTTCGACGCACGGTACTCCGTCGCCGACCAGGAAGGCGTGAACGGGTTCGCGTTCGTGTCGTCACCGGATCCCCGGACCACCTCGTTCCCGGCGGGCGACGGCTTCGATCAGGCTACGCCGCTGGAAGCCACGTTGCGCTACGGCGACCGCAAGGCGCCGATCACCCTCGCGACCGGCGTGGAGGCGCGCCTGATCGAGGCAGAGGCTGCCCTGAGTGCGGGAAACATCCCGGGGTACTTTACCGCGCTGAACCAGCCGCGCCAGAATCCGGCCGACCGGGCGTACTTCAACCCCAACCCGTTCAACCGCACCGAGCCGCTCACGGCGGCGATCCCCCAGATGCCGGACTTGACGGCGACCGACACGACGAACGCCGGCGGGGCCGTGAACCTCCTGTTCAACGAGCGGGCGCGCTGGTTATGGCTCACGGCGCACCGTTTGGGAGACCTGCGACGTTTGATCCGGCAGTACGGGCGGCTCCCAAACACGGTCTTCCCGACCGGGCCCTACTTCAAGGTGAATTTTACGGACTACGGCAACGACGTGAACATCCCCGTTCCGATCACGGAGCGGAACAACCCCAACTTCACGGCCTGCCTGAATCGGGACCCCTAAGAGCGCCAGTCGCTCACGGGGATGGGAGGAAGCAGAGGGAGGGAGCGTCGGCGGCTCCCTCCCTTGCTGTTTACGACCGGCCGTCCTTGGTCTTGATCAGAATCACACCGCTCACGGAATTCGTCCCGTAGTAGGTCGTCCCCTCGATGCCGTCGTAGATATAGATCAAGAGAATCGACTGGGCGTCGATGTCTTCGAGCGCCCGGAAATCCGGGAGGCGGACGCCGTCGAGCAGAATCGCGGGAGAGTCGTCGAGATAGAAGCTCGCCCGGCCGCGCCGCCCGAGGCTTGCAGGACGGCCGTTACGGTCGTCCTGGGCTTGCAGCATTGGCGCGTGCCGCTTCAACACCTGCCACGCCGTGTGCGCCCCCGACTTCTCGATCTCCTCGGCGGTGATCGTGAACGTCCCGGCGGGCACGTCACGCTTCGTGCCGTGCTGGGCCGCCGGGCCGCATCCGAGCAACACAACAACGAGCGACGCGGTGAGCGCCTTCATGGAGGCCTCCCGTTTCAACTCTATACTCATGCCCCCCGCCACGAGCGTCAAGGTATCGGGCGCGTTCGGCCGCGTGTATCTTCGCGGCGATGCTGCAACTCACGGCGCTGCTGCTCGTTGCCCAGGTCCAGGTGCCGCCTCCGCGGGGCTACGTGAACGATTTCGCCGGCGTGCTCGACGCCGCGTCGGTCGCGCACATGGAAGCGGTGGTCGCCGAGGTCCGGGAGAAGACGCGCGGCGAGATCGCCGTGGTGACCCTCCCCGATATCGGCGACCGCCCGGCGGCGGACGTGGCGCTCGAGATCGGGCGCCGCTGGGGCGTCGGAGCAAGGGGGGAGGCGGGCGACCCAGCGAAGAACCTCGGCGTCGTGGTGCTGCTCGTTCCTCAGAAGAATCACCGACCGGGCACGGGTCAGGTCTTCATCGCCACCGGTCGCGGCGCCGAGGGATTCCTCACGGATGCTCGCGTGGGCCGGATTCGGGACGCCATGACACCGTATCTCGCGCGGGAACAATACGGGGCGGGACTGGTGCATGGCCTGAACCTGATCGCCCAGGCGTTCGCTCAAGAGTTCGGCGTCACGCTGACCGGGGCACCGGCCCCGCGCCCGAACGATGGCTCGGAGCGGCTGCCGATTCCCGTGACCTGGATCATCGTCTTCGTGATCGTGTTGATTGTCCTCAGCCGCGGGCGCATTCTCCTGCTGCCGCTCCGGTTCGGCGGGTTGGGTGGCGGGGGCCGCGGCTGGAGCGGCGGTGGCGGGTTCGGCGGCGGTGGCGGGTTCGGCGGCGGTGGCTTCGGCGGGTTCGGTGGTGGGGGTGGATTCTCAGGCGGTGGAGCGGGAGGGCGCTTCTAGTATGGCGTCGAAATTGACAGTCGAGCAATTTGCCGCAGAGGTCGCCCGCGCGCTCGGCGAGCGTCTGGTGGCGCTGCTGCTCTACGGTTCCTGGGCGCGCGGGACCCACGTACCGGACCGCTCCGACGTGAACACGCTGCTCATCTGCGACACGGCGGACGATGCCTTGTTCGAGGCGCTCGCTCCGGCCGCGCGCGACTGGACCCGCGCGGGCCAGCCCGCACCGCTCATCCTGACCGAGCGGGAGTGGCGCGAGTCGGCGGACGCCTTCCCGATCGAATACGAGGACATGCGCGACGCGCACCGGGTGCTCGCCGGGCGCGACCCGTGGCCCGGCATCCAGGTGGACCGCGGCCATCTGCGGCGCCAGCTCGAGCACGAGCTGATGGGCAAGCTGGCGCGGTTGCGACAGGCGTACGCGGCGCTGCATGAGGACCCGAAACAGCTCGCACGGGTCATCGTAGGGAGCGCCGGCGGCTTTTTCACCATGCTGCGTGCCGTGCTGCGCTTCGGCGGCCGACCCGTGCCCGCGTCACCCGCCGAGCTGGTACGGGGCGCGGCGTCGCTGATCGGATTCCCGGCCGAGGGGCTCGCACCGTTGGTACAGCATGCGCTGGGCGGACCGATGCCGCGGGTCGGGAAGGGTGATCCTCTGGCGGCCGCGTATCTTGGCGCCGTGGCGCGCACCGCTGAGTATGTGAACCGTTTGACGTAGAGTGCGGCAACAGATATGACGTATCGAACCCATGTTGTTCCCACCCTCAAGGGTGGGCCCGGCGAGACACAGTGCTGCAGCACATCTGTGTCCTTCAGGACAGTGCAGGCCGGGCCCAGGCTTCAGCCTGGGAAAACACACCACGGACTTGATAGAGAAGGAGATGCTCGTGTTCGCTTGGACGCGTGAGTGGGCCCTGGCCCTAGTTGTCCTAGCCAGCGTCGGGGCGGCCGGCTGCGGCTACAACACGATTCAGACGTACGACGAGCAGGTGACTGCCGCTGGCTCGCAGATCAAGGTGCAGCTGCAGCGCCGCGCCGATCTCATCCCCAACCTGGTCGAAACGGTGAAGGGGTACGCCAAGCAGGAGCAGACGGTCTTCACCGAGGTGGCGGAGGCCCGGGCCAAGCTCGCCGGGGCGGTCCAGAGCGGCGACCTGCAGCAGATGGCGCAGGCGAACGCCCAGCTCACGGCCCCGCTCGGCCGCCTGCTCGCCATCGCCGAGAATTACCCGCAGCTCAAGTCCAACGAGAACTTCCGCGCGTTACAGGACCAGCTCGAGGGGACGGAGAACCGCATCGCCGTCGCGCGGCAGGACTACAACGAGGCCGTGAACCGCTACAACGCCTACATCCGGCGGTTCCCGCAGGTGCTCACCGCGAAGCTCCTCGGGAAGGGGCCGCGGCCCTACTTCGAGCTGGAGACGCCGGGCGCGGCCCAGGCGCCGAAGGTGGACTTCTCGAAGTGAATTGTCAGAAACGTGTGAAGAGGCTTTAGAGAGGTTGGATTTCTCGAAACCGCGTTTGTTTTAGGCCTCTTGCGACGTTCTGATACAAGCTGCACAATAGTCCCTACATGGAACGCACGCACCGGTAGGTGACGTGCGTCCCATCTCGCACCGCGCGTGTCCTGTCTGCCGTTGGTCACGGGTGCGCACTCGCTGATTCGAGAAGACCAGCCATCCTCGCCGTGCGCTAGCGCTGGCGAGGGGCTTTGTCCTCATGTGGTGTGTGCGAACCTCTCGAAGGGAGGCCTGCGTATGCGCATTGCCATTCGTTCTCCGCTGCGCGCATTACTGGCGCGCGGCGCACTCGTTGGGGTGCTGGCGCTCTTGCCGGGCTGGGCGATCGCTCAAGAGCAGACGACGATTACCGGGCGGGTGACCGGCGCGCAGGGTGAGCCGCTCCGGGATGTCGGCGTTGCGATCCCCGATCTGAACGCGCAGGTGTGGACCGGGCGGGATGGCGACTATCGCCTGGTCGTTCCCGGCACCCGCGCGCAGGGCCAGCCAGTCAAGCTGACCGTGCGGTTGATCGGCTACCGGGCGCAGTCGGCCAACGTGACCCTGAAGCCGGGAGCGACGCTCGAGCAGAGCTTCCAGCTCGTCTCCGATCCTCTCAAGTTGGATGAGATCGTCGTGACCGGTGCGGGCACCGAGCAGCTCCGCGAGAAGCTGGGGAGTCACGTGACGAGCGTGGGTGCGGCGGAGATCCAGCGCGCCAACGAGTCCAACGTGATCCAGGCACTCGCGGGCAAGGTGCCGAACGTGCTGACGAACCAGGGGAGTGGTGACGCCGGCGCTTCCACGGCGATCTTGATCCGAGGTCCGAAGTCGTTCGGCGTCGTCCAGGTGGGGTTCTCACCGACGGTGCCCCAGCCGGTCATCGTCGTGGACGGCGTGCCCATCAGTAACGTGACCCGCGGCGAGGCCGTGCTGTCCGGCGCGCCCTCTCCCAACCGCGCTGCCGACCTCAACGACGAAGACATCGAGTCGATGGAGATCCTCCCGGGAGCCGCCGCCACGTCCATTTACGGCGCCAGCGCTGGCTCGGCGGGCGCGATCCTGATCAAGACGAAGAAGGGGCGGGCGGGGCGGACGCAGTACAGCCTGCGCTCGACCGCCCAGTTCGATCGGCCGATTCGCACGATGCCGGTGCAGCGCAAGTATGGGGTCGGCTCGGGCGGCGTTTCGAGCAATTGCAGCACGGTGAACTGCTCGATCAGCTCGAACTTCTTCTCGTGGGGGCCGGCGCTCGCTCCCGGTACGCCGACCTATGACCATGGTGCCGAGATGTTCGAGACGGGCCGCAGCTTCGAGAACACGCTGTCGCTGTCGGGCGGCACGGAGCGCACGACGTTCTACCTGTCGGCGGGCCAGCTCAATCAAGACGGCTTCATCGTGCAGGACCGGGACCGGTACGAGCGCTACACGGCCCGGTTCAGCGGCTCACACACGCTGCTCGAGAACCTGGTGATCAGCGCCAGCGCCTCGGTGGTACAGACCAGGAATACCGGGCAGGACCGCGGCAACTCGATCAACGGGATCGGTATCAGCGCGTTGCGCCAGCCTCCGGATTTCAACGCCAAGCAGTATCTCAGCCCGACAACTGGATTGCACCGCTCCTGGCGGTTTCCGAATCCCGGCCCGCTCGCGTTCGCCACCAACCGCGGGTTCGACAACCCGTTTTACGCGCTCAACGAAGATGATCTCATTGGGCAGACGGGCCGCTACTTCGGCAACGTCAACGTCAACTGGAGGCCACTGTTGTGGCTCCAGGTGAACTGGACGCTGGGTGGCGACTACAACAGCGACGACCGCACGTACGCCTACGGGCAGGCAAGTTCGGGGACGAATGGAGGCCAGCTGGAGCGCTGGCAATTCTACGATCGCCTGTTCGACCACAATCTGACGGCTACCGGCACCCACCAGTTCAATCGCAACGTGCGGGGGGGCCTCACGGTGGGCCAGAACCTCAACGAGACGTACTTCCGGCAGGTCGACATCTTCGCGCAGACCTGGCTCGCGCCCGCGCCGTTCAAACTGCAGAACACCACCACGCGCACACTCCCGAACGACGCCGAGCAGCGCCGCCGGGTGGAGGGGTACTTCGCGCAGGCCAACGTCGACCTGTACGACCAGCTGTACCTCCAGGCTCGCATACGCAACGACGCGAACTCGGCGTTCAGTCGAGGCCACCAGCGCGCCTGGTATCCGGGCGGCAGCGCGGCGTGGAGCTTCGCGAAGGCCGTGCATCTCCCGGAGAACATCGTGAGCTTCGGCAAGGTGCGGCTGGCGTATGGCGAAAGCGGGCAGCAGCCGCCCCTGTACACGACGCAGGATGTGTACACCGCCGTGGCGATCGCGGACTTCAACCCCGGCTCGCTCCAGGTACCCACCTTGAACGGCGTGGGTGGTCTGTACGCCTCGGCCATCCGGGGCAATCCCGACATCGCGCCGGAGCGCGTACGCGAGGTGGAGGCGGGCGTCGACCTGAGCCTATTCCGAGGCCGCGCCGACTTGTCGGTCACGCGGTACGACTCCAGGGCCAAGGACGTCGTCTTCGCGGTGAACCTCGCGCCGTCGACTGGGTTCACCCAGAAGTACATCAACGCGGGCGAGCTCACCAACAAGGGCTGGGAGCTGACCGGCAGCGTGCGGGCGCTCCAGCGCTCCGACCTCTCCATCGAGGTCGGTGGCAACTGGGCGCTCAACCGGAACGTGGTCACGAGCCTCGGCGCGACTCCGGAACAGATCGCCGGCGACTTCCCGATGCCGACGCCCGAGAACTGCGGTCCCGAGGCCAAGGTGCCGCGGTGCCAGATCGGGATCGGCAACTCCTTTGCGGGGCAGACCACGCATGCGCAGATCGGATACCCGCTCGGCGTGTGGCGCGCCACAGACTTCGCGCGGTGCGGTATCAGCGACAACTCGATCTCGTTCGGCGGCACCACGTATAACGTCGGCGCGGCATGCGTGGGCGCGCCGCGCGGCGCCTTATACATCGCGCCGAACGGCTTTCCCATCACGGATCCCACCCCACGCGCGATCGGCAACCCGTGGCCCGATTGGACCGCCGGCCTTTCCCTCACCGCCAATTACCGTGGCGTGCAGCTGAGCGCATTCCTGGAGCACCGTCACGGTGGGGACGTGCTCAACATGACGCGCGCCTCGATGTATCAGTACGGCACGCACAAGGACACCGAGATCCGCGGCGAGACCCGCACGTTCGGCAAGGATATGATCTGTTACAACAAGACCTGCGACGTGCTCAATGGTCCGGTGGTCGGCCCGGGTGCCGGGACGGCCGTCGTAATCGGCGAGGGCTGGTTCAGCGGCGGCCCACTGGGGAGCGGGCAGGGCGCCACGGGCGGCCCCATCTCGACACGCATCGAGGACGGGACGTTCACGCGCCTGCGGGAAGTATCCATCAGCTATTCGTTCCGGGACCCCTGGGTGAACAAGATCGTGGGGATGCGGCAACTAGAT
>Ga0209375_1003404_pt1 | contig 11114 bp, 13 predicted proteins | sample GraSoiAngelo_131_FD_185888 | JGI IMG/M metagenome (GOLD analysis project Ga0209375, IMG submission 185888) | Grasslands soil microbial communities from the Angelo Coastal Reserve, California, USA - 14_0929_02_30cm (SPAdes) (version 2) | ecosystem: Environmental > Terrestrial > Soil > Grasslands ...
GCCGCCGCCCAGGAGCGTAACAATCACCGCCGTCTTGAAAAGACGCCCCTGCGCGCGCCGCGGACCGCGGCACTCGGCAGCGATCGGTGCGCTCTGTAGCCGCGTCAGCATTTCGCGCCTGGCCTGCTGCTGCGCCACGAACATGCGACGACGTTCTTCAGGAGTCAGTCGGCCCATACACCCTTTTGACGGTCTCGGACCACGAGGCGTTGCAGAGCGTGCGGGGAAGGAGCTCCGTCCTACTCCTCATGCGCGAGCAGGGGCCTGTTCCCGAGATCGTCGGAAACGAACCAGACCTGCAGCTCGTTCGTCCGAATGACGTCGCTCACGAGGAGGTCGTTGGTGCCGTCATCGCCCGCCTCCGCCGCCTGCCGCGCCATCGCCCGCGCCTCCTTCAAGACGATTTCATGGGCATGAAGCAGTCGAGCGATTTGCGCGGGAACGTCCTCACGGTCTCGCGGCGGTCGCGGGATCAGCGTCATCTCCGCCACATCGTGAGCCATGGCGATGCTCACGCCGCCCAGCGTTTGGATCCGTTCCGCGATGGCGTCGACCAGCTGAGCCTGTTCGTTGAAGTGCTTGTCGAAGAGCAGGTGGAGCTGATAAAAGGTTGGCCCGCTAACCTGCCAGTGGTGCTTCTTGTACATATCCCGCAAGGTCATGGTGTCGACCAGCAGCTGGTTGAGATTCTCTGCGCTGATGCCGCGAACCGACGCGTCGAGCGCGATGGGGACGTAAACCACCGTCCCGTAGTGCTGGAACTCCTTCGCCCGCGGGGCGAACAGCTCGGTCACCGTGGGGCTTTCGTGTCGCCTGCTCATGGTCCTTCTTTCTCCCTCGATGGGGCGTCTCGCGCAAGGCGAAGACGGTTTGATTTACCTCATGGAGCCATGCGTGGGTCGACGGGGGCGCTACGCATGTCGGGCGGGGGGCGCACGCCGGCTGGTGCCGTCGAGCACTCCCCGCTGGCGGAGTTGCAGACGGTTAACGGCGGCGCGTAGTACTGGCCGTCCGAGAGGCGGCGTTCCCAGTGGCCGGGCACGAACGACGTGCCACCCTGCAGCGGATCGGCGAGATAGCGGTCGCGGACCCACACGTTCGGAGATCGCTCCACGGGGGCCGCCGGTGCCTGGGGCACCGGCCGGGTCACCGAGCGCTCGATCTGCTCCACCGGACTACGGCCCGGTGTGCCTCTGCCGAGCTGCGCGAGGAGGAGAACCGCTACGACCAACGCGTGAGCCGGAGCAACCCGAGTCCACATCTCAATGCCCCTCCCTGGAGGCCTCTGACACCGGAGGCTCCAGTATTGAGACGCCGAGCAGCCTGCAGTCGTTGCCGTGCAACCGTTATCCGGCTGATCCCATCTCAAGGGTGTAGGCGGTGGTGGGCGAGGAGGTCCTATGGGTGGACCGATCGGACGACATGGTTCCGTGCCATGAGTCTCTGCGCCTACTGCGGGCAGGCCACGAGCGACCACGGCGGTTTCTGCGCCTACCATGCCTTCGGCGACGGAGGTGACTGGGCGACGAGCAACCGGATCATGTGCGATTTCATCCACCGCGGCATCGTTTCACTCACGCCGCGTGAGCCCACCGATACCTCGATCGAAGTCCTGGGGCCCGAAGCGGCGCTGGCGGCATAGAAGGAGCAAGCCTATGGGGCTGCGGGAACGGATCGAGGAGGAAGAGCTGCGGCACGCGTTCGATCAGAACGAGAAGCTGGTGAACGCTCTCTACGAGGCGCGCGAGCAGATCTCGTCCCTCAAGGAAGAGGTCGACAAACTGACCGCGCCCCCGTCGACGTACGGAGTCTATCTCTCGTCCAACCTGGACGGCACCGTCAACGTCCTCTCCCAGGGCCGCAAGGTGAAGGTCAGCACCCACCCGGCGATCGACGTCAAGACGCTGAGGCCGGGCCAGGAGCTCGTCCTCAACGAGGGATTGAACGTCGTCGAGGCCGCCGGCTACGAGATCCAGGGTGACGTCGTCATCCTCAAGGAACAGCTCGACGACGAGCGCGCGGTGGTCACGTTGCGCGCCGACGAGGAAAAGGTCGGCATCATCGCCGATCCGCTCCGCAAGAGCTCCTCGCCGAGATCGACGGCGTGGAAGGCCTGCGCAACGTCATCGTCATCGGGGCCAGCAACCGCCAGGACCTCATCGATCCGGCCATCCTGCGGCCGGGTCGCCTCGACGTGAAGATCAAGATCGAGCGGCCGGATCGCGGCGCCGCGGGCGACATCTTCCGGAAGTACCTGACGACCCAGATCCCGATCGCCGAGTCGGAGAAGCGCCAGTGCGGCGGCGACGCCCAGGGCGCCATCGAGACGATGATCGCGGCCACGGTCGAAGCGATGTACAGTCTCTCCGAGGAGAACCGTTTCCTGGAGGTGACCTACGCCAACGGCGACAAGGAGGTCCTCTACTTCAAGGACTTCTCCTCGGGCGCCATGATCGAGTCGGTCGTGCGACGGGCCAAGAAGCTGGCCCTCAAGCGGCTGATCGGTGGCGGCGAGAAGGGGATCAGCGCCGGCGACCTGCTCAATGCCGTGCGCGAAGAGTTCAAGGAGAACGAGGATCTGCCCAATACGACCAACCCCGACGACTGGGCGAAGATCGCCGGCAAGAAGGGCGAGCGGATCGTCTATGTGAAGCCGCTCATGGGCGACACCAAAGAGAAGCAGCAGAACGTCGAGAAGGTCCTCACCACCGGCCACTATCTCTAGAAACGGGGGGAGGCACCTCGCGCGACGGCTCTGCCGGCTCACTCGATGCGGGCTCCATGGTCGCGAAGGTCTCGATCGTCTTCTCGCCCTCCTCATCCGCGATCAGCAGCAGGATGTAGATCCGCCCTCCGACGACTCGCGCCTTGTGCACCGTCACGACGGTCGGAGTAAACGCGATCGCGTGATGGAGGACGTCGCTGATCGCCGACTCGAGCGCATCCTTGAGCCGCGCATCGTCGGCAGCGGTCGCCACCGGGATCGACGTGGTCACCTCGACGACGTACGCCGTTGCCGTGCTCGTAAATGTCATGATGACGAGGCCGATGATCGCCGCGAGCCCGCTTTTCATGCCGTCCTCTTCTCGTGCGCAGGGGTTCGTCGCAGGAAGCGCTCGGGGCGTCTCGTGTCCAGCCGTTCGCGGCTCGAGCGCGATCGTCTCGACTCGTGCCATTCGAGAATAACCATCGTGACGATGATCAGCACGGCGTACAGCGCGAGCTGCGCCACAGCGTCTCCGAGCGCGCTACGTCGCCAGCGCGACGGTGATCGAGTCCATGTCCATCTTCCCCGCCCTTACGACGATCCGCGAGCGCCAAAGGTTACAGCGTTCAGCGCGGTAGGCTCTTTTCGATGATCCGCTGCTGGATTGCGGTCGTGAGGTCATAGCCGAGGTCCGGATTCGGTGGAGGCGACGGCTTCATCGCTCGCAGAAGGTCCTCGCGACGGCGTTTCCCCATGGACTCCTCGAGCCGTCGTTCGGCTTCGGTCATCGTCGCGTGCAATGGCGCCGGCGTGATGGTCGGCCGATCCGGCGGCGGCATCTCCTCCCCCCGGGCCGGAGCGGACACCAACAGGGGCCCCAGCACCACGGCCGCGACGATGTCGCGCATCCCTCGACCCTGCCGCGGCGGCTTGTCCCGACGCCGGTCGCGCCACGTGCCGCGCGACGGCAGCTGGGGTCGACGGAACTCCGCCGCGGGCGCGACGCGTATGACGCGCCCCTCTCCGTCGAGAATCGTGCCTGGCGCGACGGATTCGTCGCGTGAAGGAAGCCTGGCGGCCAGCTCGTTGATCAGGTTCACGTCATTGAGATGACGGCCGGAGTCAGCGGGTTGCGGCCGGCCTTCATTGCATCGCGGCGGTCGCCCCCGGCGTCCTAAGGAGTGAAGAGCGGAGGTGAGGAGATGAAGCGTTTCGGTATCGCGATGTTGCTGGCCTTGATCGCCCTCGGCGGTGTCGGCGCCGCCGCGTCGGCGTACGACAGCCCTCCGACGACCGATCCCGACCCCATTCAGACGCCATAGCGTGGACGGGCCAGGCATCTTCCTCGTCCCGCGCTGCCCGGAGCAACCCTCCATGCTCCGGTGGCGTCAAAAGGAGTGAGAGAGGAGGTGAGTGTATGAAGCGCTTTGGTATCGCCCTGCTGTTGGCGCTCGTCGCGCTCAGTGGCGTCGGCACGGCATCGGCCTACAACGATGATTCGCCAGTGTCGGGGCCCGACGCCATCCAGGCGCCGTAGCGTCGGCGTGGGCGGGGATCACTTCCCCGCCCACCCGTCGGCGGCCGGGTTCGCCGCCTTAGCCTCTTCGCCGTGCGGTCCGCGCCTCGCGGAGGACCTCGCCGAGCCCGTACTTTTCGACCTTCAGGTAGAGCGTACTTTTCGAAATGCGGAGCTCCCTGGCGACCAGGGTGAGGTTGCCGTGACATGTCGCGATCGCCGAGCTGATGGCGTCGCGCTCGACCGCTTCCAGATTGGTGACCGTCCCGGAATGCGTCAGGACGTCGGGTTGAGGATTTGCTTCGGTGATCGAAACCGCAATCTCCGGAGGAAGGTCGGCCACAACGACGGCGTCACCCGTCGAGAGCATCACCATGCCTTCCACCACGTTCCGGAGCTCTCTGACGTTTCCCGGCCAAGCGTAACGGTCGAACGCGTCCAGGACTCCCGGCTCGAGGCGTTTCATCGGCACGCCGTAGCGGCGCGACACCTCGCTATTGAAGTGCTCGACGAGCGCCGGAATGTCTTCCTTGCGGTCACGCAGCGATGGAACGCGCAGTGCCGTCACTGACACGCGGTAAAACAGGTCCCGGCGGAAGCGACCGGCGGACACCTCCGCCCGTAGATCCTTGTTGGTCGCCGCCACCAGCCTGAACTCGACCTTTCGCGGCTTGCTATCCCCGAGCGGATACACTTCCCCGCCTTCCAGAACACGCAGGAAAACAGGTTGAACTTCGAGCGGCATGTCCCCAATCTCGTCGAGGAACAGGGTCCCGCCGTCGGCCGCTTCGATCTTGCCGACCATTCCGGAGCGCCTGGCGCCTGTGAACGCGCCGTCGACATAGCCGAAGAGCTCGCTGACCAGAATGTCGCGCGGCAGACCGCCGCAATTCAGAGCGATGAACGGGCCACCCCTGCGGCGCCCGCTCTCATGGATTGTTCGCGCAATCATGTCCTTTCCGACCCCGGTCTCACCCTGTAACAGCACGGGGACGTCCAGGTTCGCCAGCAGCCGAGCCTTCTCGGCGGCGTTCCGCAAGGCCTCGCTGCCGCCGATGATCGGGCCGACGCTGCCACTCGACTCGCCACCAGTTCCCAACGTTGCGGCTGGGGAATGGAGCGCGCGCCGGCCGGTTCTCCCCTGGGACGGTTCGGGGAGCACGACGATCGTCCCCAGCCGCTCTCCACCGCGAACGACCGGCTCGACCCACTCAGGGCGCAGCCATTCAGGGAGCGTCGCGCTGCCAGCTCGCATCTGGAGATCCGCGCTGAACGCACTGACGGCGTCGTCCCCGGAGTCCAGTCTGATGCCCATGGCCGCGAGCGAGCGACCGGCGGCGGTGTCGATACTGAGAAGACGTCCCCTGCGATCGAAGAACAGCAATCCGCCCGACGAGAGCCTCGAGAGGCGTCGCATGCCCGTCTCGAACAAGTACTGTCGCAGCTCCATCTGTCGCGCTGAGAGCTGCGCCTCGATTCGTCCGGCCGTCATCACCGCCAAGGCGAGGAAATCGCGATGGAACGTGCGGCTGAGCCCCGAGACGTCCACCACTCCGATCACTTCGCCACGGGCTGGATCGCGCACGACGGCCGCGGAGCATGTCCACGGCTTGATTCCAGCGCAGAAGTGCTCTGCCGCGTGGACCTGGACCGGCTCTCCGATGGACAGCGCGGTGCCAATCGCGTTCGTGCCGCAGGCGAGCTCATCCCAGTTCGCCCCGGGCACGAGCCGGACGTCCTGAGCCGCTTCGAGCGTACCTTGATCGCCCGCCGTTTCCAGAATGACCCCGGTCGGATCGGTCAGGATCATCATGGTCCCCGAATCCGACAACAAGCCATGGGCTTGCTTCATGATCGGGACGCTTGCATCGATCAAATCGTGATGTCGGTGTTGCAGTGTCCTGAGATTGTTCTCCGTGGCCGGCTCTCGAGCTCGCGAGCGCCCTGGGTCGATACCGGCCGAATGACAGCGAGACCAGGACTGCTCGATCACGCCGCGGATGACGTTGGGCGGCAGTTCGGCCTGGCGCAGGAACCGATCCCATGCCGCCATGATCTGCTGCTCTTGACCAGGGTGAGGCGAACCCGAGAAAGCCTCACGTGACTTCATCGCGTTATAAGGTACACCCCCCGAGCGTCAGGATCGCCTTGGCGTTGGGATGCCGAGGCATGCTCGTCGGATGCAGCGGCCTCGCGCAGGATGCCGCCCCAACGTTCGTCTCACTTCATCATCGTGTCGGTCAGCCGCTTCCGCAGGAACAACCGGGCGCGATGCACGCGCGTCTTCACGTTGGGAACACTGAGGCCCAGGGCTTCGGCGATCTCGACGTTGGACAATCCCTCGATGTCGCGCAGCACGACCACGGATCGATAGTCCGCTGGTAATTCATCGAGTGCGGAGGTCAGCGCGATCCGCAAGTCAGGCGGAAGCGACTCGCCGTCCACTCGCATGGACCAGTCGGCGCCTGACGCAACGTGGCGGCCTTCCTCATCGAAAAACGGCAGCACCTCGTCCAATGAGAGGTCGGACGGTCGACCGCGCCGGCTGCGAATCTTTTGATAGGCGGCGTTCGCGATGATCCGATAGAGCCAGGAGCCGAACGCGGCCTCACCTCTGAAGGTCTCGATCTTCCGGACCACCGTCCAGAACGCGTCCTGCACGACCTCCTCGGCATCCTGCCTGTTTCCGGTAATACGAATCGCCAGGCGATACGCGCGGTCACCGTACGTCGTGATGAGATGGTCCGCTGCGTTCGGGTCACCGCGACGGAGGGCCTCGACCAGCCTGCGATCGCGATCGACTTTCGGGACGGTCCCCTGAGCGTGCTGCCTCATGACGGCATTGGCAGCACTCGCTCCCCGCCCCCCTTGAACGACGCCGCTGTGCCGCGGATCGAGAATCGCTTCTAGCTGCGCCATGGTCATGACCTCCCTGTCCCGACCGACTCGCCAGCACTTCCATCGATACGACGTCTAGCGCATCGCAACAGTCGTGCCGTACGGGACCTCGCGAGACGCCGACTCCAAGCGGTTGGTTTTTCAGCGAAGGCACTTCGAGACGCATGACGCGGACGTCGGTCGTGCGTGCGAGAGTCGGACGACGGCCGAAATTCGGACGCCGCGCAGCCGAGATTTCTTGCGGCCTGGGGTGAATCGGCCGCGACCCCGTAGCCGTCCCACAGTGTGGAGGGAGAAAGCGAGGCGTCGGCATGGACAAGCGTTCACGTCCAAAAAAGGCGGCCTTCGTGGCGCTCGCCGCACTGGCGATCGTGCTTGCGGTCAGCGTGCCCATCCAGGCGGCAGGCGTTGGCCACGGTTTCGGGGGCGGTCACCCCGGTGGCGCCGCCATGCACCATGGCTTCGAGGGACACCACTTTGAGGGCCACCGGTTCGACGGGCACCACTTCGACGGGCGCGTACATGGTCGCTTCGGGTTCGGGTTGGGGCTCGGCTTCCCTGACTACGGTGACTACCCGCCAGCCTACACGTACGAGGCTCCGGCCTACTGGTACTACTGCCCGAGCTACGGGGCGTACTACCCGAGCGTGGGGAGTTGCCCTGAGGCGTGGGTGCCGGTACCGGCTTCATGACGCCAGCCCGGAGCGTGGCCGCGCTCGTGAGTGACGGCGGCCCGCTCCGGCTGCTGCAACCGTCCCGCGCTCTCTGCCGTCTGAAGACGGTGGAGCGGGACGCCTTGATCAGAGGCCATCGCTGACCTATGTGGATCGTCAGGGTCGCTCTCCACCGTCCCTACACCTTTATCGTGCTCGCCCTGCTCATCCTCATCGCGAGCCCGGTGGTCCTCCTCCGCACGGCCACCGACATATTCCCGAGCATCGACATCCCGGTGATCGCGGTGGCCTGGCAATTCACCGGCCTCAATCCGGAAGAGATGGAAGGACGGATCACGACACAGTACGAGCGAATCCTGACGACGACCGTCGACAACATCGAGCACATCGAATCGACGACGGTGAACGGCCAGGCGATGGTCAAGATCTTCCTGCAGCCGAATGCGCACCTCGACACCGCCAACGCGCAGGTGACGGCGGTGTCGCAGACCATCCTGCGCCAGCTCCCGCCCGGCATCCAGCCGCCCCTGATCATCAACTACAGCGCGTCGACGGTGCCCATTCTCCAGCTCGCCCTGTCGGGACTCTCCGAGTCGGAGCTCAACGACGTCGGCCTCAACTTCCTGCGGACCCAGCTCGTGACCGTCCCTGGCGCCTCGATCCCGTACCCGTACGGCGGCAAGCAGCGCCAGGTCATGGTCGACCTGGATCAGCGCCTGCTCCAGTCGAAAGGGCTCTCCCCCACCGACGTCGTGACGGCCCTCGGCCAGCAGAACATCGTGCTGCCGTCCGGCACAGCGAAGATCGGCGAGTTCGAATACGACGTCGCCATGAACGGCAGCCCCCGGACCGTCGCCGAGCTGAACGACCTGCCGATCAAGGTGGTCGGAAATTCGACGATCTACCTCCGGGACGTCGCCCAGGTGCGCGATGGGTTCGCGCCCCAGACGAACGTCGTCCGGCGGGATGGCCGCCGGGGCACCCTCGTCACTATTCTGAAGACCGGCACGGCGTCCACGCTCGACGTCGCGGCCGGGATCCGCGCGCGCCTGGCCCGCGTGATGGCGACCCTTCCGCCGCAGGTCCAGGTCCAGCCGCTCGCCGACCAGTCCATCTTCGTGCGGGCGGCCGTTAGCGGGGTGATCCGGGAGGCGGTGATCGCCGCCTGTCTCACCGCCATGATGATCCTGCTCTTCCTCGGAAGCTGGCGGAGCACCCTCATCATCGCGGTGTCCATCCCGCTCTCGATCCTGGCGTCCGTCATCACCCTCAGCCTGCTCGGAGAGACCATCAACATCATGACGCTGGGCGGGCTCGCGCTCGCCGTCGGCATCCTCGTCGACGACGCCACCGTCGAGGTCGAGAACATCAACCGCAACCTCGACATGGGCAAGCCGGTCATCCAGGCGATCCTGGACGGCGCCCAGCAGATCGCGGTGCCGGCACTCGTGTCCACCCTGTGCATCTGCATCGTGTTCCTGCCGATGTTCTTTCTGGGCGGGGTCGCCCGCTACCTCTTCGTCCCGCTGGCGGAGGCGGTGGTTTTCGCGATGCTCGCGTCGTATCTCCTGTCGCGGACGCTGGTGCCCACGATCGCCCGTTACCTGCTCCACCCGCCAGTCGAGGGGGCGGCGCCGTCACGCAACCCGCTGGCCCGCGCGCAGCAGTCGTTCGAGCATGGGTTCGAGCGTGGCCGCCTCGCCTACCGGCGACTGCTCATGCTGCTGGTCGGCCGACGCATCGTGTTCATCCCGGTGTTCCTGGCCGTCTGTCTCTCGGCCTTCCTGCTCGCGCCGCGACTCGGCGAGAACTTCTTCCCGGACACCGACAGTGGGCAATTCACCCTGCACCTGCGGGCCCAGACCGGAACTCGCATCGAAGAGACCGCCCGTCTGACCGACGTCGTTGAACAGGCGATTCGGCGCGAGATCCCCGCCGGCGAGGTGGGCGTGATCATCGACAACATCGGGATGCCGTACAGCAGCATCAACTGGATGCACAGCGCGTCCGGCGTCATCGGCGCCGCCGACGCGGACGTCCTCGTCTCCCTGAAGGCCGACCATCGACCGACCGCGGATTACGTCCGGGCCCTTCGGCAGAAGTTGCCGGAGGAGTTCCCCGGCGTAACCTTTTACTTTCTGCCCGCGGACATCGTGACGCAGATCATCAATTTCGGTCTGCCGGCGCCGATCGACATCCAGATCGAGGGCGCGGACATCCAGGGCAATCGCCGGGCCGCCGACAAGATGCTGAACGAGCTCCGTCAGGTGCGCGGTCTGGTCGACCTCCGGGTCCATCAACGCTTCGACTACCCGAAGTTCGACGTCGCCATCGACCGCACGAAAGCGGGACAGGCCGGATTCACTGCCCGGGACCTCGCCAGCAGCCTGCTCGTCTCCCTGAGCGGCAGCTTCCAGACCACGCCGACCTTCTTCCTGAACTGGCAAAACGGCGTCAACTACAACCTCGCGACCCAGACCCCGCAATACCGGATCCAGTCGCTGCACGACATCCAGAACATCCCGATCACCAGCCCCAGCACGACGCGGCCCGGTATCCTCGCCGACGTCGCGTCGATCACGCGCGCCAGCGAGACGGCCGTGCTATCGCACTACGACATCCGCCGCGTCGTGGACATCTACGGCGCCGTGCAGGACCGCGACCTCGGTGCCGTCGGCCGCGACGTCGCGCGGATCGTCGACGCGAACCGGCCACTCCTGCCCCGGGGCAGCTTCCTCACCGTGCGCGGGCAGCTTCAGACGATGTGGACGTCGTACGTCGGGCTGTTCGTGGGGCTCGGATTCGCGATCGTCCTCGCCTACCTGCTGATCGTCGTGAACTTCCAGTCCTGGCTCGATCCGTTCATCATCATCACTGCGCTGCCGGCGGCCCTCGCCGGGATCGTGGTCTTCCTGTTCCTGACCGGGACCACGCTCAGCGTCCCTGCGCTCATGGGGGCCATCATGAGCATCGGTGTCGCGACGGCCAACAGCATCCTCCTCGTGTCCTTCGCCAAAGAGCGGCTCGGCGAGCACGGGGATGCCACGACGGCCGCCATCGAGGCCGGCTTTACCCGATTCCGCCCCGTGCTGATGACCGCCCTCGCCATGATCATCGGCATGGTGCCGATGGCGCTCGGGCTCGGGGAAGGTGGCGAGCAGAACGCGCCGTTGGGACGGGCGGTCATCGGCGGTCTGTTGTGTGCCACGGTCGCCACCCTCGTCTTCGTGCCGGCGGTGTTCGCTCTGCTGCATGGGCGACGCTCGTTCGGAGCCTCGTGATGACGACCGATCCCTCGAGCGAAGTCGTGACCACCGTC
>Ga0209375_1003405_pt1 | contig 11113 bp, 8 predicted proteins | sample GraSoiAngelo_131_FD_185888 | JGI IMG/M metagenome (GOLD analysis project Ga0209375, IMG submission 185888) | Grasslands soil microbial communities from the Angelo Coastal Reserve, California, USA - 14_0929_02_30cm (SPAdes) (version 2) | ecosystem: Environmental > Terrestrial > Soil > Grasslands ...
GTTCGCGCTGTTCAACGCGCTGCTGCTCGTGTACTCGCGCATTCCGTTGGTGCTCGCGCAGGACGGTCTCTTGCCGGGAGCGCTCGCGGCGACCGACGCGCGCGGCACGCCGCGCAACGCGGTGCTCGTCTCGGCGGCAGTGTATTCGGTGTTCGCGCTGTTGCCGTTTGGCGGGCTGCTCGCCGGCGACGTGCTGCTGTACAGTGCGGCGCTGGCGCTCGAGTTCGCGGCGCTGGTGCGGCTACGGCGCACGGAGCCCGGGTTGCGCGGCGCGTTCCGCGTGCCGGTGGGGGTGCCGTTGCTTGTCACGCTCGCGGCGCTCCCCATCCTGCTGCTCGTCGCCGGCGTCGCGCTTGAGGTGCAGAGCCGGACGATCGGGCTGCCGGGAGTGCTGGTTGCCCTGGTGCTCGCGGCGATTGGTCCCGCCGTGTACGCCGCGCTCGTCCAGCAGCGTGCCCGGCGGCGAGCGTCGGCGATCACACGTTAAGCGGGCGGCGCGAGGGTTTCCGCGCCGCCCGCCACTCGTCCCTTGGGCTGGACTCAGTAGTTGAACCGCAACGTCGTCCCGAACGTACGCGGCTGGTTGGTCAGATAGCCCACGCGCGCGCGGGTGCCGCGCTCCCGGTCCAGGCCGAGCAAGGCCCGCTCGTCGAAGACGTTGTTGACGAACACCGCGAGCTCCCAGCTCTGGCGGGTGAGGCCGACGCGCAGGTTGGCGAAGTTGTATGCCGGGAGCTCCGGGTTGAACCGGAACGTGGTGTCGGGCAGCGGCCCGTTCAGAGGTCCGCCGATCGTGTTGGCCCCGAACGAATTCAGGTAGACAGTGCCGAAGGGGCAGTTCGGCTGGCTCGGCGGACAAAAGCCCCCGCCGTGATCGTCGATCAACGTGAAGCGCGAGCCCACGTGCTGGTAACTGCCGGCAACGAAGACCCGTGACCCCGGTGCAACCTGCCAACCGTATGTGACCGCGGCACCCCCTTGGATCTGCGGTACGCTGGGCAGGCGGTTACCGTCCGCGATGCCCGCTACGACATTCCCCGCCTGGTCCCTGAAGCTTGACAGCAGCTTGGAGTTGTTGAGGCCCAGAGAGACCGAGAAGTCCAGATGCTCGTTTGGGCTCCCCGTGAACTCGAGCTCCGCACCCACGGACCGGGCCTTCGGGGCGTTCAAGATCAACCTGGAAGAGCACGAGCCCGCCGTAACGGTCAGCTGGAGGTCGCGGATGTCCATGTAGAACCCGGACAGGTTGAGGGAGGCTCGGCCTCCCGCGAACTGGGACTTGGCTCCCACTTCGTAGTTCCAAGCCGTCTCGTCCTTCCAGGACGTCGGGATCGGGCCATATGTGGTTAGGTCCTGGGGCTGGCACAGCGGCGCGTTGAGGGGATCGTTGATGCCGCCAAGCCGAAAGCCCCGCGAGGCCTGGGCGTTGAGCGTGAGGGCGTCCGATGCCTTGTAGCTCACGATGAAGCGCGGCGCGACGCCGTTCGCGTTAGTCGTGCCGGTGGTATCCGTCGGGACGGCAAAGATGCCGTCGAAGATCAGCGCGCGATCCTCGTTGAAGTGGTAGTAGCGCAGACCTGCAGTGAGGTTGAGCCGATCAGTGGCCGACAGGGTCGCTTCACCGAAGGCAGCGGCCTGCTTCAGGTCATTGTGCAGGTCGGAAAAGAACAGCTCGTTCACCCGGGCCCCCTTGGTTCCCTTGGTCCAGCCGGGGGGGGTCGGGCTCCCCTTCGCCGTCAGCTCTGCCGCCGCGGCCGTGTCGAACCGCTGCACCAAGAGGCTCTGGCCGTAGTGCCGCTTGTTCCTGCCATAGAAGCCGCCCACCAACCACTTAAGGCGACCAGTGCCGCCCGCCAGGCGCAACTCCTGCGTCCACACGGTACTCGTCGTCGCATCGTTCAGTGGAGCGTCGAGCGTGTAGAGACTCTCCGACAGGCCGATAGTGCCGCCGGTCACGCTTCCCGTCAGCGCGGTCGCGTCGCGCACCACCAGGACGTCACGATGCACGTAGGATGTGATCGAGGTCAGGCTCACCCCCGGTCCCAAGTCGTATTTCACGTTCAGGTCGGTGAGCAGGAACTTGTCGGTGAAAGGCTCCTCGAGCTGGGTGAAGAGCTGGCGCGGGCCCAGGGTCACGGCGGGTCGCGTGGTCGTGTAGGGGTTGGCCAGGATGTTGAAGGCGTCGATGCGGTTCCAGCCATCCATCTTCACGTCCTGGTAGACAACCCGCGGAGTGAAGGTGAGGCGCCCGCTCGGGACGACCCGGAAGGCGGCCCGCACGCCTGAGCGCTCGCCGCCGTTGACAGCGTGGTTGACGGTCAGGTTGGGTTGCACCGCATCCATCCAGCCACCCAGTCGGTTGCTGTAGCCCGCCACGCGGAACGCGGCCTTGTCACCGAGAGGCACGTTGAAGCCGAGTTTGGCATTATTCCCTGGGGCGCCGCCGTCGATCGCGTTGATCTCAGCCTCGCCAAAGGTGCTGTTCACGTTGAGCTCGGGCTGGTTGCTGATGTAGCGCACCGTGCCGCCGAGTGAGCCGGCGCCGAACAGCGTCCCCTGGGGACCGCGCAGCACCTCCACGCGGGAGATGTCGAACAGGTCCAGGTCCGGTGTGAACAGCGACAGGGAGACAGGTGCCTCGTCCAGATAGGCTCCGACGTCTTCCTTGACCCCGGGCTGGTCCCGGGCGATCTGCCCGGAGGAGGCTCCGCGGATAGCGGGCTGGCTTTGACCGGGGCCCAGGTTCTGCACGCTGAACCCGGCCACATTGGCCGCGACGGTCTCGATGTTGTCCGCCCCGCGAGTGATCAGCGCCTGCGCCGTGGGCGCCGCGACGGAGAAGGGCACGTCCTTGAGCTGCTGCTCGCGCAGCATCGCCGTGACGGTGACCGCTTCGAGCGTTATGGGCTGCACCACCAGGTCGAGCGAGACAGTCGCCCCGGCCGCGACCTGAACGTTTTTGGACACGGTCCGCAGGCCGGGCAGCGACGCGGACACGATGTAGCTGCCCGGTGCCAGGTCGGCGACGGTGTAGCTGCCGTCGGCGGCTGTGGTCGTGCGACTCGTCGCGCCCGTGCGCTGGTTCGTCGCCCGAACCGCGGCGCCCGACATCGCGATCCCGCCGGCGCCGCGCACCACGCCGCTGATCCGACCGTTTTGGGCAAATGCCGGAACGGGGTACAGGGCGGCGGCGAGTGCGACGAAGATCAGGAACCGACATCCCCGGATGACCATAGAAAGCTCTCCTGCTCGAAGCGTGGGCCGGCTAGGGTGAATGGAGCGACTTGGTAGCCTGAATACGGCCGTTCCAAAACGCTGTCAAGGCCGGCGGTCCCCCGTCTTGCGGGGTCGCGGTTCGCGCGGCAGCATATGGGAAGGTTCGTGCGGCCGTGTCGTGAACTCGGTGGGATTCCCTCAGGAGGTATCGTGGTAACGCGCATTCTCCTACTCACACTGGCGCTGGCGACGCTGGTCCGTGTGGCTGGCGCATCGGCGCAGCAACGCCAGATCACCGGCCAGGTGACGTCGGCCGCGACGCGCGAGGCGGTCGCGGGCGTCAACGTCTCCGTCACCGGCACCGCGTTCGCCGCGGTGACGAACGCTGAGGGCCGCTATGCGATCGCGGCACCCGGCGGCGCCGTCACGCTGGTGTTCCGTCGCATCGGCTTTAAACGGAAAGAAGCTCCCGTGCCGGCTGGCCAGAGCGCCGCCGACGTCCAGCTGGAAGAGGATGTCTTCAACCTCGAGGCCGTCGTGGTCACCGGCCAACAGACCGGCATTTCCCGCGCGAACGCGGCGACCTCGTCCACGGTCGTGACGGCGGCGGAGATCACGAGCGTGCCCGCACCGGCGGTGGATCGGGCGCTGCAGGGACGGGTCGCCGGCGCCTACATCCAACAGAACTCCGGCGCGCCGGGCGGTGGCACCCAGATTCAGATCCGGGGCTCGAACACCGTCATCGGATCCGCCGATCCCCTGTTCGTGGTGGACGGCGTGATCTACAGCGACGCGTCCATCTCGTCCGGATTGTTCACCGTGACGGCGAGCGGAAACCCGCAGTCGACCCGCAACGACGGCGAGAAGCAGGACGACTCGGTCAACCGGCTAACGGATCTCAACCCGAACGACATCGCCTCGATCGACATCCTGCGGGGTGCCGCGGCCTCGTCGATCTACGGCTCCAAGGGCGTGAACGGTGTGGTCATCATCACGACCAACCGCGGAAAAGCAGGGAAGCCGCGCGCCAACATCGTCCAGCGGGTCGGGTTCTCAGAGCTGCAGCGTGGATTCGGGACCCGCGTCTTCGACACGACGAGCGCTATCGCCCTATACGCGAGTTCAGGGCACTTCACGGACGACTCGACGGCTCGCGCGCAGATCCTGTCCTACATGGTGAACGGGCGGCTGCCCACGTACGACCACCTGCGGGAGGTTGCAGGCGAAAAGCCGATGAGCTACGAGACGCAGCTCGACGTGTCAGGAGGGTCGGGAGACACGCGCTATTTCCTGTCGGGCAACGTCAAGGGCGACGGCGGGATCATTGCGAACACGGGGGCACAACGCCAAACCCTACGGGCAAACATTGACCAATCGTTCTCGGACCGGTTCAGCGTGGCGTTCAGCTCGGCGTTCAATCGTACGAGCACGCAGCGCGGCTTCACGAATAACGACAACAGCGGCGCCAGTATCACGTATGCGATCGCCTACATTCCAGGCTACGTGCCGATCACGCCGGTGAACGGCGTGTTCCCGAATCCGGGAGTCACCTATAAGGGCTCGAATCCGTTGCAAACCGTCGCCCTCGCCCAGAACGATGAGAGCGCCGTCCGGTTCACCGGCGGCCTGACGGCGACGTACCAGGCGATCGCGAGCGCCAACACCAGTCTGAAGATCGTGGCAGCGGGCGGAATCGACTTTTTCAACCAGAGAAACAAAGTGTGGGCGCCGCGGGAGCTGTATTTCCAGGCGAACCAGGCGAACCCTGGCGTGGCCACGGTGGGAAACGCGGACAGCCGGTTCACGAACTGGAACCTGAACGCGATCCACACGTACACGGCGACGAGCTTCAAGACCACCACGTCCGCGGGCGTGCAATGGGAGGACCGTCAGCTCAACCGTGCGCGAGTGGAGGCGGACGGGCTGCTGCCGGGCCAGCAGAACATCAACCAGGGCTCCGTACTGACGCCGTTCGAGGAGCTCACCCACGAGCGGACCGTCGGTCTTTACGGACAGGAGGAGTGGCTGGGTCTGCGCGATCGGCTGCTGCTGTCCGTCGGCGCGCGCGCCGAGCGGTCCAGCGCCAACGGCGACGTGAACAAGTTCTATCTCTTCCCGAAGGCGGCGGGCTCGTACCGCTTCCCTGGCCTGCTCGGCGAGGGAAGTGATGTCAAGCTGCGCGTGGCCTACGGCGAGACCGGCAACCAGCCGCTGTTCGGACAGAAGTTCACGACGCTCCAGGGCGGCCAGGTGATCGGCGGCCATGCGGGCACCATCGTCGGCAACGTGGCCGGTGACCCAACCATACAGCCGGAGCGCACCCGAGAGATCGAGGCCGGCATAGACGCGAGCTTGTTGCGCGGCCGCGCCAGCGTGGAGTTGACCCTGTTCCAGCGCCGTACCAGTGATCTGCTCGTGCCGGTCACTCCTCCGCCGTCGTCCGGATACGGTTTGCAATTCTTGAATGGCGGCAAGATCAAGAACGAAGGGATCGAGGTCGCCGCCGGAATCACGCCGGTACACCGGGAGCACTTCGATTGGTTGTTCCGGACGACGTTCACGAGCATCAGGAACCGGGTGCTCGAACTCAATCTCCCGGGCGGCGCCACCGGCTTCCGGCCCGCCAACGCGGGGTACGGTCTCTCGTATGGTGAGTTCTTTGTGCAGCTCGGACGGCCGGTCACCCAGATCATCGGGGTGGACGATCTCGGTAATACCATCTCGCTCGGCCAGGCGAATCCAAAGTTCCGCTGGGCGGCCACGAACCAGTTCACGTATCACCGCCTGACGATGTCCTTCATGTTGGAATGGCAGTACGGCGGCGTGGCCCAAAACCAGACGTTGTCGCTGTACGACTGCAACGGGCTGGCCCCGGACTTCTCGACTCCCAGAGGGCAGGCAGGATACGACGCCTGCAACAACACGGGCGATGCGCGGCCATTCGTGCAGTCCACGTCGTTCCTGAAGCTTCGCAACGCGAGCATTTCGCTCGATCTCTCCGAGCATTTGGCCAACCTGTTCGGGGCCAGGTCGGCGCGGGTCAGCGTGGAAGGCGTGAATCTCATTACCAAGACGGACTACATCGGGTACGACCCTGAGGTCTCGAACTACGGCTCCCAGTCTATCACCCGGAATATCGACCTCGGGCCCTACCCACCGTCCCGACAGTTCTTCTTCACCATCCAGGCGGGGTTCTGACCATGCGCACGAGACGCTTCGCGATCGCGGCCGGCCTCGTCGTTCTGGCGGGCTGTAACTTTGACATTCTCAACACGAACCAGCCGACGCTCGGAGACTATCTGAGCAATCCGACACGCGACAAACTCACCGCTCAGGCGACCGGATTGATGTCGAGCGCCCGCAACGGTATGGAGAGCTTCATCTGGCGGCTCGGGTCAATGGGGCGGGAAGGCATCAATCTGTCGGGCAACAACCAACCCGACTACGCGGAGCCCTTCTTCGGCCCTGTGCAGGGAGGCGGCTCGTTCGGCGGCTTGCAGTGGCTCGACCGCTATCAGAGCATCCGCACTGCGAACATCTACCTGCAGGCGCTCGCCAACAACGTCAACCTGTCCGGCCCCGACCTCCTGACGAACGCGGAGCGGGCGGCGTCGCGGGGTCTGGCGAATACTTACAAGGCGCTGGCTTTCCTGTACGTAGTCGAGACGCGCGCCCAACTCGGCGCCCCCGTGGACGTGGATCGCACAGTCGAGCAGGGCCCGGCACCGTGGGTCACTGAAGACAGCGTGTATGGGTACATCCACGGGCTGTTAGACTCGGCGCGGGCGGACCTCACCGCCGCCGACACGACCCACTTCCCGTTCCCGATCCCGCCGGGACTCGGGGCTTTCGCGACGCCGGCCGACTTCATCAAGTTCAACCGCGCGCTCGCGGCCAAGGCCAACGTGCTGCGGGCCACGGCGCTGAACGGCTGCCACGGGACGCCGGCCAACTGCTATGCGGCGGCCCTCACCGACCTGGGTCAGTCGTTCCTGAGCACCACGCTGGCGGACTTCCAGTCCGGCGCCCTGCTCGATTTCTCCACGAATGGGGGCGACCAGACCAACGGTCTCTCCGAGCCGCTCAATGGTCCGACGTACTTCGCTCTGGCCGCGGACACCACCGACGCGCAGACGCAAGCAGGTGGCGCCAAGGATCAGCGCGTGCTGGACAAGATCGCTCCGAAGGAGGGTGCTCCCCAGACACTCGGGGGCATCTCGATTCCGGGCACCCTGAAGTTCACGGTCTACTTCTCCAACGGCGCGGCGGACGCCGGCCACCCGATTCCGATCATCAAAGACGAGGAGCTGCTGCTGCTGCGGGCGGAGGCGGAGTGGTTCACGGGCGCCAAGCTACAGGCCATTTCGGACCTCAATCTGGTCCGTCAGAACTCCGGCTTGCTCCCTCCGACGACGCTCACGGTCGCTTCGACCGACGCTGAGTTCATCGCGGGGCTCTTGTACGAGCGACGATTCTCGCTCTTGTGGGAGCAGGGCACGCGCTGGATCGACGCCCGGCGCTTCGGCTTGCTCGCCACCATTCCGGCGGCCGTGGCCGGGGGGAACGTACCCGAGGTGATGCCGGTGCCGGCGCCGGAGTGCGACGCCCGCAACCTGAAGTCCACTACCATCGGTGACATCATCACGTGCACGCCGCTCAATCCCTGAGCGACGAGTAGTAGACAACGGAGGGGCGCAGCATGCTGCGCCCCTCCGTTCTTATCTCCACTTCTCCCTATATCCCTACATCTCCTTATAGACGTACGCTCCCACAACGGTCGCCACCGGAATCGACACCAGCGCCACGCACGTGCCGATCACCATCAGTCGCTCCGGCATGAACCCCATCGGCGATTCGCCGATCGCGTGCAGCAGCCCGACGAAGAACCAGACCGCGAGCCCCGCGATCGCCGCCGTCTTCACGCCCGCCCCGAACCGCGGCCGAATGGCCGCGTACACCCACAGCAAGCCGATCCCGGACACGAAATCGAGCGCCACCCACAACGGAATTGCGCTGTCCATCGCGGCCGGCGATTTGCCGAGCCCCGTCATTGCGGCGGCCATGTCCGCCTTCAGCCACACGCCGTACGTGAGGTAATCGACGATGTTCAGCACCACCCCCGCCAGCAGCCCGCCCAGCACCACGCGACCCCAATTGATCTTGCCCATAGTGCACCTCGCGGAGGGAGACAGATGCCCAGCACGCCGCCCCGACACTACGAGCCGACGCAACCGCCGTCAAGCAAGCTAGCCTCACGGCACGACTAGTAACGCGACCATCCCACCCAGTCCGTCGGGAACCGTCGCCACCCCGTTGGGCACGACCCAGTCCGACCCGTCGACCTGCAGGTTGAAGTGGTACAAGCCGCGTCGGAGCACCAACGCGCCCTCCCAGACGTCGTCGCCCAAGGGTCGCAACCGCACCGGTTGCCACGCGTTCCAGTCGCCCGCGATGGCGACCGAGCGGGCGTCGGGCATCCGGAATCGCACGACCAGGCTGTCACCACGCGGTTCCGGCACGAGGGGGGCCCATTGCGGGGCAGCAGTCGGGGGCGGGGGGCGGGGGGAGCGGTGGAATCGCACGCCGAGTGTGACGAACCCGGCGCGAGGAAGCCCCTGGTAGGGCTCGCTCAGCGAGCTCCCGCCCCCGAGCTCCAGAGCTACCCGTGGTCTCACGAATACCTGCAGGTAAGCGCTGCCCGCCACGGTCGATAGGTACGTGGAGGAGAGACGTGCCAGCGTCCAGAGCGATACCACCGCCCGGCCGCGCTCGAAGGTGGCGCCCGCACTCGCGTCGGTGAACCAGCCATCGGGAAAGTGAGTCGGCTCGACGCTCACTTGGACGGTCGTCGATGTCAGGCCGCCGCTGGGTCGCCACCACAGGCGCGCCCGTGTGTGGAGAGCCGTCACGGGCGGCGCACCCGAAACCAACCCGGTGGACGGACCGGCACCCACCCCGGCTCCCCAGGCAGTTCCGGACCAGCGCAGTTCCCCGACCGCGTGCGCCGCTGCGGTCGGGCCGGAGCCCGTGACCGTGGTGCCCGCGAAAATCGCTTCGACGCCGAGCTGGCGTCCGCCGCCGGACGGCGCGGTGACCGCCGACAGGTCCATCAGGCCCAGGCCGACCCACTCCCCGCCGGGAAGCGAGGCGATCGAACTCGAGAGATCCGCGACGAGCGCTGCACTCGTGTACCGTACTCCGGGCGAGAGGATGGCCGAGCCGAAGCTCGTGCCCTCGGGATAGCGCACGGTACCCGCGCCCACGCCCACGGACCCGTCGACCTGGGCCGCTGCCGGCGCGGCGTAGGTGCTCGCCGCCACCAGCAGCGCGATGATCCTTCGCTTCACGGTGCAAAGCTAGCCCGCGCCGCGGAGGACGGAAACAGCGGGGAAAAACAAGTAGGGGCGCAACAGATGCGCCCCTACGGTATGAGTTGAACCGAGTGAGCTCGCGACCGCTAGGGTCGGTGACTGCCCGACTGACCGCCCTTGTGCGCCGGCACCGCCGGCGTGGCGCGCTTGGCGGGGACGGTGGGGACGACCCCATGCCCGGGAACAGCAGGCGTGGCCCGAACCGCGGGGGTCGCTGCGTTGGGGTTGCGCGTGTGTGGGACCGCCACCACGTCGCCGCGGCGGTGCGTCGCGCGGTGCGCGGCTCCTTGGGAATGCAACGCGACCATGGCCTTCCCTCTATCGGACGCGTGCTCGTTGGGGATCTGCGGTGTCTGCGCCGCCAACATCGTAGGCAGGCCCAGCGTCACCGCCAGCCCGAGAAGCTTACTGGTCATACAACCTCCTCAATCATCGTGATAAGCGGGCCCTGCCTGGGCGGAAGACTCAGTCGTTCAGGCCATTCCCGCGCCAGCAGAAGGCCGCGGGCACGGCTCCGTGCGATCTCCTTGAGGCAGGCCGACACCGACTGGTTGGTCGTGGCGACGAACCGTGCGGCGGTGCGCCAGAGGTGAGCGAACGTCTCGGCAACCACCTCTTCCGCTTCACCCGGGTCAACGAGCACCCCGTAGACGAGCGCGTAGATACTCTCGCCGTAACGTTGGTGCAGGGCTCGCAAGGCATCCGCCTCGCCGCGCGCCACACCGTCCAGGAGATGACGGTCCGCCACCAGGGTCGTGTCGTAGGGCATAACGCTATGAAGACGGTCGAAACCGGGGCCAGGTAACGCGCACGGCGGAAGTGCCTATGGGGCAGGGCGTTACCAAAGTTACCAGTTGCGACTCTTTAGGCTGGGACTGGTTGCCCGCGACACCCCGGTGCTCTACCATCCCCTGCATCACTTACGGCGGTGGGGGTCCTGTTGGGTTTCGAGGGTGAGGCGACGGACGCGGAGGTCGTGCGGGCGGTACTGGCGGGCGACGTCGAGCGCTATGCCGTCCTGGTGCGGCGCTACCGCGATCGCTACGCGCGCTACGCGTCGCGCATGCTCGGCTCCCGGGACGTCGCCGAAGATGCGGTGCAGGACGCGCTGGTGCGGGCGTTCGATCGGCTGGCGGACTGCCGCGAGCCGGACAAGTTTGCGGGGTGGCTGTTCCTGATTTTGCGGAACCGCTGCTACGCGGAGCGGCGACGCCGGCAGCGACAGGAACGGCCGCTCGATTCGACGGACGAGATGTTTGCGGGGCCCGACCGACCGGACGGCGCGTACGAGCAAGTGGAGCGCGCGCACGCATTGGAGCGGGCGCTGCAGCACCTGACCCCGGAGCAGCGCGAGGTCTTCGTGCTGAAGCACATGGAAGGATTGGCGTACGAGGAGATTGCAGGGGTCACGGGCGCGACGGTGGCCTCGCTCAAGATGCGGATGCATCGCGCGTACGACCGGCTGCGGGAGCTGATGAAGGAGCATCTATGATGGCGAGCTATCATCCCCTGGTGAAACGGCTGCT
>Ga0209375_1003407_pt1 | contig 11104 bp, 8 predicted proteins | sample GraSoiAngelo_131_FD_185888 | JGI IMG/M metagenome (GOLD analysis project Ga0209375, IMG submission 185888) | Grasslands soil microbial communities from the Angelo Coastal Reserve, California, USA - 14_0929_02_30cm (SPAdes) (version 2) | ecosystem: Environmental > Terrestrial > Soil > Grasslands ...
CGCCGGCGAAGCCACCGGCCATCCGGTCGCAGTATTCCAGCGCGTTGACCAGGCGGGATTCCGGCTGCTCGTTGACGAACGGATTCTGGCCGATACGGATACGCTGATGGTGTTTGGCCTAGACCATCTCCCGGCGGAGCAAGAGGCAGCGCCGGAGGAAATCGCGGCGATCCGCGAGTGGCTCAAGCGCGAAGGAACTTGCTTGCTGCTCGCGCCGCATCACGATGTCGGTTTTACCAGCGACATGAAGCAACGCCAGATGGAATACCTCCACCACGGCGACCCGCTGGTACCGCGCCAGCAGCGCTTCAGCCAATACACCCGCTCGCTGATGAAGGCGCTTGATGTCCCGGTCATCAATCAATACGGACTTCGCCCAGCGGTCGTGAAAGGCACGAAGGAGATCGCACCGCTCACGGTCCTCCGCGACCTCGACAAGCTGAGCCTGCTCAAAAACGTCACCACGTTCAACTTTCACCCTCACCTGCCGCACTACGAGTTGACCACCAAAGACACCAAGTCAGTGCATGTGTTGGGACGACAGCTCATCGACCCCGGTCGTCCGCATCCGTTCACCGAGGCGGGCAACACGGAATTCAACGCCCTCCTTTGGCTGCCACCAAGAGGCCAGCGCGCCGGCAACATACTGCTGGTGGACTCCACCAACTTCACCACGCTCTTCGGCGGCACGGAGAGTCTGGAGAATTTCTGGAGGAATCTCGCCGTGATGTAGTGAGATTCCGGGGGCTCCGCGTTGGGCTACACCATACCTTATTGCGGCCGGCAACGTTCGTGCTCACCGCCTGGGGACCGGTTGTCGTCGCTTTGATTTCCATTAGGGAAGTAATCATACGGGAGCCTTCATTTTATGTTAGCAGGTGAATTTCACCTAGCCGCGGCTTTCGAATTAACCGTAACATATCTGTTCGCTATCACCGGCACACTGGCGGGCATTCCCAGGGTAAGTGTCACAACCGATCAACACTCGATGCCTTGCCCTCCACGCCAGCGGCGATTTCCCCTCGCCGCTCTTTCGATGATGGTCTTACTCTTGCTCATTGCCGATGGTTCGCGGCTCTGGGCACAGGACGTGGTCGCGCAGGAGGAACCGACACCTTCCTCAGTCGATGAAATTACCACGCCGATCGAGCGGTCCTTCATCGAAAGGATCCCCCGGCCGGGATTTTTCCCATGGCTCAAGGAACAATTGAAAGACGCGCCGGCTTTTTTTCGTGATACAAAGGTCGACCTCAATCTGCGCAGCTTTTACTTCCGGCGTGATAAATTCGACGACAGCGTCAGCTCAGCCTGGGCTATGGGCGGCGCGCTGGCGTACAAATCCGGCTGGCTTCTGGATCGCCTCCAGGTCGGCACTACCTTCTATTGGTCCGACAATCTCTATGGACCCAAGGACAAAGACGGCACACTGCTACTCAAGCCGGGCCAGCATGGCTACAGCGTTTTGGGTCAGCTTTTCGGCCGGGTAAAGCTCTTCGACGACCATATCGTCAATCTCTATCGCTACGAGTACAATACACCTTTCATCGGCAAGAACGACAACCGGATGACGCCGAACACCTTCGAAGGCTACACGCTTACGGGATCGTTCGGCGGCAAAGACGGTGCACCTGGTTTCCGCTACGGCGGCGGCTATATCACCAAGATCAAAGAGCGCAACTCGGATGACTTCGTTTGGATGTCACGCGACGCTGGCGCCGATGTGAAGCGCGGTGTCGGAGTGGTGGGCGGACTTTTCACTTACGACAAGCTATCCATCGGCGCGATCAATTACTATTCGAGTGACATCATCAACATCTTTTACACCGAGTCTAAGTACAGCTTTCCCATCACCAAAGAGCTCGGCGCGTTGTTGGCCTTCCAGTTTGCGGACCAGCGCAGCGTGGGGAAGGAGCTTCTTAATGGTCGCTCATTCGCCACCAATCAGGTTGGCATGAAGGGCGACGTGAGCTATAGTGGCGCGGTTTTCACGCTCGGTTACACGAACACGTTACGAGGCGACGACATGCAAAGCCCATGGAGCGGTTATCCGGGCTACACCAGCGTTCAGGTACAAGATTTTAATCGAGCGGAAGAACAAGCCTTGATCACCAAATTATCTTACGACTTTTCCCGTCTTGGTCTGGAAGGTGTGTCCACCTACCTCCTTTGGGTGCACGGCTGGGGAAGAATCAATCCATCGACGAAGTCCGGCGCGCCCGATGAAAACGAATTTAACGCCGATCTTCAATGGCGGCCCAAATGGAGTTTCCTCAACGGCTTTTCGGCGCGATTCCGCTATAGCAGGGTGCATCAATATCAAGGACCCAAAGACAGCCAACACGATTATCGGTTTATTCTTAACTACGATTTCCCGCTGTTGTGAGAAACCAAGCGGAGGCACAAATGGCATTTACCATCATTGACGAGTCAGGGCCGATTATCAGCGCCAAGATCAGCGGGGAGCTTGGCAAGTCCGAAGTGACCCAGATACAGGCCGCCGCCGTTGACGCTATGCGGCGCTTCGGCAAGATCAGCGCGCTGTTCGTTCTCGATAATTTTCGCGGCTGGAAGCGCGAGCCCGACTGGGGCGACGTCACTTTCATGACCGAACACGATAAAGAGATCACCAAGATCGCGGTTGTGGGAGAGGAACAATGGCGGGATCTTGTATTCGCGTTTCTTGCTAAAGGCTTTCGCCAAGCCGAAGTCGAATATTTCCTTCCTGGCGATCTGGCAAAAGCGCGCGCTTGGCTCGGCACAGATTCGCGATAGTAAAACGTGGCGCGCAAAAGGAGTCAGAATAAAATTCGAAGCACGGAACTCGCAACAATCTCAAATGAACAAGATAGGGAAAATTCCAAGGAAGCATCATTCGCATTCGGCGTTTTGGATTTTGCTGAGTAGGATTTGTTTCGGACTTTGATATTCGGATTTCGAATTTGCTTCGAGGAGCTGACTGCCAGTGAGTTCTTCCACCAAGATCCTTGTTGGACTGGCATCCGGCGCCTTCGTCGGATTGTTTCTCGGCGAGCATGCGGGCGTTTTCAAAGTCGTGGCGGACGGCTTCGTCAAGCTGCTGCAGATGATGGTGCTGCCTTATATCACCATCTCGATCATCTCGAGTCTGGGCACATTGGGCTACGATCAGGTCAAAACTCTCGGGCTGCGAGCCGGGGCGGTTGTCATTGGCCTGTGGTGTTTCGCGCTGATTTTTGCCTTCCTCATGCCGCTCGCGTTTCCCGAGACGGAAATGGCTTCGTTTTTCAGCACCACGCTGGTCGAGCGACGCCCGCTGTTTAATTTCGTCGACCTATTTATTCCGTCCAATCCGTTTTACTCGTTGGCCAACAACATCGTACCGGCTGTGGTGCTATTCTCCGTTTTCATTGGCGTGGCGTTGGTCGGCGTGGAGCACAAGCGGGCGCTGCTCGACGTCTTTGCCGTCACCAAGGAAGCGCTATCAAAAGCCACAAAGTTCGTCGTGGGTTTGACCCCTTACGGCATCTTCGCCATCGCCGCCAACACGGCTGGGACGTTGAACCTCGAGCAGCTCGTGCGGATCCAGGTGTATCTGATCACCTACGTGGTCATCGCATTGCTCCTCGCATTGTGGGGGCTACCGGGACTGGTCGCAGCGCTTACCCCGTTTAGTTATAAGGAGGTCCTCGGGCCAACGCGCGACGCGCTGATTACCGCGCTTATGGCGGCCGACCTCTTCATCGTCCTGCCGATTCTTATCCAGGCATGCAAGGACCTATTCAAGCGGCATCGGCTTGTCGATGACACGACGAGAACCCTGCCCGATGTGATCGTGCCCACGTCTTTCAATTTTCCCCACACCGGCAAGCTGTTGTCGATCAGCTTCATCCTGTTCGCCGGATGGTTTGCCGACGCGGCCGTGCCTGTAACGGAATATCCGCGGCTGGCGCTCACAGGTCTGTTGACGTTATTCGGCAGCACGACTGCGGCGGTGCCATTCCTGTTGGATTTGTTTCGCATCCCTACCGACACGTTCCGGCTGTTTCTCGCCACCAGCGTCGTCAACGCGCGCTTCAGCGCTCTCCTGGCGGCGCTCCACACGGTGACCGTTGGCTGCTGGGCAGCGCCGCCATCCTCGGCGGGCGCCGGCGCTCAAGCTCGCGCCGGTGGATACGGTTAGCCAGATTGAAGCTAGCCTAAAACAGGAAGCTTTCGATGCCGTGGCCATGCCGGCCGAGAGTGGCTCGGTTCTGACCTTGCTCTTCCCGAAGTTCACTGTGGTGGTGCCGGAACCGGACATCGTCAAAATCCCGCTTGCATATCCTCTGGCTCGGCGCGATCAGGATTGGGCTCGCTTCATCAATACCTGGATCGAATTGAAGCGGCGCGACGGCACTATCGACGCGCTCTACGGCCATTGGATACTCGGAAAGCAAGCTGTCAAACGCCAGCCGCGCTGGTCGATTATGCGCAATGTGTTGCACTGGGTGGATTGATGGCACTGAAGGTTGTGCCGCTGCCGACGCAAAGTTTTCGCACCGCCGCCATTGGACCAAGGTCCAATATACGGAACGGCAGCTTTACGATAATCCATATTGATAATTCGGTGACTTGCTGGCTGCTATCACAGAGGTGTCAGGGCCGATTTGGCTCGACACATTTCGCTGACGTCGGCACATATTTTGTGCAATCGGTGCATTCAAATTTTGGGGGGCAACGTGAATGTTGAAAGTTTTCGCTTAGGGCACGGGCGGACAACGGCAATATCCGCCCTGTTCATCGCTTGTTTTACACTGGCGGCTACCGCGGCATGCTCAAAAAAAGAGGCTCCGCCACCTCCTCCGCCGGAAGTCCAGGTAGCGGCAGTCGTTCAAAAAGACGTGCCGATTTACATCGAGCTCGTCGGCGCCACTCTGGGCTCGGAGGACGTCGAAATCCGCGCCCGGGTGGAAGGTTACCTTTCATCGGTCAATTTCACCGAAGGCTCATTCGTCAAAAAAGGACAACTCCTTTACAAGATCGACCCTCAGCCGTTTGAAGCGGCACTGTCTCAAGCCCAAGCCAACCTGGAGACCGCGCGAACCCGACTGGAAAAGACCAACAATGATGTGGCCCGATACAAACCGCTGGCCGAGCAGAAGGCGGTAAGTCAACAGGAACTCGACAACGCGTTGTCAGCTCAAGAAGCCGCTCGGTTTCAGGTTACCGCTTACGATGCGCTGGTTTCCAAGGCCAAACTCGATCTCGCATACACGACCATTAGTTCGCCGGTCGACGGGCTCATCGGGACAACGCAAAAGAAAGTCGGCAGCCTGGTCGGGCGTGGTGAAAACACGCTGCTCAATACCATCTCGCAGGTCAATCCGATCCTGTTCCGCTGCGCCATTGCCGAGGCGGAATATCTAAGACTCGCTCGGCTTGGCGCCGTTAAAGATAGATCCTCCGAAAAAAAATTCGGCGTCGAGCTTATTCTTGCGGACGGAACCATCTTTTCCCACAAAGGTCGTCTCGATGCGGTTGAGCGGGCGGTGGACGCCACCACCGGCACCCTGACCGGGCAGTTTAGCTTTCCCAATCCTGAGCGCATTCTACGCCCAGGCCAGTATGGGAAAGCCCGGTTCGTAACCGATTTCAAGCAAGATGCCCTGCTCGTGCCCCAACTCGCAGTGCAGGAGATTCAAGGACTCTACAGCGTCATGGTCGTAAAGCCGGATGCTACGGTGGAGCAGCGCATGGTCAAGGCCGGCGAACGCGTCGGCAATCTCTGGATCATCGAATCGGGACTGAAGCCGGGCGAAAAGGTCATCGTGGAAGGGCTTCAAAAAGTGAAGCCCGGCGTGCAGGTCAGCGCCAAGACCGTAAAGCTGGAAGAAACTTCCCTTGCTCCAAACGCGCCGCCGGCGGAGAGTGAGGCCAAGGGAGCGGAGGGAAAATAAGCCATGGCAAATTTTTTCATCCGCCGGCCCATCGTCGCTATCGTCATTTCGATCCTGATGGTTCTGATGGGACTGTTCAGCCTCAAGGGTCTCTCCATCGAGCAGTACCCATTCCTAGCGCCGCCTTCCATCCGTGTCACGGCGACCTACCCAGGCGCTTCTGCAGTCGCAGTCGAACAATCGGTAGCGACGCCCATCGAGCAGGAAGTCAACGGCGTCGATAAGATGATCTACATGAAGTCGTCGAACACCAGCGACGGGCGCATGCAGCTCGACGTCAACTTTGAAGTAGGTGTCGACCAGGACACGGCAAACGTCTTAACGCAAAACCGGGTCTCGTCGGCTCAGGCGCGCCTGCCGCAGGAGGTGGTCCAGCAGGGTGTCACCGTCAAAAAGCAGAGCCCGAGCATTCTGATGCTCATCTCCGTTTACTCGCCCAAGGGGAGCTACGACGCGAACTTTTTGACCAACTATTGCGGCATCAACCTGCGCGATCAGCTCTTACGCATACCCGGCATAGCTCAGGTCGATCTTTTCGGCGGCGCGGATTATGGCATGCGCATTTGGCTGCGCCCCGACAAGTTGGCCAAACTCGCGCTCACACCCTCCGATGTGATCTCGGCAATCAAAGAGCAGAACTTGCAAGCCCCGGCCGGGCGCGTCGGCGCCGCACCTTCACCGAAAGACCAGGAATTTACCTACACGGTGAGCGCCCCCGGCCGGCTCGTCAATCCCGAGGAGTTCGAGAACATCATTCTCCGTCAGACTGAAACCGGCGCTCAGATCCGCGTGAAGGACGTCGGACGCGCCGAGCTGGGCTCGCAGAACTACGACTCCTTTGGACGGCTCGACGGCAAGCCGTCCGGCACGATGGCCGTTTATCTGCTGCCGGGCGCAAACCAGCTCAAGGCCTCCGAAGCGATCTACGAGACGCTGCACCAGGCGAAAGCGCTGTTCCCCCCCGACATGGACTACAAGATCGTCTATGACACAACGCCTGCGGTGAAGGCCTCCATCGAGGGAATTGTCCATACGTTTATCGAGGCGATCATCCTCGTCACGCTCGTGGTTTTTATCTTCCTGCAAAACCTGCGCGCGACTATCATCCCGCTGCTCACCGTGCCCGTGTCGCTTATCGGCACGTTCATTTTTTTCCCGATGCTCGGCTTCTCGGTCAACACTCTCTCGATGTTCGGCTTGGTGCTGGCCATCGGCATCGTAGTGGACGATGCCATCGTCGTGGTCGAAGCGGTAATGCACCACATCGAGCACGGCATGAATCCGAGGGAAGCGACGATCCAAGCGATGAAGGAAGTCTCAGCCCCGGTTATCGGCATCGCTCTTATTCTTTCAGCCGTCTTCGTCCCGGTCGCCTTCCTGGGCGGCCTGACCGGACAGATGTACAAGCAATTCGCCTTGACCATCGCTATTTCGGTGCTGCTCTCGGCTTTCAGCGCACTGTCGCTCGCGCCTGCCCTCTCCGCTATGCTGCTCAAGGCGCACCATGGGCCGGCCAGGGGCCCGTTGGGAAAATTCTTCGGCTGGTTCAACCGCGTCTTCGACCGCACCACTAACGCATATATCAGCACCTCACGGGTTCTGGTGCGACGTTCCATACTAACCATTGTGATCGTCGCCGCGGTGGCCGTCGGCGCCGGCCTTTTCGGCGGCGCGCTGCCCGCGGGCTTCATTCCGGAAGAGGATCAGGGAATCTTCGGTGTCAACGTCACGCTCCCGCCCGCGGCGTCGCTCGAACGGACGGGTAATGTTCTATCACAAGTCGAGCAGATCCTGACCAAGACTGAAGGGGTCGACTCTTTCTCGACCATTGGCGGCTACGGCGTGGTGACGAGCACCTATCAACCCAACTTCGGCACGATTTTCGTCCGTATGAAGCCCTGGGAAGAGCGCCATTCCGACGCGCTCCATGTGCGCGGCATCATGGCTAATGTGCAGCGGCAGGTGGCGAACATTCCCGAGGCGATCATCTTTCCCTTCAACATTCCGACGATCTCCGGCTTTGGCGCCTCGGCCGGTTTTAACTTCCTGTTGCAGGATCGCAGCGGCACGCTCAGCGTGCAGCAGCTGGGCGACTTTACCCGCCAGTTTCTCGAGGCCGCGCGAAAGCGGCCGGAACTAGCCAATCTCTTCACTTCCTTCGATCCCCGCTATCCTCAAGTGAAGGTGGACCTCGACCGCGAGAAGGCGCGTAAGCTCGGCGTGCCGATCAACGAAGTCTTTCAGGCTCTGTCCGCAAGCATGGGCGGCAGCTACGTGAATGACTTCAACCGTTTCGGCCGTCTGTTCCGCGTCTACGTGCAGTCCGAGGCCGACTACCGCCGCAAGCCCAAGGATATCGGTGACATTTATGTGCGCAGCCGCACCACCAACACGATGATCCCGCTCGCCACGCTCGTTACGATTATGTCTGAAGGCGGAACCGAGATCACGGTGCGTTTCAATCTGTTCCGCTCCGTCGAAATTAATGGCGTGCCCGGGCGCGGCTACACTTCCGGTCAATCATTGGCCGCCCTTGAGGAAGTTTTCAAACAGACGATGCCGAAAGAGATGGGCTTCGCTTATTCCAGTCTTTCCTATCAGGAAAAAGTCGCGCCGCCGGCGGGACCGACCTTTGCTCTCGCCATCGTTTTCGTGTTTCTCCTCCTGGCCGCTATGTATGAGAGCTGGCGCCTACCCTGGGCTGTTCTACTCGGCTCGCCGCTGGTTGCCTTGGGCTCGTTCTTCGGGGTCTGGCTGATGGGCTACGACAACAACGTCTACGTTCAAGTCGGCAACATCATGCTGATCGGCCTCGCCGCCAAGAACGCGATCCTGATCGTGGAATTCGCCAAAGCGAAACACGAAGAAGGCATGTCGCCTGAAGATGCCGCGCTCGAGTCGGCGCGCTTGCGCTTCCGGCCGATCCTCATGACCGCCTTTGCCTTTATCCTGGGTGTCGTGCCGCTGATGATCGCCAGCGGCGCGGGGGCCGGCGCACAGAACGTTATGGGCACTGCCGTCTTCTGGGGCATGCTGGTCGCCACTGCTCTCGGCGTTTTCCTCATTCCCGGCAACTTCGCGTTTGTCGAAGGTCTGGGCCGGAAAAAGAAACCCGTCCCAACTGCAGTCCCGGCCATGCCGTCGCATGAGGGAGCACGCTGAGATGACGCGAACGGGCTTTGTCGTTGTGGTTGTTTTTCTATTGACCGGCTGCACCCTGGGTCCGGACTATCTCCGACCAAAGATTTTGATTCCGGAAAACCACCGAGGGATTGTCGGTATGCCCACAGCGGAATCCATCGCCGATCTTCCCTGGTGGGAAGTTTTCAAGGATCCGACGTTGCAGGAGCTGACCCGAGAAGCATTGAGCAACAATTACGACTTGCGGACGGCTGCCGCGCGCGTGGAAGAAGCGCGCGCGCAGATCGGCTTTGCCCGGTCGTTTCTCTATCCGCAAGTGAACCTGAACGGTGGCGGCAGCGCGCAACAGGTCTCACGCGCCACCGAGCCGCCACAGACAATCATCACCAGCCGCACTTTCCAAAACTGGCTGCTCGGATTGAACATGGCGTGGGAGCTTGACGTCTTTGGCAGGATTCGGCGGGAAGCGGAATCGGCAACAGGGGTTTTTTATGCCACGGAGCAGGCGCAGCGCGGCGTGTTTATCGCTTTAGTCGCCGACGTAGCTCAGTCCTATTTCATTTTGCGGGAGCTCGATCTGGAACTGGAGATCAGCCAGCGGACTTTGAGAATCAACGACGAAACAATCGAGTTCTACCGCAGACGGCTTCTCGGCGGCGTGTCCAATCAGCTCGAATTGGATCAAGCGACTGCCAACCGTTCGCGCACCGCCGCGACTATTCCCGAAATAGAGCGCCAGATCGTGACGCAAGAAAACCTCATCAATTTTCTTCTCGGTCGCAATCCCGGACCCGTTCCTCGGGGCGCGGCTTTAACGGACCAATATTATCCACCAAGCATACCTGCAGGATTGCCCTCGGCATTGCTTGAGCGCCGGCCCGATGTCAAAGGCGCCGAGGATTTGCTGCTTGCAACCAATGCCGATATCGGCGCCGCCAAAGCGCTTTTCTTTCCAAATTTTTCATTGACTGCGGCACTCGGCAGCGCCAGCCACGAGCTCTCGAACCTAGCCGACAAACGCGCTGCCATTTGGTCAGTTGCCGGCGGGATCCTACAGCCGGTCTTTCAGGGCTGGCGCATTTTCTATAACTACGAGGCGACTAAAGCTCGATTCGATCAAGCACTGGCGCAATACCAGAAAGCTGCACAGAACGGGTTCCGCGAGGTCGCGGATTCACTTGTGAGCGTAGAGAAGCTCAAGGACGTGCGCGGTGAGCTGGAGACGAGCGTTCAAGCCCTCGGCAACGCGGCGCGTTTGTCGCGCCTGCGCTATGACACCGGGTTGGCAAATTATTTGGAAATCCTGATCGCGGACCAGCAACTTTTCGATCAAGAGCTGTTGCTGGCGCGCGCCAAGGGCTCACAGCTGACTGCGGTCGTGCAACTTTACCGCGCGCTGGGCGGAGGATGGCAGCCATAAGATAGAAAACAAAACGTTCAAGACGTTCAAGTCGTGCAAAAAGTTCAAACCGTTGCGGAAGCATTAAATGAAACCGCGCATGATCCAAGGCATCCTGCTCGGAGTGGTGATCGGCATCGCTGTCGGCATCGGCGCATACACCTTCGCCTATGCCAAGGGTTGGTCCTACTTGACCGACGATCCGGCGGCCTGCGCCAACTGCCACGTCATGCAGGAGCAATTCGATGGCTGGCTCAAATCGTCGCACCGCTCGGTGGCGACCTGCAATAGCTGTCACACTCCGGCAAATTTCGTCGGCAAATATGCGACCAAGGCCTCCAATGGCTTCTGGCATTCCTTTTTCTTCACCACCGGCGGCTACGAAGACAACATTCAAATCAAGCCGCACAGCCGGGAGATCACCGAGCAGGCCTGCCGGAACTGTCATCAGGAAATTGTCGATGCCGTCGAAGCGACGCACCCGGCAGCGGTCGAAGGACAGATCGCTTGTCTGCGCTGCCATGACTCGGTGGGACATCTTCAATGAAGAGACGAATCGCGACTGCAATCGTTGGAGGAGGAAGCTATGGCCGAATCGATTAACGATCCTGTGAGTGCCCGGCGCCGTCGTCTTTTCTACCTCATCGTG
>Ga0209375_1003412_pt1 | contig 11088 bp, 9 predicted proteins | sample GraSoiAngelo_131_FD_185888 | JGI IMG/M metagenome (GOLD analysis project Ga0209375, IMG submission 185888) | Grasslands soil microbial communities from the Angelo Coastal Reserve, California, USA - 14_0929_02_30cm (SPAdes) (version 2) | ecosystem: Environmental > Terrestrial > Soil > Grasslands ...
CCCTGACCCGTGGAACGCGTCTTTTTCCGGATTCGAAACGAACCCGAAGAGGCGGGACTTTCTTGCTGGTTCGAACGGAGGTAAGAAATGGCGGCCCTGAACCGCGCGGGCTTCCTTGCCATCGGCGCCGTTGCCGTTCTGGCGCTACATCCGCAAATGGCGCGGCGGGATTCCATGCTTGACGAAATCTCCACGGGCAAAACACGCGTTGTCGATCTGAGCTACACGATCAACGACCAACTGGTGCGCTGGCCGGGAGATGAAAAGGTCTTTGAAGCGAAGGTCAACGCCTCGGTTGAAAAGAATGGATATTTTACGCGGAGCTTCTGGATGCTGGAGCATTATGGGACGCATCTGGATGCGCCCGCGCACTTTCCTCCGGGAAAGACAACCGTCGATCAGATTCCGGTGAAACAGCTTATTGGCCCTGCCGTGGTACTGGACGTGCGTGCGCAGGGCGCGAGAGATGCGGATTACCTGCTTCCCGCCGCGCGCGTGGAAGCATGGGAGAAGCAGCACGGGAGAATCCCTACGGGAGCGATCGTGCTGCTGAGAACGGGCTGGGCTTCGCGCTGGCCGGATGCGAAAAAGTACCGGAATCAGGATGCGCAAGGGAAGATGCACTTCCCGGGTTTCTCCGTGGAAGCGGCCAAGCTGATGATTGAACGCAAAGTCAGCGGCCTGGGATGCGATACGATGAGCATCGATTACGGAGCTTCCGCGGACTTTGCCGTGCATCACCTGGCGCTGGGCTCAGGTTTGTATCATTTGGAAAATCTAGCGGACTTGAGCGCGCTGCCGGAAACCGGAGCGTTCCTGGTGGCGGCTCCGATCAAGCTAGAGGGCGGCTCGGGCGGGCCGGTGCGCGTTTTTGCGCTGATCCCGTGAGATTGAGTTTTCTGCAAACATTTTTGGGAGGCTTTACGTCTCATAGAGTGACGGGTGTGGTGGGCTCAAACGGGCAATCCGATTCAAACGTCCGGCAACGATGAGTTGTGACGTGGACTGGGACGCGCTAAAGCGCGCCCCTACAGAAGTAATCCGGGGATTCGTGCCATTTTCTTTGGAGGAAACATGCGTGTTCGAATGGCGGTCTTGATCGGTGTGTTGCTGGCGTTGATTTGCGCCGGAGTGTCCCAAGGTGCGGAGGAAACGCCGCTATTGGCGCACTCTCCCACGCTCAGCAAGACACAAGTGGTTTTTGCCTACGGAGGCTACTTGTGGAGTGTGCCGCGGGAAGGCGGTGATGCGCGGCAACTCACCACGGGCGGCCACGAGGGCGCGCCGGTGTTTTCTCCGGACGGAAAGTGGGTTGCTTTTACCGGACAGTACGACGGAAACGGAGATGTATTCGTGATTCCGGCGGAAGGCGGTGAGCCCAAGCGGCTGACGTGGCATCCGGGTGTGGATATCGCCACGGGCTGGACCCCGGATGGGAAAAAAGTGCTCTTTCATTCGAACCGCGATTCGTATGCGGACTTTGACCGGCTTTACACCGTTCCGGTGGAAGGCGGCCCCGCGGAAGTTTTGCCGATGTGGCGTGGGGAAGCCGCGTGGTTTTCGCCGGATGGGACGCGCATCGCTTATGTTCCCAACGAAATCTGGCAGACATCCTGGAAACGCTATCGGGGGGGACAGACCACGCCGATCTACATCGTGCGGTTGAGCGATCTGGCGCTTGAAAAAGTGCAGCGCGAGAATTCGAATGACCGAAACCCGGTGTGGTTCGGTGACACCGTTTATTTTCTCTCCGACCGCAACGGACCGGTGACGCTCTTTGCCTATGACACGAAGACGAAAGCGGTGAAGCAAGTGGTCGAGAACAAGGGGCTCGATCTCAAATCACTTTCGGCAGGACCGGACGCCTTGGCCTACGAGCAGTTCGGCGGAATCTACCTGTTCAATCCGGCGAGTGGGAAGTCCACAAAGGTGGACATTCGAATCGCCGGCGATCTGCCCTCGACGCGGCCACACTACGAAAAGACCGGCGACCGAATTCAGAATGCCGCGATTTCTCCGTCCGGCGCGCGTGCAGTGTTCGAAGCCCGCGGCGAGATTTTCACCGTGCCTGGGGAAAAAGGCGACGTCCGCAATTTGACGCACACAGCCGCGATTGCCGAGCGCGATCCTGGATGGTCACCGGATGGCAAATCGATCGCATTCTTCTCCGACGAGTCAGGCGAATACGCCATGCATATCGTGGATCAATCCGGCACCGGTGCGGTCAAGAAGATTAATCTCGGGAATCCCCCATCCTTTTTCTACGGTCCATTGTGGTCCCCAGACAGCAAGAAAATTGCCTACACGGACAAGCGCCTGAACCTGTGGTACGTGGACGTGGAAAAAGGCACTCCGGTGAAAGTCACGACAGACCGCTACGACGATCCCACTTCGGGGATGAATGAGACGTGGTCGCCGGACAGCAAGTGGCTGACTTATTCCAAGCTGCTTGAGAATCATCTCCGCAACGTGTTTGTATATTCGCTGGAGAGCGGCAAGGAATCGCAAATCACCGATGGCGTCAGCGACGCACGATTCCCGGTTTTCGACAAGGGCGGAAAATCCCTGATCTTTGCCGTCAGCACCGATGTAGGGCTTTCTTCGGGCTGGCTCGATTTGTCGAGCTTCCAGCATCCGGTTCTGAGAAACATCTACGCAGCGGTCTTGAAGAAGGGGGACGCTTCTCCTGTTGAGCCGCAGAGCGACGAAGAAAAAGTGGCGGACGAAAAGAAGGACGCCGCGGGCGGAGACAAAGGCAAAGAAGGAGAGAAGGGAAAAGAAGGGGACAAAAAGGACGAGAAGAAAAAAGAGGAAGGCGTAAAGGTGGTCATTGACCTGGACGGAATTGGGCAGCGCATCGTTTCGCTGCCGATCAAGGCCGCGCGTTACGAAGGCTTGGACGCCGGGAAGGCGGGAACGCTGTTCCTTTCGGAGATTGTAGACGTGCCGCGCTTCGAAGGACCCACTCCTGTGACGGTTTCGAAGTTTGATTTTGCGACGCGCAAGACTGAGCCATTCCTCGGCGGCATCAATGGATTCGGAGTGTCCGCGAATGGCGAAAAAGTGCTGTACCGGCAGGGCCCGGGATGGTTCATCGCGGGAACGGGGGCCGCGCCAAAGCCGGGCGAAGGCGCTCTGAAGCTGGACGAAATGGAAACTTACTTTGACCCGCGCGCCGAGTGGAACCAGATGTACCACGAAGTGTGGCGCATCGAGCGCGACTTCCTCTACGATCCGAATCACCATGGGCTCAATATTCCTGCCGCGGAGAAGAAATACGCCGTTTACCTGAAAGGTTTGGGCGGCCGTGCGGACCTCAACTATCTCTTCGACGAAATGCTGGGCGAAATCACCGTTGGCCACATGTTTATCGCGGGCGGCGATATTCCCCGGCCCAATCAAGTGCGGGGTGGATTGCTGGGGGCGGATTACAAAATCGAAAACGGCCGTTACCGCTTCGCGCGCATCTACAACGGAGAAAATTGGAACCCCGAGCTTCGCGCGCCCCTGACGCAGCCGGGCGTGGACGTGAAGACCGGCGATTACCTGCTGGAGGTGGAAGGACGCGACGTCCGGCCGCCTGCGGAGGTTTACAGCTTCTTCGAAAACACTGCCGGCAAGCAAATCAAAATCAGGGTGGGTCCGAACGCGGATGGCAAGGATGCGCGGGAGGTCACCGTGGTGCCGCTGCCAAATGAATTTGCTCTGCGCAACCGCGCTTGGGAGGAAGACAACCGCCGCAAGGTCGACGAGCTCAGCGGCGGGAAACTGGCGTACGTGCACGTTCCGGACACCGCCGTGGGCGGCTGGCTCAATTTCAACCGATTCTATTTCGCGCAAGTCGGCAAGCAGGCCGCGGTGATTGACGAGCGCTACAACCATGGCGGGGAAGTGGCGGATTACATCATCGACATGCTGAAGCGCCCGTTGCGGAACTGTGCCATCTCCCGCGAAGGCGAGAAGTTCTGCTCGCCGCTGGCCCAGATTTACGGGCCGAAGACGATGGTCATCAACGAAATGTCCGGCTCGGGCGGCGACGCTTTGCCGTGGATGTTCCGGCAGGACAAAATCGGGCCGCTGGTTGGAACGCGCACATGGGGCGGGCTGGTGGGTATTTACAGCTATCCGCCGCTGCTGGATGGCGGCTTCGTCACCGCGCCGCGCGTGGGCATTTACGGGCTGCATGGCGAATGGGAAGTGGAGAACCAGGGCATCCCGCCGGATATTGAAGTGGAAAACGACCCCGCGTCTGTCGCTGCGGGACACGATCGTCAGCTTGAAAAGGCCGTGGAAGTCACCATGGATGCGCTGAAAAAAAACCCCGTGACGATTCCGGATCATCCGCCGTACCCGAATTATCACAAGAAATAAACGAAGCGTTTTTCTCGCGGGGACGCGCGGGTTGTGTCTCCGCGGTAGCAGCTTCTACTTGCAGGAACTTGCGCCCGTCGCTTTGGAGAGCATCCAGGAGAGAAGCTCCGCTTCGGCATAAGCGTTGTCCCAGGAGTTGTGGCCCACACCTGGGTATTCGGTGTAGTGCTCTTCACCGCCCAGCGCCTTCATCGCGTCGTTCATGCGGCGCGACTCGGTAACAGGAACGACGGGATCATCGCCGCCGTGGAAAATCCAAACGGGTGTCTTGCCCCCGATTTTCTTCGCAGCTTCGGTGTAAGGCGCACTGTCGTCAGGCGATTGTGCGCGGGCCATGTCGGGTACCAGGATCCCGCCGCAGATGGGCGCGATGGCCGCGAATTTTCCCGGATACTTTCCGGCAAGATACCAGGTTCCGTAGCCGCCCATGGAAAGCCCTGTTAAATAAGTGCGCTGCGCATCCCCATGAAACTCCTTGGTTGCGGCCTCAAGCGATTTCATAGCGAGGTCCGCCATCGAGTCGGACCACCAAACGTTCTTGCGGCATTGCGGCATCACCACCACCGCTGGAAAGCGGCTGCGGTCCATGCGGATGGCTCTTCCGATCCCCACTTGCGTTTGCACGAGGCCGTCGTCTCCGCGCTCGCCGGCGCCGTGAAGGAAGAGAATGACCGGCCACTTTTGCTTTTTTGTCCACGTGTCCGGAACGAAGACCTGATATTTGTACTCGGTGCCCGCGACGGTTATGGTGCGGTCGAGAAAACCCGTTTGTGTTTTCCTGGCTTCTGCCGGTACAGAGGTCACTGAAATGGCAATGACGGCTAGAACGAGCAGCAACATCAGCTTTTTGCTGGAAACCCGCACGGCGCACCTCCCAGCGCGAAACTGTAACATGACTTGCAAGAAGTCTGCGCAACTTCATCTCACCGAGCAGCTGGAACTCGGATGCGCGGAAAGCAATACACTCTCCGGTGTGATATTTTGAAAGCTCCTTTTTCTCATGCCAGAACTTCCTGAAGTCGAAACCGTCGCGCGGGGATTACGACAGGCCGTCCTGGGGCGGCGGATTTTGTCGGTCACGCTGGGGAAAACGGATTTCATCGACGATCCCGTTGCGCTGGAGCAGCACTTGCCCGGGCGGCGGATTGAAGCAGTCGAGCGCTACGGAAAATTCATGCTGCTGCGTTTGTCAGCGGCAGCCGGGGCGGACGGCAATCGTGGCGAGGATGGCGCAAAGCAGGCATCCTTGCTCGTGCATCTGGGGATGACCGGGCAGATGGCGCCGAGCCCCGCGGAAAGGCCTCAGGAAAAACATACGCACGTTTGCATGCTTCTGGATGATGGGCGCGAGCTGCGCTACACCGATGCGCGGCGATTCGGGCGCATCGCGTACTTGACCGAAGCTTCGCTGGCGGAGGAATTGACGCACTTCGGGGCCGATCCGCTGGAAATCAGCAAAGAGGAATTCGCGAAAGGAATCCGTGAACGGCGTGCACGAATCAAAGCATTGCTGCTGGATCAAAGTGTACTGCGCGGTGTGGGCAATATCTATGCGGACGAAAGTTTGTGGAAAGCGAAAATTCATCCGGCGCGGCTGGGGGCGAAGTTGAGCCGGGAGCAAGCCGAGGTTTTGCGGCACGCGCTGCAGGAAATCTTGCACAAGGCGATCGTCATGCGTGGCTCCTCGATCTCCGATTTTCTTGACGCGCAAGGCGAGCCGGGAGAATATCAGCGGCGCCATCGGGCGTACGGACGCGAAGGAAAGGCATGTCATCGTTGCAAGACTGTGATTCGCCGGGGAATTGTTGCGGGGCGAAGCAGCTATTTCTGCCCGAAGTGCCAGTCGGCGCCGAGCGGGTTCGTGATGTTGCCTTTCCCGCGTCGAGGAAGACCAAAGAAAAGCATGAAAAAGACAACGCAGAGACGCCCCGACATGGTCGGGGCAGGCGCCGGGCGCTGAGGAGCGCAGTGAAGAGAAGGAATATTTGAGTGCGAGCGGTTCTGCAGAGAGTCAGCCGCGCGAAAGTGACGGTGGAGGGGCGCGTCACTGGGGAGATTGGGCCGGGGCTGATGATTCTGCTCGGCGTCGGGCGCGCGGACACCTCGCCGGTGGTGGCGCGGATGGCGGAAAGATGCGCGAACTTGCGCATCTTTGAGGACGATCAGGGCAAGATGAACCGGTCGCTGCTGGAGGTCAAAGGTAGTGCCCTGGCCGTTTCGCAATTTACACTGTACGCGGACGCACGCGGCCAGCGGCGGCCCAGCTTTATCACTGCTGCACCTCCGGAACTCGCGAAAACGCTCTATGACGAATTTTGCGAGGCGCTCCGCAAGCTGGGCGTTACCGTAGCCACTGGAATTTTTCAGACCACCATGTCCGTGGAGCTGGTAAATGAAGGCCCGGTCACGATCCTCCTCGACTCGGATAACACGTTCTGACCGCGGCGTAGCGAGGAAAGCAGCAGGTGATCGCTGGACTTGCGCACGTGCGCTAAAGGAACTGCGCGGTTTGGGGGAAGAGCGAAATGTGGATGGCATGGCCCACTACGGCATCCGCGCGAAAGTCGTCTATGGCGTGGCAAAACCCAAGATGGATTTGCTGGCGCGCAGAATTGGCAAGGATCATCCACTAGCGCTGGAGTTGTGGGCGAGCGGGGTGCACGATGCGCGGATTTTGGCGGGCATGATTGATTTACCGGAAGACGTTTCGGCTGGGAAAATGGACAGGTGGGTGCGTGACTTCGATAATTGGGATGTTTGCGATGGGACTTGTTGCCATCTCTTTGTCTTTGCCGCCGCGGCCCGGAAGAAAGCGCTCCTGTGGTGCCGGCGTAAGGAAGAATTCATCAAGCGCGCCGGATTTGCGCTGATGGCGTACCTGGCCTATCGCGACAAGGAGGCAAGCGACGCGCAGTTTCGGAAGATGCTGCCGCTGGTCGAGCGAGAAGCGTACGATGAGCGCAATTTCGTTAGAAAAGCGGTCAACGGGGCGTTGCGGAACATTGGTAAGAGGAATCTTCGGTTAAACCGCGAAGCGATCCGCGCGGCCGAGAGGATTCGACGACAGGGGACGCGGTCGGCACGGTGGATCGCCACGGACGCACTGCGCGAGCTCCAAGGCGCGGCCGTACAAGCGAGGCTGCTGCGAAAAGCGAGCACAAGTCAATGACAACGGCGGGAAAAAGCAAAGAGCTGAAGATTCGGCTCGCGAAAATGGGCGATGCGGGGCGGCTCGCGGAACTATCCGGCCAGCTTGGCTATCCGGCCACGGCCGCAGAGGTTCGCAAAAGGCTGCGGGGAATTCGGCCCGCGGCGCAACACGCTGTGCTCGTTGCAGAAACAAAGGACGCCGGAGTTGTCGGTTGGATCCATGTGAGCAGGCAGCCGCTGCTGGAAGTTGAAATCCGCGCGGAGGTCAACGGGCTGGTGGTGGCCGAAGGGCAACGCAGCCTTGGCGCGGGCGCGCGCCTGCTGGCCGCAGCAGAAGATTGGGCGCGCAACCACGGATGCCAGGGCATGTCCGTGCGTTCGAATGTGATTCGCAATCGTGCCCACCAGTTCTACGAACGAAACGGCTACGAACACTACAAGACGCAGAAATCCTTCCGCAAGCCTCTATAAACTGCGGCACAAGCCGCAGTCCTGCGTATGATTGCTTTCTTGAAAGCACCAGGCAAGTTTTCAACAATATTTATATCGTACTACGATATACTAACGGCATGCCCAAAGAGCTTACTACGGCCGAGTACCAAGCCCTCGCGGAGCTCCGCTACCGCATTCGCAAGTTCTTGCGCGAAGGCGACACGGTTGCGAGCGAGTCCGGCCTCGAACCGCAGCAGTATTTGCTCCTGCTGATGATTCGTGGGATTCCCGACGGCCAGGAAGCCACTGTCAGCGACCTCGCAGAGCGGCTCGTGCTGAAGCATCACAGCGTCGTGGAGCTGATCGACCGCATGGAAACGCACGGCTACGTGCGCCGCAGCCGCAGCCGGGAAGACCGCCGGAGTGTTTTGGTGTCGCTGCTACCACGGGGCGAAAAGTTGCTCGAGCAGGTCGCGCAGCACCGCGTCGGTGAATTGCGTGCTTCGGGGGCGGCGCTGGCCAACGCGATTGCCGCGCTCTTGAAAAACAGTCATGCGTTTCACGGCGGAAAGGTTTCTATTGCTCGCCCCAGGAAAGGATTGGAAAAGAGGCGTGGATAAGGTTCAACGCAGAGTTTTTCCGCAGGGTCAAGAAAACAGTACAACTACGAGCCAACGGCATGAGGAATTGGGAGATTTTTCCACCACGCTTCGCGTGTTGCCGATCTCCGCGCTGGCCATCGTGATCGGCGTGATTTGCGCGTTTGTGGCGCTTGCGCTTCTGCGATTAATCGGGCTTTTTACCAACTTATTTTATTATGGCCACTGGGGTACGGCGCTCGTTTCCCCCGCGGGAAATCATCTGGGATGGTACAGCGTTCTCATCCCCGTCGGTGGCGCATTCATTATTGGGATTATGGCGCGCTACGGCTCCGAACGAATCCGCGGGCACGGCATTCCAGAAGCCATCGAAGCGATTTTGATCAACGGCAGCCGCGTGGAACCCAAGGTCGCGCTGCTCAAGCCGCTTTCTTCCGCAATTTCGATTGGTTCGGGCGGTCCGTTCGGTGCGGAAGGCCCGATCATCATGACCGGAGGCGCGTTTGGCTCGATGATCGCGCAGCTTTTTCATTTGACCAGTGCGGAACGCAAGACGCTGCTGGTGGCTGGAGCAGCTGGAGGGATGTCGGCAACGTTCGCCTCGCCGGTTGCGGCGGTGCTGCTTGCGGTCGAACTGCTGTTGTTCGAATGGAAGCCGCGCAGCTTGATTCCCGTCGCGCTGGCCAGCACGGTGGCCGCCGTGGTTCGCCGCTACATTCTGGGATTTGGCCCGCTGTTCCCCGTGCCGGAACATCCCCTCCACATTGGGCCCGCAGCATTGCTGGGTTGTGCGCTTGTGGGCCTGCTTGCCGGAGGGCTTTCGGCGCTGCTGACGGTTTCAGTGTATGCGGCCGAGGATGCCTTTCAAAAACTGCCGATTCACTGGATGTGGTGGCCGATGATTGGCGGACTCGCGATTGGATTGGGCGGCTTAGTTTTTCCGCAAGCCCTCGGCGTGGGATACGACACCATTGGGGCATTGCTGCAAGGCAGCGTAACCACAAAAGTGATTCTCGGCGTGTTGCTTGTGAAATGGTTCATCTGGGCGGTGTCGCTAGGCTCAGGCACTTCGGGCGGCGTGCTGGCTCCGCTGCTGATGATGGGCGGCGCGCTCGGCGGAATCGAAGCCATGTTCCTGCCCAATGAAGGCGCAGGCTTCTGGCCGCTCGTCAGCATGGGAGCAATTCTTGGGGGCACGATGCGCTCTCCGTTTACAAGCATCGTTTTTGCTTTTGAACTCACGCACGACACCAACGTTTTTCTTCCTCTGCTGGTGGGAAGCGTGATCGCTCATGCGTTCACAGTATTGACCCTGAAGCGCTCGATCCTGACGGAAAAAGTAGCGCGGCGCGGTTATCACCTGAGCCGCGAATACGCCGTGGACCCGCTGGAAATCCTGTTCGCACGGGAAGTGATGCGCACGAAAGTCGCGGTGCTGCCGGCGGCGAGCAGCCTGCGAGAATTCCAGAAAGCCTTGACGGACCACCGCCAAAGCCAGAGGCTCCTGCCAGTGGTGGACGCTAGCGGGGTTCTCGTCGGGGTGCTTACGCGCGGTGATCTTCACAAGCGCGTGGAACAGGAAGGCTATGCGGCGCTGCGCCGGCAGCTTTGTGAGCTGGTCCGCCGGGAGACCGTCGAAGCCTTTCCGGATGAGCCGCTGCGATCGGTGGTCCACCGGATGGCTGAGAAACAGATAACGCGAATGCCAGTGGTCGAACGAGACACGCGAAAATTCCTTGGCTTGGTTTCGCTCGATGATCTGCTAAAGGCACGCGTTCGTCATCTGGAAGAAGAACGGCGGCGCGAACAAGTCTTGAATTTGCGGTTTTTCGAGCCCAAAAGGGAAGCCCGGGAGCAGACAGAGACGCCAGCAGCGCCGTAGAATTCTCCATTGCTCCAAATCCCCATCGAACGTACCGGATGAAATAAAAATCATGAGCACAGGCGCACAAGCAGTCAGAGGCTGGTGGAGAGTCTCGTCGCAACAGTGGACGGCCATCCTGCGCGAGCGCGAAGAGCAAGTGTTCCTGGTTTTGACGCTGGTGATTGGCGCGCTCGTTGGGTTGGCGGTGGTGGCGTTCATTTTGTTGACGGAGCGATTTGGCGCCCGGCTGTATCCCGCGGCGGGCATGGGACTGCGCCGATTGCTGGTACCGGTGGCCGGTTCGCTGGGAATGGGCTACCTGCTGTACCGCTACTTTCCGGATGCGCGGGGCAGCGGCGTGCCGCAAACCAAGGCGGCGTTGTACGCGCGCGAAGGGCACATTTCGCTCGGAACAGTGATAGGAAAGTTTTTTTGCACTTCGGCCACGCTGGCGAGCGGCATCCCGCTGGGACGCGAAGGGCCGGCAGTCCAGGTTGGCGCGGGGATCGCTTCGGTGTTGGGACGTTGGCTCGGTCTTCGCCCGGAGAAAGTGAAAGCGTTACTGCCCGTGGGGGCCACGGCGGCAGTCGCCGCTGCGTTCAACACGCCACTTGCGGCGGTGCTGTTTTCGCTGGAGGAAGTGGTAGGCGATTTGCACGCGCCCGTGCTGGG
>Ga0209375_1003413_pt1 | contig 11082 bp, 8 predicted proteins | sample GraSoiAngelo_131_FD_185888 | JGI IMG/M metagenome (GOLD analysis project Ga0209375, IMG submission 185888) | Grasslands soil microbial communities from the Angelo Coastal Reserve, California, USA - 14_0929_02_30cm (SPAdes) (version 2) | ecosystem: Environmental > Terrestrial > Soil > Grasslands ...
TGAAATCGCCTCGACCATCGACGGAGCCAGTGCAATCGGCTCGTTCGACGACGGCGGCGAACAGCGATCCGATAAGAGCTGAGGTGTTGTCACGCGTCGTAAACGATTTGCGCGTTGCTGAAACAATCACCTGAAGCAACCCAGCCGCGCTAGTGGCCAGCGCTCTCGACGTCACTAGAGGAATCCCGAGACGTGTAGAGAACGGAAAACAACGAAACCTCAAACTTCGTTAAAAGCGACTCTTCCTGGTCGGCGCACGCCACGTGCACCGGTTTCTGGTGACCCGCAGCACCGAGGGGTTGAGACACGTGCGTGGCGAGACGCAACTATGCGCGGCGAGCGGCGAAGAACTCTCGGATCAACTCGGCGCATGCCTCCGCCTCAACGCCGCTTTGCACGTGCACCCGATGATTCAGCCGCGGGTGCCTCACCAAATCGCCCACCGACCCGCACATCCCGGCTTTCTCATCGTACGCGCCAAACACGAGCTTCCCGACCTTCGCCAGCACGATCGCCCCCGCACACTGCACGCACGGCTCGATCGTGACGTAGAGCGTGCAGTCGGTCAGTCGATCTGTTTCTAGCGCCTCGAGCGCCCGCTCGATCGCCAGAAACTCGGCATGATAGGTGGGGTTTCGACGCGCGACGGTCTCGTTGTGTGCCTCGACAACGATCTCGTCTCCGCGCATGACAACCGCGCCGATCGGGACTTCGTCGAGACGCGCAGCCCGACGCGCCTGGTCGAGTGCGGCCTCCATACCTTTCATCATCTGCCTAAGGTAGTTTGCTACCGCACTGCATGAAATTGGTACCGCGCCCGCGCGGGCCGGCTGCGATGTTGGGGACGTGCCCCCTTGCCTTTTCACCGCCGAGCCGAGCACGTTATGGCAATGCCCAAGATGCTGGAGCAATGGACCGCCGCGCGCGTGCGGGAGCTACCCGACGACGGCAACCGCTACGAGGTCGTCGACGGCGAGCTGCTTGTGACCCCCGCGCCGAGCTGGAATCACCAGGATGTGGTCGGAGAGCTATTTGTAGCGCTGCGTGCCTACTGCAAGTCGCAGAGTTTCGGACACACGGCCGTGTCACCGGCCGACATTGAGCTGGATCCCAAGACCCTCCTACAACCAGACGTCTTCGTCGTACCGCTCACCGAAGGCCGGCGGCCGAAGAACTGGGAAGACATCCGCGGCTTGCTTCTCGTTGTCGAGGTCTTGTCCCCGTCGACGGCACGCGCCGACCGTACAGTCAAGCGGCGCCGCTTTCAACGTGCTGGTGTGCCGGAATACTGGATCGTTGACGTCGATGCGCGATTGATCGAGCGTTGGCGTCCGGCCGACGAGCGTCCGGAGGTGATTAACGATCGCCTCACGTGGCAACCGCAAGACGCCAGCGCACCGTTTGTTCTGGATCTACCCGCGTTCTTCAGAGGCGTCGTGCAAGACTAGGCCTTCACCGTCTCTCGAGCGCGCTCGAACGTAAGCGCATTCCCTTCCTTGCTGCGATCAACGCGCACCCGATCACCCTCACCGTACTGACCCTCCAGCACAGCCACGGCCAATGGATTCTGCAGAAGCCGCTGAATCGCTCGCTTGAGCGGGCGCGCCCCGTAGACGGGATCGTAGCCCTCGGCCACCAGCAGGTTCTTCGCGGCGGGCGTGATGTCGATCGCCAGCTTGCGGTCGGCCAACAACCTCTCGACGCGCTTGATCTGGATATCGACGATCTTCTCGATATCCTCGTGCGTCAGCGGCCGGAAGATGATGATGTCGTCCACGCGGTTCAAAAACTCCGGCTTGAAGGATTGCCGCAAGAGCTCCGTGACCTTCGTCTCGGCCTGCTCCCACGCGACGCCCCCCGTCCCCGCCTCAATCAGGTACTGCGAGCCGATGTTCGACGTCATGATCAGCACGGTGTTGCGGAAATCGACCGTGCGACCCTGCGAGTCCGTCAGACGACCGTCATCGAGGATCTGCAGCAGCACGTTGAAGACGTCCGGATGCGCCTTCTCGATCTCGTCGAACAGCACGACGGAGTACGGCCGCCGCCGAATCGCTTCCGTCAGCTGGCCCCCTTCCTCGTAGCCGACGTATCCCGGCGGCGCGCCGATCATGCGCGCGACCGCGTGCTTCTCCATGTACTCCGACATGTCGAGCCGCACGAGCGCCCGCTCGTCGTCGAACAAGAACTCGGCCAGCGCCCGCGCCGTCTCAGTCTTGCCGACGCCCGTTGGACCGAGGAAGATGAACGAGCCGGTCGGGCGATTGGGATCCTGCAACCCGGCGCGCGCGCGCCGCACGGCGTTCGCCACCGCGGCCAACGCTTCGCGCTGCCCGATCACCCGCTGGCCCAACTCCTCTTCCAGCTTGAGCAGTCGCTCCTTCTCCGACTCGAGCATCTTGCTGACCGGAATGCCGGTCCACTTCGACACGATCTCCGCGATGTCGTCGTCGTCCACCTCTTCCTTCAGATACTTCCCCTTCTTCTGAATCTCGGCGAGCCGTTTCTCGAGCGAAGCGATTTCCTTCTCGATCGCCGGAATCCGTCCGTAGCTGATCTCTGCCGACTTCTGCAGATCACCGCGCCGCGTCGCCTGCTCGGCTTCGGTCCGCAACTGCTCCATCTCGGCTTTCTTCGCCTGGATCTTCTGAATCGCGTCCTTCTCCGCCTGCCACTGCGCCTTCATGGCGTTCGATTTCTCGCGCAGCTCTGCCAGCTCCTGCTGGATCTTGTCGCGCCGTTCCTTGGACGCCTTGTCCTTCTCCTTCGCGAGCGCGGCGAGCTCGATCTCGAGCTGCGTGATCTTGCGCTCGACTTCGTCGATCTCCTGCGGCAGCGAGTCGATCGCAATGCGCAGCCGCGCGGCGGCCTCGTCGATCAAGTCGATCGCCTTGTCGGGCAGGAAGCGGTCCGCGATGTAGCGATGCGACAGCGTCGCAGCCGACACGAGGGCGTTGTCCGTGATGCGGATACCGTGGTGAACCTCATACTTCTCTTTCAAGCCCCGCAAAATCGCGATCGTATCTTCGACCGACGGCTCGCCCACGTAAACGGGCTGGAAGCGACGCTCGAGCGCCGCATCCTTCTCGATGTGCTTGCGATACTCATCGAGCGTCGTCGCACCGACGACGTGCAGCTCGCCACGCGCCAGCGCCGGCTTCAGCATGTTGGACGCGTCGACCGCGCCCTCGGCCCCACCCGCGCCGACCAGCGTATGCAGCTCGTCGATGAAGACGATGTAGCGGCCCTCGGTCGCCGTGATTTCCTTGAGAACGGATTTCAGCCGCTCCTCGAATTCGCCGCGGTACTTGGTGCCCGCGACCAGCGCCCCGATATCCAGCGCGATCAGGTGCTTGTTCTTGAGTGAATCAGGGACGTCCCCGTTGACGATGCGTTGCGCCAGCCCCTCGACGATTGCGGTCTTGCCGACGCCGGGTTCACCGATCAAGACGGGATTGTTCTTCGTACGGCGCGAGAGTACCTGCATCACGCGGCGGATTTCCTCGTCGCGACCGATGACCGGATCGAGCTTCCCCTTGCGCGCGACCTCGGTGAGATCGCGCGTGAAACGCTGGAGCGACTGATACTTGTTCTCCGGCTCCTGGTCGGTGACGCGATGCGCGCCGCGCACGCCTTCGAGCGCCGCCAGCAGATCCTCGCGCTTGACACCGCTCGCCGAGAGCAGTTCGCGGGCCGTGGTGCCCTTCTCTTCAGCGAGGGCGAGCAGAATGTGCTCGGTCGAGACGTACGCATCGCCAAGGGCTTTCGCATCCTCGTCGGCCCGATCGAGGACGCGCGACAGTTCGCGCGACAGCGTCGGCTCAACGCCCCCCGACTGCTTGGGAAAGCGCGCGATCTCGCGCTCGGTCTCGGCCTGGAGCTGTGTGACGTTGAGCCCGGCCTTTTGGAGCAGCGGGACGACAATTCCCTCGTCCTGCTGCAGCAGGGCATAAAAGAGATGGGCATCGTTAACAACAGGATTGCCTTTGGAGCGCGCTAACGCCGCAGCCTGCTGGAGAGCTTCGGCCGCTTTGACTGTCAGTCTATCTGGTTGAATCATGCTGGGCCCCTAAGCAATCGGTGTGCCCAATAAAGATGCCATAATTGCAGGGCGGCGTGGTGAAGCGGCGGCGAGATAAGACGGCGGCGAAGGGCGGCAAAAACAACGCGGCGAGGGTTTTGCCGCCCCTCGCCGCCGCTTTATCTGCCGCCGCAGCACCTGCCGCCCTTATTTCATGATGATCATCTTCTTCGTAAATCGTCGCCCGTCTACGATCAGTTGGTAGATGTAGACGCCCGACGCCGCTTCCTGATCGCTCTTCCCAACGTTCCCGTCCCAGTACGCGTTGAAGGTGCACCCAGTGCTCGGCGAGCTGCACGTCAGCTCGAGATCGTTGAGTTCCTCGCCCGTCCCCTGCAGGATGGGTGTGGCAACGAGCTGCGCCAGCACATTGTAAATCCTGAGAGACACCTTCGGCCGATGACCATTGGCAAACAGATCACCGCTCAGGGTGAACGGGATCGTGGTCGCCGGGTTGAACGGATTCGGATAGTTCTGCTTGAGCTCCACGAGCGGTGGGGGCGTTGCTTGCCCCAAGGCATACAGCTTCATCTCACCGACTCCTCTGCAAACGTAAAGATGCGTTTAACCGCTCTCCTTGTTGGTACAGGGCGCAAAGGTTTGATGCTGCACTCAAAAAACTAGGAAGCGTTCAGAGCCTGTCAAGCACGGAGAATCCTGGTATCTCCCTGACGGCTGGTGATGCCACGCCGGTCGGCCCACTCGAGCAACGGAATCAAGTACTTGCGCGTCAAGCCGAGCCGGTCACGAAACTGTGCGGGCGTGGCGGCGCCCAGCTCGCGCAGCGTCTCTTCCACCGCCCGCCGGAATTCCTCCAACGCCGCCTTCAATGCATAACGCTCCTGATCCACACGTTCAAGCGACCCTTCGCGCGCCAGATGGGCCAGAAGCGCCGGCACGGATGGATCGGAGAACTCACGCTGCAATTCCGAGACCGTGGGCAGCTGCCACCGGGCTTCGGCCAACCGCTGTGCCAATCTCCCGCCGGCATCGTTCGCTCGCGCCTTGAGCGCTGCACTCCAGCCCGGCTTTCGCACGGCGGCACCTCCCTCCGCCAACTCCCACGCCTCCTTCTTTACTCCGTGTTCGACGAGAAGATCGAGCACGGCAGCCGGCGCACTGACGCTGGCGCGCAGCGCCTGCAGCGATAGGCCCGGGTCCAACGGATGCTCCTGGTGATGCGCGGACACCACACCCGCGAGTCGCTCCACCGCCGCCGTAAGCGCGCGACGAGCGACGAGAAACTCGCCTACAGACAGGACGGCCTTGCCGGTCGCCGCAATCGTGGCAGGGACGTCCGCCGGGAGAATGCCGAGGCGCACGGCGATGTCGCCGGCACGCAAACCGGCTATGCCGGCCTCATCCACGAACCGCGCGAGCCGTTCGGCGGGCGCTTGGCCAACCGCGAGCCCGCGCTCGGATACACGAGGCCGTTTGGGGGGAAATGGATCGAGAACCTCTCCGCCTCCGATCGTGGTGACGGGAGAGAAACTCCTGATAACGAATCGGTCGCCGCCCCGTGCCACTAGCGGACCCTCGAGGAGGAGCCGGGCCAATCCCGAATCCCCAGCCCCTATCCCCCGAACCTGCGCTACGCGCCCCAGCACCTCGGCCGTGCCGAGATGCACACGAATCCGGCTGCGTGCGGCGAGCGGCTTGCGGGCTGACGGCAACAGCTCGAGAGCGACGTCGAGCGTGCTCGTAGCCGCCCATCCCGACCCGGTCACGGCGACGTCCCCGCGCTCGAGCTCCTCCTTGTCCACGCCAACCAGCGCCATTGCGGTGCGTCGCCCGGGCCCGGCCTGCTTCGCGTCCTCGCTGTGCACCTGGATCGACCGCACGCGAGCTTCCCGATCCAACGGAAGGAGCCGCACGGTACCGCCCGCCGAGACAGTCCCGCTCCAGCTCGAGCCCGTTACAACCGTTCCTGCGCCGGCGAGAGCGAACACGCGGTCGATCGGCAGGCGGAACAGGTCGTCCGAGGGCCGCTCACGCAGATCCTCCACAACCTCCACCAACGCCGTTTTCAGATCCTCCAAACCCTCCGCCGTTAGCGCACTCACCGCGATCGGCGCACGCCACCGCATCCGGCTGCGCGCGAGGCGCTCAGCGACCTCCGCCCGCACCAGTCCCAGCCACTCGGCATCCACGAGATCGCGCTTGGTGAGGACCGGAATGCCGCGGCGCACGCCGAGCAGCTCCAGGATGGCGAGATGCTCCTCGGTCTGCGGCATGATGCCTTCATCTGCAGCGATGACGAGCAACGCGACATCGACGCCGGTCGCCCCGGCGAGCATGTTCTTGACGAAGCCTTCGTGACCGGGGACATCGACGACGCTGGCATGAATACCGCCCGGCAACGGCAGCGGGGCGAATCCGAGGTCGATCGTGATCCCGCGGCGCTTTTCCTCTTCCCAGCGGTCCGTGTCGACGCCGGTAAGGGCCTTCACGAGCGCCGTCTTGCCGTGATCGATGTGCCCGGCAGTGCCGATTACAAAGCGAGTGACGGGGGGGGGACCCACGCGCGGCGCTCCCAGATGTCTATGGCGCTCGACTTCGGTTCACTGCCATTGCGTCTCGTCTCATCGAGATGGTGCCGGACAAAGCGGGCGATGAGCCGGCGATGGGCCGCGGCATGCGGGGCATCGAGCGCGGGCAGCGGCGCTTGTTCATCATTCAAGGCGACGAGATCGCGATAGGCTTGCGGCGGCAGCTTCGTCGGTGGCTGAGGACCCGCGCATTTCGCGCAGAGCACGCCACCTTCGCCAACGCTGAAGGCCACAGTGCCGGAGACGGCATTGCCGTCTCGGACACAGGCGTCGAGTTGCGGCGCGAAGCCGAGGACCCCGACGAGGAGCCACAGCCAGCGCACCGCCGCCGCATCGGTCTGTCCCGCTGCGGCTCGGACGAGCGCATCCAGTCCCCTGATAAACGCCTCGTAGGCAGCGGGCAGTGGTGCGGGCGGCGCCATCTTCAGCATCACTTCCGACAGCGCCGCCGCGCCGGCAAACCGGCCCAGGTCATCCGCCAGGCCGCGCCGCAGCTGGATGACGTCGAAGGCGGCGAGGGTCTGGAGCTCGCGCGTCTCCTTGTGATAGAGCTGCGCCACGCCCTCACTCAGCGTCTCGAGCGCCGCGCCGAACGGGCTCCGCGGCCGGAGCACGCCCTTGGCGATCGCGCTCTGCACACCGTAATCGCGCGTCGCCAGGCGTACGACCTTGGACGTTTCGCTGTAGCGGTAGGTTCGGAGAACGATTGCCGGTGTTGAAACGAGGGTCACGCAGGAAATATATGGCGGCGAGAAAAATCGGCGGCGAAGAAAGGCGGCGGCGAGATCAGGCGGCGGCGAAGGGCGCCGTTGCGATTGTCGTCGCGAGCATCTCTAGTCCGTCCACAATTCGCGGACCAGAGCGGCTGAAGTACGATGATGCGTCCAGGAGCTGCTGACGGCCCCCCAACATTCGCAGCGGCTCGTTATACCGCGCCGCTTCCCGTCTGGTCTCTTCCAGGTTGAACCCACACGGCATGATGAGGACGACCTCGGGCTGGAGCGCGCGCAGGTCGGACCATTCCACCCGGTAGGAGGGCCGCCGAGCAGTTCCTGCGACGAGCTCGCCCCCCGCGATGTCGATGAGCTCCGGCACCCAGTGGCCGGGGACGTAGGGTGGATCGAGCCACTCGAGGGCGAGGACGCTCGGCCGGGGCCGATCGGCGACACGCCGGCGAACGGTGTCGATGCGCCGGCGCATGTTCGCAACCAGGGCATCGGCCGCTGCGATTGCACCAGTCGCACAGCCCACGTCGCGAATGCTCTGGAGAATGGCCGTAATATCGTGGGCATCCAGTGACAGAACCTCTGTCCCCACACTCAAGTGGACGACCTGACTCTCGGGCACCGCGCACACATCACAGATGCCCTGCGTGAGAATCAGGTCTGGCTCGAGCGCATCGATCGCGTCGATATCGATCGCGTAGACGCTGCCATCCTCACGCAATGCCGCGCGCACCGCGGCATCGATCTCAGCGCTCGCGAGACCGTCGAGATTGCGGCGGGGGCTCGTGAGTCTGGGGAGCTGCGTGATGCTCGGCGGATAGTCGCAGCTGTGCGAAATCCCGACGAGCCGGTCCTCGAGGCCGAGCGCGCACACGATTTCGGTTGCGCTCGGCAGCAGCGAGACTATTCGCGTGGCTGGAGCACGATGAATTTCACGTCATCCTTGGAGATCGCGCGCAGCCAGGCGATCAGGGCGTCGATGCTGTCCGGCGGGGCCGTCCCGCGCTGACCCGTCATGCGACGCATGACTCGCAGCTCGCGCCCATCCTGCGCGTACTCGGCGCTGTAACTGCCGAACTGACTCGATTCCTTGACGTTCGGCGGCAAGTCCGCCTTCCACCCCAGCGGGAGCGTCATCCGCAGCTCGGCCACGCTCTCGATGGGTCCGATGACCTCTGAAATATCGATCGGGAAGCGACGCGGCTTGCGGCGCTCGAGCTGGGAGGCAAGCCCGAGCGAGGCGTAATTTGGGAGCGCGGCGGGCAGCGTGAAGATGCGCGTGCCGCCGGTGCTGGAAAGCACGGGGGCGTCATGGACGGTCAGGGTCACCTGTGGTTTCGCCTGCAGGTCGCGGCCGTCAAACAGCGTCAGACTGTCGCCCGACGCGCCGGAGAACACGCCGTTCGCGAGCGCCTGGGTCAGGCGACTCAGCTCGTCCTTGCTGAACACACGCGCGTACGCGCGTCGCAGGCCGTACTGCAGACCGCCACTCTTGGCCTCGGTGTAGCGGCCAGTGAAATGGCCGTCGGCGCCGAGCTCACCCGCAATGCGTGTCTCGGAGCGGTTCCCGGATGGCGCACTCAGGGGCAGCGTGACTTCCTCGAGCGTGCCATCGTCGTGGACGACGAGGACGAATGAACCTTCCTCGGCCGGCGGCAGCTCGCCGTAGGGCGTCAGGTCGGAGGTGAGATCCAGATAGATGCGGCCGCCGCTCTTCGCGGGGCGATCCACGGCCGCAATCATGTGATCGAATTGCTGCACGGTCGGCAGCGTCGAATCGGCGCTGCCGCTGGAGCTCAGCAAGACCGGATACGCATTGAAACCGAGTTTCCGCACGAGGGCGATGAACAGCGTCGCCTTGTCCTTGCAGTCGCCATAACGCGTTTCCAGTACCTGGGCGGGGAGCCGCGGCAGGTAGCCGCCAATGCCGAGGGACAGTGAGACGTAGCGAAAATCCTGCGACACCCAGCGATGCACGGCCCGCAACGAATCCTCCAGCGAGCGCGCGTCTTTGACGTGTTCGGCGAGCTGACCTTCGAGGGCGGGGGTCAGCGCGTAACGGCCCGCCGAGAGCTTGGCGTACCAGCGCGCGAGATCGGCCCAGCCGATCGGTGCGCCCACGTCGATGTGCACCGAGAGCGTGTTGGGCGAGGCCGCGAACGGCTCGCCTTGAATCTTCTGTACGTCCGTGGTGGCCCACGTGTAGACACGGCGCCCGCGCGACTCCACGTCCCGGCGCTTGAAATGAACGTTGTGTTCCTGGATCCGGGGCGTCACGGACATCGGCACGTCAACGATGAGGCGCGAGCGGCGCGTCAGGACGCCGTTCGTCACCCGCCAGCCGCTGTAGTAATCGCCCGGGACGAGCGGTTTCACACGCTCGACGGTGTAACTCCAGTCGACCAACGTACCCGGCGCGACGCCGCTCAACGTCACGCGATGCACCTTCTCATCCGAATACACGGGCGCTTCCAACGCGACCGGCGCAAGCGACTCCTGCTCATGGGCGGGCTTTGCGCTCACGACTTCGCCGCTCGGCCTGACGACGCGGATCCAGTTGATCGTCAGCTTCTCGGAGCCGCCCGAGTAGGAAAAGCTCTGCTCCCCCCACGCTTCCGCACCGTCCTGGTTCAGAATCTGGACGACTTGGCGGTAGGTGCGGCTGCTGCGGCCGTCGGGCTCGAACCGCACGACACCGTCGTCGAGCAGGTAGACGTAGTCGTCGTCCGGATACTCGGCGGGATTTACGGCCAGCTTGTAGATCGTGTCGCTCTGGACCGATGGATCCCCCGCGGGGGTGATGCGGGGAGCTTGCGAGCACAACGGGCCTGCAACGAGCGCGAACCACGCGGCGAAAACGAGACGACGCATCGACCAGCCTCCAACAGGGAAGTGCGAGAACCGGAAGCTACTCAACCCCTATGCGTACCCCAAGGAAGATGGTTCGGCCGCGGACGCGGAATCCGGGCAGGTCCTGGCGGTGGTCGTTGAAGAGGTTTGCGACGCGGCCCGTGACCACGATCCGTCCCCGTTCCATCCCGTACCGGGCGGCGAGATTTACACGCGTATAGGGTTGCACCGTGATTCGCCGCTGCCCGGCGGGACGGCGGAAATCGAGATCGTCGCGCTTCCCTATCCAGAGCGCTCCCAGGGTCACACCGCCTCTGCCGCCCCACCTCACGGCGAGCTGGGGCGCGATCGTGTGCGCCGGCCGGCGAATGAGCGGCTTGCCCGGCACAAACAAGCCGTCGGGATCGCTCGGCGAGCCTGACTCGACGACGCGGGTGTGGAGATACGTGTAGCGCAGCGAGCCCGTGACGGAGCGGGAGAAGGCGGCCGAGGCCTCGGCCTCCACGCCCGTGGCGACCGCGCCGTCGACGTTGAAGTAGTTCGGCTGCCCGGCCGGAGGCGCCGGATTGTACTCGATCAGATCACGGAATCGCTGATTGAAATACGTCAGCGCAACAGCGCCGCGCTCCATCCCGAGTTCCCAGCTGCGCGACCGCTCCGGATCGAGAGCAGGATTTCCCGTCACGAAGCCATGCGCGAAGTTCTCGAAGAAGGTCGGCTCTTTGAAGCCCGTTCCCACCGAAGCGCGCACGCGGACGGCAGCCGGGAGGCGATAGACCAATCCGGTCCGATAGGTGGCGTGCGTGCCGAACTGCGAGTTGTCGTCCAACCGCCCACCCAACATAAGGGCGGCCTGCCCGCGGGCGATCATCGCCTG
>Ga0209375_1003421_pt1 | contig 11070 bp, 12 predicted proteins | sample GraSoiAngelo_131_FD_185888 | JGI IMG/M metagenome (GOLD analysis project Ga0209375, IMG submission 185888) | Grasslands soil microbial communities from the Angelo Coastal Reserve, California, USA - 14_0929_02_30cm (SPAdes) (version 2) | ecosystem: Environmental > Terrestrial > Soil > Grasslands ...
AGTACGAGGCTGTACTGCCACGTCGTATTGACATACGGGGCGCCCACGAACGTCGCCGTCGCTGACGCCGACGTGGTCGGGCTCGACGACGGGCTCAGAGTCGGGGACGGGGTGGATGTCGGGCTCGGGTTCGGGGTGGCGGTCGCCGTCGCAGTCGGAGTGGGCGATGCCAACCCGGTCGTGTCCTGACGGGACCGCGCGAAGATCGCGACCACGGCGACGGCGACGATCAGAAGGAGCGCAAGAACGAGGAGAATGCGTGCGGCCACGAGCGCCGGCGCTGCAATTGGCGCGCCGCTAAAGGATGGTCTGCCCCAGTGCCGAGGCGACCAGCTCCACCGCAAGCGCCGCGGTGCGGTTGCCCTGATCGAGGATCGGATTCACTTCCGCGATCTCGAGCGAGCGGAGCTTCCCCGAGGCGGCGAGCATCTCCATCGCGAGCTGGGCCTCGCGGTACGTGAGGCCCCCGCGGACGGGCGTGCCGACGCCAGGTGCTTCGTCCGGATCGATCGCGTCCATGTCCAGCGAGAGGTGGATGCCGTCGCCTTTGGAGGCGACCCCGATCGCCTTCTCCATCGCCCCGCTCATGCCCAGGCGATCGATGTCGGCCATCGTGATCGGGGTCACGCCGGCGGACTTGATGTTCTCCTTCTCGCCGTCGTCGACGCTGCGAAGGCCGACGAGCACGCCGTTGTGGCCGTCGACCGAGCCGCGAAGCTCCTTGGGGAACGGGTCCGCCGCGAGGCCGAACGCGACCGCGAACGGCATCCCGTGCACGTTCCCCGACGGGGAGGTCTTCGGCGTGTTGCTGTCACCGTGCGCGTCCATCCAGATGACTCCGGGGCGGCGGCCCCCGCGGGCGATCCCGGCGAGCGTGCCGATCGCCATCGAGTGGTCGCCGCCGAGGACGATCGTGATGTTCCCGGCTCGCTCGATGTCGGCGACGACGGTCGCCAGGTCTTGGAGAACCCGGACGATCTCGTCGACGTGGTGCGCCCGGCCGTTCATCTTCGCGAGCTCGTTCTTGTCGACCTGGCGGAAGTTCTTGGTCGCCCCCTCGTCGCGGTCGGCAACGCGGACGTTTCCGCGATCGCGGACCGAGTAACCGAGACCCGCGAGGCGATCGCGAAGGCCCGCGTAGCGGATCGCCGACGGGCCCATGTCCACGCCGCGCCGGTTCCCGCCGAGGTCCATCGGCACGCCGATGATCTCGACCGTCCTGCTCACGGCGCGGCCTTCGCCTTCGGCTGGAAGATGGCGAGGATCGTGCCTTCGGCGGCGAGCTCGTCGCCGATCATGGTGCGGACCGCAACCCGCGCGAAACCGCGCCGCATCTTCTCGAACGTGGCCTCGAAACGCGCCGTATCGCCCGGCTTGACCATGCGCTTGAAGCGCATCTCCTCGATACCCGCGAAGAGACCGAGCCCCTCGCGGTAGTCGGGATGCGCCATTGCCCCGACTGATGCGACCTGGGCCATCGACTCGACGAGGATGACGCCGGGGACGATTGGATTACCCGGGAAATGCCCGGCCTGGTACCACTCCTTGCCGGTGAAGGTGTGCTCGCCCACCGCGCGGACGCCGGGCTCGAGCTCGGTGACGCGGTCAATCAAGAGGAATGGGTCACGGTGCGGGATGAGTGCCTCGATCGCGGCTTTGTCGAGCGTGGACATCGCCAACGAGTCTAGAGAGAAAGAAGGGGACCACCTTGCGGTGGTCCCCTTCACGTTCGCGAGGTTGTGGGTTACGGGGTGAGCTTGCTGATGCGGGTTGACCAGTTTGCCAACGCGGTGCGGGTGCCGGGTCCGTGCGACGCTCCGCCGCATGTACCGAGCAGGTTGTCGCCGGTTCCATCCGCGAAGAAAGGCCCGCCCCAGTCCGTGTAGTTGCAGGCGTGCGCGATGTACTCGCTCGCGATCCAGATGGAGTTGCCGTCGACTGCGGCCGAGCCGTAGTCGCCCCAGCGGGGTCGCAGCGACGCGCCTGGATTCAGCTGCTGCCGATAGTTCGTGAAGCCATCATCGGTTGCCGCCCCAGGAGCGACGATGTTGACGTCTCCCATGCCGGCCTGCGCGTCGATCGCCGCGTACGCGGCGCTCGGGAAGTCGCTTGGGCCAACCAGCGTGACCGCGACGACGCCGCGGCCGCTTGCGGTGACGCCGATCGCCGGATAAATGATGTTCTTGCCGGGCACGCCGTTTGTGCCCTCGAGCGCGACCTTTGCGGCGATCGAGCCGGTCGAGACGTCCGGCTTGACGATGTACCAGGCAACTCCGGCCTTGTTGTGCGCGGGGTTCGTGTCGAAGCTGACAGCGGTATCGAGCGCGCCCCAGATCTTGCCGTTGGCGAACGTGACCTGCTGCATGCGCGTGTCGTTCGCGTCAAGCTTCGCGATGACTTCTGGCCCGCGGGCGTGGGCGGCGGGGGATACGAGGCCTCTCCAACATCCCGGTGCGGTGCTGAACACCGTGACGGTCGTCTCATCGTTCAGGCAGTAACCCTGCGGGCTGCTGGTGGTAGGCGCACTTCCAGATCCTGGCTGGTCGGCTTTGCCGGGGAACGCATATTGGCTCACGCCGAGGACGGTGTTCGAGAGCGCGAGGGACGGCGTCGCGCTGTCGAGCGAGGCCGTGTTCGTGAGAGCCCACGCGACGATCTGGCTAGAGACGTAATTCCCGCCCGTGCCAGCGACCGGGTGGGTGGACTCGTCGGCGGCATTCGAGCTCAGGAAATATTCGGTGCCGTTCGCACCGAGCTCATACGACGTAGTTCCCGGCGACTGCGCCGGCCACACCGTGAAGCCGGGCTGGTTCGTGCTCGGCGTCTCACCGGTCGGGACGTTGACCGTTCCGAATGTGTCGATGTGGGTCACTCTGACCGAGGAGGCGCCGGAAGCGAGTTGCCGCTTCGAGAACGCGTAGATCTGCGCACCGTCGAAACCGTCGCAGCACCAGGGATACGAGTTCGTCGTGACATAGAACCCGTTTGCGTCTGCGCCGATGTGCGGGTAGTCACCAAGGCACGGACACGGGTTCGAACCCCCAGCATTCGTTCCGTCGTTGGTGACGTCGACGCGATAGATGTTCCACATGCTCGCGGGATTCGAGCTCTGGCTGACCGCGACGTCAAGATGGTTAACGTGCGTGAACGCGCCGTTGGGGAACGTCTCAAGGGTGAGCGCTACGAGGTAGAACCGCTGCGTCTGGGCGTCGTAGTAGCAGCTCGGGTCGGTGACGAATTGCGCGCGGACGAGGGTCGTGCGATTGATCGCGGGTGCGTAGCCATAGAAGGAGTTGAGGTCGACGGCGTGGTTCACGTTCCTTGGGGATCCGGCAACGATGTTCGTGCTGGTGTTGTCGGACAGGACCGACGATCCGGAGAAGTTGAACACGTTCATGACGTCGTTCACGGCTTCGACGACGTAGCCGTTGCCGACACACATGCCCTGGTCCGGCGGCTCGACGGAGAACTGGTTCCCACCGCGTGAGTAGCGCTGCTGGTAGTGGTTCAGTCCCTCGAAGCTGACGTCAACCGTTGGATTCGACTTCGCTTTCTTCGCGGTCGCGGGCACGATGCCGTTTCCGCTACCGCGCGAGAGCGAACGATCAATGGTCCCATTGAAGGCGGCCGGAGAAGCCTCCTCCTCCTGTGCGGGGAACTCGAGGTCTGGATTGATGTTGCCGTCGCTCGACGACTCACCGGCGACGGGCGATCCGGTTCCGGCAAGCGCGACCTGGCGTGTGACACCTGAATCCGCGATCGCGGGCGATGCGCCGGATGCTGCGATGAGCGAAACGAGAAGGGCGATGGCAGCGAGGTATGCGATGAATCCTGGCTTCAAGAGCCTTTCCCTCCAATGTGATGCGCCCCAGACGGAGAGGGATCGCTGCCGAGCGCCCAGCCCTTCCCCCAAGCCCGCGAGCGGTAGTCAGAGTTATCAAGGCCGGTTGGCTTGTCAAGCGAGGGGGCGGGCTTCTTATTGTTCGTCGACCGGACGGCGACCGAACTTTGTCGGGGAGGGTTACTCCCGGCCGGGGGGTGGATTGAATCCGGGCGCCGTGCCTTCCGGAGCTATCGAGTGGATGTCACCTCCGGGAGTGGCGCTGGTCGCCGGTCCGACCGGCACTGTCGCGTGTGGAACCGTGGTCGCCGCGGAACCGGCGGTCGGGGGCGCCGGGTAGATCGCAGGGGCGGGAGCCGTGGTATTGCCGCCCGGAATCGCGGTCTCGGTCGGCACGGGAGCCGCGGTCAGGGGGACGGACGAAGCTTGCACAGCCGGGGCAACGGGCGCTGGATTCTCGGCCGGCCGATAGACCGGAGCCGCCGGTCCAAACGAGCTGCCCATGAGCGTCCGGCCGGCCGCGATGCCGACAAGTGCGAGAAATAGCACGAGCAGGACGAGAAGCGACCGGTTGGACGACTGTGTCCACGGGGCTCGGAGCATCTTCATCGATCTAACGCGCGCAGACCCGTAGCGGATATGCCACCCGGCCCGAATTGGCGCAAGAGCTCACCCTGCGAGGGCGTCCACCCCGACGCTGTCGATAAGGTGGGTCGTCACCTGCCCCGAGCGGAACAAATCGCTCGCGAGGATCTTCTTGTGCGCCGGAATATTGGTCGTGACGCCGACGATCGTGAATTCGTCCAGCGCCCGCTGCATCCGCGCGACGGCCTCGTGCCGGTCACGGCCCCAGGCGATGACCTTCGCGAGGAGCGAGTCGTAGTACGGCGGAACCTCGTAGCCCTGGAAGCAGTGCGAGTCGAAGCGAATCCCGGGGCCGGCCGGCGGAAGCCAGCTCGTGAGCACGCCGGTCGACGGGGCGAAGTTCGCCTCGGCATCTTCTGCGTTGATGCGGCACTCGATGGCGTGGCCGTGCACCCAGATCTGCTCCTCGCTGAATGAAAGGAGCTCGCCCGACGCGAGAGCGATCTGCTCCTTCACGAGGTCCATGCCCGTGGTCATCTCGGTGACCGTGTGCTCGACCTGAATACGCGAGTTGACTTCGATGAAGTACGCCTTGTTCTGCGCGTCGACGAGAAATTCGAACGTGCCGACGTTCCGATAACCGGAGCGCACGGCGGCATCGACGGCGAGCTTCGCGATGTCCTGGCGCAGGCTCTCGCTGATCGACGCGGAGGGCGCCTCCTCGATCATCTTTTGATTCCGTCGCTGGATCGAGCATTCGCGCTCGCCGAGGCAGATGCCTCGGCCCGATTCGTCGACGGCGATCTGCGCCTCGACGTGGCGCACGCCCTCGAGGCATCGCTCCACGTAGATGCCGTCGTCGCCGAACGACGCGCGCGCCTCGCTCGCGGCCTGCGGCCAGAGACGCTGGAGCTCGGACGGCGAGATCGCCTTCCGCATGCCGCGGCCGCCACCGCCGGCCTTCGCCTTCAGCATCACCGGATACCCGATGGCCTCCGCGATCCGCAGCGCCTCGGCGACGTTGCGGACCGGCCCGTCCGAACCGGGGATGACGGGCATTCCCGCGCGCTTCATATCGGCGCGGGTTTGCGCCTTGTCGTGGAAGAGCCGCAGCACCTCCGGCGGCGGGCCGATGAAGACGAGCCCGTGATCCTTGCAAACCTCGGCAAAGTCGGCGTTCTCCGAAAGGAAACCGTAGCCGGGGTGGATCGCTTGCGCGCCCGAGAGCAGCGCGGCCGACATGATCGCCGGGATGTTCATATAGGACTCGCGCGCGTTCGCCGGCCCGATGCAGATCGCCTCGTCGGCGAGATGCACAGGGAGACTATGCGCGTCGGCCTCGCTGTAGACCGCGACCGACTGGATGCCGAGCTCGCGGCACGCGCGGATGACCCGCACCGCGATCTCGCCGCGGTTCGCGATCAAGACTTTCTCGATCGGCGTCACGAGCGCGGCAGCTCTTGTGCGATCGAGAAGACGTTTCCTTCCGTGTCGACCGCCGTGGCGATGCTGATGCCTTCGTCTGGGCGGGCCTCGGGACGCTTCTGGATCTGTCCTCCAGCTGCCGCCACAGCTTTGCATGCCGCGTCGAGGTCGTCGACGTAAAACCCGAGACCGGTGTCGCGGTGTGTCGTGCCGCCACCGTGATGAAGCGCGACCGTCGTGCCGTTCTGGACAAGCTCGGTCCACTCGGGCGACTCGTACCCACCTGACTTGAGGCCCAACGCCTTCTTGTAGAACGACGCGCCGCGAACGACGTCCGCGGCCATCAGCATGAAGTACGTCTTCGTGACCTTCAAAGCGCATCTCCCTTCAACAGCGGAAGCGACTGCCGAAGCGTGCTCTCGTCCGAGACATTCCCGGTCATGACATCGGGGAGGATCCGTTTCACAAGTCCGGTGAGGACCGCGCCAGGACCGAACTCGACAAAGGCGGACGCGCCCTCCCCGTGCGCCCGCTTGACCGAGGCGACCCACTGTACCGGAGACCACACCTGTTTCTCCAGAAGCGCGGGCATTTCGCGCGCGTGCTCGTGGACGCGGCCATCCACGTTCGCGATGAGCCGATACCGAAGCGCGCTGAAGGGCGTGACGTCCATCGCCTGCCGGAGCCGCGGCGCGACCGATTGCATCGCGGGCGAATGGAACGCAGCTGACACGCGAAGAGGGATGACTCGCTTCGCGCCAATGTTCTTCAGATCATCCGCGGCGCGGGCCAGCTCGATCCGCGGGCCCGAGATGACGACCTGACCGGGTGCGTTGTCGTTCGCGACGACGACGTGTGTTCCAACCAGAGCGCGAGCGATGACGTATGCATCGAGACCGATGACCGCCGCCATCGCGCCTGCGTGATCGGCGGCATGCATCAGCTCGCCGCGCGTGCGGACGAGGCGCAGTGCATCGGCAAGCCGGAGCGCGCCGGCCGCGACGAGCGCGCTGAACTCGCCGAGCGAGTGGCCCAGCACGACGACAGGCTCCGGCAGCGGGGCGCCCGCCGCTTCCTCGGCCGCGCGGAACGCGGCGATCGACGCCGCGACGAGGGCGGGTTGCGTGTTCGCGGTCTTGTCGAGCTCGTCCTGCGGCCCATCGAAGCAGAGCGCGCGCAGATCGATGCCGGTGGCGTCGTTCGCCTCCTCGAAGACGCGGGCCGCGCTCGGGTAGCGCTCGGCGAGGTCCTTCCCCATTCCGACTGTCTGGGAGCCCTGTCCCGCGAAAAGCCACGCGACCGGCGTCTTCTCAATGCCCATGAAAGCGCCGAGTCTACGTATCGCGGCGCGGTGAGACGCGACCGTTACCAGGCAACCCGGTGCGCCCAAGGCATCATCTCGGGCTATGGCACACGTCGCGGAGTGGACGATCACGGAAGCGGCCGGTCGGCAGCACCGAGTGCTCGTCGATCGCTCGCTGCTGGGCGGCGTCCGCGTCGTCCTCGACCGGCGAAGGCTCGACCGCTTCGACCAGACGCCCGAGTCGGACCGCTACGTCACGAGCCTCGCGGGGCACGTCCTCACCGTGGTCCTCCCGCGAGTCTCGAACGATCTGCCCACGCTCCATGTCGACGGCAAGCCGGTGCTCGGCTCGGAAACGACGTTAATTGCGGCCGCGACCGACGCGACGGGCGCGACGGTCAGCGGCCAGGACCTGCTGCGCCATCAGTTGCTGCAGCGTCGCGGCTCGGGAGGCGCGTGGTTCTACTGGGTCGGCGGGGCGTCCATCCTGAACACGGTCCTCGACGCGGCCGGAGTCCAGTGGGGCCTCGCCGTCGGTCTCGGGGTGACGTACCTCATCGACGGCATGGCTGACTACATCAGCGACACGGTGCGTACGCCAATCTACGCGGTCATCATCGACGTTGCGATCGCGGCCGGATTCCTGCTGATCGGACGCGCCGCGCGCCGCGGGAAGCTCGGCTGGTACGCCGTTGGCACGGTCCTCTACTTCCTCGACGGCCTCCTCTTCCTTCTCGCGGCGGACATCCTCGGGATCGCCGTCCACGCGATCGCGATCTATGGGCTCATCTCCGGATGGCGCGCGGCGCGGTCGCTCAAGAAGGTTGAGGCACCCGCTCCGGCGCTGGTCGCCTAGCTCCGCCGGATCTCGCGCGCGTACTCGGGGAAGTACCTCTCGATCGTCGAAAGATCGAATTCGGGAAGGATCGACGTGTTCGCCTCGCGCGCGAGAAGAAATTCAAACGAGCGCCTTACCAAATCCGCGACGTCGCCGCCTCCGTATCGCTCGCGCTCCGCGCGGGAGACGCGCACCACGTGGTTCGTCGTCACCCGATCGTGAATGGTCACGTCGGCGACGTGGCCGTCGCCCGACTCGTGGACGCTGACCGCGATCCGCTCAGCGGAGGGCAATGACGAAGAGCGCCTGCCCGTACTCGACCGGCGCCCCGCCTGTCACGAGCACCTCGCGGATCTCGCCATCCGCGGGCGCGCTGATCTCGGCGACGTGGCCGAGGGACTGGATCCCTCCGAGAACGTCACCACGCGTGACCGAGTCGCCCGTGCTCCACTCGCGCGAGATGCTGAAGACACCGACGGTCGTCGCGTGAACGCGCTGGGTCTTTTCGGCCGGAGCTTCCTCATGGCGTTCCGCGAGAGGGGCGGCCCGTTCGGTCTGAGCCTGCCGCGAGACCGAGACCGCGAAGCCGTCCGCTTCGACTTCGATCGTGACGGCGGCGAGACCCTCGGGCAGCTCGAGCTTGAGCAGGTCGTCCATGAGGCCGAGGAGCGGATCGTTCGGGTCGCTCATAGGCCACCTTTCTCCAGCGGATTCTTCAGAATGCGCCGCCACCAGGGCTGCGCGGGCGCGGGCGCCGCGCCGCCGTCCGGCTCGACGAACATGCCGAAGGAGCGGAAGCGCTCGTAGCGGAGCGAGAGCAGATCGGCGACGGGCACGCGCGACAGGCGATCCAGTTGCGCGATGAGCGCGGTCTTGATCGCCGCCGCGGTCGCGTCGTGATCGGTGTGCGCACCGCCGGCGGGCTCACGGATGAGCGCGTCGGCGACGCCCGTTTCGAGAAGATCGGGTCCGGCAAGCTTCATGGCCACGGCGGCTCGCTCGGCCTCGCTCGCACTTCGCCAGAGGATCGCCGCGCATCCTTCCGGCGAAATCACCGAGTACGTCGCGTTCTCGAGCGCGAGCACGACGTCACCGACACCGAGCGCGAGCGCGCCGCCCGACCCGCCCTCGCCGAGCACGACGACGACCACCGGGACTGCGAGGCGAGTCATGAGCTGGATGCTCGACGCGATCGCTTCGGCCTGCCCTCGCTCTTCGGCCTCGGGGCCGGGGTATGCCCCCGGCGTATCCACGAGGGTTACGAGCGGCAGATGGAATTTCTGCGCGAGGCGGTAGAGGCGCATCGCCTTGCGGTAGCCCTCGGGGTACGGCATGCCGAAGTTGCGAACGATGTTCTCCTCGGTCGACGAGCCCTTCTGCTGTCCGACGACGATGACCGGGCGGCCGTCGAGCTGGGCGATGCCGCCGATAATCGCCGGGTCGTCGCGGAACGAGCGGTCTCCGTGGAGCTCCTGAAAGTGCTCGAACACTCGACCGATGATGTCGAGCGCGTGCGGGCGCGCGATGTTGCGGGCCGTTTGCACCGTCTGCCACGGCGTCGGCCGTACCGAGGCGAGCTGGGTCGCGTCGGTGATGAGGCCGGCCTCGACCACGAGATGGCCGTTCCCCTCGGTGCCGCGGCGCGAGCCGACGATGCGATCGAGCATGGACACTAGAGACTCCAGCGCAGGTCTTGTCCCGCGACACGAAACGCGTTCAAAAAGAACGCGATGCGCTCCTTGAGCTGCGCGCGCGGCACGACCTGATCGACGAAGCCGTGCTCGAGGAGGAACTCGGACCGCTGGAAACCCTTCGGCAGCTTTTCTCCGATGGTCTCGCTCGTCACGCGTGCGCCCGAAAAGCCGATGAGCGCACCCGGTTCGGCGAGGATGATGTCGCCGAGCGACGCGAACGACGCGAGGACACCGCCGGTCGTCGGGTCGGTCAGGACGCTGATGAACGGGATGGCCGCCTCGTCGAGGCGCGCGACGGCGGCGATCGTCTTCGCGAGCTGCATGAGCGCGATCGTGCCCTCCTGCATCCGCGCGCCGCCAGATGCGGACACGATGACGAGCGGCTTGCGATCCGCGTACGCGCGCTCGGCCGCGCGCGTGAGCTTCTCCCCGACCACGCTGCCCATCGACCCGCCCATGAACTCGAAGTCCATCACCGCGAGCGCGACGGGGATGCCGGCGATCTGCGCGTCGCCCGTCAGGACGGCGTCCTTGTGGCCACTCTTCGCCTGCGCCGCCGCGATGCGCTCGGGGTACGGCTTGCTGTCGACGAATCCAAGCGGATCGCTCGACACGATGTCGGCGTCGGTCTCGCTGAACGACTTTGCGTCGGCCAAAAGCTCGATGCGCTCGAGTGCGCCGAGCTTGAAATGGTGGCCGCATTTCTGACACACGCGGTGGTTGCGCTCGAGCTGCTTGTTGAACAGCATCTCGCCGCAGCTCGGACACTGCGTCCAGAGATGCGATGGGAACTCTTTCGTCTTGCGACCGAACGGGTTGCGCAGCCTCACTCTCGCGCGTCCTCCTCGCGATACCAGCAGAGTCCGGCGATCCCGGGACCGGTATGCGTCCCAATGATGGGGCCCGCCTCGGCCGTCCAGTACTCCACGCAATGGAATCGCTCCTGGACCCACTCCCCGAGAAGGTGAGCGCGCTCGGGGTGGTTGGTGTGCATCGCGCACGCATGGATCCGCGAGCCGGGCGCGACGCGCTCCTCGATGAGCTGTTTCAGGCGCTCGACGCCGCGCTCTCGCGTGCGGACCTTGTCGACGAGGACGCGGTCACCGTCCTTCACCTCGACGATGGGCTTAATAGATAGGAGTGCGCCGAACGCCGCCTGCGCCCCTGAGACCCGCCCGCCCCGGCGCAGGTACTCAAGCGTGTCGATGAGCGCGAGAATCTGCACTTTTCCCGCGAGCCGCCGCGCGAGCGCGACCGCTTCGTCGAAGCTGCGGCCGTCGCGCAGCACCCGCGCGCAGGCGGTCGCGATGAGGGTGATCCCGCCGGCAGTGGTCCGCGAGTCGACGACCTCGATCGTCGCTCCGCCCACCTGCTGAGCCGCGGT
>Ga0209375_1003425_pt1 | contig 11063 bp, 7 predicted proteins | sample GraSoiAngelo_131_FD_185888 | JGI IMG/M metagenome (GOLD analysis project Ga0209375, IMG submission 185888) | Grasslands soil microbial communities from the Angelo Coastal Reserve, California, USA - 14_0929_02_30cm (SPAdes) (version 2) | ecosystem: Environmental > Terrestrial > Soil > Grasslands ...
GCGCTTCGGCGCGCTCGACGAAGCGCGCAACCGCTACCTCGTCACGGGCGTGGTGCGCGGGATCGGGGATTACGGCAACTGCGTGGGCGTCCCCACGGTGGGCGGGGAGGTGGACTTCGGCCCGGGCTATGCGGGGAACCCGCTCGTGAACGCGATGTGCGTGGGCGTCCTGCGGGAGCGGGATCTCATCACGGCCGCGGCGCACGGCGTGGGCAACGTGCTCCTCGTCGTGGGATCGCGCACCGGGCGCGACGGCATCCACGGCGCCTCCTTCGCGTCGGAAGAGCTGACGCACGAAAGCGAGCGGCGCCGCCCCCAGGTCCAGGTGGGCGACCCCTTCACCGAGAAGCTGCTGCTCGAGGCGAGCCTGGAGCTCATCACCTCGGGGCACATCGTGGCCATTCAGGACATGGGGGCGGCCGGCCTGACGTCGTCGTCGGCGGAGATGGCCGCCCGCGGCGGGGCGGGCGTGGAGATCGACGCGGCTCTGGTGCCGGCGCGCGAGGCCGGGATGACGCCCTACGAGATCCTGCTCTCCGAGTCGCAGGAGCGGATGCTGGTCGTGGCGAAGGCCGACCGCGTGGCGGACGTCCAGGCGATCGCCGCGAAGTGGGAGCTCGAGGCGACGCCGATCGGCCGCGTCACCGACGACGGGCTGTACCGGGTGACGTGGCGGGATCAGGTCGTCGCCGAAATCCCGGGCCGACGGCTGATCGAGGACTGCCCGGTCTATCATCCGGAGGCGAAGGAGGATCCCCGGATCGTGGCACTCCGCCGCCAACGCCCTACGCCCCACGTCCCCACGCCCCCGCCCGACGAGGTCCTTCTCCGCCTCCTCGACCACCCGCCCATCGCGTCGAAACGCTGGGCGTACGAGCAGTACGACTCGACCGTGCAAGCCGGTACCGCCCTCGGCCCGGGGGGGGGCGACGCGGCCGTGATCCGCGTGCGCGGCGCCGACTGGGGCCTCGCCGTGTGCACGGACGGTAACGCCCGCTACGTCCTGCTCGACCCCTATGAGGGCGGCAAGGCCGCGGTCGCCGAAGCCGCCCGCAACGTCGCCTGCACCGGCGCACGGCCCCTCGGCATCACCGACTGCCTCAACTTCGGCAGCCCCGAGCGGCCGGCGGTGTTCTATCAGTTCCAGGAGGCCTGCCGCGGCATCGCCGACGCCTGCCGCGCGCTCGGCACGCCCGTGACCGGCGGCAACGTGTCCTTCTACAACGAGAGCCCGACCGGTGCCGTGGATCCCACGCCGGTCGTCGGGATGGTGGGACTGCTCGGCCGGGCCGACCGCGCCGTCCCGAGCCACGCGCGGGAGCGGAACGACGTCGTCCTTGTGCTCGGGGAGACGCGGCCCGAGCTGGGCGGCTCCGCGCTGTGGGAGGTGATGCACGGGGCCGTGTGTGGCGAGCCCCCGCGGGTCGACCTGGAGGCCGAGCGGCGCCTCATCGACTTCCTCGTGGCGGCCGCCGTCGCGGGGGGGGGGCTGGTGCGCTCCGCGCACGACTGCTCGCACGGCGGGCTCGGCGTCGCGCTCGCCGAGATCGCGATGGGCGGGCCGTACGAGCAAACCGGCTTCGGGCTCGAGGTAGATCTTACGACTTACGCCTTACGGCTTACGGCTCTCGATTTGCTCTTCAGCGAGTCTCACGGCCGAGCCGTCATCACATGCTCCCCCGAGCGCGCCGCCGCCGTGACGGCGCTGGCGCAAGAGCACGGCGTCCCGATTCACCGCGGGGGGACCGTGGGCGAGCGCGGCGGACGTGTGCGGCTGCGACTGCGCGACGCCACGATCGACCGCCCCGTTGGGGAGCTCCGCGAGGTATATTTCACGGCGATCCCTCGTCGCCTAGGAGACTGACGGCACAGATGTGCGGCATCATCGGCGTTACCGGAATCCCCGACGCGGCGCGGCTCGCCTACCTCGGCCTCTACAGCCTGCAACATCGCGGCCAGGAGTCGGCGGGCATCGTCGCGGTGGACGGCGCAGGGGTGGCGCGCTCCCACCGCGGCATGGGGCTCGTGTCGGACATCTTCGCCGAGCCGGTGCTGGCGGGCCTCGCGGGGGACGTGGCGGTGGGGCACACCCGCTATTCCACCGCCGGCTCCTCGGTGCTCGCCAACGCCCAGCCAATGCTCGCCGGCTACCGCGAGGGGCCCCTCGCCCTGGCCCACAACGGCAACCTGACGAACGCCGTGCAGCTGCGCGCCGATCTCGTCACCAAGGGCTCCATCTTCCAGAGCTCGTCGGACAGCGAGGTGCTGGTGCACCTGATCGCCCGGTCCGAGGCGCGAGAGCCCGAGGACCAGATCCTCGACGCGCTGGAGCGGGTGGAGGGCGCCTATTCGCTCGTGATCACGATCGGGCGCACGCTGTACGCCATCGTGGACGGGCGCGGCTTCCGGCCGCTCGTGCTGGGCCGGCTGGGGCGGGGGTGGGTCGTCGCCTCGGAGACATGCGCGCTCGACATCATCGGGGCGACGCCGTGCCGCGAGGTCGAGCCCGGCGAGTTCCTGCGCCTGCACGGCGACGAGCTGGACGAACTGCCACGGCTCCCCGTCAAGCCGTCGCACCGCTGCATCTTCGAGCTGGTGTACTTCTCGCGGCCCGACAGCACCGTGTTCCACCGCTCGGTCGATCGCGTGCGCCGGGCCCTGGGGCGCGAGCTGGCGCGCGAGCATCCCGCCTCCGGCGCGGACTGCGTGTTCTCGGTGCCCGACTCCTCGAACGCCATGGCGCTGGGCTACTCCGAGGCCACCGGGATCAAGCTCGAGCACGCGCTGATCCGCAACCACTACGTGGGCCGGACGTTCATCCATCCGGCGCAGGCGGGTCGCACGGCCAAGGTGAAGATCAAGTTCAACCCCGTGCGGGAGGTCCTCGCAGGGAAGAAGGTCGTCGTGGTGGACGACTCGATCGTGCGCGGCACTACGAGCCGGGCGCTGGTGCAGCTGATCCGCCAGGCGGGGGCGACGGAGGTGCACTTCCGCGTCGCGTCGCCGCCCATCACCGGGCCCTGCTACTACGGGATCGACACGCCCACCAAGGGCGAGCTGATCGGCGCCAGCCACTCGATCGCGCAGATCCGCGAGCACCTGGGCGTCGACTCGCTCGGCTACCTCTCGCTCGAGGGCATGCTGCGGGCGGCGGGGGGCGAGCCCGCGGAGTTCTGCCACGCGTGCTTCTCGGGCGACTACCCCACGGAGATCCCCGACGACCTGGAGCGGGCGCGCCACGCCGCGCCGCTCCTCGCCGCCATCAGCTCCTGACCCACCGTGCCGTCGGTCGAGCGGTGGGTCTACTTTTTCGGCACCGGGCGCGCCGACGGCTCCGCCGCGATGCGCGACATCCTGGGCGGCAAGGGCGCCGGCCTCGCCGAGATGGCGAACCTCGGCCTCCCCGTTCCGCCCGGCTTCACCATCTCCGCCAAGCTGTGCCTCACCTACCTCGAGCGCGGCACCTTTCCTGACGGGCTGAAGGAGGAGGTCGCCCGCCACCTGAAGCAGCTCGAGCGCGCCACCAAGCGGAAGTTCGGCTCCCGCGACGGGCCCCTGCTCGTCTCCGTGCGCTCCGGCGCGGCCGTGTCGATGCCCGGCATGATGGAGACGATCCTCAACCTCGGGCTGAACGACGAGACCGTGCAGGGACTCGTCGCGGACTCCAAGAACCCGCGCTTCGCCTACGACTCCTACCGCCGCTTCGTGCAGATGTACGGCGACGTGGTATTCGACCTGGGGAGGCAGCCGTTCGCGGAGGTGCTCGAGGAGTACAAGCTCCGCCGCAAGGTGGAGCGCGACATCGACCTCCCGGCCGAAGACCTGCAGGCGCTGGTGCGGGAGTTCAAGGCCATGGTCCAGGCCAAAGCGGGAGCACCCTTCCCTGACGACCCGATGCAGCAGCTGTGGGGGGCGATCGAGGCGGTGTTCCGCAGCTGGCGCACCCGTCGCGCGGTGGATTATCGCCGCATCCACGGCATCCCCGAGGACCTGGGGACGGCCGTGAACGTCGTCGCGATGGTGTACGGCAACATGGGCGAGGACTCGGGTACGGGCGTGGCCTTCACGCGCGACTGCAGCACCGGCGAGAAGGTCCTGAACGGCGACTTCCTCGTGAACGCGCAGGGTGAGGACGTCGTGTCCGGCGCGCGCACGCCGCAGCCGATCGCGAAGCTGGGGCGGGGCCGGTTGGCCCGCGTGTCCCGCGAGCTCGAGCGGGTGGCGCAAAAGCTGGAGCGGCATTTCAAGGACGTGCAGGACATCGAGTTCACCTTCGAGCGCGGCAAGCTCTACATGCTCCAGACCCGGCGCGCCCAGCGGACGGGGCTCGCGGCGGTGCGTATCGCCGCGGACATGGTGGACGACGGGCTGATCTCCGCGGATGAGGCGGTCCAGCGCGTCCCGCCCCGCGATCTGGACCAGCTGTTCCATCCGATGGTCGATCCGCGGGCGTCCGCGACGCTCGTGGCGAAAGGCCTGCCGGCGTCGCCGGGCGCCGCGATCGGCGAGGCCGTGTTCGACGCCGACCTGGCCGTCGCCCTCGCCAAGAAGGGCCGCAAGGTGATCCTCGTCAGGCCCGAGACGAGCCCCGAGGACTTCCACGGCATCGTCGCGGCGCAGGCCGTGCTCACCGCCCGCGGCGGCATGACGAGCCACGCGGCGATCGTGGCGCGCGGCATGGGGAAGACGTGCGTCGTCGGCGCCAAGGACATCGAGGTGGACCCCCACGGCGGCCGCTTCCGCGCCAACGGCCGGGTCGTGAAGCAGGGGCAGGTGATCACCGTGGACGGGACATCGGGCCGGGTGTTGCTGGGCGCCGCGAAGGTCGTCGAGCCGAAGGCGGGCAGCCACTACGCGAAGCTGATGGCCTGGGCCGACCAGCGCCGGCGCCTGCGCGTGCGCGCCAATGCCGACACGCCGGCGGACGCGAAGCGCGCGCGCGAGCTCGGCGCCGAGGGCATCGGGCTGTGCCGCACCGAGCACATGTTCTTCCAGGGCGACCGCATCACCGCGATGCGCGAGATGATCGTCGCCGCGGACGAGGCGGGCCGCCGCCGCGCGCTCGCCAAGCTCCTGCCGATGCAGCGGCACGACTTCGAGGGGATCTTCGAGGCGATGGCGGGTCTCCCGGTGACGATTCGCCTGCTCGACCCCCCGCTGCACGAGTTCCTCCCTCACACCCCGGAGGAGCTGGCGACGCTCGCCAAGGAGATGAGGCTGCCGGTCGCCAAGCTCAAGCGGCTCGTCGGCGCGCTGGTCGAGGCGAACCCCATGCTCGGGCACCGCGGGTGCCGGCTCGGCATCACTTACCCGGAGATCACGGAGATGCAGGCCCGCGCCATCTTCGAGGCGGCATGCCGGGTGGGAGGGCGCGGCCACAAGGTCATGGTCGAGGTCATGATCCCGCTCGTCGCCGACGTCGAGGAGCTGCGGCGGCAGGCGGAGATCGTGCGGCGCGTGGCCCAGGAGGTGTTCGTGGCCGCGGGTCGGGGCGTCCCCTACCTCGTGGGCACGATGATCGAGCTGCCGCGGGCGGCGCTCACGGCGGACGAGATCGCCAAGGAGGCGGACTTCTTCTCGTTCGGGACCAACGACCTCACCCAGACCACCTTCGGGCTGTCGCGGGACGACGCCGGCCGATTCCTGCCGTTCTATGTGGAGCGCGGCATCCTGCCGGAAGACCCGTTCCAGGTGCTCGACCAGGAGGGGGTCGGCAAACTGATCGAGATCGCGGTGCGGCTGGGGCGCGGCACGCGCACCGATCTGAAGGTCGGGATCTGCGGCGAGCACGGCGGCGAGCCGGCCTCGGTGAAGTTCTGCCACCGCGTCGGCATGAACTACGTGTCGTGCTCGCCGTTCCGGGTGCCGATCGCCCGGCTCGCGGCCGCGCAGGCGGCGCTCGAGGAGCAGGGCGTCATCAACCGCACGAAAGCGACGGTCTAGGGCTCCACGCTCACGACTTCGCGCCGGGGCCGAGCATCGCGAACCCCGCGCCGATCACCGTGCCGATCAGGAACGCCACGGCCGCCACCGTGTACGCCGTCCCCTTCGACGTGCGGTGGGTCGTCTGGATGCCGATCGCGGTCAGAATCACGCCCCAGATCGAGAACGGGTTGAATGCCTTGAGCAGCGCCGTCGTGAAACGGCCGGCTTCGGGAACGAGCAGATCGAGTCCCAGCGCGGGTTGCAGGTCGGCGGGCGACGTGATGCCCTGCACGCCCTTGAGCATCAGGGTCGCGAGGCCGGCCACGCTCAGCAGCACGAACGTGATGCCCGCGTAGGTCGTGACGCTGAGCAACGTCGCGAACTTGGCGTCGCCCGCGAACACCGAGGTCAGCACCCACAAGAGCGCCGCCAGGATCAGGAAGATCAGCAGCAGGCCGATGGGGAGGAACAACAGGCCGATCATGGCGAACTTGGACGGGTCCGGCGCGCTCGCCCCGCCGCGGGCTGGCATCACGGCAAACTGCGCCGCCATCGCAGCCTTCGTATAGGGTAGCTGGAGCACCCCCAGCACGAGCTGCACGACGCAGATCGTGATGAACGGCTGCCAGAAGCTGGGCTTCTCCCGGAGTCGCTCGAACACCGCGCCCGGCTCGTACAGGACCTTCACCAGATCGAGCACCGCGTTCATCTCGACCTCCCTTGCGAACGAAAAAAGGGGGAAGGGTAACCGACGCTACCCTTCCCCCCGACCGTAGGGAGCCCTTTAGGGTTCCCCGGCATTAGCCCGGCCGTTTCCCGGTGTTTAGTGGAGGCGCGGGGAATCGAACCCCGGTCCGAGCGTGACTCCGAATGCGCTTCTACGTGCGTAGGCGACGCTTGAAAGGTCTCGCATCCTCGGCGCCTCGCCGGCCTTGGATGCGACCAGCCCTTACCAGCTCTCGCGCGACCCGTTCGGGCCCCGGATCACGCCAGCCCGACTTTGCGATACGTGAGCGCCGCCTCAGGCGGGCTGCCACTCACGCAGGTGCGTGAAGCCGAAGCTTACGCAGCCAGTGCCAGGTTTGAATTGGCAGTTGTAACGTTTCTCAGCGGTTTTACCAGGAACCGAGACCTGGGCACGCTGCGACATCCTCGTCATACCCGTCGAAGCCTGTCGCCCCCTCGCGGCGCAAGCTAGCTGGCCGCGGTGGCTTTTTCAACTCGGTTGCGTCCCGCCTGCTTGGCCCGGTACAGCGCGGCGTCCGCCGCGCCGCGGAGATTCGCGACATCGCGCACGGGATCGGGGAACCCGGCCACGCCGCACGAGATCGTGATGGTGTGCGTCCCGCCGTTCCAGCGCCACGCCGTGCCCTCCACACCCCGTCGGATGCGCTCGGCGACCTCGAGGCCCTCTGCCAGCGGCGTACGCGGCAGCCACACCGCGAACTCCTCGCCACCGATCCGGGCCACGAGATCACCGTCCCGCACCGCTCCCTGGAGCAGGCCGGCCACGTGCCGCAGCGCGGCGTCGCCCGCCGCGTGCCCGAGCGTGTCGTTCAGCCCCTTGAACCGGTCCAGATCCGAGTAGACCAGCGTGGCCGGCTCGAGCTTAGTCTTGACGTCAGCGCGGTACCGGTCCAGCACCCGCTCGAACTCCCGCCGGTTGCAGAGCCCCGTCAGCGGGTCGAGCAGGCCGCGCCGCTCCGCCTCGTGCAGCGCCCGAGCCGCCGCGAGTCGGGGGCCCAGCTCCGACATGAGCCCGCCCAGCTGATCGGCGACCGGCGCGTCCGGGTCGAGCGGCGGACCGATCAGCACCAGCGCCCCGACCACGACATGGCCGTCGAGCAGCGGATACGCGGTCCCGGCGCGCTCCCTGCGCCGGCGCTCCGGCACGCCGGGACCGAACACGTCCTCGCCCCCCTCTGTCACGACTGGGAGGCCGGTGTGGATGGCGCGGGCGACCGGCGCCTCGGGAGACAGCGTCAGGCCCGCGAGCCGCTTATCCACCAGGTTGGAGGTGGCGACCACGTGCACGCCGGCCCCCGCCCCCTCGAGCGTCACGACGGCCGCACCGCGCTGCGCGAGCGGCTGCGCCAGCTCCACGGCGGCGCGCGCCACGCCCTCGAGCGTCTGCGTGCCTGACGCCGCGAGGGCGAGCTGCTTCGCGACGACCAGCCCCTGCGCTTCCGGGAGCTCGAGCTCCGCGAGCCGCATGGTCGCGACGAGCCGGCGCAACTCGTCCGCCACAGGATCGGTGAACTCCGCGCCGGCGTCCGGCCACGCGAGCAGGACGCCCGCCCCGTACGGGAAGTCCCCCACCGCGACGTAGGTGCCGTGGGGCTCCCGGGAGACGTGGACGCGCCCGTCCACCGACGCGAGCTGCGCCAGGGCGGCGCCGCGCCGGCGCCGATCCTCGTGCACCTCCCGCTCGCCCAGCGACTCGACGTCCCCCTCCCGTAGCCCCACCGCCCAGCAGGCGTGGGCGTCGTGAGCGCGGCGCAGCAGATCGAGGGTGTGGGAGAAGTCGAGCGCGCGGGCGCGGGGTTTCCGGGGAAGCCGCCGCACGAGCGCCGGCACGGTGAGGCCGCAGACGAAGGCGGCGCTACCCGCCGCGGCGACGAGCGCCCACCGCCCGCCACGAGCGACCGCCAGCGCGACGCCGGCGAGGCCGAGGATCAGGAGTGCGGGGGCGAGCCACCCCCCGCGGCGGTTCACGAGTGGTTGATGCGGCTCGCGGCGGCGGCGGCGCCGAACCCGTTGTCGATGTTCACGACGGTGACGCCCGACGCGCACGAGTTGAGCATGGCGAGCAGCGCGGCGAGGCCGCCGAAGGACGCGCCGTACCCCACGCTCGTCGGCACCGCGATCACGGGCACGCTGACGAGCCCGCCCACCACGCTCGGTAACGCGCCTTCCATCCCGGCGACCACGATGATCACGGCCGCGCTGCGCAGCGCGTCGGTCTGTGTGAGAATGCGGTGAATCCCCGCGACGCCCACGTCCGTGAGCCGCTCCACGCGGTTGCGGAACGCGCGGGCCGTGACAGCCGCCTCCTCGGCGACGGGCAGATCACTCGTACCCGCCGTCACGATGAGCACCGTGCCGCGCCCGGTGGGGGCGGGCTCGGGATCCCGCGGGAGATAGACCGTGCGGCCCAGCTCGCTCCACTCGGCGCGCGGAAAGCGGGCGATCAGCGCGTCGCGCTGCGCGGGCTCCACCCGGGTGGCGAGGAATTCGCCGTTCGCCGCCTCGAGCCGCTCGGCAATGGCGACCACCTGCGCGGCCGTCTTACCGGAGCCGAAGATGATCTCGGCGTGGCCCTGCGTCACCGGGCGGAGGTGATCGATCTGGGCGAATGGCAGCTGCTCGATCAGCCGCCCCAGCTCGTCCAGCCTCACGCCGCCACCTCCACGGCCGCCTCCTCGAGGTAAGCGGCGAAGATCGCCTCCGCTTGCTGCATCGAGTCGATCTGGAACAGCCGCTCACGCAGCTCGGCCGCGCCCGGCACTCCCTTCGTGTACCAGCCGAAATGCTTGCGGAACTCGAGCGCCGTGCGGCGGGAGTCGCCCTGCAGCCGCAGCGCCAGCCGCGCGTGCTCCAGCGCCACGGCGAACCGCTTCGCCGGGTCCGGGTCGCGCCGCCGGGGCCGCCCCGCCAAGAGATCGCGCCCCTGGGCGAAGATCCACGGGTTCCCGAACGAGCCGCGCGCGATCATGATGCCGGCGCAGCCCGTGTGCCGCCGCATCGCGAGGATGTCCTCGGGCGTCCGGATGTCCCCGTTCCCGACCACGGGGATGTCGAGCCGCTCCACCAGCGCGGCGATCTCGTCCCAATCAGCGGTGCCGGAGAACATCTGCGTGCGAGTGCGCGCGTGCAGCGTGATCGCCTGGGCGCCGGCCTCGCGGCAGCGCAGCGCGATCGTGAGCGGGTCGCGCTGAGCGTCGTCCCAACCGCTGCGGATCTTCACGGTGACGGGGAGATGGGTCCCCCCGCGTACGGCACGGATGATCGCTTGCACCTGCCCCAGGTCCTTGAGGCACCCGGAGCCGCCGTTGTTCTTCACCACCTTCTTCACGGGACAGCCGAAGTTGATGTCGATGAAGTCGGGCTTGCAGACCTCGGTCACCATCTCGGCGGCCCGCGCCATGACCGTGGCGTCGGCGCCATAGAGCTGGATCCCGATCGGGCGCTCGGCGTCCTCGAAGCGCATGTCCGCGAACAGCGAGGCGATCCCCCGCGACACCCCTACGGCGGAGATGAACTCCGACACCACGACGTCCGCCCCGAAGCGGCGGCACAGCAGCCGGAAGGGAGACTCCGACACGCCGGCCATCGGGGCCAGGAAGAGCGGTACGTCGGACGCGACGCGGTAGGGGAACTGCATGCGCAACAACGTAATGGCGCGTTGCATTGGGAGCAACCAGTCATTACGTTGTGGCGCCCGATACGCGAGGAGCGGAGACCCGTGCAGCTGCGCGAGTTCTTTTCCGAAGACGCCGTCAACCTCCAGCTCACGAGTACGACGAAGGACGAAGTCTTGAAGGAGCTCATCGGCCTCCTCAAGCTCGACGACAAGGCCGACGCGACGCTCTACAAGATGCTGCGGCGGCGCGAGACGCTGGGCTCGACCGGCATCGGCCAGGGCATTGCCATTCCGCACTGCCGCTCGCTCGTCGTGAACCGTCTGCGCGTCGCCTTCGGCCGCAAGCTCGAGGGGATCGACTTCAAGGCGATCGACGACCGGCCGGTGCACTACTTCTTCCTGATCGTCGCCCCCCCGCTCGAGGTCTCCAATCAGTATCTCCCCGTCCTCGGCAAGATCGCCCAGTTCGCGAAGGAGCCGGATGTGCCGGACCGGCTCGCGAAGCTCGCCACCTCGCAGCAATTCCTGAAGCTTTTGGAAGAGAAAAACATCTAGCCCGGGCAGCGTACCGCCGGGCGGATGGTGCGTGCTTCCCTGCACCGTCGCGCCGCCACGAGCACCGCCACGGCGCCGTCCACCACACTCTCTTCCTCAGGAAACCGCCGCGCCGCCATAGCAGCTGCGTCTCCCGCCCCAGTAGTATCTCCCGCGCCGAGCAGTGCCCGGGGCAGGAGCCCCCACGGCGGCGCGCGCCCGCTGTCCACGGCGATCGACG
>Ga0209375_1003434_pt1 | contig 11050 bp, 6 predicted proteins | sample GraSoiAngelo_131_FD_185888 | JGI IMG/M metagenome (GOLD analysis project Ga0209375, IMG submission 185888) | Grasslands soil microbial communities from the Angelo Coastal Reserve, California, USA - 14_0929_02_30cm (SPAdes) (version 2) | ecosystem: Environmental > Terrestrial > Soil > Grasslands ...
CCGAGTACCTCGAGCCCGGACGCTACATCGACAGCGCCCACCCTGCCGTTATCCGATTCTCGAAACAGAATTCCCGGGGTTCCGCGGCGCGCGAGCGCGCGGTTTCGCTTTACTACGCCGTACGCGACCAGGTCCGCTACAACCCGTTCCTCGATTTCTCGAATGCGGAAGTCTTCAGGGCATCGTCGGTCCTCGCCGCCGAGCAGGGATTTTGCGTGGGCAAGGCCGCGCTGCTTGCCGCATGCGTCCGTGCGGCGGGCATTCCCGCGCGCGTGGGCTTTGCCGACGTGAAGAACCACCTGACGACGCCGCGGCTCGCTGAAACCATGGGCAGCGACCTGTTCGTCTATCACGGCTACGCCGACCTGTACCTCGAGGGCCGCTGGGTGAAGGCCACGCCCGCCTTCAATCTCGCGCTGTGCACCAGGTTTCGCGTCAAGCCGCTCGAGTTCGACGGGCGCAGCGATTCGATCTTCCATCCCTTCGACGCGGACAACCGCCGCCACATGGAGTACCTGCGCGACCGCGGCCGCTACGCCGACGTGCCGGTCGAGGAGATCCAGCAGGCGTTCCGCGAGACCTATCCGAAGTTCTACCGCCTCGGCCCCGACGCAGCGAAGGAAACGTTCGCGCCGACCTGATGCGCGCGCTGCTGGAAGAGAGCTTTCGCGCCGCGGTCGCCGCGGCGGACCCCTTGCGCATCCTTGCTCCGCACCTGCCCTCGCCGCCGCAGGGCCGCACTTTCGTGGCTGCCGCGGGCAAGGCCGCGGCTTCGATGGCCCTCGCCGCCGAAAAGAACTGGTCTTCTAACCTGGAAGGCATTGCGATCACCCGCTATGGCCATGGCCTTCCGACCAAGCGCATCCGGGTCGTCGAGGCTGGCCATCCGGTGCCTGACGAGGCAGGTGAAGCCGCCGCGCGCGAGATCCTTCAAAGAGCAAGATCCCTGAAGGAAGAAGACCTGCTGCTGGCGCTCCTTTCGGGCGGCGGCTCGAGCCTGCTGTCGCTGCCCGCCGAGGGGATCTCGATGGCGGATCTCAAGGCGGTGACGACGCAGCTGCTGCGCAGCGGCGCGACCATCCAGGAGATCAATACCGTGCGCAAGCACCTGTCGGCCATTCAAGGCGGCAGGCTCGCCGCGGCGTGCCGCGCACCGGTGCTGGCGCTCATCATCTCGGACGTCACCGGCGACGACCCGACGCACATCGCCTCCGGGCCTTGCGCGCCCGATCCAACCACCTACCGCGACGCCCTCGACGTATTGAGGAAATATCGCATTTCTCCTCCAGCAGCGGTCAAGGCAAGGTTCGAACGGGCGGCAGACGAAACCCCCAAGCCAGGCGACCCCGTTTTCAGGCGCGTCGAGAACCGCGTCATCGCCACGGCCCACCGCTCGCTCGAAGCGGCGGCAGAGGTCTTTGCGAAACGGAACATCCAACCGGTGATTCTCGGAGACACCATCACCGGGGAAGCAGCCGAAGTCGCCAAGGTGATGGCAGGACTGGTTCGCGAAATCCGCAAATACTCCAGTCCTTTCCGCCCACCGGTGGCTCTCATCTCCGGGGGCGAATGCACCGTCACCCTGCGCGGCGAAGGCGGACGTGGGGGACGCTGCAGCGAATTTCTTCTGTCCCTGGGCATCGAGCTCGAACCCGGTGTGCACGCTATGGCGGCAGACACGGACGGCATCGACGGCTCCGAAGATAACGCCGGAGCCTTCATGACTCCGGACAGCCTCGACCGGGCAAGCAAGAAGGGACTCGACGCGAAGGCACTGCTCGCGAAGCACGACAGCTACGGCTTCTTCTCGGCGCTCGGTGACCTGCCCGTCACCGGACCGACCCGCACCAACGTCAACGACTACCGCGCGATCCTCGTCGCCTAGAACTTCTGCTGCGCCAGGCGCGCGCAGGTCACCGGGCTGGTGACGAGCAATCCCGCGTCCACCGGCAGCGCGACACCGGTGATCCGAACCCTCCTTTCAGTTTACCCGCCGCGCCGACACGGGAAAGGTGACCCGGACAGGGACTCATCCCGCTACTTGTCGGCTTCGTCCTCGTCGTCGTCGTCCGGCTCTTTGAGTTTGCTGCGCGTGCTCACGTAAATGTCAAAAGCCCCGAAACCACCCGGACGATCCGAGTGAAAGTAGAGGGCCGTACCTTTAGAGGAAAGCGCGACGCCAGCCTCGACAGCCGCGCTATTCAGGACGGGCCCCAGGTGGACCGGCGTCGACCAGGGGTCCGAAGTGCTGGCGCGCGTCGTAACCCACAGGTCAAGCCCACCTAACGTCCCCAGCCGGTTGGAGGCGATGATCAGTTCCAGGCCGTCGCGCCGGATGGCCAGCGCCTGGTCATCAGCGGGGCTGCTGAGTTCTTCCACCAGTGCAGGCGAGCCGAAGGTCCCATCAGGCTGGAGCGTGCTGGCATAGATATCATTGCCGCCAATACCTCCCGGCCGGTCCGAGTTGAAGTAAAGGGTAATGATCCCTGTCTCGGGATCCTTGAAATATTCAGGTCCTGCCTCTCTGTTGAAGGTGTTAACCCTGCTGCCCAAATTCTCCGCGGATCCCCAACCGAGGTCGTCCCGCTTGTTGTGACGCCGCGACACATAGATATCGAGAGCGCCAAAACCTCCGGGGCGGGCACTTTGAAAGAACAACTGGTGGCCGTCTGCTGAAAGCGCAGGCGAAATGTCGCTGAAGGGTGTGTTGATGTTAGGGCCGAGGTTTTGTGGGGGCCCCCAGGGATCCTTAACGCTGGCTCGCTGCGCGACCCAGATGTCCAGACCGCCAAAGCCGCCGGGGCGGTCCGAGGCAAAATAAAGACTCAGCCCATCTTTGGAGATGACCGGGGTTTGGTCCGCAGAGCCTGAATTCACCGTTGGCCCGAGGTTAACCGGCGCGGACCAGTCCGAAACCCGCTGCGCGCCCGCTGGCGAGATCAACGTCAGCGCCAACGCAACCGCCTGCAACCCCGTCCACAGCGCCGCCAAACTGAATCTGCAACTTAGTTTTCGCATATGTCCTCCTATAGGCCCAAAGGTGATTCCAGAACTCCCTGGACGACTTTACTTCGACCTCACGACGCTCGTCGCCGACCCGCACCGGCTGCTCACGACCCTGACGTTCTGCGGGTTCACTGGCCATGAGAGTTGCCCACCGTACTTACCGTCACCGAGATTCCGCAACGTACCGATCAACTCTCCCGACGACGTCACGTTGACCCGGAGCGTCGCGGTGGAACCGGTACTCTTAGCGGCGACCCGGAGCTCATGCTTGCTAGCGTAATAGTCGGCCTGCTGGATGGTGACGGTGTCCGCGATCAAGGTTGCAGTGAGCCCGGCGGACCTAGTCACGCCACCGTAGGTGCCCGAGATCGTGACCGCCGAAGAGGTGCAGCTAGAACTGGTGGAGACCGTGAAATTCGCGCTCGTGGCTCCAGGCCCTACGGTTACGCTGCCTGGGACCGTCGCAACCGAAGTGTTGCTGCTGGAGAGCGCAATCGCCGCGCCACCGGCGGGCGCCGCCGCACTTAGGGCCACCGTTCCGGTCGAGGGAGATCCCGCGGGCACGCTGCTCGGATTGAGGCTCATGGAGGAGAGAGTCGTTGCCGGGATCACGGTGAGCCACGCGCCTCCAGTAACCCCACTGTAGGTTCCTGAGATGGCCACCGAGGTTGAAGCAGTCACCGGGCTGGTAGCTACGGTGAAATTCGCGCTCGTAGCCCCGGCCGGCACGGTCACAATTGCTGGCACAATGGCAACAGCTGTGTTGCTGCTGGAGAGCGCGAGTGCAGTTCCACCTGCCGGCGCCGCTGTGTTCAGGGTCACCGTTCCGGTCGAGGGAGTGCCCCCGGTCACGCTGGTGGGATCGAGGCTCAGGGAAGAGAGAGTCACTGCCGGCATCAAGGTGAGTGTGAGTAGGGCGGACCTAGTAGCGTCATCGAAGGCTGCTGTGATCACCACGGCAGTAGAGTTAGGATTCGAGCTTGTAGACACTGCGAAATTCGCGCTCGTGGCCCCCGCTGGTACGGTCACGCTGGCGGGGACGGTGGCAATAGAAGGGTGCTTGCTCGAAAGCGCGACCGTCACACCACCGGCCGGGGCCGCCGTAATAAGTGCCACGGTTCCGGTCAAGCTGTTTCCGGCCGTCACGACGGTGGGATTGAGGCTCAGGGAAACTAGCGGCGAGTGCTGGAACAGGCCGGTAGGGCTCCAGATTGCACCGCCATCGTTGCTCTTGAACATGCCGATCGCCGTCACGGCATACAAGGTGTTCGGAGTTAAGGGATCTATTGTCGGAGTCCCGACGGCTGAGCCGACTCCATAGGCTGAGAGAATGTCGGTGAGGCCCGTGTTGATTGCGCTCCAGGTCGCGCCGCCATCCGTGCTCTTGAAGGCGCCCTTAGCGTCTCCTGCGTAGAGGGTGGTTGGCGTCCGGGGGTCGATCGCCACACCACAGCAGGGATCCGCTCCGCTGGTACTCCAGGTCGCACCGCCATCCGTGCTCTTGAATAGGCCCCTAACCCACGTATACCAATCGTTGGCCCACACGCCGCCCGCATAGAGGGTGGTCGGGGTCCGAGGATCGATCGCCAGCACAGCAAAATCTCCCCCGACCAGGCCGGTGGCACTCCAGGTCGCTCCGGCATCGGTGCTTTTGAATACGCCTCCTTCCCATGCGAAGCCGGGCCAACCCTCCGGGCTAGCAAAAGCGGTCCCCGCATAGACAGTAGTCGGGGTCACAGGATCGATTGCCAGGGTTTGAACAGAGAAAAGGCCCGTGGCGCTCCAGGTGGCCCCGCCGTCCGTGCTCCAGGTGGCCCCGCCGTCCGTACTCTTGAACACCTCCCAATACGTCCCCGCATAGAGGGTGGTCGGCGTCTGTGGGTCGATGGCCAAGGCGTAAACAACCTGGTAGGGGCCGATGTAACCCCAGCTCGCACCGCCATCCGTGCTCTTGAACACGCCCGCTTCTACTGGTGGAAGCAATGCCCCCGTCGCGCAGTCAACTGTCACGGCCCCCGCATACAGGGTGGTGGGCGTCTTGGGATCGATTGCTAGAGCGGAAACCGAAATATTGGTCAGGCCGGTGGCGGTCCAGCTCGCGCCGCCATCCGTGCTCTTAAACAGGCCGCGGTCGCACGTCCCCGCATAGAGCGTGGTTGGCGTCACGGGGTCGATCGCCAGAGCGGCGATATTTCCCGTGCCGTGCCAGGGATAGGCCGGTACGGCCCACAGCGTGACGAGGAGGAGGATGGCCAACGCGAGGACCGAACGGAGTGTGCACATGCGGCTCATAGACTGGGCGAGATCTCTTGCCAAGCATAGAATGCTGGTGGGTCCCGGCAACAGGTACGTCCGTGCAGGTGCGCGCAAATGCGCTCATCGGCTCGCTAGCCATGCGCGGGTTGAAACCGACAGGGGCCTGGGGATTTGCGTCCATGATCAAGGCGGACGTAATGAGCGTAGACAAACCGCAGCGACCTCCCGAGCAGCGGGAGCCCCCGGTGAGCGAACGGCTGGATTCCTGGAAGGAGATTGCCACCTACCTGAAGCGCGACGAAAGTACCGCCCGGCGGTGGGAGAAAGAAGGTTTACCTGTCCATCGGCATGCGCATAAGAAGAAAGCCACGATCTGCGCCTATACGTCCGAGATTGACATCTGGTGGAACGTTGACCGGGTCCGGCTGGAAGCGGGAGAGCCAGCGGCACCTAGCCGACGCCGGAGCGCGGTGTGGTGGGCGGCAGCGGGATTGGTGCTGCTGGGTGTGGGAGTCGGATTGGGATTGAATGTGGCTGGAGTGCGCGACCGGCTGCTCGGCCGGCCGGCAGCAGGCGAAATCACTTCCATGGCGGTGCTGCCGCTGAAAAACCTCTCGGGCGACCCCCGGCAGGACTATTTTGCGGATGGGATGACGGAGGCGCTGATTACCGAGCTGGGCAAAATCAGCACCCTGCGAGTGCTCTCGTACCGGTCAGCGATAGGCTACCGACAAACCGCGAAACCGTTGTCGGAGGTTGCGCGGGAGCTCAAGGTGGATGCGCTGCTCGACGGCGCCGTGGTCCGCTCCGGAGATCGAGTCCGCATTACTGCCAACCTGGTAGAGGCGGTGCCTGAGCGCCATCTCTTGGCGGAGACTTACGAGTTTGATTCGCGGGACGTCCTTGCCGTCCAGGGGGCGGTGGCCCGGGACGTGGCCCGCAAGATTCGGGTCAAGGTGACGGCGGAAGAGCAGGCGCGCCTCACTACTGCCCGGCGTGTAGATCCGGAAGCCTACGAAGCCTACCTGCTGGGCCGCGCCTACTTCGACAAGATACCGGCGGGGACAAGCTGGATGAGGGCGAAGGAATACTTTGAGAAAGCGATTGCGAAAGATCCGGGCTTCGCTCCCGCCTATGCCGGTATGGCCCAGCTCTACGCCCGAACCAGGGGGTCTCTTGCAAGAAACCCTGAGGCCAACCGCGTACAGGCCAGGCAGTGGGTCGAGAAGGCACTCAAGCTGGATGAGACGCTAGCCGAAACGCACGCCGCTCTCGCCCGGCTCACATTCTACGAGTGGGACTGGGCCGGCGCCGAGCGAGAGTATCGGCGCGCCGTGGAGCTGAATCCCAGCTACGCCTTGGCCCGCATCTGGTATGCCCAGTACCTCTATGCCATGCAACGCTTCGAGGAAGCTGTGACCCAAGCCCGATTCGCCCAGCAACTGGATCCGGGATCGCTGGTCGTCAACACCTGGGCGGGCAGGGCTTACTTCCTCGCCGGGCAAGTCGAGGAGGCAATGGCATCCTTGCAGAAGGCACTGGAGCTGGACCCGGGTTACCCGGATGCGAGCATCTCGCTCGCCCAAAGCTATGTGACCCTGGGGATGCACCAGAATGCCATTTCGGCACTTCAAAAGGCGCTGATCTTCACCGACAGAGAGCCCCTTGTTCTGGGGGTGCTGGCGCATGCGCACGCGCGGGCTGGCCAACGGGCAGAGGCATTGAAGCTCGTGAGCGAACTGAAGCGCCTGGACGAGCGCGTGGGACCGGAAGACAGAAACATACCGAGGTTCTCGTTCATATTCGCCTATGCGGGCCTCGGCGACAAAGAGCAGGCGTTCGCCTGGCTCGAGAGGGCCTATCAGGAGCGTAGAGACCCGATGACCACGCTTAACATCGAGCCATTGGTGGACCCGCTACGCTCCGACCCGCGCTTTCAGGACCTCGTGCGCCGCATCGGCCTGCCCTCTAAGTAGTCCGTCTCGCCTCCGATAAACGAGCTGCCAGCTTCGCTCAGTCGTCATCATCGTCGTCGCCTTGTCTGCGACCACCGATCGGGTTCCTATAACGCAGTCCGCGCCGACGTGAAGGCGGGACGCTTTGGGGATCCGATCCGCGACACGAGCGGTCCGCTGACACCGGCATCCCCACGCTGGCGATCGAGGTGACGGGAACGAAGAGCGCCGCCTCCATTTGCGCTGACGTATAGTCCGTTTGGAGCAAGGCGGTGGTGCTCGCGGCTACGCCGGCGTATTCGAGAATTCCCGTTTCGCCCCATTCCGATAGGAGCGCAAAATGTTTGCAAGAAAGATCCTTGCAATACCCGCCGCGTTCATCACCCTGCTCGTGGGCGCGGTCCCGGTACAAGCCGGACTGCTCGACCTCGGGTCGTCCTCCTCGACCAACTGGACGCTCGGCGGTGTGCCGTGTACCTTGATCCCGGTCCCGGCGGCTGCGCCGTTCGGCACCGGAACTTGCCCAGGCGTGCGTCCCGGCGCGATCGTGCTCTCCGACGTCGGCCAGTGCACGCTCAACTTCCTTTTCGTGGGATCGGATGGCAGCCGCTACATCGGCACTGCCGGCCATTGCATCCTCGGCACGAGCCCGTTCGGCGGCGACGTGGGCGAGATGGCATGGGCGCCCGGCACCGGGCCGGAGGCGCGCGACGCCGGCGGCAACCGGATCGGCGAGTTCGCCTACGCGATTCTTCAGGACCCGAAGGACTTCTCCCTCATCCGCCTCGATGCGCAAGTACAGGCGAGCGCCGGCATGTGTCACTTCGGCGGGCCCACCGCGGTCAACGACGATCAACCCGGCCTCCTGCAACCCGTGGTGCTCAACTGGTTCGGCAACGGCGTCGGGGTCGGGGCTGTAGTTCCTGCGCGCAGCGCCTTGGCGGCGGGCATGCCCGATCCGGATCACGTCTTCGCTCAGGGCGTCGCCGTCCCCGGTGATTCGGGAAGCGGAGTCATCTCAAGCGACGGCCGGGCGGTCGGAGTGTTGGTGACGGTAGGAGTGCATACAGCCTCCCTCGGCTTCGGCGGCCTGGACGCCGGTACCATCGGAATGACCCGGTTGACTCCGCAAGTCGAGCGCGCTCAGGCGGTTCTCGGCGTGAACCTCGACCTGCAGCTCGCTCCGATCCAGTAGTCAACGACTACGGCGCGATCATCCTCGCCTAGAATTTCTGCTGTGCGAGGCGCGCGTAGGTGACCGGGCTCGCGGCGAGCAGTCCTGCGTCCACCGGCAGCGCGACCCCGGTAATCCAGCGCGACTCGTCGCTCGCCAGGAATACCGCCGCCCACGCGATGTCCCACCCGGTGCCCTCGGTGCCGAGCAGCGACGCGTCGCGCCGGCGCTCGCGCAGCGCCTCGTCCATGCGCGGCGCCACCATCGGGCCGTACACCAGCCCCGGCACGATGCAGTTGACGCGGATGCCCTGCCGGCCGTGGTCGCCCGCCATCGAGCGCGTCATGCCGACCACAGCCGCCTTGGAGGTCGAATACGGCGTGCTCTGGTTGGCGCGAAGGCCGGCGATCGAGGAGATGTTGATGATCGAGCCGCCGCCGCTGCGGATCATGTGGGGGATCGCGTATTTGCTCGTCAGCATGATGCTCTTGACGTTGACGGCCATCACCCGATCCCACTGCTCTTCGGCGATTTCGAGCACGTCGGCGCGCACGGAGATGCCGACGTTGTTGTCGAGGATGTCGAGCCGGCTATAGCGCTCGACCGCAGCCTGCACCATCACCTTGCAGTCGGCCGCTTTCGACACATCGGCGCGAACCGCCGAGGCGGTGCCGCCCTCCTTGAGGACGGCCTCGACCGTCTCACGCGCCCGATCTTCCACCGCATCGGCGCACAGCACCTTGGCGCCTTCGCGCGCGAACAGGATCGCCGTCGCCTTGCCGTTGCCGATGACCTTGCCGCTGGAGCCTGCGCCCGTAACGATCGCCACCTTGCCCGCCAACCTGGCTGTCATGCGCGGAATACTAGCGGGTTGCGGATCTTGAGTCTCAAGCGCCGCGCGGCGCTTGCCTTTCCCAACCCAGAAAACGTAGCCCGTCCCCTTTTCTCAATTCGGGCTATTGGATCGTGATGCTCCCGGCAGTCAGTGTCGACATCGGCAATGGCGTATTGCCGAGGATGAGCTGGAGGCCCTGCGTCGTGGCCGTTACGCTGAACGGCACCCCTGTGAGAGGAGGCGTGCCGTTGCCCATGTCGACGGTGCTGAGACCTGAGAAGGTCGCGGTGCCATCAGGGTTGACCAAGCCGCTGCTGGCCCGCCCCACAACGTTTATGTTTTGCGGTTGACCAAGGAGTGAGGTCCCGGGCAGCAGAGCCTGGAAGTCTCCGGTGGCAGAGCTGTCACCCGGGATGCCAACCCCTTTTCCGAATTGCAAGCCGTTGAGAAGGATGCCGTTTAACGCGGCGCCGCTCGGGAAGATCCCTTCACCGGCACCCGTCGCCACTGTTTCCCTCTGGGCGGGAGCAGGCGACTCACTATGAACCTGGATATTCCCGCTGCGGATGACGCCGCCCGCCCTGTATGCAGGGGGGTTCACCGTGATGTAGAACATGTCTTTGCCGCTCCCGTCGGGCTCTGCTTTGTCTTGGACCGCTACGGTGAACGTGCATGAAGTACCGCACGGGCCTGAGAACTCAGCCGAGTTGCCTGTGATCGTCAGCGAGGTAACGGGACCCTGCACATGTCGTTTGGTCGCATGGTCCAAGTAGTTGAGGTTGCCGCTCGCAGGCCCACCCGTGGTCTTACGCTGGGCCACGAAGCCGAAGTTGGCCGTTCCGCCAGTCACATTGATTACGCCACCACCGGTCACCTTTCCGGGCGTCGTCTGCGGGCTCACCACCGTGGTGGCTGTGGCAGTGTCGTTGGCCTGGTTCGTTTCAGTCTCATTGCCCTTTACGTTGGCGGTGTTAGTCAACGTCCCGGTAGCGGCCACAGAGATGTGCACCGTGATGTCGAAGCTCACGCTCAAGTTGGGGGCGAGCGGGCCAAAGCTGCAGGTTACTGTACTTGGCGCGGTGAAGTCGCAGCCCGCGCTCGCCGACTTGTAGCTCACCTGCGCCGGCAGGATGTCGGTCACCGTCCCGCCAGTCGATGGCGTGAGACCGTTGTTGGTGACGGTCAGGTGGTAGTTGATGTCGGTACCCGACGTCGCCTGGGCCGGCGCGCTCTTGGTGATTGCTAGGTCAGGCGGGGGCAAAGCATCGTCGTTCTGGATCGTGCCCGTGCCGACCGCCTTGACGATTATGGCGTTGGTGGCCCCAGACAGGGTGACGGTGAAGGTCTCATCGAGCTCGAACGCCGTGTCGGCGCACACCAGCACGGTGATGAGCTTGGAGGTCTCCCCGGGGGCGAAGGAAAGCGTGGTGCTGCTCTGGCTGATGTAGTCGGGGCTGCCGCTGTTGCTGCCGGCGCAGCTCGCATTCCCGATCGCGGTGACATTGCCGGTGGCGTAGTTCACCGTGATCGTCTGGCTACTGGGGTTGGAGAGGCTGACCGTGAAGGTGAAGGGCGTGGTACCAGGGGGCGTGCTGCTCGTCGTGCCCTCGGGCTTAACCACGTCGTCGATGGAGAGCACCGCCTGGGCGTCGTCATTCTGGATCGTGCCCGTGCCGATCCCCTTCCCGATCGTGGCATTGGTGGCCCCAGACAGGGTGACGGTGAAGGTCTCATCGAGCTCGAACGCCGTGTCGGCGCACACCAGCACGGTGATGAGCTTGGAGGTCTCCCCGGGGGCGAAGGAAAGCGTGGTGCTGCTCTGGC
>Ga0209375_1003438_pt1 | contig 11045 bp, 7 predicted proteins | sample GraSoiAngelo_131_FD_185888 | JGI IMG/M metagenome (GOLD analysis project Ga0209375, IMG submission 185888) | Grasslands soil microbial communities from the Angelo Coastal Reserve, California, USA - 14_0929_02_30cm (SPAdes) (version 2) | ecosystem: Environmental > Terrestrial > Soil > Grasslands ...
TAGGCGTACTGCCGAGCCGTACGAGATTTTTCGATCTCGGTTCGCAGTGCAAGGTAAAGGCGTTCCAGCCGATCGCGGGAATATGGAAGACTGACATTCTTTGCCAAATCGTTTGCCAATTGGTCATGAATAAGCTCGGCATGAACTACGAAAAGCGTGGTCGGCACGAATGTCCGGCTCATTTCATCATTGCGACTGAGAAAGTGTTCCGGCAACAAAAGGACGGCGGCGCTAAAGACGAACCCGAGAGAAAACCAAACCTTTTGCCACCACCAACCACTCCGCCAAAACAAGGCAATGATTGGCGACAATACAAAAAGCGAAGCCAGACCAAAACTTGGTTTGATCGAAGCGAGAAAGATTGCGGTAAAGGCAAGCGCAATCGCATATGCAACCGTGGCCGTGCGCCGGTGCTCCAGAAAAAAACAGGCAAGAAATTGGATTAGCAGATAAAAAGTGATGCTGAGGGCAAACGCGCAGATGCCTTCGGGCCGGATCTCTTTCTCGAAAACAATCGTCTGCCATTGCAGGAGAAAGATGGCGGCCCCGGCCAATCCCAGCAGATCGTGAGCAATGCGGCCGATCCGCGGATTTGGCACGAAAATGCGCGCACGCTTCCAGGTGAGTAAGAAAACTGCACCGGCCAAAAGACCGAGGAAATGTTGAGCGATGGTGATGGCGCGAAAATCCGCAAAAAGGCGGAGAACCAACAAGACAAAGCCAGGATAAATGAAGTTGCGGCCGTTGGTGTGACCGAATTCAGCACCGGTTAATTTTCGGAGCGCGGGCGAGAGATAGCCCCAGGTATCGGGATCGGCAATTGGATCGAGTGGGAGCCTAAAGCGTTGCCAAATCGTCCCGGCAAAAACGAGCGCAAGCAGAGTCCAATAAAAAAGCCACCAAAGCGAATCTGTCCTCAGGCGGTACGATTCACTGCTTGCAGGCTGCGCGATCATTTCCAAGGTTCGGGCAATGTTTGAAGTAAGAGCGACGGATAAAAGCACAAAAGCGCGCTCGGGGCGGCTCAAAACTGGACATGGCCTGATCGAAACGCCAGCGTTCATGCCGGTAGGAACCCAGGGCAGCGTCAAAGCCGTCAGCTCGCGCGAGCTTCGCGAACTCAACACCCAAATCGTCCTCGGGAATACTTATCACTTGTTCGTTCGGCCAGGACTCGACGTGATTCGGCACTTTGGTGGATTGCATAGATTTATGAATTGGGATGGGCCGATCCTGACTGACAGCGGTGGTTACCAGATTTTTTCGCTGGTGAAACTGCGCAAGATCACGGAGAAAGGCGTGCATTTCCAAAATCACGTCGATGGGACGCCGGCTTTCATTTCGCCGGAGATCGCGATGGAAATTCAGGCCGCGCTCGGCAGCGACATAGCCATGGTGCTGGATGAATGTCCGCCCTGGCCGTGTGATTATGATTACGCCGCACGGAGTATGGAATTGACGGCGCGGTGGGCCGCGCGTTGCAAGCGCTCTGTAGAGGCAGGCGTGCCGCCTGCGACGTCAAACAATGCAGCCGACACGGTTACCGCTACAGAAGGTCAGCTCGTCTTCGGCATTGTGCAGGGCGCAACGTTTCCGGAATTGCGCAAGCAGAGCGCGCAAGCGAGTGTCGAAATCGGATTCGATGGTTACGCCATCGGGGGCGTAAGCGTGGGCGAACCGGAGGAGGAAATGATGCGCGCGGTGGAATCGAGCTCGTCATTTTTGCCGGAAAACAAACCGCGCTACGGGATGGGGCTGGGCACGCCAGCGCAATTGCTCGAGCTAATAGCGCGCGGAACGGACATGTTCGATTGCGTCTTGCCGACCCGGCTGGCGCGCAATGGGACCGCGTTTGCGGCGACGGGCACGCTCAACCTGAAGAACGCCGAGTTCGCGCGCGACAAAAATCCGATCGAACAAGGTTGTGCCTGCCCGGCCTGCCAGGAATACACCCGGGGCTATATCCGTCACCTTGTCAAAGCCGAAGAAATTCTCGGGCTACGTTTAATCACCCTGCACAACTTGCATTTCTATCTCGACCTGATGCGACAGGCGCGCGCCGCCATCGAAAACGGAACGTTTAATGAATTCCGGTTCAACTTTGTTGCCAATTATAGAGGCCGGGAACTCGATCTTACGCCCTCGTGATCGACTACCATCTCCGATCCATCGTTTTCGCTCATCAACGGATGTGCGCTGCATAGAAACCTGTCCTAGCGCCGAAAGCGGTCGTGAATTGATCACGGCGATGCGATTTCCTCCTGAAAAATTGCGCGGTGACAGCCGCAAAGCTTTGTCCTCGAACTAAAAAATTGCAGGCCGCGCCAGTAAGATTAAGCTCCGATTCCCGTCTACTACCTGATGATTTTGCTCACGCTCTTAGCTCAAACGCAGACCGGCCCGCCCGGAAGCGCCGCCAGTCCCGGTGGCGGATTCAATCTTTTCGTCCCGCTCATCTTCGTCCTGGTCATCTTCTATTTTATTGGGATTCGTCCGCAGGCGCGCCGGCAAAAGGAACAGCAACAATTGATCAGCACGCTCAAGACCGGCGATCGCGTCGTTACCAGTTCCGGCATTCACGGCCTCATTTCCAATGTGAAAGATTCCACTGTGATCGTAAAAGTTGCCGATAATGTGAAGATCGAGATGGAAAAATCGGCCATCGCGAGCGTCGCGAAAGCAGCGGAGTGATGGGGTGGGTTGTTGGAGTAATGGACAGCTGATCTGCTGATGAGCGCCAAGATCGACAATCAGCAATCAGCAATCAGCAGTCGGCAATTGGAATGAGTCCCGCGTTCACATTTTTCATCGGGCTGTTGTTGCTCATCCTCTTCGGCTGGTATTTTGCCACTGATTACGGGCTCCGAAAACGACTCCTCGCGGCCCTGCTGGCGGCGATGCTGGTTGCATTCAGTATCGTTACTATCTGGCCGCCGGAGAAAAAAATCGCGCTCGGCCTCGACATCAAGGGCGGCACCTCGTTCCTGATCAAGCTCCAGCAAGTCGACAAGGACAAGCCGATCACACCCGGTTTGCTCGATCAGGCCGTCGAAGTGATCCGCAAGCGCGTCGATTATTTCGGCGGTGGCGAACCGATCATCAGCCCGGTCGGCCAGGACCGAATTCTGGTTCAGATTCCGGGCCTCGATACCGCGAAGATTCAGGAGGCGCGCGATCAACTCTCACGTGTAGCAAAGCTCGAATTCCGGCTGGTTTATCCAGATAATGGCGAACGACTGAGGGCGATCGACAACGGGACTGAGGTAGTACCGCCGGAATACAAAATCGAAAACTACAAACACGCCGCCGAAGAGGACGAGAAAACGACTGTTGAGCGGCTGCTGGTGAAAAAGAAAGCGGACCTCGGAGGCGATCGCGTGAGCGGATCGAATGCCTATTACGGCAACGAAGGCTGGACGGTGCAGTTGAAGTTCGATAGCGAAGGCGCGAAAAAATTCGGGCAGATCACCGAGCAATACAAAGGTCATCGGTTCGCCATAGTCCTGGATGGCATCATCCAATCCGCGCCCGTCATTCGCGATGCCATTTATGGCGGCGACGCGGTGATCACCGGTCATTTCGCCGAAAAAGAAGCGCGTGGTCTCGCGAGTGTGTTGGAGAATCCGTTGCAAACGCCAGTGAGCATCGAGGAAGAACGCAGTGTTTCACCAACGCTCGGGGCAGATTCGATTAAGGCCAGCATTCTGGCCGGCCTCGTCGGTCTGGCCATTACGCTGGTGTGCGTTGCGATTTACTATCGCTTTGCCGGCATCATTGCGTGCCTGGCGCTGCTGGTGAACATCGTGTTGCTCATCGGCGCGTTGACCATGTTTCGCTTTGTTCTGACGTTGCCAGGCATCGCCGGAATTATTTTGACGATTGGTCTCGCGGTCGACGCCAGCGTGCTGGTTTACGAACGACTGCGTGAAGAACTCGCGCTCGGCAAATCGCTCAAAATTGCGATCCAGGCCGCTTACGAGAAAGCGTTCAGCTCGATCTTTGACGCAAACATCACCACGCTGATCACAGCCGTCATCTTATTTCTGCGAGCCAGCGGTCCGGTCAAGGGTTTTGCCATCTCGCTCACGCTCGGAATTCTGGCATCGCTTTTCACCGCCCTCATCGTCGGGCGCAACATCTTCGAATTCTTCGTCGATACCGGACGCGTGAAGAAAATTTCGATGCTGCATCTCATTTCCTCGCAGAACATCAACTTCCTGGGGAAAGGTTTTCTCGCTTGCATGTGCTCGCTTGCGCTCATCATTGCGGGCGCAACCTCGTTCTATGTTCGCGGTGAAAAGAACTTCGGCGTCGATTTCCGCGGGGGCGATTTGATTACTCTGAGCTCCCCGCAAACGATCGACGTCGGGCAAGTGCGCTCGGCTCTGCAACCGATCAACCTAGCGGACGCATCAATCCAGGAATCGAACCAGGGCGGAAAAAATTACATTACCGTGCGCACGCCTTTGCACACCAGCGACGCGGTTGAAAAACAAATCATGACCGCGATGCCGCAGGCCCAGTTCAAAGTGGAAGGCGCAGAACGAGTCGGCGCACTGGTCGGTGGCGAGCTGGCGCGCAATTCATTGATCGCCCTCGGACTGGGCATCTTTGGGATTCTGGTTTTCGTTTGGCTCCGATTCGAGCTTTCGTTCGCCGTGGGCGCAATCGTCGCGCTGGTGCATGATGTTACTATCACGGTGGGAATGTTTTCGCTGCTGCACCGCGAGCTTACTCTCACCATGGTTGGCGCTGTGCTTACCATCGCCGGCTATTCCATTAACGATACTATCGTTGTTTACGATCGGATCCGCGAAGGTTTGGCCAGCGGCCGCAAAGGTTCGATCGAACAGATCATGAACGAAAGCATCAATCAGACGCTGAGCCGGACTATCCTTACCAGCACCGTCACGTTGATCCCGATTCTGTGTCTGTTCTTGTTCGGCGGCGCGGTCCTGCGCGATTTCTCCCTGGCCATCATCATCGGAGTAGTCGTCGGGACCTACTCCTCCATTTTCATTGCCTCGCCTATTGTCCTGTGGTGGACCCGCGCTCGCGGCGGGAGCAAAACCAGCCTCCAACGCGAAATCACTTCCAAACAAACCAAGCCGGCGACCGCGAGCTAGCTTTGACGTGAAGGGCGAAGGGTTTCACCGCGGATTGCGCGGATCACGCAGATATAGAGGTGTCCCCAACCCGCCTGAGACGTTCAAAGTACGCAGCCGTCATCCCGAGGTCGCCCGGCGACCGAGGGACCTCACAAGGCCATTGATCACACAAGATAGTTTGCGTAATCATCGTCCATTCGGGATGACAGGGAATTGCGGACGACCCGGCTCGCCTTTTTCTGATCCGCCTAATATCCGCCGTTGAATTTCCTTCGCGGGCGGTCTTGGGAACCTTCCTAGACGCCATTTGACGGGGCGCGGACGGCCGGAGTAAATTGGATTTGCTCAGGGTCGGAATGGGCGAATTTTTCGGAATCGAGGTGAATTGATGCCAGAAGTCATTGTTCGAAAAGGCGAACCAGTGGATCGCGCGCTCAAGCGGCTGAAAAGCAAGCTGGACGCGGAAGGCATCCTCGATGAAGTGCGACGCTTGCGCGCGTTTGAGACACCAAATCAAAAGAGCAGGCGTAAAGCCAAAGCCAACGCCAAACGCGGCCGCACCAAGTTTCGGTTCAATCCAAACGGCTAAGTCGGAACACAGGGCTGGAGCCCGGTGTGGCGCACAAGCCTGAGGCGTGTGTTCCAGAATTGATTTCGAGAACGCGGCGGCGAGCCGCGTTTTTCGTTTAGTTGCAGGAAGCCTTTAGGATTCGCACTCGCAGACGATTCGGAAGCCAAGATCGTTGCAGGAGAAATTCGGGACGTTGGCGCTGCGCGCGGTCGTCTGCAAACTGGCGAAGCGGGATTTCCAACTGCCGCCGCGATAAACGCGTTTGGCTCCGCTAGGGGGCCCGTGGGGATCGGCTTTCGGCGCTGGTTTGTATTGCTCAAAGAAATCGCTGCACCATTCCCAGACATTTCCCGCCATATCTTCGATCCCGAACGGGCTGGCTCCGCGCGGAAATGAACCCACCGGCGCACTCTCGGCATATCCATCGTCGATCTGGCGGTCGCTCCAAGCGAAAGAAGTGTTTTTGTCGGCAAAATTGGCGAGATCGCCGCGCTTATCGAAGTTGCCCCAGGGATATCTCCGCCCGTCGGTGCCTTTGGCGGCGTATTCCCATTCCGCTTCCGTCGGCAGCCGATATTTTCTGCGTTCACGGGTGCTGAGCCATTGGCAAAACTTCATCGCATCCAGACTGCTGACATAAACAACGGGATGCCGATCTCCGGTCGCAGGCGCGCGTTTACTTTTGTGAAGGGGATCGAAGGCTTCGTAATGCGCGTTCGTGATCGGAAAACGCGATATGTAAAAGCGACTGATAGTAACGCGGAAATGCGGGGTTTCGTTTGGAGGCGCTTTCGGAAACGGATTGCCCATGATGAATTCCCCCGATGGAATAAGAAGCATTTGACCGCCAAGTGAATTGCTAAAGTTGGGATACCGCTTCCGTTCCTGCTGGAGCGAAAGCACCGGGCGCGCGGAGGTAGCGGGGACCGGCTCGTCCACCACCTTGACCTTGGGTGCAGCCTTGACCGCACTCGTTCCGTTCGGACCAACCGCTGCGGTAGGTTTTCCCTTGCCCTTCGTTATCTCGGCGATCTGTTTTCGGTCGATTTCTTCAAGATATTCGTCCACCATGTCCTCGGCGTCTCCCGGATCGAGCCCGGAGTTTTCCGCGATGTTGATCAAGGCGTCGCGTTGATCGTCAGTCATCGACTCGCTGTCCAACCCGCTAAGCTGCAATACGCGTAGGAATTCCGATTTGGCGTCGCTTGCTGTCGCTGCCACGACCGTTTCGGTCTCCACTTCCGGCTCGGGAACCACGCGAGTTGTTCCCGTTTCCTTTAATTTCGCTTCAATAAATTGGAGGACTTTTTCTTCCGACAGACCGTGATCCGCGCCAAAACGCTGGAGAGCTTTCTCTTCCTCCGGACGGAGCCCGCCGTCTGCGATGGAGAAGGCTAGAACCTTATTAAATTCCGCGATCGCCTGTTGCTCCGCTTCGGCGGCCAGAACGGCATCAACTTTTTTTCGCCGCTCAGGATCGAGCAATTCCATTCGCGCTTCCGTCAGATAGCGCGAAGATTCGTCCAAGCCGGCGCGCAAAAGCTGGGCAACCGGATTGCTCGGCTGATTTTTTAGCGGCAGTTTTTTCTGCCACCACCGCAAAAGCTCGCGGCAATGCTCTTCGATCAGCTCGTCAGTCGGATTCTGCTGGGCATCGAGACAAAGACGCTCGTAGGGATTGGTCGAATTATACTTACTCCAACCTTCCCATTTTTGGGGATCGTCGGGAAGGGGGGTTGGAAAAACAGCGACGCATTTCACACCATCATGCAACCCGCAGAGATCCCAGATTCGCCGCCGCCTGTGCCACCTCGTTTGGCGCCAGACCGGTGTTTCGCTCGATGGAAACCTTGGCGCGGTTACCACTGGCCTCGACCGAAACTTCCAGAACTTGATTGGCGTTATATTCGTAAGTCAGCTCAACCGGCGAACCCTTCGGTAAGAATGCGGGAAGTTCCACATCACAAATTCCGAGCGGCGTACATTCACCCGGCAGCGTGCTTTCGCCTTCCACCACGCGGACAACGGCGCGCTGCATATTGGACATCGCAGTACCGAATGAATTGCGCGCCCGCGCCGGAATGGCCGTCATTTTGCGAATCATTGGAAAAACGTATTCCTCGAGGTGCACTTCATCCCACAGCACAACGCCGAGGGTGTGCGAGGTGATGTTGGTGACCTGAATCAGACCGCCTTCGCGTCCGACAAATTGATCGCGTGTGTCGGTCGGCAGCACTTGTTCACCCGAGACTTTCTCTTCTTCGAGCAAGGAAAGAATCGCCTGGATCGAGGCGCCCTTCGCTACGGCTTCGTCGGGATTCACTTCGTCAATCACCGGCGCTTTGGTCAACTGCGAAACCAGAGTGCGGACCATCGGCATGCGCGTCATGCCGCCGACCAGCAAAATTTTGTCGATGTCGTCCCAGGTCATGTTCGCTTCCTGCATCACCATTTCGCAGATGGTCTTACACTTTTCCACCAGATGCTGGCTGCGGCGCTCGAATTCATTGCGTGTGATCTCGAGCTTGACGCTTTTGCCATTGTGATGATGAACCACCGCGCTTTGCATGCGGCTGGAAAGCTGGATCTTGGCTGATAACGCTCGGGTGTGCAAGTCCTGGTAGCTTTGTAGATCGAGCAGCGGATTTTCTCCATGCTGGCGATCAAATTCCTCCGCCATATGATTGACGATGGTGTCGTCCCAATCCTTGCCGCCGAGCCGGTGATCGCCATTGGTCGCGATCATGTTGATGTGCTGGCCCTGGATGCGCATGATCGTAACGTCGAACGTACCACCACCAAGGTCGAAGACGAAAACGGTTTGGTTCTCGTTCAGTTTATCCAAACCGTAGGCGAGCGCGGCGGCAGTAGGCTCGTTGATAATTTGCAAAACATTGAAGCCGGCGAGCTGACCGGCTGTGATAGTCGCAGTTCGTTCCGCGTCATTGAAATAGGCCGGAACGGTGATGACCGCGTCGGTGATCGGTTGCCTGAGATACTTCTCCGCGTCAAGTTTGAGCTTCTTTAAAATCAACGCGCTCAATTCCTCGGCTGAATAAACTTTGCCGCCAAATTCGCGATGAAATTGCTCCTTCGGCTTGCCCATCTCGCGCTTGACGAAGTCCACGATTTTCTCCGGCTCGGCCACGGCATTATTCTTTGCCGTCGTCCCAACGATCACGTTTGAGCCATCAAACAAGATTACTGAAGGGGTGATCCGCTCGCTTTCGGTGTTCGGAATAATTTGCGGCTTACCGTAAGCGTCAATATGTGCTACGGCAGAGAAAGTTGTGCCTAAATCAATACCGACTGCTTTACGTTGTGTCATTTTTGGAGAAGTCAATGGGGCCGATCCACCCGGGTCTTTTTGGTGCAACTTTCGTGCCGCGTCCCCGCCGGATTTGTCAGGGCCCATGCGAGACGTCAGCGGAGCCAAAGAAATAGAAACTCGATCCGCGCTCATTGACAACGCAGGGCGGTTACCTCTTCCGGTCGTAGGACGTTGCCGCGCCAAATGAACCCGCGCTTGACTCGCGTGACGATGCGGCCGTCGTCTTCAGTCCGGCTCGTCGTTTCATAGGCAGCGACCCGATGCACTGTGAGGTCGACAAATTCCTTCGCTTCCACCTCGGTCACTTCCAGACGGTGAAACACCTCCAGCAAACCATGAATTGCATTTCCCAAATTTTCGTGCCAGCGCGTTAAGCGTTCCGATTTCCGTCCCTCCGACGCGGTTTTAAGCTGGCTCGCCAGCGTTGTGAGATCGTCGTATACCACGATCAGGTCGCGAACGAACGGCTTTTGCAACGATTCATAGATGAAATTGTCGCGATATTTCAGCAGCTCCTCGTGCAAAGAATCGAACAAGCGATGGTTCACCGATTCGCTCACCCGGATAGCCTCGAGACCTTCTTGGATTTTTTGAAACTGGGCCGCGGCTTCGGTGGCGTGTGCCGGCAAGATGATCGAGGCGATCTGCTCGACTCGGCGAGTTAGAGCTGACTCCAAGCTTTGCACGTTCTCAGTGACAGTGCGGAATTCGCGCAGCAGTGAAGCGAAATCACTGCTTCGCGCTTCTTCACGCGCCAGCGTTGCCGCAGCGCTAAGTTCCTGCATTGTGCTGGCGAAATCGTCGGCCATAATCAGGCGCCGTAAAATTTCCGAATCGCCTCGATTAAGCCCACGACGTCGTGCCGCTTCGCCTCCACGTCGACCCTCAATCCGCGCTCACGCAGCGTCGCTGACGTGATCGGGCCGATACTGGCCACCTTCATCCCAGCTGGCCAAGGCAGCTTCAAATCGAGAAAATTTTCCACCGTCGATGAGCTGGTAAAGGTGATGAGATCGGCTCCTTCGGTCGAAAAACGGCGATGCGCCCCGGTCACGTCACGCGTTTCCGGAACGGTTTGATAAGCAAACGCTTCGTCCACAATCGCACCCATGCCGCCCAGCCGTTTGGGCAGCAAGTCCCGCGCCTTCTCTGCGCGAGCGATCAGAATCCTAAGATTTTCAACCCCACCCGTTTTTTCAAACTCCTTCACCACCGCTTCAGCCACGAATTCTTCCGGCTGCAAATCGACATGAAGACGGAAATCTTTTACCCGTTGCGCCGTGGCTGGTCCGATAGCCGCAATTTTCGCCGCGCCAATCTCGCGCGCGTCATCGTAAAGTTTGAAAAAAATCTCGAAAAAGCCATCGACCCCGTTCGGGCTGGTGAAAACGATCCAGTCATAAGAATGCGCGTCCTGCACCAGCTCGGCGAATTCGCGAAGATCGCTGGGCGGCCCGATCCGGATGGTTGGCAACTGGATGACATCCGCTCCCAGAGCACGCAATTGTGAGCTCAACCCGCTCGCCTGTTTGCGCGTGCGCGTGACTACGATTCGCTTACCGAAAAGGGGACGTTTTTCGAACCAGTTTAAATCTTTTCGCAAGGAAACGACATCACCGAAAATTGCGACAGCTGGCGCTTCGAAGCCCGCTGCACTCGCTCGCTCTGCGATATTTTCGAGAGTACCAACAATGGTTTTTTGATGTCCCAGCGTGCCGAGACGGACGAGGGCCACCGGCAGGTTCTTTCGGCTGCCGTGCGCCAGCATTTCGCGGGTGATCGCCGCCAACCGGTCCACCCCCATTAACATCACTTGCGTGCCCCCCAACTTCGCCAGTGCATCGAAGTCAATTGTGCTTTCGCCCTTCGCCGGATCCTCATGGCCAGTGAAAAAAGTGACGTGCGAATTCTGATGACGATGAGTTACCGGAATTCCGGCATATGCCGGCACGGCGATGGCGGATGTGATTCCCGGGACAATTTCGAAATCAATTCCACCAGCCGCCAGCGTTTCAGCTTCTTCGCCCCCGCGTCC
>Ga0209375_1003443_pt1:0-7500 | contig 11037 bp, 5 predicted proteins | sample GraSoiAngelo_131_FD_185888 | JGI IMG/M metagenome (GOLD analysis project Ga0209375, IMG submission 185888) | Grasslands soil microbial communities from the Angelo Coastal Reserve, California, USA - 14_0929_02_30cm (SPAdes) (version 2) | ecosystem: Environmental > Terrestrial > Soil >...
CGATCACGCTGTCCACGGCGATCTTGAGCGGCAGCGGAGTCAGCAGCGACAGCGGACTGGACAGCAGGCTGAGCAGGAACAGGGCGACGACATGCGGCCAGTAGGGTCGGGCCTGGCTGAGCAGCCGGCGGAAGAGGACGACGTCGCCCGTCATGCGCCTCCCTTACCGAGTCGTCTCAGGCCCCGCGTGATCGTCGCCATGGCAGTCGTGCACTGTTGAAGCGTGCGCAGCGCGAGCAGCAGAGCTATAAGGCCAAGGACGGCGGCGGCCGGCCAGGCGTGGTCGTGAAACGCGCCGAAGGCGAGAGCCGTGAAGCCGACGGTGAGGACCGGGCCCCATGCCGGGACGTCGGGCCACAACCGAAGGCGCACGAATTGCCCGCCGCCGTGGTCTTCGACCCCCATGAGCAGCCGGGCGGCCCCAAGGAACCCGCACCGTACCTCCAAGTCCCAGCGGTCATGTTCGCCGCCGCGGAGCACGCAGCCGCCCTCCGTCTGGAGGGCGGCTGCGATGGAATTGAGCCGCTGGACCGGAGCCTGCCAGTGCTCGCTCCACATGGAGGTCGTCACGGGCCAGAGCGGTGCTGGTTTTGAGGTGCCGCGGCAGCGCCAGGGAGTGAGGCCCTCTTTGAGCCGCCCGCGCAGGCGGGCGAGAGGCTGAACCAGATGGAGCGCTGCTGTCAGCAACCGCCGCTTCAGCCGGGCCGCCCTGCGTGGCGGCGCGTCCGGGAATGAAGCGTGGGCCGCGCTCAGGCCAGCCTGCGCCAGCGGTAGCAGGGCGGCGCCGATAAGCAACGGCAGCAAAAGCGTGAGCGGGCTCCAGACGAAGCTTAGCGCCGACAGTCCCATCAGGAGCGCGAACGCCAGGTGCCATTCCGGCATCTGCGGCAGCGAGCCAAGCAAGCTCGGCGCGGGCTCATAAAGCGACTGATACGGCGCGAGGCCCCAGATGCCGTGATAGACGCGCGCCCGGCGCAACCGAAGCGCGCGCGTCAGCCCGCTGCCGTAGATGCGGCCGGCCCAGCGCACGTGCCCCGGGCCGTTGTACTTCTCGGGCCACTTCCGCTCCAGCATCGCCTCAGCCCGACCGTACCCGATCTGTTGTTTCCAGTAGGTGCGCAGCGAGTTCCGGCGGTGGTGCCAGACCATGGCGGCAGGGCTGAAGCCCAGCGTCCAACCCCGCTCCTGCAGCCGCCAGCACACATCCACGTCGTCGCCGGCGGTGCGGAACTGCGGATCGAACCCGCCGATCGCTTCGAGGCAGGCTTTGCGGAACGCCATGTTGCACCCGGGGATGTGCTCCGCCTCGCAATCGCTGAGGAGGACGTGAACGGGCCCGCCGGGCGCACGCGCGATGCACTCGGCGATCGGTCCGTCGCCCGGCGGAGCGAGGTTCGGTCCACCCACCGCGGCGTGCGACGTGCCCAGGAACCTGGCCGCGAGGTAGGTGAGCCAGTGTGGGTCGGGGTAGGCGTCGTCGTCGATGTAGGCGACGATCTCGCCAGTGGCCGCTTTCAGGCCCGTGTTGCGCGCATTGGACAAGCCGCGGTTCTTGGTCCGGATCAGCCGGTAGTCGTATTGGCACGCGATGGCGGCGGTCGAGTCGGTGGATCCGTCGTCCACCACGATGACTTCGTAATCGGGGTAGGCGAGTTGCTCCAATCCATCGAGGCAGTCGCGGATGGTGCGCGCGCCGTTGTACGTGCACACGACCACCGAGATCCGGGGCCACGGGAGGTTCGCCGAGAACGGCACCTCGGCGAACGCTTCTCGTACCGCTTCCAGCGCAGGCTTGGGCGACCGGTCGGCGCGCGTGAGGCCGAAGGCCCAGTCCTCCACGTCGTGGCCATGGCGGTACCACTCGTCGGTCCAGGAGAACACGAACACGCCAGCGCATCCGGCCGCGAACGCCGTCCGCACCTGCCAGTCGAGCGAGCGCGCCTGGACGCCCTCGCCGTTGCGCAGGCCGTCGAGCCCGAGCTCGCTCATGATGAGCGGCCGGTCCCCGGCGATATTCTGCAGGCGCGCCAGGTACGCCTCGAACCGTTCCTGCGACTCGAGGTAGACGTTGAAGCACACGAGGTCGAGGAACGGCAGTTGGAGGTATTCTGTCGTGGGGTAGTTCACATACGTCACGAGTCCGTCCGGGTCCTCCTCCTTGATCACCCGGCACAACCGCTTGAGGTAGCGCTCGATCTTTCGGCGGCCCAGCCAGCGCGCCATCGTCGACGGGATCTCGTTGCCGAGGGCGTAGCACAGCAGCGCCGGGTGCCCGGCGCACTCCCGGACCTTCGCGCGGACCAGCGCCTCGATGTCGGCCACACTCTTCTTCCGATCGATGAGAAAGCCCAGGTATTGCTCGGCGGATAACCCCACCATGACCCGGAGGCCGTGCAGCCTGGCCGCGTAGAGGAGGGAACGGGGAGGCATCGTGTGCGGAATGCGCACGGTGTTGATCCCGCTCGCCGCCATCTGCGCGAAGTCGCGTTCAATGACGTTCGGGTCGTGGTACTCGTGGCCGCCTGCATCGGGTTGGAACGCCCCGTAGGTCACGCCGCGAACGTAGAACTTCTCGTCGCCGGCGAAGAGGAATTTGCCCCGCACGCGCGGCCGGACGAGCGGCGGGATGCGGGTCGACGTGCTCGCGCGGAGAATGTCCGGGGTGCTCGCCTGAGAGATTGGCGCATCAGTCGTGGGCACGTTGGCTGGCTGAGCGATCGCCACGGTGGCCCCTACACCGGGACCTGGGAATTTTGCCCGCGCGTCACGGTCACGGAAGATCGGCGGCGCACGCTCATACGCGCACCCGTTTCGGCTCCGTGCGGAAGGATAATCGGCGTCCCGTCCGAAAGGCGGGCCACGATGTCGGGATCTTTGTCGGTCGCCGTGACCGTGTGGCCCACCTCCGCGAGTCCCACCGCCGTGGCCAGTCCCGCGTAGCCTGTGCCGAAGATTCCGACTCTCATGCTCATGCCCACGGTCGCACCTCCGATTGTTGGCCCCGCACCAGCGGCGGATGAATGCAAGTTCAACTACGACGTGGCCACAATCAATTCCTGAAAAGCCTGATTTCGCCCTCGGGAAGGTATTGCAGTTGGCTCAATGAAATGACGTACCTACATGTCGGTACGGATATATTTTTCTATACCGCTGGTTTCCCCCTGAGAAGGGGGACGTATCGCATTTTGGTCACCCCGACACAATCGGGCGTCGGCATGAACTGGTACGATAGGTTCTCAGACTTTCCGCGGAGTCCGTTCAGGGATCGGTGGAAAGGACGAGGGGGGATGGGATGACCGAAGCAGCGCGTCGGGACACGCCGAAGCGTGACGTCGCGCTCATTGGCTGGAACGATTTTCAGAACAAGCTTCTGGCCCGCCGCGGTCCATCCTTTGACCCGAACGTGCTTGCGCTGCTCGACGTTGCTGGCATCGCGGCACGAGACATCAACGTCCGCCTGCAGGTCCTCGCGACTTGTACGTCAGTCCGTAAAAGGGATAATCCGGTTCATTCGCCGCGTTCGGCCGCGGTTGGCGTCTTCTTCGGGTTCTACCCGGCGAGGAAGGCGGCCCGCCTCGACCCGATCGAGGCCCTCCGCAATGAGTAGAGACCGTCTCGTCGTCGGCCGAATTCTGGCGACCCTCCTGGCCCTCGCCCTGGGACCCGCGCACGGGCACGCACAGGGAGCGCCCGGCCCGATTCCCACGGACCCGGGCCTGAGGGTCGCCTTCATCGGCGACAGCGGAAACGGCGCCGATTTCCGACGGGTCCTCGAGCTCATCAAGTCCGAACGAGCCGATCTGGTCCTGCACCAGGGCGACTTCGACTATGCCGAGAACGCGCGTGGGTTCTTCGGGACGATCGACAGCATTCTTGGACCCGACTTCCCGTACTTCGCCTCGGTCGGAAACCACGACACCGACAGCTGGCGGGAGCGTTGCTGGGATCGCAACGGATGCTACGCCAAGTTCCTGAAGGCCCGCATGGCCCGCCTCGGCGTCAGACCGGACGATCCCGACCTCGACGATCAGATGTACTCCGTGGCGTACCGCGGGCTCAGGCTAGTCTTCGTCGGCGAGGGCGGCGTGCGCGCGGGGGACAAGGCCTACGCCCCGTATATTCAGCGCCAGTTGGCGACCGACGGTCACATCTGGAAAATCTGCAGCTGGCACAAAAACCAGCAAGCCATGCAGGTCGGGGAGAAGGACGACGAGATGGGGTGGAGAGTCTACGAGGCCTGCAAGGACCTCGGCGCCATCATCGCCACGGCCCATGAGCACAGCTATCAGCGGACCCGCACGCTGACCAGCATGAAAGATCTAGCCGTTGATGCGTCGTGTGCCGACCCCAACGCGCTCTGCATCGCCACGGGAAGTCCCGGCAGATCCTTTGCCTTCGTCTCGGGCCTCGGCGGGCACAGCGTGCGGGACCAAACGCGTTGCCTTCCGGCCACGTTCCCTTACGGCTGCAAAGGAGCGTGGGCCAAGATCTACACCGCCACCCAGGGGGCGACGTTCGGCGCCCTGTTCATCGTCTTCAATATCGACGGCGATCCCACCAAGGCGCACGGCTACTTCAAGAACATCAACGGGCAGATCGTCGATCGATTCGAGATCACCGTCGACGCGAGCGCGGCCAAGAACCGCGCCCGCCAGTAGCCTCAGCCGCCGACGCCGGCATCATCTCCTCTCGTCATTCGAACCGCGGTCAACTTCGCGAGCGGCGCGAGCGTTGCAGGAAGGCTCCAGGACGACCGCCGCCAACAAAAAACCCCGGCACTCTTTCGAGCCCGGGGTTTCTTGTGAAGATGGCCTGGCGGTAACCTACTTTCGCGTGCGCAATGCACACTATCATCGGCGCAAACCCGTTTCACGGTTCTGTTCGGGATGGGAAGGCGTGGGTCCAGGCTGCTGTGGCCGCCAGATAGAAGAAGAATGAAGAAGTGAAGGTTCTCTGGGCAGAGATCGCGCCAAGCGATCTGCAACCGTGATGCTCACGGTTATAGGGTCAAGCCGCACGGGCAATTAGTACGGGTTAGCTCAAGGCCTTACGGCCCTTGCACATCCCGCCTATCAACGTCCTGGTCTAGGACGACCCTTCAGGGGGGTCAAGCCCCCGGGAAGTCTCATCTCGAGGCAAGTTTCCCGCTTAGATGCTTTCAGCGGTTATCTCTTCCGCACATAGCTACCCGGCGATGCCACTGGCGTGACAACCGGTACACCAGGGGTGCGTCCACTCCGGTCCTCTCGTACTAGGAGTAGCCCCTCTCAAACTTCCAGCGCCCACGGTAGATAGGGACCAAACTGTCTCACGACGTTTTAAACCCAGCTCACGTACCACTTTAAATGGCGAACAGCCATACCCTTGGGACCGGCTACAGCCCCAGGATGTGATGAGCCGACATCGAGGTGCCAAACCTCCCCGTCGATATGAACTCTTGGGGGAGATCAGCCTGTTATCCCCGGCGTACCTTTTATCCGTTGAGCGATGGCCCTTCCATACAGAACCACCGGATCACTTTGACCTGCTTTCGCACCTGCTCGACTTGTCAGTCTCGCAGTCAAGCACGCTTGTGCCAATGCACATTGAGGCACGATTTCCGACCGTGCTAAGCGTACCTTCGTACTCCTCCGTTACTCTTTGGGAGGAGACCGCCCCAGTCAAACTGCCTACCATGCACGGTCCCCGGCCCGGTTGACGAGCCTAGGTTAGAGCCGCGAACAGATCAGGCTGGTATTTCACTGACGGCTCCACGATGGCTAGCGCCACCGCTTCAAAGCCTCCCAGCTATCCTACACAGATCGGTTCACAGTCCAATGCAAAGTTACAGTAAAGGTGCACGGGGTCTTTCCGTCTAGCCGCGGGTAGATTGCATCATCACAACCATTTCAACTTCGCTGAGTCTCGGGAGGAGACAGTGTGGCCAGCGTTACGCCATTCGTGCAGGTCGGAACTTACCCGACAAGGAATTTCGCTACCTTAGGACCGTTATAGTTACGGCCGCCGTTTACTGGGGCTTCGATCAGGAGCTTGCACCCCATCACTTAACCTTCCAGCACCGGGCAGGCGTCACACCCTATACATCCACTTTCGTGTTGGCAGAGTGCTGTGTTTTTAATAAACAGTCGCAGCCACCGATTCTCTGCGACCCCATTGGGCTCCGGCTGTACGCCTTCACCTACTAGGGGCACACCTTCTTCCGAAGTTACGGTGTCAATTTGCCGAGTTCCTTCTCCCGAGTTCTCTCAAGCGCCTGAGAATATTCATCTCGCCCACCAGTGTCGGTTTGCGGTACGGTCCCGCCATGACTGGAGCTTAGTGGCTTTTCCTGGGAGCAGAGTATCTGCAGCTTCCCGCCCCGAAGGGCAGTCGTCGTCGCGTCTCGGCTAAGCCGCGCGGATTTGCCTACGCGGCACGCCTACTCGCTTAAGCCGGGACAACCAACACCCGGCCTGCATAACTTTCTCCGTCCCCACATCGCATCACGGCGAGGTACAGGAATATTGACCTGTTTTCCATCAGCTACGCCTTTCGGCCTCGCCTTAGGGGCCGACTCACCCTGCGCCGATGAACGTGGCGCAGGAAACCTTGGGCTTACGGCGTGCGGGCTTTTCACCCGCATTAACGCTACTCATGTCAGCAGTCGCACTTCCGATGCCTCCAGAGGACCTCACGATCCTCCTTCGCAGGCGTACGGAACGCTCCCCTACCATCACGTGCTTGCGCACGGATCCGCAGCTTCGGCAGATAGCTTGAGCCCCGTTAAATCTTCCGCGCAGGACGACTCGATCAGTGAGCTATTACGCTTTCTTTAAAGGGTGGCTGCTTCTAAGCCAACCTCCTGACTGTTTATGCCTTCCCACCTCGTTTCCCACTTAGCTATCGCTTGGGGGCCTTAGCTGGCGGTCTGGGTTGTTTCCCTCTCGTGTCCGGACGTTAGCACCCGGTGCACTGTCTCCCGTGAATTCACTCGTCGGTATTCGGAGTTTGCCATGGTTTGGTAAGGCGCCATGCCCCCCTAGCCATAACAGTGCTCTACCCCCGACGGTGTATCACGAGGCACTACCTCAATAGTTTTCGGGGAGAACCAGCTATTTCCAGATTTGTTTGGCCTTTCACCCCTACCCACGGCTCATCGACGCACTTTTGCAACAGTGGTTCGTTCGGCCCTCCAGCTGGTGTTACCCAACCTTCAGCCTGGCCATGGGTAGATCATCTGGTTTCGGGTCTACGTCCAGCAACTGAAGCGCCCTGTTCGGACTCGCTTTCGCTGCGCCTTCCCTAGATGGTTAAGCTTGCTACTGAACGTAAGTCGCTGACCCATTATACAAAAGGTACGCGGTCACCCTTGCGGGCTCCCACTGTCTGTATGCATGCGGTTTCAGGATCTATTTCACTCCCCTCCCGGGGTTCTTTTCGCCTTTCCCTCACGGTACTGGTTCACTATCGGTCGACAACGAGTATTTAGCCTTGGAGGATGGTCCCCCCATCTTCGGACAG
>Ga0209375_1003445_pt1 | contig 11031 bp, 8 predicted proteins | sample GraSoiAngelo_131_FD_185888 | JGI IMG/M metagenome (GOLD analysis project Ga0209375, IMG submission 185888) | Grasslands soil microbial communities from the Angelo Coastal Reserve, California, USA - 14_0929_02_30cm (SPAdes) (version 2) | ecosystem: Environmental > Terrestrial > Soil > Grasslands ...
ATTGTAAGGATGAGATTCGACGGAAAGCCAAAGGAAGTTCGCGGCGAACTGATTAAGCATTCCTTCGCCCCGCCCTGTCCCGCGCAAATTGGACGTCCTAAAGACAACCGTGTGTAGCGCACCTGGGCCAAGGGCGACAACTACGTCCCTAGCGAGTCGATCTCCATGAGATCCGGCCCCGCGACATCTCGAGACTGGCACTGCGTAGCGAAAAGTCGCTAGCCATCGCATACCAGTCGCCGATCGGAACTCGCTGAAACTCAACGACTAAGCATAAGCCCACGACTGGCATCCTGCCTGCCTCACACGTCGCTACGGAATGCAAGTTCCAAGATCAACAAGAAAGGTAGAACAGAATGCAAAGTAAAGTCGTGTCGTTCACGAATGGTGTAGACGTAGGCCGGCTGACAGAGACAGTCGCGGCTGTGAAGGCGGCCCCTGCACTTGGCAGCTTCCAATTTCGCGTGCAGAACCGCTGGATCGACGGTGGGTACAATCGGTCAGAGGTGCAGCCGTTTTCTGCCGGAGGAAAGGAGATTCAACATAAGACTGGCTTTAGGTTGGCGGCCGACGAGCCAGATATTTTGCTCGGAGCCGACCAAGGCGCCAATCCCGTCGAACATCTGCTCCACGCTTTGGCGTCTTGCGTAACCACTTCGATGGTCTACCACGCGGCCGCCCGTGGCATCGCTATCGAGCAAGTGGACTCCACTCTCGAGGGTGATCTCGACCTCCGCGGTTTTCTCGACCTCTCCCCGAACGTCAGAAAGGGCTATCAGAATATCCGCATGAAGCTGCGCATCAAGGCGGATGTTTCGGACGAACAGCTTCAAGAACTCAGCTCCCTCGGTCCCACGTTTTCACCTGTCTACGACTCGATCACTCGAGGAGTTCGCGTCGCGGTTTCCGCTGAGCGGATGAAGTAAACAGCAGTTCAATAAATTTAAGGAGAGATGCTATGAATGAATTGAAAAGCAATATCAGGTGGCTGGCAGTAAGCATGAGCGCGACGCTGCTGCTCATGTTTCCTTTGAGGAGTGGCGCGCAATCGAAAAGCGCAAGTGAAGAAATCAAGGTTGCGTTGCCCGCCTTTCGCACCAACGCTTCGAAACCAGCGCACAATTCGGGCACACAAGCGGGAACGCAGACAAAGACAATTCGCATCTGGGACGCTTGCGACCCAGTAACCTTCGATGCCAAAGTCGGTCCGGGAACCTGTATTGCGGGCCATCATGGACAAACAATTTTTGACGACTTCTTCGCCGAAGTGCAGCAAGACCGGGTGGCTGGAGGCTGGCGGTTCAATCCTCTGCTGAACACAACGGACGGCATCTTCAAGCTCGTCCGACTGGAGCTTGCGCCCGGGGACCGCATATCGCTGGAAAATGTGGGCGGTGAAACTCATACCTTCACCAAGGTCGAGGAGTTTGGTGGAGGATTCTTTGCACCGCTGAATCCCCTCACAGGCAATCCTGAACCGGCTCCGGAGTGCGCCCGCGTACTCGCGGACGGTTCACTGGCACCGCAACCGGAATCGGATACCAATCAGTTTGTGGAGGCGGGGGAGACAGAATTCGGACCGATTGCGGGCACCCGGGCGTTACCTCTGGGCGTAACGCACTGGCAGTGCTGCATCCATCCATGGATGCGAACAAACGTGGCCGTTCGTGATCGTGACCAAGATCATGAACACGAGCACCAGAATTAGCCGTGATTCCCCGACTCTCGCGGAGGCTAGTCTTCCGCGAGAGTCTTTGCATTTGTGGAAGCAAGATTAGTGGAGGGCTGCGATTTCAGAGCTTCTCGGTTTAGGAGGGTAATAGGCAGGTCGCGACATGACTCTTAGTAGTTCCAGGACGCCCTAGGAAATTCTCCCGATTAGGTATAGAGTGCAGTTGGAACGCGGACGTCCCCACAACCGCGACTTGGCAGCCCGCAACGGCTGCCGGGAGGTGCGCTACATGCCGAGCCTGGCGCACTACATGGCGCAGTACGATCACGAGCACCGATTCACTTCGAACAAGCTGCTGCATGCGGTCGGTATCCCCATGATTTTTGCGGGGATCATCCTCCTTTTTTTCATGAAGTGGATTTGGGGAGCGGGATTCTTTCTTGGCGGGTGGGCGCTCTTATTCCTAGGCCACCGGATGGAGGGAAATCATCCGGCGTTTTTCCAGGGGCCGGTTTATTTGCTCGTTGGGCCAATCTGGGTCGCTCGAGAAGTCTGGATGTTTCTCTTGGGAACAAGCCGCAGGTCGACCTCAGAAGGTACCACGCGAAGCACCGCCGATAAGTAGTCCGGCGGCGCTTTTGCACTTGCTCGAAGACAAGACACTGAGGGAAGACGGCGGTTTGTATGAACGACGCAGGCGGCAATTTTGCCGATGAGACAATCGAGATGGCTTCGGAGTCGGGAGCCAATCAAACCGTGGAACTGAGGAAACGCCGGAGTACGCGCATCGTACAGGCCGTTCCTCTCGTGGTGACCGGTGTGGACGCGCTTGGGCGTCCGTTCGTGGAGCGTACTTCGTCGCTGATCCTCAACTGCCACGGCTGTCGCTACCAATCGAAGCACTACGTCTTGAAAAACATGTGGGTGACGCTGGAGATTCCGCACCCGGAAAGCGGGCAACCGCCGCGAGCAGTGCGCGGCCGCGTGGCCTGGATTCAGCGGCCCCGTACGGTGCGCCAGCTTTTTCAAGTAGCGCTCGAGCTGGAAGTATCCGGAAATGCCTGGGGCATCGCCTTTCCACCGGAAGACTGGTTCGCATTCCCTGAGGGGGTGCAGGTTCCTCCGGTGCTGGATGGACCGCCGCAGACACAGCCGGTGCCGGCGCCTGCTCTGGAGCCTGAGGCACCCGCTGCTGTGAGCGAAGCCGACCTTTCATCAGCAAACACGCCGGCGAATGCAAATGACAATTTGCGTGTCTTCCCTTCTCCGGGGAGCACCACCGACACGTCGCTCCAGTTGGCTCGCCAAGTAGCCAGACTTGTCGCGGACGCGCGGCAGCAGATTCAGGCGGCTGCGCAGGAAGCGGCTTCACACGCCGCCTCCGCCGAGCGGCGCCTCTCCTTCGAGCAGTGGGAACAGAAGTTTGCCGCGGGGCGCGCGGAAATCGCCAATGAAACGACACGCGCGCTCGAAAAACTACAGCAGGAAACGGACAAGCAGTCACGCGAGGCCCATGCCGCAGCGGCGGAAGCGTTACGTATCGAGTTGCCTCGCTGGCTGGCACCACAACTGGAACAGCTCACCCGCGATCTCACCGACAAACTCTCGCAGGAGGCTCAAGCGCTGCGTGGTGAACACGCACAGCAATTGGATGCAGCTACGCGCTCGCTCAACGCCAGTCGGCAACAAGCCGAAGAAACTGCCGCCCGGCTAAAGACTCAAGCAGAGCAAGCCGAAGCGGAAATCGCTCGGGTCGAAACCACAACGGGCTCGTTGGCGGCGACCGCCAGGCAACACGAAGAAAACATTAACGCGCAGCGCGAGGCCTTGCAGGCCAAAGCCGAGGAGGTTCAGCAGCAGGCAGCCTCCGCGCAATCTTTGCTGCAAGAGCAGGTCTCGAAAAAGCTTGAGACTGCTCACGCACAATTACGCGAACGCCTGGAAGGCCCGCTCGCCGAAGCACAGGATCGCGCGGCTGGCGGATTGAACGAACACTTACGCTCGTTGCTCGCGCAGCTTCAGGAAGAAGCCGCGCGGCACGGCGCCGCTCTTCAGGAATCCACTGGGGCAGTGGGAGCCGAATGGGAACAGCGCCTGACGGCCATGCGCGAGGCCGTGGAGGAGCAGTCGCAAAAGCTGGAATCTATCCTCGCGCGCGCCGCAGAAACCCATCAGCGCATCGAACAGCATTCCACCGAATTTCAGAACGCGCAGGAGCAAACCCTTGCAGCTTTTCAGGCGCAACTCGACGAGACGCAGAGTCAGCGCCGCAACGAATTGCATCGGGACGCGGAATCTCTCGTCGAGCAGATCAACGCGCGCGTAAAATCCACCTTCGAAGAATCCGCCAACAAAGCGATGGAGCAATTCAACCAGCAAATTCAGGGCCTGGTCCAGCCGCATATTACTCAAACGGAGGAGGCAATCCACCGCCTCGCAGGGGGGCGCTCGATGGTTGACGCCGCCCTGACGCTGCAACAAGACCGGATCCGCGCCTCCGCCGACGAAGCGTTCGCCGAATCCCTTTCGCAGTTCAGGGAAAATCTCGGAAGTGTCGAGCAAATCCTGCGTGAATCCTCGCAATCCATCACCAGGCAGTCCCTCGCCGAACTGGACGAAAGAGTTGCCAACTTGAAGCACCAGGTCGAGGAAGAACTTCTCAAGTCCGCGGAGTGGTACGAGAAAAGGGCGCAGACACAAATTCAGAATCATTCGGAAAAAGCCGTCGAGCAAACGCTAAGCCAGCTGCGCGAAGGAGCGCGGGAAATCTCCAGCGTTCTTGCCACGGAACTCGATCATTCGAGCCGCAACTTCCTCGGCCACACGCAGACCCAGATGGAAGACGTGGTGCGCGATTCCTTTGAACGGGCGCGCGCGCTCTACGCCGAAGCGGCGGACATGACGGCCGCCGCGTTCATCGATGAGATTCAGCGCACTGCCCGGCAGGAACTTGGCGGATACAACGAGGAACTCAAACGTTCCACCACAAAAGAGCGAACAGAGCTTGCACAGAAGGTCAATGCCGAGCAGGAGGCCTTTTTAAAGCGTTTTCAGGAATCCTTGGGCGAAGTCCTGCAAGCGGGCGTCGCCGAAGCCCAAAAGACGGTTTCCGAAGGCTTCGCCCCCTTGCTGAAGCAGTGGAAGGCCATGACCTATGCTCACCAGCAAGAGACCAAGCGCGTTTATGACAGGATTGGCGAGCAGGTTGCAGAGCACCACAAGACGCGGCTCGAAGGCGTGTCCAATCAGTGGCTGCTGGCGACGGTGGTATCACTGGACCACCAATCCCGCGAGTTGATTTCAGGGATTGCCACTGCCGCGGAAGAAAAGCTTCGAGCAGCGTGTTCGCAAGTTTTCGAAGGCGTGGGAGATTCGCTGCGGCAACGCCTCAGCGAGATCGCGAAGAACTTTACGCCGCCGACCGAGCCCATTGCACCACGTGCGAAGGGCGCAAGCTCGGGAAACTAGCGTCCAAACCCTCTCTGATGCGGCGCAAAGCAATTTTGCATCGCCCGCGATTCGCCACTTGTCTCTGAGCCCGGTATAATCCAAAGATTCAAACGCCATGGCCAATCATGCTTATCTGCGCGTCTGGACACGCGACTTTTCCCTGGAAACGATGATCGCCGAGTTCGCGCGCTTCCTGACCACCGCGCCGCTTTCCGCTTCTCAGGACACCTTTGACGAATTGATCGTCCAGGCTGTCGATCCCGGTGAGACCCCTATCGCGGAATGGGATTTGCGCCCGCTCAAAGCAGGCCCGGCGGAAGTGGCCGCCATGTCTGCCCAACACCTCAATTCCGATACTGCCTACATCGCAAGGGCGGCTTGGGACCTGTGGTCTTTCGACATCGACACGATGAAGTGGCAACGGAAACCCGAACCGCTGGAACTGACTTGCCATGGGCCCGACTACGACGGCGGAATTGCCGCCTCGGCAGGCCATTTTCAGGCGGACTTGACGTTCGAGCATTTCTTCACTGGCCATGGCGGACTGCTCGCTCCTGGCACCTCGTCTAGTTTTTCCAAATCTTCCAATTCGTCCAACTCTTTCGAGTCCTTTGAACATCCCGTCGAACACACCTTCCGGCAGTGGATGGCCGTGAGCGACAACCTGAAGGAATATCACGCCAAGACCCGCGAGAACATCCAACAATTGTTTCTTTGGATGGATGCCATCGCACGGGCATTGCCCGTCGAGCGCACGGAGTTGTGGTCCGAAGGGGAGGAGAACATGGAAGCGCGGCTGGATGAGATTTTCGCGCGACTCTAGCGCGCCGCGCCTCATGGCAATTAGACTCGCAGAGTCCTTCCAAGGAACGACGGGAGCGGTTAGAATTGTGGTATTTGGCGCTGGAATCGGCGCGTCCGGATGTGCCGCCGAGATTGGCAATCCCCAGCACTCCGGGGAAAGATGGGAAGCCCGAGCCGATGGTCGGAAGCACGCTCGCGGCCCCCAGGTTGGAATGGAAAAGACCTCATCGAACGATTGTTCGTGTGCTAACGGGACCGGGCGGGCTCCGTCCTTCCTAAAGAGGATAGTCGGTGCCGGGGCGGTCCGAAGCGGAAAAATCCCTCTGCGCGTGTGCTTGAGTTTCTTGCCCATGGCTATTTTTCTGTGCAGCTGCGGCACGGACGCACCCAAACCTGTGGCACAAGCCGAAGCCAAACCTGCCGCACCGGCGGTTCCCGATGAGATTCAGTCGGCGGCGGAGTCCTTGTTAGGAAGAGAGACGCAAGTGTTGCTATTCGGGGATCTGGCGAAAAACGGCAAACAGCAGTTCCTTGCGGCCAACGTCGTGCCAAAAACGCCCACGAACAACCTGCCCGGTACAATCGTCACGCGCGCCGTTGTCGTAGAAAACTCGGACGGAAAGTGGTCGGAAGTCCTGCGCTGCGATGAGCATTTGAAAAACGCGAAGGGTTTTTTGGGTTTGACGCCCTTGACGTCGGTGACCGGTTGGCGGTTGCAATACGAACAAAGCGAAGTCAAAGGGTTGGAGCTCTACTTCACGCCGCTCAAGGGCGTCACCGATTCGCACGTGCTGCCCATTGGCGTGCGCTGGAATTCGGCCACCAAGCGCTACCAGTCGCTCGACCGCACCTACGAACATTTTTTGCTCGAGGCCCCCTCCATCGAAGCTGCGAGGTCCTCTCTGCGATGAGCCAGGCAACGACTGGCGCAAACTCCCGGGCGTCCAACGCTGGACAGGATCCGCCTCCAAGCAAAGACTTGCGCGGGTTGATGCCTTATCTTCGCCGGTATACGGGGAGCATCATCTTCGGATTGTTCATGGTCGTGGTGATGGGGATCGTAGGCAACGTGCTCCCATTGGCGGTCGGCATCATGACCGACACGCTCTCCGGCAGCCAGGCTCCGTTTGAACATTCGAGAGCCGGGTCCACGCTCGCAGCACTGCCTCATCTGTCCACTCTAAGCCGCGCCATTCCCTTCTACGCGCCGAACAGCCGCCGCACTCTTGGTATTTACTGTCTCATTGTGGTGCTGTGCGTGGCGATCAAAGGCCTGCTTTCTTTCTCCGCGCGGTGGACGCTCATTGGCGTTTCCCGCGACATCGAGTACGACATCCGCAGTGACCTGCTGAAGCGTTTGCTGGCACTCGAACCCGAATTCTACGTCCGCAATCGCACCGGCGAGCTGATGTCTCGCGCCACGAACGACCTGAACGCCGTCCGCATGGTGCTTGGTCCCGGCATCATGTACAGCGCGACGACTCTCATTACCATGATCATGGCCATTCTGGTCATGGTCACGCTGTCCCCTTCGCTCACACTGTGGGTTTTGTTGCCGGCGCCGATTGTCGCCGTGGCCGTGTGGTACTTCGGCAAAACGATTCATGAGCTCTACGAAACAATTCAGGCCGCCCTCGCAACACTCACCGCTCGCGTGCAGGAGAATCTCTCTGGCGTTCGCATCATACGTGCCTATGCACAGGAGCAGGCGGAAATGCGCACGTTTGACGAGCCCAATCGCGAGTACGTCTCCCGCAACATTCGCCTCATCCGCACCTGGAGCATGTTCATGCCTTCGCTCCAGGCATTGGTCGGCACCAGTTTTTTGATTGTCCTTTGGCAGGGCGGCCACCAGCTCCTTCGCGGCGAGATCTCGCTGGGTGCGCTCATCGCCTTCAATGGCTATCTCACCGTGCTGGTCTGGCCCATGATCGCCCTCGGCTGGGTCACGAATATTTTCCAGCGCGGCGCCGCATCCATGGGCCGCCTGAATTTCATTCTGACGGCAAAACCAAGCATTGACGATCGCGCCGCAACTCTTCCGAAAGACTCATCCCCACGCGGCGAAATCGAGTTGCGGAACCTCACGTTCGCTTATCCAACCACTCTTTCTGGTGTAAACGGATCAAACGGCGCCGGCAAATCCTACGGCAGCGGTCCGCACGCTGTTCTTTCCGACATCAATTTGAAGATCCCTGCAGGCTCAACTCTCGCCATTGTGGGGCCCACCGGATGTGGCAAGACTACCCTCGCCGCTCTTGTCGCCCGCCTTTGGGAAGCGCCCAAAGGAACGGTGTTGGTCGATGGCCACTCCATCCAAGATTGGCCGCTCGAGGCCCTCCGCCGCTCCATCGGCTACGTTCCCCAAGACACTTATCTGTTCAGCGAGACCGTCGGCGGGAATATCGCCTTCGGCCTGCCCGATTACAATCCCGAGCGCTGTCGCGAGGCGGCAGAAATCGCCAGCCTTCATGGCGACATCGCCGACTTTCCTGCTGGCTACGAAACCGCGGTCGGGGAACGCGGCATCACGCTTTCGGGAGGGCAGAAACAGCGCACTGCCATTGCCCGCGCCATTGTTCGCGACCCGCGCATCCTCATCCTGGATGACGCGCTCTCCAGCGTCGACACACAAACCGAGGAGAAAATCCTTTCGGGCTTGCGTGGCGTAATGGGGGGCCGAACTACGATTCTGATTTCGCACCGCACCTCCACGGTAGAGAATGCGGACCAGATTGTGGTTCTCCGCGAAGGCCGCATCATCGAGCGCGGCACTCACGATCAGTTGCTTGAGCGCGGCGGTTATTACGCGGACTTGTACCAGAAGCAGTTGCTTGAAGAAGAGCTCGAAAAGGCATGAGCACTCAACACGAGGAAGAGGCCTTAGGCAAAGCGTACGACTCGCGCTTGATGCGGCGGCTCTTGCAGTACTTGAAGCCGTACCGCTGGCGCGTGATTCTGGCGCTGGCGCTTGTGGCGGTGGTCACGCCACTCGAGCTCGCTCCACCGGCCATTTTCCAGAAGGCTATCGACAACAATTTCGTCCCGGCGATGGATCACAAGATGCCCGAATCCAGCGCATGGACGGGCATCATTTGGCTGAGCTTGCTGTACTTGGCGGTGCTCGCGTTCGATTTCCTCGCCCAGTACATCCAAATTCGCATCATGCAGCGCGTCGGCCAGCAAACCATGTATGACATGCGCCGCGAAATTTTCGGCCATATGCAGCGCCTGCCGATGAGTTATTTCGACCGCAACCCCGTCGGCCGCCTCGTGACTCGTGTCACCACCGATGTGGATGCCCTAAACGACCTCTTTGCCGCGGGCGTCGTCACCATGATCAACGACTTTTTTCTCCTCGCGGTCATGGCCGCATTGCTTTTCAAGCTCGATCGCCGCCTGGCTTTCGATACCCTCCTTGTCCTGCCGGGCATCCTGGTCGTCACGCTGATCTTTCGCCACTACGTTCGCGACGCCAACCGCCGCATCCGCACGGCCATCGCACGCATCAACGCCTTCCTCCAGGAATACATCTCGGGCATGAGCGTCGTGCAGCTTTTCAATCGCGAGAGCAAGGCCATGGACGAATTCTCCAAGCGCAACCGCGACAATATGCTCGCCTGGCGCGACGCCATTCTGGCCTACGCGCTTTTCTATCCCGCGGTGGAGTTTTTGAGCTTTGCCACCATCGCGCTCATCTATTGGTCCGGTGGCAATCGCATCTTGCACGGCGCGCTTACGCTTGGCGTGCTTACCGAATTCACCATGTATGCGCAGCGCTTCTTCCGCCCGATTCAGGATCTCAGCGAAAAATTCAACATCCTGCAGTCCGCCATGGCCGCCTCGGAGCGTATCTTCAAGCTTCTCGACGAGCCCGTCACGATCCAGTCCGATCCCAACGCCGTCCCCCTGGACCAGCCGCGTGGCGAAATTGAATTTCGCAATGTGTGGTTCAGCTACCGCAATGTTCAGGAGCCTGCCGATGAAGACTGGGTTCTGCGCGACGTCTCTTTCCGCGTTGAACCGGGCCAGACCTTCGCTATCGTGGGTCACACAGGCGCCGGCAAGACCACGCTCATTTCCCTGCTTCTCCGCTTCTACGACATTCAGCGCGGCCAAATCCTTCTCGATGGCAAGGACATTCGAGCCATCAACCTCCAGGATTTGCGACGTCAATTCGGCATCGTGCTGCAGGATCCTTTTCTTTTCACTGGAACGATTGAAACCAACGTCCGTCTCGGTACCCAGAACATCGAGAACGCCACCGTTGAACGCGCGATCGAGGAAGTTGGCCTCGGTGAATTCATCCGTTCGCTCGACAATGGCACCGCCACCAGCGTCAATGAGCGCGGCTCCACGCTCTCCGTGGGCCAGCGCCAGCTCATCAATTTCGCGCGCGCCCTGGCCCACGACCCGCGCTTCCTGATTCTCGACGAAGCCACCTCCAGCGTGGACACCAAAACGGAATTGCAAATCCGCGAAGCGCTGAGCCGCTTGCTCTCGGGGCGCACCGCGCTGGTAATCGCTCATCGCCTGAGCACCATCCAGCACGCGGATTGCATCCTCGTTTTCCACAAAGGGCGCTTGCGCGAACAAGGTGCGCACCAGGAGCTTTTGGCGCAGCGCGGCATTTACTACCGCCTCTATCAGCTCCAGTACAAGGAGCAGGAACTGCACCTGCCCGCCGAAGCCACCGGCGCGGCTGAACCCTCGGCGCTGCCGGCCAGCGATTGATTGTTTCTCTGCCGAACATGCCACCCATTCCGCTTCTTCTCTCCGCCGGCGAGGCTTCCGGGGACATGTATGCCGCGCGCCTCGCCTCCGCCCTGGAGCAGCGCCTCGACGTGGCCATCTTCGGTATGGGCGGACCGCAAATGCGTGCCGCGGGCGTTGAAATCATCACCGACTATTCGGAAGTTTCCGTCGTGGGAATCACCGAAGTCTTGAAGCGCTTACCCTCGCTCGTCCGCGCCATGCGTCATCTTGTCGACGAAGCGCGTCGCCGCAAACCCCCGCTCGCCATCCTCACAGATTTTCCGGGCTTTCATCTCCGCCTCGCGCGCAAGCTGCGCCCCCAAGGCACTCGAATCATCTATTACATTTGC
>Ga0209375_1003448_pt1 | contig 11026 bp, 7 predicted proteins | sample GraSoiAngelo_131_FD_185888 | JGI IMG/M metagenome (GOLD analysis project Ga0209375, IMG submission 185888) | Grasslands soil microbial communities from the Angelo Coastal Reserve, California, USA - 14_0929_02_30cm (SPAdes) (version 2) | ecosystem: Environmental > Terrestrial > Soil > Grasslands ...
TTTATTTATGCGCATCTGTAGTGATCGTTCGGCGCGTCCTGGGGCCTGGATGATGATCTTATCTCCCTCCAACTCCGGCGAGCGTTTCAGAAAAATACGGATTCTGATGATCAATGACAGTTGAGACGATGACGATCATGTTTCTAGATGAAGGCTCGAGGTGGACCTTGTTTCGGATTGGCGCAAGGACGACGCTCACTTTCCTCGGCTCAAGGGTAGAGTTTTCAGTATTCCTCAACGGTAAAGTTCAGAAATTCGAGCTTGAGCCGGGAGACACAAATCGCAGATCGTGGCCACCTGAAGGTTGCCGCGGGCTGAGAGCGGAGAGTCGTCACAAGTTGCGCTTGGGTTGAACAAGACTCGGTTATGGTTTGGCAGAAAACGACGTAGAGAGTCCGCCAGCCACGTCCAGCCTGGGAGCAATGCGCCATCAGAAGAGCTGATTAAACAAACGAATTCTTGATTTTGTTCTTGACAGGGCGAGAGGCGGCGCGAATAATGCACAACCATTGGGAACGTAAGCGCTTACGTCGAGCCCACGTTCCGAGAGTGGAAAACCTTCCTGGAATTCAGCTTTGGGGGACCTTGCGAGGGAGTCCAATCTGCGAGGTGACAAGAATGTTCCGGAAACCAGTGAGTTTTGCAATCTTTCATCTTGGCTTCTTACTTGTCTTTTGTATGGTCACGTTGGCTCTGGCCATCTCCGCGCACGCGCAAATAGGCAATGCGACCTTGGGTGGCACTGTCATGGATCCGTCCGGCGCGGCTGTAGGCGACGCCGAGCTAACTCTGACCAGCAAAGCTACCGGCTTCGAAATGAGAGTGACAACCAACGAGAGAGGCGAATACACCTTTCGCAACGTGACGCCGGGCACATACGATCTGAAGGTCATCAAAGCAGGATTTCAGAACTACATCCAAAAAGACATCGTTTTAACGATCAACCAGTCCGGTCATGCCGATGCCACGTTAAAGGTAGGCGCGACGACTGAGACAGTTACCGTGGAAGGTGAAAATACCCTCATTAACTACGACAACGGAACGTTGCAGGGGGGCATGGATCCTGAGACAGTCAAGGATCTGCCGCTCATCGTATCGGGCAAGCCTCGGTCTTCCGCAAGCTTCGCAGTGCTTCTGCCTGGAGTGTCCACTGGCAGCAGCAATGAGGCATTCAACGCCCGCATCAACGGCGGACTGCAGTCCGGCGACGAGGCGCTTTTGGACGGCGCAACCATGCAGGAAGGCTTTATGAGCCAGAGCGGCATGGTCTCGATCCAGGGCGACTTTCAGATGTCCCCGGACATGGTGCAGGAGGTCAAGGTTCTTACTTCGGCCTATGCTCCTGAATATGGCTCATCGTCGTCGGGCCAGATTACCATGGTGAGCAAATCCGGCGGCAACACCTACCACGGCGCGGCTTTTGAATATGCTCGCAACAAATCATTCAATGCGGCGCCTTGGAATGCAAGTTGCAGCACTCCAGGTTGCGACCGGCGTCCGCCGGATAACGAGCACGACTTCGGGGCAAACGTTGGGGGTCCTATCAAGATTCCGTTCCTTTACCACGGGACTTCCAAGCATCATTCATTCTTCTATTTCGACTGGGAGGCCTTTCATCAAGCGGGCGGCTCGAACGTTCCCACCCTTTCAATCCCTTCGATGCTCGAGCGAGCCGGGGATTTCACGGACTGGCAGGACAGCAAGGGCCAACTGATTCCTGTTTATATGCCCGGCAATGCCAGCGCAGCGTGCCAGGCCGCCGCTGGAGTGGGACCAGGGCAACAATTCCCCGGCAACAAGATCCCTTCGAATTGTTTCAGCCAAATTGCCTTGGCTTACCTAAAGGAACTGCCCCAGCCAACAAACGCTCAGCCGTTCAACAATTACACGCTTTCCAAGCCAGTGCCGGACACATTGGTCTCCAACAGTAATGTTTTCATGACCCGCATTGACCACAGCTATGGGGACAAGGACCATTTCTATTTCTTCTGGTGGCGGCAGTTTACGGGCTACAATACGGCGACGGAGCTCCCGCCGATCATCTCCACGGAGTCACCGACAAGACCGCAGAACTCGCCGATTGCGCGCTTTAACTGGGAACACACGTTCTCTACAACCATGACCAACCACATGACTCTGGGATACCTGAACCGCAATGAGGGCTATGGTTCCGAGCCGCAGATCCTGGATGCCGCGAAAGCCGGAACACTACCGCTGGTGGCGGGAGCAGCGGGGAACAACTCGCTGCCGCAGTTTACTTTCACCACCTTCAATCAGATTTCGAACAGCACTGGGCCCCCAGCGGGGAATGTCACGACTCGTCCGACTTGGGACCTGAACGACACCGCAAACAAAACTCTCGGCCATCATACGATCACCTTTGGTTTTGATTGGCGAAACATCCAAGGCAACGTTCACCAGCACACCAATCAGGCAGGTTCGTATAATTTCAGCGGCTCAGCTACAGCCATACCTAGCCTCAATAGCGGCGCCCCGGTGGCGGATTTCCTGCTCGGAGCCGTCACCGGCGGTTCCGTAGACCGCCGAACGGTCAGCGCTAATTACCCTCGTCAAAAGTCCTGGGCGCTGCACGTCAACGACTCTTGGAAGGTGACCACAAAATTCACCGCGAATTTCGGCGTGCGTTGGGATTACTTTTCGCCTTCGCGGGAAAAATACAATCACCTTTCGTTCTTTGATCCCGCAGGCATGAATCCGGACGGAATACCAGGCAGCTTGGCTTTTGCAGGTAGCGGCTCGGCGTGCCAACCTGCTTGTTACGGAGCGGAATACCCGGAAAAGGCCTGGCGCAAGGGTTTTGCTCCTCGTTTGAGTATCGCCTACGCCTACGACCCGAAGACCGTTGTTCGAGCCGGATACGGCGTTTTCCTTACGCAGGCATTCTACCCAGGTTGGAACGGAGGGATTCAGCTTGACGGGTACAACCTAAGTCAGTCCTTCGGCACGCTCAAAGATCCGACGACAAGTCAAAACGATCCCACTTTCTACGTCGACAACGGAGTCCCGGCGCCCGCGCTGACTCCGCCATTTATCTCGGGTTCCTTCGACAACGGCCACACTAATATCCTTTACCGTCCACTGGATGCCAACAGGCGGTCCTATTCCCAACAATGGAACCTGACCATTGAACGGCAACTTCCACAGAATGTTTTCCTGAGCGTGGCTTATGTAGGAAACAAGGGCTCGCGCTTGCCGTCGAGCTTGAACCCCGTCAACGTTCTGAATCCGTTCGACGCAAAGATTCAGGCGTTTTACGCCAATACAACTCCGATTGATGCTTCGTGCGCTACGGGCAATCCGACACCGGGGGCCAATTGCAGTTACGTGCCCGAGCTAGACGTTCCGTTTACTTCGGACAACCAGACACTCTTCGGAGTGACTCCCCCATACCCTGGCTGGATCGCAGAGCTCAATGCTGCCGGAAATTGTTCTCCGACAGTCGGTCAGGCATTGCTTCCTTTCCCCCAGTTCTGCGACAAACTTCAGGGGCTCAATGAAAATCACGGCAGCTCCATCTACCATTCCTTCCAGTTGAAGTTCGAGAAGCGCTACAGCCAAGGCTTATACATGCTGGTGGCCTATACGAACTCAAAACTCCTCACGAATGCTGCGGACAATACGCAGCGTGACGCTTCCACCTGGAACGCCTCGCAAGGAGTGATCTCGCCTTTCGAAGAGAGGCGGAATCGTTCTCTTGCGCCCGATGACGTTCCGCAGACCCTTTCCGCTGCCTTCGTTTATGAGTTGCCTCTCGGTAGGGGCAAGCGTTATTTGCACGATAACGGCGCTGTTGATCGTTTGGTGGGAGGCTGGCAAATCAGCCCCATTATTCGCTACTCGAAAGGCACGCCACTGTGGATTCGCTCCGATGCTTGCCTAACTTCTTATACTGGACAAGGATGCTTACCGGCACTCATTTCGGGAGCGAACCCTTTCCTGCAGGACCCGAACAGTTTCGATCCTGGGAAAGGGCCACTCCTCAACGTAGCTGCATTCGAACCTCTAACTTCCTTTGAGCCGGCCGGGGCGTGCCGGGGCTGCACAGGCGTGTTTGGATACACGGGTAAAGGTCCGCGCATATTTGGCTTCAGAGGGCCGAACTACAAAAACGTGGACTTTGCCATAACCAAGAACACAAGGCTGAACGAGAGACTCAACTTCATATTCCGCGCGGAGTTTTATAACGCGTTCAACACTCATTTGTTTGTCGATGACAGCAATTTCAACATCGCCGGAAACAACGGTGCGTTCGACTTCCACATTAATTCGCCGAACTTCGGCGGCTGGACGGGCAATGTCAGCGCGCCGCGAAGAATTCAGTTGGGCGCAAGAATCGAATTCTGACAAGCGAACACGCTAATACACCCCAAAACGACCGGCGCCCCGATGATGAGTCGGGGCGCTGTCTTTCTGAGCAAAAGTTTCGAGTGGAACTCACCGAGACAATTTCAGATGACGGATTCAATGGCCTCCGGTTACTGTGGTCCTTGCTCAGTCGCTCGCGCAGCTTGTTCTTCGCTGGCCTTCTTTAGTTGCTGGAAACGTGCAATTTCCGCTTTCGAGAGTGGTTCATTTCCCAGCCGGTGATAGATTCTTCCAAGCAGATAATGCGGTTCGGGATACTCCGGGGCCAGTGCAATGGCAGTTTTAAGGGAGTCGGCGGCCGATTGATATGCCCCTTGCATTTCAAGAACACGGCCAAGTTGATAGTGCGCCTGGGGAAGCTGCGAGTCGTAACCGATTGCCTCGCGAAGATTCTTTTCCGCCTCGGGCAACTGATTTAGTGCAATCAGCGAAATGGCCAAATCCACTTGAGGCCAGGGAGACGGTTTTGGCTGCAGCCGGTTCAGTTCAATGGCGCGGTTATAGTTTTTTACCGCTTCATCAAATTTACCGAGGTAGTCGAAGCAGAGCCCCAAAGTGTCGTAAGCGCGCACCATTTTTGGGTCGAGCGCGATAACTTTCTGCAACCGAGCGACAGCGGAACCGTAGTTCCTCTCATCGTAATCTAAACGCGCGAGCCAGTACAAGAAAAGTGGATTCTGCGGCTGTGCCGCAGCGAGCTTTTCTAATTCGGGGCGCGCCCAATCCCGCCGGTTGAGCCTGATGCACGCCATTGCCAGCGTGAACCGGCTCCGATCGTCGAGTGGCGCAATGGCTTCGGCTTTTTTCCACGCGATGACGGCGCTCACGTAATGACCATCGAGGAAGAAAACCGCGGCGGCGATAGCAAGCAATTTTGCCGACCGCGGTGACTTCGGATCGCGTTCGGCTTCTTCAACCAAAATCCTTTCGACAGCCGCGTGGTCTCGCGCGTTAATGGCCCTCTCCAGCTCCGTCTGACGTGACGGATCCACCTTCAATTCCGAAAGCTGAAGAGAGAGACTCGATGAAGAGGGATCGTCTTGCTGCAAGGCAAGGGTTTGAGCACCGACGGGCAATATTAGCCACAAGGCAAGCGCAGTCAGCGTGATAACCTACCTCTTTTCTTTCGGTACAGCGCGCCAATCAAGGCGCTGAACCGGCTTTCGCATCCTCAATCTTTGCTTTTAGCTCCGCGGCGGCCTTACTCTGGGGCACAAGTTTCAGTTCTGCGTCAATTTCCGCAAGCGCTTGGTCGTATTTCTTCTGTTCCAGAAGAATTGTGCTAATAGCCAGGTGAACCTCGGGCAGTTTCGGATCTGCCTCCGCGGCACGCTGGAAGGCCACGAGCGCCAAATCGTATTTTTGCTGAGCCAAATACTCTTCCCCAAGACCTTGTTGCAATCGTGGGGACTTCGCGTCAATTCGCGCAATCTGCTGATACGACCAACCGGAAAGCCGCATCCAGGCTTTGCCCATTTGATAAGCGTATTCCGGATCATGCGGCGCCATCTCGATGAGTTTCTGGAGCTGCTGCGCGGCTGAGAGCCAGTTCTCCGAAGCCTCATAAGCCTTCGCCAGCTGGAGACGGGCCTGCGGTTGTTCCGGCATCAATTTGACCGCGCGCTCCAGTTCGTGCACGGCTTCCGTGTGTCTGCCAACTGCAAGCAGGCTGGCTCCGAGCAATAGCCGTGAAGGACCATAAGCTGGCTGGAGGGCCAATGCCTCGTGAAACCTTTGGATGGCTTCCACATGTAAATTGCGCATCTGTGCGATGACGCCCAGGTTGTGATAGACGAGCGGATGCTTAGCTCCATGCTGGAGTGCGTTCGCAAAAATCCTCTCTGCCGTGTCAAGATCGCCTGACTTTAGCGCTTCTATGCCGGGAGCCACCTGGGTTTCCAGCGAAGGTAGCGGATTCTCCTGCGCACAACAGAGAGTTGCCGCGCATAAGAACAGCAGGAGGAGATGGTGGCTAGGCAAGCACTTCAGAGAAACGTTTGGAGGCTGCATGGATCTGATCCAGTTCTTCGCATTCTTATTGATCTGGCAGCGCCGGTCATCCGATCAAAAGCACTCTCAGAACCATATTCCTTGGGCGCTCAAGGGGTGCGCAATCCGCAAATAGTATAAGACAGCGGAGGACGTGCCCTCATCCAAAGTATTAATCAGCGGACATGGATCGTTGCTCCAAACTTCATAATGCCCTGTGAGAGAATGGACTCGGTGGCCGCTTCTATGCAATCACGCCTGTCGATCCCAGTGATGTCTGTGGCCGTTTTTCTGTTTCCTCTGCTTCTGCGCTCCGCTCATTCACGGCAGATCCAAACTGGCGCCAGAGAGCAGAAAATTCTGCTGATCCAACAGTTGATCCAGGAACACGATCTCCAAAAGGCGCGCCATGCGCTCGCAGAGGCTGCCAACCAGTATCCGGGGGATGCGGGCTTCGACAATCTGCTTGGCATCGTCGAGGCACAGCAAGGCGATTACGTCGCAGCCGAAAAAAGCCTTCGCCGGGCAATTGCGAGAGAACCGAAGTTCACTGGGGCCTATCTTAACCTGGGGCGGCTGTACCAAGAGAACGCCGCCGCAGACCCCCAGGCGGTGCGCAAAGCGCTCGACGTTTATAGGCGCGTGCTCGAATATGACGCGGCAAACACCGAAGCGGCTTATCAGAGTGCCGCTCTTTTGTTACGACAAGGCCGTTATCAGGAATCACTCAATTACGTTTCACGTCTCCCTGCAGAAAACCAGACGAGCGCGCAGACCTTGTCCATTCGTTGCGCCGATTTCGCTGGACTGTCGAACCGCAAGGGCACCGACGACGCAGCTGGGCGGTTAATGGACGCTCCGGACCTTTCCGAGCCGGACGCCCAGCAAGCGTTGTTAGGGCTAATCCTCGGCAAGCGCGACGACCTCATTGTCGCCCTCCTTGAGAATCTGCAAGGCCGGCAGCAACTCGGTTCGGCTTTGCTGGAGTCACTCGGCTTGGCTTACGAACATTTGAACAGGCTGGTAGAAGCGCGCGCCACGCTGGAGAAGTCTTTCGTTGGTGGAAAACCCTCGGTACGTTTGCTACGGGAATTGGCACGAGTTGCCCGGCTCCAAAAAGACCATCAGGGGGCCCTTGGCTACTTGGCGCATGCACGGGACCTGGAGCCGGGCAATGCGAGCCTGCATTACTACTTTGGCGTCGTGTGTACGGATTTGAGCCTTGTTGCAGAAGCGCGAGACTCGTTCGAAAGAGCTGTCAAGCTCGAGCCGGAAAATCCAGATTACAACTACGCAATGGGAGCGGCCTCGGCTTTCCGGCAAGACCCGGCGGAAGGAGTTCCGTACTTCGAGAAGTATCTTAAACTGAGACCGCAGGATCCACGCGGCAAGCTGGCTCTGGGTGCCACACTTTTTCGGGCCAAAGATTACGAGCATGCGCTTCCCTGGTTGAAGCAATCCGCAGGAAACCCCGAAACCGCCACACGGGCTCATTATTATTGGGGGGCGATTGCCTTGGAAGAGGACCGGATGGACGAGGCCTTCATGGAGCTGCAAGAGGCCTTGAAAGCCAAGCGGGATTTTCCGGACGCGCTGGCTGAACTCGGCCGGTGGTATTTAAACCGCAAAGATTACCAACAGTCGGAGAAACAGATCCAACTCGCATTGAGAATTGAGCCGGACCATTATGCCGCGAACTTCTACCTCCTGATGCTCTACACCCGTACGAAAGATTCGAGGCAGGAGGCGCAGGCCAAGCGTTTCGAGGAGCTAAAAAATTTACTGGCAGAAAGAAGTCAGGAATTCCTGCGCATCGTGGAAGTACGGCCACTTGAAACTCCATGAAGACGCACGTTTGGAAATCTGAATTCTCCGTTTTGTCGTCGAGCTTAAGGCGTCTCTTGTTGTCGATTCTTATGGTTGTCATCTCGAGCCGCGCATATGGCCAGTCATCTGCGCTTACGGAATGTACGCGGGCCTTTTATCGCGGGGATTATGCACTGGCTGTTCAATTGGCGGAGAAACATCTGCGTAAGTACCCCAAAGATGTGCCCGTTCGAGTAGCCCTGGCTCGAGCGGAGCTTGCCCAAGGGAAGCCTCTGCAAGCCTTTGAGGAGCTTCGAAGGGCACTCGAATCCGATCCGAGAAGCATTGACGCCCTTTATTATTTGTCTCTTGCTTCCAAAAAGCTTTCACAAAGCGAATATCAGCGGCTATTTTCCATGGCTCCGGATTCCTTCCGTGTACACCAACTCCTCGGGGAAGCCGCTCTGAGTGCCGAAAACCCAACGGAAGCTGAGAGCGAATTCGCCAAGGCCTTGGAAGTGAATCCCCGCTCCGTGGAGGTTACAACGGAGTTAGCCGAGCTGAAGCGGTCCCAGTCGAAATTCGATGAGGCGATCACTTACTACCTGCAGGCAGAGAAGAATGGATCGCTGAATTATGACGTCGCCTATGGGTTGGGGGCCTGCTATACGTACAAACAAGACTATTCTCATGCAATTGAATGGCTAAAGAAGGCTGTAGCTCTGGCTCCAGATGCTGTTGCAGGCCGGTTCGCCCTCGGGAATGCATTGTTTCAGGATGGACAGTTCACGGCGGCTGTCCCCGAATTAAAGGAAGCCTTGCAGCGCGAGCCGCGGATGAAACAGGCGTATTTCCTTTTGGGTCGGGCTTATGCAAAGCTTGGCCGCCAGGAAGAGGCAAGGGCGGCCCTTAAGAAGCTGGACGAGCTCAACCGCTCTGAGATACCGGAGCAAGAGAAAAAAACGACCAGAGAGGTCACCCCAAAGCCTGAGCAACTCAGGTAAGTTCCCGGAAGACTTGTTGCCGTCGAATTCTCTTGATCCCAGCTATTTGGAAACTTTCAGCAGCACGACGCCGTGCGTCGGCACTTCAGTCGCATAAGAGTCCTGCGCGGCGCCCAAGTCCTTGTGATCCAAGAGGTCGCGAAGTCTGGCCGAGCTTGGCGCGCCGATCGTTTTGAAATCAAGGGTCATTTTAATTGTGGACTCACTACGATTGAAAAGCCCGACAGCATGACTGCCGTCGGCCAGCGGCTTCCCCCAGATCTCCAGCGGGCCTTCCTGCCAAAAGCGGTGCCCTTGTATTCCCTTTGAGTCCTGATCAACGGCAATCACTTCAGAACTCGTCAGAAGTTCCTTCGTTTCCGCGGACATATCACGGAGATCGTTTCCCGCCAGAAGAGGGGCGGCAAGCAAAGCCCAGAGCGCCATGTGCGTGCGATATTCGGCGCGATTCATATGGCCGTTGCCGATTTCCAGCATGTCCGGATCATTCCAGTGCCCTGGACCAGCAAATTTCTCCAAACCATTCTGTCCAAACCCAATCAAAGACATGCTTTCGTAGCTGTCGCTGATGTCACCCGTGGTCCTCCACAAATTGCCGGTCTTCGGTCCCCAGCGCCACGGTGCTTTCACGCCCCAGTTGCAAATGCTGAACACGATGGAGCGGCCGGATTGCGCCAACGCATCACGGAATTTCGCGTATTGCACCTCGGGGTCGAGACCCTCCGCATTGCACCAGTCGATCTTCACGTAATCGATTCCCCAAGAGGCATACGTTTTGGCGTCTTGCACTTCGTGGTTCAGACTGCCTGGCCGCTTTTCGCAGGTGCCGGTGCCTGCGTCGGTGTAGATCCCCAATTTCAAACCCTTACTGTGCACATAGTCAGCGAGCGCCTTGATGCCGGAGGGAAATCTTTCTGGATCGGCGACAATAGTTCCCTGGGCATCACGACTCACCTGCCAGCAGTCGTCGATGTTCACATATTGATAGCCGGCTGCCTTCATCCCGCTGCTGACCATCGCATCGGCCATTTCGCGAATGAGTTTGTCGCTCACGTTGCAGCCAAACTTGTTCCAACTGTTCCAACCCATCGGCGGAGTCATCGCCAGCGCACCAGCGGCCTGAGGGAACGCGGACGGGGAGAACCAACATGCTGCGTTAAGGAGCAGGAACACCACAAACCGAGTGACGGGGGACGGGCGTGTCATAGGTTAAATCCTCGCAGAAAGTCATACGTAACCGCTTACGTGGAGCCTAGCACGCCTCACGCAAAAGTGCGATGCTATTCCGGCACGACGCAAGCGTTTCGTGGACAGATACGGAAATCTGGAAGATTTGCGGCTGGGAGTTAACGATTGCAAAATTCGACGGGCGCCTGGGGAACGAAGTGAAGGGGTATGCGAAAAAATATTGTCTACTGGGGTTGTCTGGCGGCCACTTTGCTGTCGTCTTGGTTTTGGCAAAACGCTGCCTCTCAAGAGCGCGAGGAACGCAAGCCTCAAAAACCGGAGTCCGCAGGCGTCGCGACCGGCGCGCCTCACGCTCCGGTGAAAGATGCCATGTCCCGGCCCATCACCGCAGGTGGCTTTGTGGATGGCGCGCCGGTTGTATTCATCGACATCACCAAACATGCGGGCCTCGACAAGTTCCGCCATATTTCGGGAACTCCTGAGAAGGCAACCATCCTGGAGACCCCTGGTTCAGGCGTAGCTTTGCTTGATTATGACAACGACGGCTGGCTAGACATCTATTTGCTAAATGGTTCCACGTTCGCTGCTCTAAAGGGGAAGGAATCGGCCCCGCGAGCCATGTTGCTGCACAATAATCACGACGGCACCTTCAC
>Ga0209375_1003449_pt1 | contig 11025 bp, 9 predicted proteins | sample GraSoiAngelo_131_FD_185888 | JGI IMG/M metagenome (GOLD analysis project Ga0209375, IMG submission 185888) | Grasslands soil microbial communities from the Angelo Coastal Reserve, California, USA - 14_0929_02_30cm (SPAdes) (version 2) | ecosystem: Environmental > Terrestrial > Soil > Grasslands ...
TTACCGGCGCGGTCGAGCACGGTCACGGGCACGCCCGGAGCGGGCTTGCCCGTGTCCTGATGCACGATCCGAAACACCCAGACGTCGTTCGCGCCGGTGGTCATAGGGGGCCCCAATATGCAATGGAGCGGCGGGGGCATACAACGACGCGTGTTACAACTCCGTATAAAACGTTGCGGAGTAGAGCGTTATCGGTAGGGCGTTACCGAGTAGGCGTTGCGAGAGTGCATTGCCCCGCTGCTCGTTCGCGGCTGCAGCCGCGGCTCGGCACGTACCGCTGAAGCGCAGGGCTCTCGTGAGTTTACTGACACGTGCCGAGTCGCGGGTTTACCCGCGGACCCTAGACGGCAAGGTGCATGTTTGAGCGTGGGCGTGATGCGCTGGTGAGGCCTGCGTCGGGCGCGACTACCTCAGGTCGAACATGAAGTGATGCATGTAGTCGATCGTCGCCTGCTGCTCGCGCACCTGGAAGGCGAGTACGTCGCCGATCGTGATCACGCCGGCAAGGCCGCGCTCGCTCACGACGGGCAAATGGCGGATACGCTTCCCCGTCATCATGGCGGCGCATTCCTCGACCGGCGTATCGGGCGCGCAGGCCGTGACCGGCGTCGTCATGACGTCCGCCACCTTGGTCGCGGCGGGATCGCGCCGCGGCGCGACCACCCGACGCAGGATGTCCCGCTCGGTGAAGATGCCGACCAGCCGCCCGCCCTCGATCACCACGAGCCCACCGATGCCCCGCTCGCTCATGAGCTCGGCGGCCTTGAGCACGGTCTCCCCCGGCTTCACCGAGATGACGTCACTGCCCTTTCGGGCAAGAATGTCCTGGACGGTCGGCACGCCACCGCTTCCTGGCTGGGGTCTCCTCGATACTACCGCGCCGTCCCTGGGTGCGCCACCTTATCCCGTCCACCGGAGGCAGGTGACACTATGGCGCAGGCTCGTATCAACGTCGGCCCGCTCGATGCGCACGCCCGCCAGGTCGCCGGCGCGCTCGCGATCATCGGCGGTCTCACCGCGCTCGACGGCTTCTTCCAGGCACTCGGGTTTCTCACCTGGATCGTATGCGCGGCCATGATGTACGTGGGCATCATCTTCGCGATGGGCGGATTCAAGGACGGAACCGCGGTGTTCGGGTTCCCGCTGTTGATCCTGTCGGTGCTGGACGCCTGGTTGCCGCTGATACACAAGGGCTACTGGGGTCTCCTGGCGGGGATCTTCGTGGCGGTCGGCGCGTTCCAGACCGCCCGCACGCGGCAGTGCCCCGTCAACGGGTTAATGGGCGTGAACACCGCTCAGGGCTCCGCATAGCCCGATCCCTGGGCTGAGAGCGCTGTCGCGCAATCGCAAACACCCGCCCGACACGCGGCCGCTGTGACGTGGCGCTCGGTAGGTGGGGTATCTTGTGTATCGGAGCATCCCTACCGAGCGAGGTGTCGCATGACGAGCCGCGTCGTCTCTCTCTCCGTCGTGCTCTTGGCCGTCGCCGGGACCGCGTCGGCGCAGAGCATCCCGATCCAGTCCGTGCCTCTCGTTCCGGCGGACCAATTCGACATCTTCCCGTCCCTCACGCTCGCCATGGGCGGGGTGTCGATCGCCGTGCCGGATACCCTGCACGACCCGTTCGTGAACCCGGCGAAGGGGGCGAGGCTGCGCGCCGCGCGCTTCTTCAGCGCCCCCACGTTCTACAGCGTGTCGCACGATGCCGGAGCGGGGCGCACGCTGCCGCTCGGGATTTTCTCGACGGCCGGGACCTGGTACGGCGGCCTCGCGCTCGCGTTGCAACAGGTCGACGCCAGCCATCCCAACTCGTCGTCCTTGAACAATCCCGTCGCTGGCTTCGATACGGCTTTCAGACTCGCCGCTGCCCTCCCGCCGGGAGTGCCGGACCCGAGCACCGGGTCCGAGTCGCACGGCAACGCGCTCGCGTTCGCGCTGATCGGTAAAGAGCTGCCGGCGTCGGGGCTCTCGGTCGGCGGCAGCATCGGCTGGGCCAAGCTCCGCGCGCTCGACGGCGTTGATCTGCTCTATCCCGGCAGCCGGCGCGTCGACCAGTCCGGTGAGACCTTCGACGCCAGGCTCGGCGTCCTGAAGGAGTGGACCGGAGGCCGCTCATTCGAAGCGATCGTCCTGCACGAGCGGTTCCGTATGACGCACGAAGTGACCTTCCTCGACGTGTTCTGGGATCCGAGCACCCAGCGGTTCTTCCAGAGTCCCCGCCTCGAGCGCAATCGCGATTTCTCCAAGCGGTGGGGCGTGCAGGTCAAATACGAGCGTCCGCTGGCGGCCTCGGAATGGCGTATCGGCTGGCTGGCGACCGCCAATCGCATCTCGCAGCCCAACACGCCGAACAGCGACCTCTTGAACATCCCGCAGGATCCGGGGCGCGCCACCGCGTACGAGCTCGGCGTCGGCGTTTCGCGCGATTATGGGCCGTCGGTGTTCGGCATGGACGTCGTGTACCAGCCGATTTGGAGCACCACCTGGGCCGAAGCCCAGACGCCGATCGTCACAGTCGGTGGTGGCACGATCCCGGTGGGGGGCAGGACGGTCGAAAACGGCTTTCACTTCTCGAACGCGCTGATCCGCATCGGCGTGAGTCGCGAGGTCACGCTCGGGCCCCTTACCAAGACCGCCGCCGTGCAGCTGGGCCTCGCGGTGCGCTCCGTTCACTACAACCTCGCGCAGCAAGACCATGTCGAGTCGGTCACGCGGCATCTGAACGAATCGTGGCTTGAATGGACGCCGACGTGGGGCCTGAGCTTCCGCTTCCCGGAGCTCGAGCTCCGATACCGCGGGCGCGTGTCGCACGGGACGGATCGGCTGGTCGCATCGAACCCGAATGGGTTCATCGCCAATCCCGTGGCCGGTGTGGGGCCGGGCTTCTTTCCCCCGGCGGGCTCGGCGATGACGCTCGACGGCGTACACGTGGTCACGCACCAATTCTCCGTCTCGCTCCCGCTGCGCTGAGCCCGGCGACTGGAGGTGCACGATGATGACACGCTTCGTAAGGACGACATACCTCGGCCTGCTGGTGCTGGCGACCGGTTGCGACGGATGGAAAACGCCCTCCGGACCACCGGCGTCGCTCGACGCCGACCTGCGGCAGAGCCTGAGCAGGTGGGGCACGGTGCCGATCGGGCCGACGCCCGCCCAGCCGGCGGCGCTGGTCGACCTCGGTCAGGCGCTCATGTTCGACAAGGTCTTGAGCGGGAACCGCGACATCGCCTGCGCCACCTGCCACAACCCGGCGTCTCACGCGGGGGACGGACTGGCGCTGTCGATCGGCACGGGCGGCAGCGGGCTGGGGCCGTCGCGGACGCTCGGCCCGGGACGCCAGTTCATCCCGCGCAACGCGCCCACGCTGGTCAACACCGGGCTCGGCGCCTTCTATCTGTTCTGGGACGGCCGCGTGTCGGGGTCGAGCTTCGCATTCCAGACGCCGGCGGGCGTCGCCCTCCCCCCTGGGCTGCCCAACCTGCTCACCGCGCAGGCGATGTTCCCGGTGTTGAGCCGGGAGGAGATGCGCGGCGTGCCGGGCGACCGCGACCGGTTCGGGAACCCGAACGAGCTCGCGGCGCTCGGCGACAGCGATTTCGTCGCGGTGTGGCAGGCGGTCATGCGGCGCCTGCTCGCCATTCCGGAGTACGTGTCCAAGTTCACCGCCGCCTTCCCCGGCACGCCCACGAGCGGGCTCGGCTTCCAGCACGCCGCCACGGCGATCGCCGCATTCGAGACCCAGGCGCTCACCCGGACCGACTCACCGTTCGATCGCTACCTCCAGCACGACGACGCGGCGTTGACCTCCGAACAGAAGCGCGGCGCCCTGCTCTTCTTCGGTGACAAGGCCCGCTGCGCCAGCTGCCACGGCGGCCCGTTGCTCGGTGGCCAGAACTTCGCCAACGCCGGGGTGCCCCAGCTTGGGCCCGGGGTGGGGAGCGGTGCGCCCCTGGACCTGGGACGGGGCGCGCTCTTCAACCAGGAGTTCTACAAGTTTGCCTTCCGCGCGTCGCCGCTTCGCAACGTCGAGCTGACGGCGCCCTACATGCACGACGGGGCGTTCCCGACGCTGGAAGCCGTGCTGCATCACTACAACGATGTGCCGCGCGCGTTGCGAGAGTACGATACGTCGCAGCTACCGCCGGCGCTGCAACAGATGTATCACGGCGAAGACGCGACGATAGCTGCGGTCCTGACGAACCTGGACGGTCGTCTGACGCAACCGCTCAACCTCAGCGGGGTGGAGATCAGCGAGCTGGTGGCGTTTCTCAAGTCGCTGACGGATCCGGCGGCGCGGGACCTGACCTCGCTCATTCCGGCGAGGGTGCCGAGCGGCCTGCCCGTCCAGGAGTGATCCCTAGGGCAGCGGCTGTCCGACGATCCATTTCACGAGCCGGCCCGGCTCGAGCGGCGTCTGCGGCTCGACCTGATTGACGAGTGCGAGCGTGGCGGCGGGGACCGGTGACGGCCGCTGCCGCGCCATCTCTTCCATCGTGGTGCGCCGGTCGATCCTCACGATGTCCACCCGCTGCGGTTGCACGGCGAGCGCGGCGGGATCGGTGAGCCGGGCGAAGCTCTGGAGCGCGCGCTCGACCGTCACCTGCACGGCGGGCCAGCGCGCGTCGGTAGCGTAGCCGACCAGCCGGTACACCGCGCGGCCGTACTCGACGAACAGCACCGTGCCGCGCAGCGTGCCGTTGTCGGTCGCGGCGGCGAAGCCGGCGGTCACGGCCGGGAGCCCGCCCACGCTGGTGCGCACCGGGTAGCCGCTCGTCAGTCCTTTCTGCGCCAGGAACGCACGGGCTGCCGCGTCCGCGGTTGGCTCCTTTGCGACGGACACCTCGACCATGGCGTCCTGCTGCGGGCTCACGGCGATCACGGCCTGTTTGCCGTTGTTGGTGTTCCACCCCTCCGGGAACGTCACGCGGAATCGCAGGTCAGGGTGGAAGAACTGGTTCTCCTTGAAGTACCCTTCCCGCGGGTTGTTGCCGAACACCAGCCCGTCGAGCCGCCGCAGGTAGGTGTCCCGGTTCACCGCGGCCCCGGAGAAATCCTGCGGCAGCGCGGCGATCTCCTGGTCGATTCGCCCGCGGCGGTTCTCCGGATTGGGGTGCGTGGCGAGCCACTCGGGGACGCGGCCGCCGCCCTGCGCCTGGCTCACGCGCGTGAGCATCTCGAAGACGTGGGGCATTTCCCGGGGATCATAGTTCGCGCGCCGCATGTACCGCAGGCCGAGGTCGTCCGCCTGGCTCTCGTTGTCGCGCGAGTACTTGAGGAAGAGCACGCCGAGCGCCTGGCCTGCGAGGCCGGCGTAGCGCCCGAACTCAGGGCTCGCGATGCTGCCGACGGCGAGACCGAGCTGCGCGAGCTGCTGCTTGCTCATCTGGCTCACGGAGTGGCGCGCGGTGACGTGGCCGATCTCGTGGCCCACCACGCCGCCGAGCTCGGCCTCCGAGTTCAGGTGGGCCAGGATGCCCCGGGTGACGTAGATGTAGCCGCCGGGGAGGGCGAAGGCGTTGACCACCGGGTCGTCCACGACGTGGAACGTCCAGGGCAGGTTGGGCCGCTCCGAACTGGCCGCGAGCCGCGCGCCGAACTGCTGGATCCAGCGTTGCCACGCGGTGTCGGCGTAGAGCCCGATGGACGCGGCGACCTGCTGGTCGTAGTCGCGGCCCATCGCGATCTCTTGCGACTCGCTGATCAGCATGAGCTGCCGGGCCCCGGTGGCGGGGTTGACGGCGCAGCCGACGACCACCACCGCGACGAGCGCGACGAGCGAAAAACGAGAGTAGGTCATTAGGTTTCGGGTCGCCGTCGCTCCAAGCGTACCAACAGGCATCGCGTCATGGAAGGGGGCGTGCTCTGGACGGGGAGCGTCATCAGTCAGGGGAAGTCGGTTTTCTCGTATTCATCTGCGCCGTTGCCTTGGTCTTCTTCCCCTGGGTTTCGAATCCGTTCGCGCTGAAGCAGGACGTTGCGCCGCTCCTTTTCAGCGCGGCGCTCCTCTATTGGCTGTACCGAGGCGAGGTGACCGCGGTGAGCGTCGGCGCCCGATCACTCCTCGCTCGCGCAGCCATCCTCTTCGGCGTCTGCGCCGCGGCCTCCAATCTCGCGGCACAGAACCCGCCGGAGGCTTGGCTGAGCTACGGCCTGCTCGTGCTGGGACTGGTGCTGTTCTCGTTCGGCCACCTGCGGGTGTGGTCCCGCAGTTTTCCCGACTGGTTCGCGCAAGTCGTGTTCTGGACGTCCCTCCCGATCTCGCTGCTCGGAATCGCACAGGCGCTCCTCCCGGGGAAGTTGGACTTCGGGCTACAGGCGTTGGGTAAGATGGCCGCCTTCTCCACGCTCGGAAATCCACAGTTCGTCGCCGCGTGGCTGGTCTTCGCCATTCCTTTGTATCCAGCGCTCGCGGCGAGGCAGACGAGCGCGGGGGCTCGGGTGGGCGCGGCCGTGGCGGCCCTTGCTGCTGTAGCCTGCCTGCTCCTCACCCGGTCGGCATCGGGTCTCCTCGCGTTGGCAGCGGTTGCGTTGTTCGGTCTCCTGCTCCGCAGGTCGGCCATAGAGGTTCGACGAATCATCGTGGGCGTGTCGTTGATGCTCGTCGTCGTGGCCGGGTATCTCGGGTGGTCCACCCACACGGGCCGCGGGCGGATCATGATCTGGCTGGAGACGCTGTTGATCTGGATGCGGCATCCCTGGCTCGGTGTGGGACTCGGTCAGTACAACCTGCACCAGCTGGAAGCGCAGCATCGCTTCTTCGCGCTGGGAGACTGGACTCGAGACTTTCACCAGAACGCGGCGTTCGTGCTCGACGCCCACAACCAGTACCTGCAGATCCTGGCCGAGCAGGGCCTGCTCGGACTCGGCCTGTTTCTGTTCCTCGTCTACCTGATCATGCGTAGTGCGGGACGACGCGTGGGGCACGATCCCCTGTCTCGCGGCCTGGCCGTCGCCTGGCTCGGGCAGCTCGTGCTCTTTCTCTGGAACGCACCGCTCTTCTACTGTCCCGTGCTCGTCCTCTTTTGGACCACGGCCGGCCTGCTCGCCCCCGTGCCCGACCCGAGCGAGGTCGCGCCAGCGCCGCGGCGGCATGCCGTCGGCCTCACACTGGCGTCCGTCGTGCTGTTGTGCGCGTCAGCCGTCCTCTTCTGGACGAAGCTCCGCTCGGGGGTGCTGGAGAAGCGAGGCGATGCGCTGCTTGAGCAGGGGCCGTTTCCAGAAGCCGTTGAGGCGTTCGAGGCCGCCCTCTGGTGGGCTCCCCAGAACGGGTACGCGTGGGAGAAGCTCGCTCTGGCCCAGTATTTCGAGGGGGACTACGGCGGGGCCTTTCGCAGCCTTCAGGTGGCGAGGGAGCACTTCGGCGACGTGGGCATTCTATACCTGGAAGCGGAGATCCTCGCTCGCCGGAAGGACTATGCCGAAGCCATTACTCGCTTTGAGTTCATTCGCGATGCCTTTCCCCAACACGTGACCCCCTCGTTCGCGCTCGGCCAACTGTTTCGAGCGCAAGGCGACTACGGCCAAGCTGAGCGGGAGTTCGTACGCGTGCTGAGCCTCCCAGACTCACGGGAGAACCTGAAGCTCGACCGGAAGAAAATCAAAATCCAGAAGGAGCTGGCCTTCCGGTTTCTCGCCGAAATCCGGAGGCTACGGTGATTCGGGTTGTGGCGTCGCGCTGTCCCCGGTCTCCTGGCCTTCCGAAAAGCGCCGGACAGTGTTCCCGTCGAAGTATAGGAGTTCTCCTCCTTCCTGTTTGAGCTGAAACGACTCCTTTGCGAGCTTTCCCATCGAATCTGTCAGCGCGTAGCTCACAAGCTCCATGGCGTTGGGGTCGATCCGCACGACCTTGTCCACGGAGACGGCCCACAGCATGCCGAGGTAGTGCACGGCGCCGCCGCGACCGACACGGAACGGACCCCGAGTCAGAATCACGAGGTCCTTCGGTTCCCTGACGTCTCGTATGTAGCGCAGCACGAAATAGCTGGCCGGAGAGACATCGTAGGAGGCCCCGACCCACGCTACACTGTCGCCCTCGGCCAATACATCGTTCCTGTAGGCTTTGGGGACAGCGACCCAAGGCTGGCCTTCAGCCGTCAAAAGGAAGGCCCCCGAGTCTCGCGTCTGGACGAGCAGGCCGTCTTCCGTCCGCTCGAGAGCGATCGGGAGCGCTTTTCCCGGCAGCTCGACCCGGTCGAGCTTCGAGGTATTCGGGTCGAATCGAAACAAGCCGGTGCCTGGGGGATACACCGGGTCGTACTGGGGAGCCAGGAAATAGACGCCCCGTTGCAGGGCCTCCATGAACCAGATGCTGCGCATGGTCTGACCAGGCCCACGAGGAGCATACTTCTCGGTTGCGGTCCAGGACGTCGGAATCCTGAAGAGCGCGGTGTCCCTGCCTACGTAGAGCCAGAGCCCGTCACCTCCGCAGAACGCGTGGGTGACGAAGTTGAACGGGACCACCGGCACTCCATCTCCCGCCCCCCGGACTTTGAAGGTTTTCGTCCGTAAGTTCACGAGAGCTACGCCGTCGCGGAGCCGCAGCCAGACGTCCGATCCACAGGGGATGACGCTGGCGTCTTCGAGGTGATTCGAGCCCAAGACCGGCATCGTCCACGTTTCCGCGACCGGATCGATCACGGCGATGCCGCCGTTGGTCGTCACCCAGAGACGGTCCTGAACTACCACGAGGGTTCGAAAGTAGGTCGCAGTCAGTTTGCCCACCGTGAACTCGACCTTATCTCCATCTCCGGGTGCCTCGCGCCCGCGGCAGGAGACGACGCCAATCATGAACACCCCGGCTGCGAGGAACACTGTAAACGCTCGAGGTAGGTCGACCCTACGCCGTGGGGAGTGCATAGCGATCCTCCGAAACGAGCTCCGATCGACCGTCGCGCTCGCGTCGCGTGCGGGTGTGGAGGCCGTCGGCGGAGAGGGGTTCGACTTCGAGACGGACGTTGCCGAAGGCGGACTCGGGTGCGTAGAAGGCCGCTTCGACCCGATCGGGGTCGATCCGGAATCGCAGGGTCATCGGGACGACGGTGGCATTCCGGAACTGCAGGTCCTTGTAGCCGTAGGCCACGGTAGCGTCACGGCCGAGGGGTACGTAGCGGCTCGACCCGTATGCATCAATGGTGTGGGCGTGACGCTCGAGGATTTCCAGGCCGGCGAGCAAGGCCGCGTTGTAGAGCGCGCTGGTCAGCTGGCAGATGCCACCGCCCTCGGCGAAGGCCACTCTGCCGTCGATGAAATTAGACGCCACCTTGAAGCCGTGCGCTTCATCGGGTTGACCCACGAGGCGCCAGAACGAGAACAGCTCCCTCGGACGGAGCGTCACGCCGTCGAGGCGTGACTGCACCAGGGCGAGGTTGTGCATCTTGTTGTCGTACACGTGGCGCTGAAACGCCGGATTCAGGATCGGACAGACGAAGCTCGCGATCTGCTTGAGCTCCCCCTCGCGCCCAGGCGCTGCGACGGCCGCCCACGGGCCGAGGCGGCCGCGCCACCAGTCATGCAGAGCCCGGCGCTTGAGCGCGCCGAAGCGCCGGAGCGATCCGGGAAGCAGTGCGCGCAGCATGCCCTAGGCCGGCAGTGGCGGCCGGTCAAAGCGCTTGAGGTGCGGCTCCTTCCGTCCGTATTCGAGCGTGAGCTTGATGGTAAGGCTTTCTTTCTCGCGCATGAACTCCCGCGCCTCGCGCAGGTCCTTCGCATCGGGGTGCCCACCGATGTCGAGGCTGTCGTACATCTTCTTGATCAGGCGGGTCGACACCTTCACGAAGCAAGTGCCGGCCGTGCTCTCGATCAGCGCGTAGGCGAGGGCATGCGGCTCCAGCCGCGCCTCCCAGAGGCTCGAGAAATACAAGCGCTTGCGGAAGGCTTCGATATTGTCGCTCTCGTACAGAGATAGGCGGAAGGCCACCGGGTTGAGGCTCTTCCAGAGATCGACCTGGGCGCACGAATGCACCACGTCGGGCAAGAACGCCTGCACCGGATTGTTGTACGTGTCGAAGTAGATGTGGGACAGATACGCGACGGCCCCCGAGAGGGCGTCCGTGCCGGGAGCCGGGAGCACAACACCGGAAGCGTTGGAGAATTTCTCGCGATAGGAGAGGATCCGAGGACGTTCTTCGAGAAAGCGCTTCCAGGCGTAGTTGTCCTTGAACTTTGGGGGGATCTTCCCCGTGGCCATGACCTCTTGTCCGATCCTGCTGAGGTCGCGCGCCAGTGCGAAGTTGTGCGCGTACAGGCGGTGGAAGTACGGCGGATTGCGATCGATCTGCGGGAAGAGCGCCGCGTATGCCGAAGCCTTGTCCGTACCGGAGACCTCGGCGAGTCGCCAGGCGAAGTACACATGGGTGAGTGAATCCATGCGCTGTAAAATAACCTCCGGATGACAAGCCGGCTTCCCCTCCGTCCGCCGACTGTTTATGGTGCGGCTCATGAAACTGCGCGGGCGGAAGGGCATCCTGGGCATCGTGCTTCTCGTCCTAGTCGCGGCGGCGGGGCTCGTCGGCTCGCACATGCTGGTCACGTCGAGAAAACCGACCGCCTCCGCTGCCCCAGCGTGTCCAACGGACCATGAACGTGCCCTCGCATGCTACGAGCAGTACTACGGTTCGATCGTCGCCCAACAAGGAGTGCCGGAGGCCTTCGCGGCGTTGAAGCAGCAATATGGTCGCGATGCGGATGTGCAACACCTCTGCCACGCGCTCACGCATGTCATCGGGCAGGCGGCGGCGCGCAAGTACTCCGATCTGCCCGAGGCGTTTCAGCACGGCGACAATTTCTGTGGCTCGGGATACTACCACGGTGTCTTGCAGGGACGCTCGTTCCAGATGGGGCGAGAGCGGCTGTTGAGCGACTTGAATTCCATCTGTGACGGCATTCCCGGCAAAGAGCGCAAGTCGCTCGAGTACTACAATTGCGTGCACGGGCTGGGACACGCCGTCATGGCCATCACGGGCGACGACCTGTTCGACGCGCTGCATGATTGCGACGGCCTGACGGGCTCCATGGAAGGGAATGCCT
>Ga0209375_1003451_pt1 | contig 11023 bp, 11 predicted proteins | sample GraSoiAngelo_131_FD_185888 | JGI IMG/M metagenome (GOLD analysis project Ga0209375, IMG submission 185888) | Grasslands soil microbial communities from the Angelo Coastal Reserve, California, USA - 14_0929_02_30cm (SPAdes) (version 2) | ecosystem: Environmental > Terrestrial > Soil > Grasslands ...
ACTGCCGGCATTCTGCAGCCCTTCGCTGCGGACCAATCCATTCCCAAAGAAAAGATCACGGCTCTCGATCGTCGATATACTGCCGTGATTGAGGCGCTCGACGACCTCGTCGAGGCTGTCGGTTTGCAAGCAGCCTAAGAAGGCAAGCATTACGAGAACGAAATTCTCGTTTGGGACCCTATAATGGGACTAACAATTGCATGCACGATGGGGGATGCTCCAAGGCATCCCCCCTTTCTTAATTTGGCGACTTCCAGGCAGTTGGGCGAAAGGAAGCAAATTTTGTCGCGGCGAACCTTATTCGATATGCTCTAGAACTCGGATTCAAAAGAAGCTGCGGAAGAAGGCCACGCCAGCATGCATTTGGACGGGCAAGCTTGTGGCTTGGAGCGAGATTTGCCGGCATCTGGATGGCTAAGGGTTGATGCGCATAGATTGCTCAGTCGGCGTCGGTTTTTGCGCTTAGCCGCGCTCTCGGCCGCTACTCCTGTTTTTGATGTGCGACTTCCGCGCGGGCTGGATTTCACGCTTCAGAATTCGCCTACAGCCCAAAAATATCTCATCGAGACCATGCCCGGCGGCGTGGCCTTGTTCGACTACAATAACGATGGCTTGCTCGACATCTTTCTGGTCAACGGTGGGCGCCTGACAAGCCCGATGCAGGTTCCAGAGAGATTCGATCGGACGAATCCCCGCTACTGGAACCGGCTCTACCGCCAGAACAAAGACGGCAGCTTCACGGACGTAACCGAGGCCGCGCGCTTGGCCAACCCCGGCATCGGCAACTACGGCATGGGAGTCGCGGTCGCTGACTACGACAACGACGGCTTTGCTGATCTGTTCGTGACCAACTACGGAAAAAATATCCTGTATCACAACAATGGCGACGGAACGTTCACCGACGTCACCGCAAAGGCAGGCGTGGCAGGCGGCGGCTGGTCGGTTTCCGCGGGGTTCTTCGACTACAACAACGACGGCCATCTCGATCTTTTTGTTACCCGCTACATGGAGTGGGACACCAAACATAGTAAGACTTGCGGCGGGGCTTGGCGAACCTATTGTCCTCCCGCCGAATTTCCCGCCACGACAAACCTTCTTTATCGCAATCGCGGCGATGGCACGTTCCAAGACGTCAGCCAGAAATCTGGCATCGCCAACAAGAAGGGGCGCGCCTTGGGCGTCGCATTTGCCGACTACAATGCAGATGGTTTTACGGACGTCTTCGTGGCGAACGATGGCATGCAGCAATACCTTTACCGCAACAACGGGGACGAGACGTTTACGGAGTGCGCTCTCGAATCCGGTGCGGCGCTCTCCGCTGACGGCAAGCCCCTCTCCGGTATGGGGACCGTGTTCCAGGATTACGATAATGACGGCCAGCCCGACATCTTCGTAACTGTGCTGCCGCGTGAAATCTACGGCGCGTATCACAACGACGGAGAAGGCTTGTTCACCAGTCGTAACCTGGAAACGGGTCTTGGCGCGCTCACCGCAGGGAGTTCGGGCTGGGGCGTGGGTCTGGAGGACTTCGACAACGACGGCTGGAAGGACTTGCTCGTGGCCCAAAGCCACGTCTTGGATAATGTGGAAGACATCGACCATTCGCTGCACTATCTGGAGCCGCCTCTGTTGGCGTTGAATCATGAGGGGCGTTTCGAACGCGCGGATTCTGGAATTACCATCCCGGTCGCGGGCCGGGGCCTAGCATTCGGGGATTTGAACAATGACGGTTGGATGGACGCCGTGTTGACCGTTCTCGGGGGGCATCCCATTGTGCTGATGAATCGGGGCGGCAAGCGACACTGGCTGACAATTACCCTTCGCGGCACGCGCAGCAGCCGTGACGGACTTGGCGCGCGAGTTCGTGTAAATGGACAAACTCGATTCGCCACTACCGCTGGAAGCTATCTTTCCGCGAATGACAGGCGTCTCCACTTTGGCCTGGGAGATTCTAATAGCGCAGTCATTGACGTATGGTGGCCTTCAGGGGCACATCAGGAGATAAAAGATGCGCGTGCCGACCAGTTTCTTGAAGTGCGAGAACCGGAGCGCTTATGAAATTCGCTATTTTATTTTTCTCGCTTGCGCTGCAGAGCGTTTCGCCCGAAGCCGCTCAACACATGCAAACGGGTGTTGAAGCTCACAAGCAAGGACGCCTTGACCTGGCAATCGCCGAATTTCGCAAGGCCACGGAAGCAGCTCCAAATCTTCCCGAGGCTTTTCTCGACCTTGGAGAGGTTTATGCGGAGACCGGAAACTACGCCGCCGCGATCGCTCCGCTCAAGCGCGCGCTGGAGCTGAATCCAGAACTTGATGGCGCGCACCTGCAACTTGGTTACGCTTTGTTGGCACAGGGGTACGCCGGCGAAGCCATTCCACACCTGGAACGCGTTCGCGCGCTGGAAGCTCTGGGAGTTGCTCAGCTTGAGACTGGACTCTATCAGGAGGCAATCGCGAGTCTCAGCGCCGCCCTGGTCAAACGCCCCAATAATCCCGACCTCCTCTACTATCTCGGCCGGGCCAGCGGACTTCTCTCCAAGAAAACTATAGAGACCCTCATTAGAGCACATCCGGACTCCGCCCGCGTCCATGAGGCTATGGGCGAAAACTACTTTGCTCTGCGGCAGATGCCACAGGCCGAACAGGAATACCGCGAGGCATGGCTTCAGCGCCCCGACATTCCGGGGCTGCAGTTGGAGCTCGGGCTCGTCTACGCCGGCACCGAACAATGGGATAAAGCCGAAGAAGCGTTCCGGGCGGAGGCTAATCGCCAGCCGGGCAACGCCGAAGCCGCTTATCGCCTAGGCACGGCACTGCTCCAACGAGGCAAAGCGCAGGAAGCCCGGGCCGAGTTGCAGCGCGCTGACAAATTGCAACCTGACATGCCTGAAACCTTATATTCGCTGGGCAAGGCAGCTTTGCTCGCCGGCGAATTCGCGCTTGCAGAAAAATCCTGGACCCGCGTGGTCGCCCTCGAGAAGGAAACGTCGCTGGCGGCGCAGGCCCATTTTGGACTCGCCGGCCTTTATCGCAAACAGGGCAAGACCGCGCAGGCGCAACACGAAATGCAGGAATTCCAAAGACTACAGAGTTCGACATCGTCGCGACCAAACTGAGCGCGTCGTGCTGCGCCCTGGGCTTATGGGTTCGCAAGTTCTGCAGAATCGGTCAGCAACAGGTGGCGGCCGCGCAACAAGCAAAAGGCTTGCTCTGCTCCAATGAGGAAATCTGCTTGCATCAGACAGTGACTAAGCTTCAGTTTGGCACTATTGTCCCTGGCGTTCACACTCGTTGTGGTTCGCCAAGACTCCGCAACACTTCAATTCGCAGACGCCAAGGAAGCCTGGGATGGTTCGCCGAAACGCACGGGTCCTGCTCGCTCTGAACCTATTGAGCTTGCTGAGTTGAGGAACTCCCCTCCTACGCTATGGTGCTTCGCGCCTGTTCCGTTTCTTTCGCCAGTATAGAGTCATATAACGCCCCGCGGCCTGTCCGACGCTTGGCTGAAGAATCTGGTTGTTTTCGTTTCTAATATCCTGAACACGATCACAGCCGTATTCCTTTTCAGGCACTTCCCTCTAAATGTTTCGGCGATTGACAAAGACTTTGTTTAAGACATACGGTGTGGTGAGTGAAACCATTCGGTTGTCTGCAGATCAGCGCATTGGCCCTATCGAAACGCAAACCTACAAGGTTCGTGCGCGGCTGATCAGTTACAAGCTGGAGCAAGACGGCGATTTCCATATTGTTATCGCCGATGTCGAAGATCCGGGCAAGACAATGATCGCAGAGATCCCATCTCCGGATTGTGCCGGGGCCTGCGCCTCAGCACACGTCGAGGAGTTTAGAAGGGCCAGAGCAGTGATTATGGAGATTTCAAACCAGGCCTCCAGCGTGAGCGTGGTCGTGACGGGAGTGGGCTTTTTCGACTTCTTGCACGGTCAAACGGGCGCGGCGCCGAATGGCATAGAGCTGCATCCGGTATTGAAGATCGAACCGGAATCTGACTCCAGTTTGCGTTCCGTTTCTTCCCCTAAGGCCAGCGCCGAGAATAAGAAAAAAGAAGTCAGCGTATGGGTCAACACGAGCACCGGCGTCTATCACTGTCTTGGCACCAGATGGTCCGGCACAACAACAAGCGGCACTTTTATGACCGAAGCAGGGGCCCAGGAGCACGGGTACCGTCCGGCCTACGGGAATGAATGCGGCCCGGCGGGAACTGGTATCGCCTCGCAAAAGCAAGATGGAACTGTGCGCAACCCAGAAGCCGGGCGTGCAGGGAATCCGGATGTAAGGGTCTGGGTGAACACCAGTTCTGGTGTGTATCAATCACTGTCCAGGCACGCGGTGGTATGGCAACACAAAGCACGGCGAATACATGACACAAAAGAAGGCTCAAGACGGAGGCTACCGCCCGGCCTATGATATCGTTTGCCACTAACTTCTTAACGACGAGCCAAAGAAATCCTAACCGATTCCTAGAACCGCTGCCGTACGAAGTGGCGTGGTAAAACCACGCCAGCCGCTATTCGACCTCAACCCTTTCGACAGCATCTTGTTGATCCTCCGGCGGGTTGGTGTCGGCGCCAGGGTTGTTCCCACGCTGCTTCCCGAGCTCCCTCTCGTTGGATTCAGGAGATGGCTGAGCCGCTTCCGCATCCGTTGAACGAGCAGAGTCTTCCCGAGCTTTCCCCGGAGATCAACTCATTTCTTACCGCTTAGGGCATCACGTCACGGTGGGCCTAGCTATCTCACGGACTGTATTTGGAACAGCGGAGACGCGCCCAAAAACATCTGTTTGTGGGCAGCGATATCCGCAAATCTAACCCCTATAGAATCAGCTATTTGCGGGCGACGGGGAGGAAAGGTTTCTGGGCAACCCGCTCGCGGCCTCAGGCCGGACGTGGCTTCCAAAAGCTGAACTTCCTAGATCGCCGTTTCCGGGTTGCCGATAATCGTTACAACCGCGACTAGAAACGAAATGGGGAGGACTAACCACGACCTCCAGTCAGGGAGGTACTCCAGGTACAGGATTTGGGGATTCTTGGCTCCCCAGGATCCGTCCTGAAGGCCGATGCAATTTCGTCGTTCTGCCTCGTGCCGAAAAAGAAGCTCTTGCGTCCGAACAGCACACTCCAGGCATCGCGGTTCTAGTCATTCCGCTTGGTGGAACATCACCCAGTTGGGATGCTCGGGCATGGGCATGGGCTCCAGCCCCTTCATAAATAAATCATTAATGAATAGCCCCAATTTGTTCGTTGGCGTCTGCTGCTTGAGAATCACTTCCCAAGGCGTATCCAACTTCAAAATCACAAATTTTCCGAGAGCCACCTCTGTTTGGTCGGCCTTCGGATCTGTGACTTCAACTCCGCTGAGTGCGACGTCTTTGGCTGATTGATTTTGCGTGGTTGCTGGGGTAGGTGCAGGTCGCTCTGCCAGTGCAGAGTTGCTGACACGCGGGGTGCTCTGGGCAGCGGTGGACTTAGAACTCGCCCCGTTGGGCGAATCGGCGGTTTGAGAATACGCCGATCCCGCTACAAGCATTACGCATCCTAAGATGCGTAGCTTCTTCAGGACTAAAATGCCGAGCGTTCTCATTTTCTATTGCTCCTATCCTGGCCGGTCGGGCTTTGTTGTCCTCGCGACGTTTCCACGCCTCCCGTTTCACTACATGCTGTCAGGCCGCGGAAAGAAAGTCGACTCAAGCCTCTGGCATCCCCGGGGTCAACCGTGACGTGCTTCGAGCAGACGCATCAACTCTTCGTGAGGTTTTGCAGATCGTACTGTGAACCACCGAATCGGTCGCAATCAACATCCCCGTGTACTCCGTCGACACTGCCGGTCTCCGAATACTGCCAGAACGTCCATGAGGTCCAGCTTGACGGAGTGGAGGGCTGGGCCACCTTGTAGTGCGCAATCCACAATCCCGAGGTGGCCAATGTCTTGACTTCATCGCCGAGCAGAGGCTCGATAAAATTCTGGCGGGTATAAATCATCGGCCGCATACTCAGCGCTTGCTCAACCGCGTCGAGCCAGTTCCGGATAATCGAAGGACGCTGGTCCGCGGGAACATCCTCCCAAGCATCGCGTTTTGATGCGCTGCTTTTGGGAATGGCCTCCTCGAGATCCAAAACAGGAGGTAAGTCACCTGGGTTCAACGCGCCAACTGTTTTTATGAAGTTTTCCGCCTGGTCCTGCCAGGGAGTTAATGGCCAGAAAAAGTGATACGCCCCACGAATGATGCCCGCATCGCTCATCCGCTGCCAGTTCGCAACGAACTGGGGATCGCACTGGTGCCCTCCGATTGTGGCCCGAGCGAAGCCGAATGCCTTTCCCGCACGCGCCACCGTACCCCAATCGACCTCGCCTTGATTCGAGGAAACGTCGATACCTTCTATAAGCGTGTCTGGCATATACCTCTTGTTGCTCTCTAGGCAGATCTGCCGACGCTACCTGAGAGGGGATGACCTCAAATTGTTTAATCTCCGCACGCTTCCTGTCTCCAGAGCGTTTGCGCGAGGCCCGTAGTCCTATTCAATCGTGTAAGGCGGATTAAACTCGGGCACTCCGGCACGCCGTCCGGCGATCCACCGCAACACGTATACGTTTCTCGGGTCAGTGAGAGTTCCCGCAAGGCCGTTTACAAGGACTTCCAACAAGGCGTGGGCTAGTAGATCCTTGTAGTAATCAATATCCGGCTCGACCACGATGCACTCCGTGCCGTCGATTATTTGCGTGTCACCTTCGTGAAAGGTCAGCTGGACGTTTGCTTCTCCGAACTGAATTTGCTTGTAGCTGCTCGTAGCTCCCTTATGGAAAGTGGCGGGGTCCAGCTCAGGTGCGAATTCGTTTTGCTGAGCGGCTAGCTGGACTTGGCTGACGAGGGCTTTGTCAGCATAAGCGTAGAACCGGTCCTGTTTCGGTGCGAAGATGTTTCGGTCAGGCACATCTTCCCAAATCAGCTGCTTTAGATAGGTGAGCGGCGTCCCGGAGGGCAGATCAATGTCCCTCATCGCCGTCATCAGATTCCACAGACAGGCCAGTGTAGCTGGATCCTTCTCCATCAAATTCTCATAGCGGGCCTGCGCGTCGGCTTCCGTCCCGGCTCCTCGCGCAAGAATGGAGCGAGTTTCCGGATACTTCTGTGGGAGATCGCTCCACCTGGCATTCCCAAACTGGAAGGTCGCGTTCTTATCCAAAAGCATGAGATCGACACTTTGCGGGACCGTTCGCTGAACGTTTACCGGCGTGGCGCCGGCTTGCGAATAATTGTCCGCGGAACCGATCACGGTATAGCGGTCACCGAAATTATCATAGAAGGGGATTTGAAATTGAAAACTGGAGCCGTTGCGAAAGTCGCTAAACAACTGTTTCTGATTCCCGTCAATAATGCGCACAAGGAGATTCTTGACTCCCGGTCCGATCGGTTGACGCGATCCGTCGAAGATGTTCAGCAAAATTGTGGCCTGGTCTTTTGATCCCATCGATCGGGTTGCCATGGTTCTCCTTTCCAAGAAACCTGCCGTCGTCCGACGACTCTGAACTAGGAAACCATCCCTCAAGCGATCGATTTTGCCGCTCTCGCCGCCATGGACACGATGCTTAGCGTTGGATTCACGGCCACCGCTCCCGGAATGATCGATGCGTCCAACACGTAAAGCCCGTCATACACCGTCTGCGCCCCGGCCGTTGTGTTGTACACCTGGCCGTTGCTGTTGACGACCCCGTCCGTCGAGCTGCCTCCGATCGGGCAGCCTCCCAAGGGATGTACGACGACCAACTTCTTCGACACAAATGGTTCCAAACCGTGCCACAGGGGAAAAGCTCGATACGTTCCGCCCATTGCTTTGGCCAATTCCTGGAGGACGCTTTCCGCCTTCTGGAACGTTGGATGCTTGGCGATCGCACCTGTGAAATTGAGCTGCAGATCGTCGCCGTCCAGACTGAGGACTCCAGTGGCGTCGTCCATTCCCATACAATTGAACCAGCAGGTGTTCATCAGCATCTCAGCTTCCGTCTGCATGTCATTGGGATCGCTATAGTCGGGCAATTGTGCGCTGTTCCAGAGCAGCCCCAAAATGTCGATTACGTCGGCTTGCCCTTTGTCCTGCTCCAGCATTTTCAATGTCTTCTCGACTAGCGATGCAAACATGGCCGGTATGCCGGCGTCTTCCACGTTCACCAACAGCTTCCCGTCGCGGAACGTCACATGCGAGGTGTTGATTGGCCCGCGCGTCGTATAGATCGGGTATTGCAGCTTGTCCTGATCAACCGTCACGAAGCCGGAGAAGTCTCCATTCGTTTGTCGAGAATTTTGTACCGAGCGTTTTGCTCACCACAAGCTTTCCATTGCTCTTGTCCCGTGAGCGCAGCAGGATCTCCGTGCTCCCCAGGCATCCGGCCGCCAGGATCACAGCCTTGGCCGTGGGATGATACTCGGTGTCGTCATCGAGCCCCGTGTAATGCACCGTGTAACCGCCGCCCGGGATGGCCTCGATGGATTCCACATTCGCAAGCGCCCGTATGAGGACTTTGTCTTGTGCGGCTAAAGGCAGCTGGTTTAACAGTGTCTTGTTCAGCGTATGCCGCGCGGCCGGCAAACAGCCCAGAAAGCATCGACCCTGGCGTTCGCAGAAGTTCTTGCTCGTGGCCGTATTCCCCGGATCTGCTTCCTTGATCTGCAACTTCAAGGGCGCCCACGGCTCGACGATCTGTCTCGCCAATTGCGGGGAAAGATTCGGGCTCGTGGAGGCGTCTCTCAAAAACCGCGAGCGCCCGAGCAACCTCGGGTCATTACTATTGACTGCCTTCAGCTGGTTCTGCGGGATAGCCTGCGGATACTTGGTGACTACCTGATTCGGCGCCCCGCGATTTGTCGTCATCCAGGTCAGGCCATTGGCATAGTCCGTTGGAAGGAGCTTCGCCTTTTCGGGCCAGCTCGCCATTGCTGGATACTGTTTATTCGTCGTGTCGAAGAACGGCTCGATTGTCACGTTGGAGTAGATCAGTGAGCCGCCGCCTACGCCGCTCGCCGAAATCACGTCCGCCTCACCGAAAGTGTTGTAGCGGTACAGCGGCCGGGGCCTCGGTTTATCGGTGAAAAACTCAGCCACACCGTTGGCAAAGTCTTGCAGTGCGCCGGCTACCCCATTCTCCTTGACGACCGCCAGAAAGTCTACTAGCCCTCGGCGATGATCCGGCCGCGCCCAGTATTGCACCGGTTGCGTCTTCAAGAACGGGTTCATCGGATTCTCGGCAGACAATTCCGGCGTGAGCCACCATACGCCCCGCTCCAGGATGAAGACGGTTTTCCCTTTTCCGGCTTGGTCAATGGCAGCAACCGCCGCCCCAAATCCCGAGCCGATCACGATTACATCGAAATCAAGGGCCATGATTCCTCCTCAACTTCCTGTTCAGCCCGCTAGCATTAAATGAGCGGAACAATGCGAGCTACGACATTAACGAGCGAGCTGATCGCTTTCAGGACCGCCTCGACCGTAGCCAGTTTATCGAGCTCCAACTGAAGAGCTTTTTGACCGTCTAGCAAGTTCTGTTCGTTCGCCTTCAATTGCTCCGCGATTTCCTGCAGCGCAGCGTTTGCCAGAACTAACCGCGCATGCTGCACACGCAGGAGCTCTGCCAGGGCCTCCTGCCGCTGTTCGGGCGGTGCTCCTTGTACTTTGGCATCCCACTCCGGTGACGTGAGCCTCACTACTGTCTTATTCAACTGCTCCAGTGTCGAAGAATAAATTTGTGCTGAATCCATAAGAACCGGCCTCTCGTTTTCGCAATTATTGGGTAGGCGTCGCCTTTTTGATTGCCTCGGTTGAATTCAACATCGAATTAATTGCAGTGATGATGCCTGCTATGGAAGGTTCACTGAGGCGGTTCTCTACCAGCGCGACAAAACTTTCTCTGAGTTTCGCCGCGGCCTCCTGGGCCGCTTTTGAGGAGGCTGCTGCTACTCGGGCGCGGAGAATCTCTTCTCTGTGCACCGCCCAGCCTTTCGGCAGATCCTTCGCGGCAGCAAAGGGCTCGATCACCTCTTCCGTCTCTTCAAGCTGCAGTTGGACGGCGAGATCCGTCTCTAAAGTGCTGGTGATGACGGTAAAGGCTGCCTCCTGCAGGGCTAACTCACGTTCAATGGCCTTAGATCTTGCCTTCAACTCGTTTTCGAGTGCCTTCGCCTTGAAAACTTGGACCGCAAAACTCCTCGCCTGGGGGATATGATCCCCGATCTTCACGCCGCCCAAACTGGCGCTCTTGATCGCCGGACTCAGTCCTCCGATGGAATCGAATACGCCTTGAGCTGCCGTCCCCAGTGTGGCAGGTGCCTTCGGATCGGCTAGCGCGGCGAGCGTTTCGAAATACGATTGCAGCAACCTCGCGTGGCGTCCGATGTCCCCCAGCAGCACTAATCGCTTGCGTAGTTCTTGATTTTCGCCAACGATGAACTGGCGGCGCTCATCCGGAGTTCTTAGCCCGTCCCTGCCCTTCTGCGCAATCAGGGAATCGGCTTCAATCGCAGCTGTGCCGGCTTCATCGAGAACGGCTTGGCTCGCCTTTGTGTAGGCTGTTCCCGCTTGGGCGAAATTATGAAACTGCGTCAGCCGGGCTGCAGCACAGCCGCTCGTGATTTGCAGCAAACCTGCGAGAAACAGTGCGGTCAATGCTGGAGGCAGCGAGCCTCGGCGACAAATGGATCCACCCGTTCCATTCCCCGGAATGTGATTCCTGAACGCCATTTCTACTCCTCCCACCGCAGTTCCGTACGCGGCGTCAAGTAAGGACGCCGAATCTCTTGGCGGCGAAGTCGAGGACGCGCGTTCCCGCGTAGCCACCGACAATGCCAACAACGAACACGCTCATATCATAAGGCTGTGAGCAATCATGGAAAGCGTTCGGGGGACGACGGCAAAGACGCACAGCCAGACGAGAACGATAGCGCCGACAATACCGATGAAGATCCTCCACCAAATGGAGCCCTTCAGCGTATCTTTTGCGGCGATACCCCCGATCGCCC
>Ga0209375_1003453_pt1 | contig 11020 bp, 9 predicted proteins | sample GraSoiAngelo_131_FD_185888 | JGI IMG/M metagenome (GOLD analysis project Ga0209375, IMG submission 185888) | Grasslands soil microbial communities from the Angelo Coastal Reserve, California, USA - 14_0929_02_30cm (SPAdes) (version 2) | ecosystem: Environmental > Terrestrial > Soil > Grasslands ...
ATTGGAATCAGCCCGGCCCAGCGGCCGAAGAACAGCGTGATGAGGAGCAGCGTGACCGCATGGGTGATCCCGGCAATGGGCGTCCGACCACCGTTCCTGACGTTCGTCGCCGTGCGGGCAATCGCCCCGGTGGCCGGGATTCCGCCGAACAGCGGGGAGGCGATGTTCGCGATCCCTTGCGCCACGAGCTCCATGTTCGAGCGATGACGACCCCCGATCATGCCGTCCGCCACCACCGCGGAAAGCAGTGACTCGACGGCGCCGAGCAGCGCGATGGTGAACGCCGCGCCCATCAACCCGGGCATCTGGTGGAAGGTGACCGCCGGGAGCGCGGGAGCCGGCAGGGCCGCGTTGATCACGCCGAACCGGCTGCCGATGGTCGCCACCGGCAAGTGGAGCAGCTGCACGGCGGCGGTGGTGGCGATGAGCGCTACGAATGGACTGGGGATGCGCCGGTTGACCCGCGGCCAGAGGATGATGATCGCCAGCGTGGCGAGCGACACCGCCACGGCCCACGCGTTGACGGAGGCAAAGTGCGCCGCGACGGTGCGCCAGCGCGCCAGGAACTCGACGGGCACCGGGCCCTCGAGCCCGAGGAAGTCCTTCACTTCCCCCGAGAAAATGATCAGGGCGATCCCGCTCGTGAAGCCGATGGTGACGGGATAGGGAATGAACTTGATGGCGGCGCCCAGCCGGGCGAGGCCGAAACCCACGAGGATCACGCCCGCCATGAGGGTCGCCATGGCCAGACCCTCCACCCCGTGGCGCTGCACGATTGCGTAGACGATGACGACAAAGGCGCCCGTGGGCCCGCCGATTTGCACGCGGGAGCCGCCCAGCGCGGAGATGAGAAACCCCGCGACGATGGCGGTGAACAGCCCGCGCTCGGGGCTGACCCCGCTCGCGATCGCGAACGCGATGGCGAGCGGGAGCGCCACGATGCCGACGATGATCCCCGCGCTCAGATCGGCGAGGAATTGCTCGCGAGTGTAGCCCGCGAGCGTCGTGACGAGCTTCGGGACGAGCCTCTCCAGATCCCCTGGCCGGAAAGCGACGCAGAGAATCTAACGAGGCTGCTTCTTGTTACCGGGCGAGCCCGAGCACGTAGTCCAGCGAGAACCGCCCCGGTCCGATTGCCGCGACGGCGAGGGCCGTCACGATGAGCACCAGGTTGTACTCGTATCCGCCGTCCTGCACGAAGAAGCCCTTCGGCCCGTGCACCTTGGCGATCGCCACGGCCATCGTGGCCAGCACCAGCAGGCCCGCCAGCGGCGTCAGTAGTCCCAGCAGGAAAAGGAACCCCGCGGCCAGCTCTCCCCCCACCGCCAGGGCGGTCCAGAACCGCGCCGGCCGGAATCCCATGCTCCCGATGAACCCGGCGGCACCCCCGAACCCCGGACCGCCGAATGCCCCGAACGCCTTCTGCGCGCCGTGCGCCAGGAACACCGCCCCCAGCACCAGCCGCAGGGCCAGTAATCCCAGATCAGCAAACATTCGATACCTCCTGGAAATTGTCTCGAAATCGAGATACTTTACATCGAACAACATCCGGAACAACTTCTCAGGCTGGGAGGTTCCTCGGGGTGGAATGAAAGCTTCCTCGAACCGTGTGGACGTGCCGCTCCACCTGTGGGTGGTGCTGGCCCGGGCGTTCGACGCCGTGGAACGACACTCGCGTGCGAGCATCGGGCGCTTCGGCTTGGGCACGACCGAGTTCGGGGTGTTGGAGGTGCTGTACCACAAGGGCGAGCTGCCGGTGTGCGAAGTACAACGCCGCATCCTGGTCGAGTCGTCGAGCACCACATATGTGGTGGACAAGCTCGTGAAACGTGGCCTGGTGCGGCGACGTCACAGCAATGCGGACCGCCGGGAGGTCCTGCTGACGCTGACGCCCGCGGGACGGCGGTTGATCCAGGCGATCTTTCCAACGCATGCCGCCGCGATGCGGCAGGCCGTCGCCGCACTGCCGCCGCGCGAGCAGGCCCAGGCTGTCCGGTTGCTACGCGCGCTCGGGCTGGGGGCGGCCAGGCGGCTGGACGCCGCCGAGGGCGGCTAGAGCCCCTGCCGGAAGCGTAGCCCCAGCGTGCGATAGCGGAAGGCTTCGCTCGTCACGTGGGCCGCGTTTGTGGCCGCTCCGCTGTTGGTGATCGAGCCGACCAGGGCGATTTCGTTGTTCGCGCCCCAGTCGCGTGACAGTGAGAGCCCGACATGCCATTCGGTCTGGTGAGGGGCCGGGGGTGACCCGAACGCTTGTACCTGCTGCGACCCCAACCCGCCGTCGGCCCGCAGGCCCCAGCGGTTTCGCTGCCACTGGTATACTGCGCGGCCTTCGATCACACTGAAGCGGACCGGTGTGAAGTAGAGGCCCAGCCTGGGCTCGCGATAGCCCATCACGCGGGCAAACGGGCCGATCTGGAGCCCTTTGACGACGCGGCCGAGCACGGCACCTACGGCCGAGTAGCGCCGGTTGCGGTCCGAGAACCAGGCGCCGCCGCCGCCGCCGGAGACCGACCAGCCCGGACCGGGCGATATGTCGAAGCTGAAGTCGACGGCGTCGATCGTCAGGTCCTGGCGCATGAGGCCGGCGGTCTCGTCGAACGGCGTGCGGGAGTAGCCCACACTCACCGCGGCATAGCGTGCCGGCCGCAGCCCCAGCCCGAGCTCGGCGGTGAACGGGGTGCGCGCCGCCACAACGTCCGGTTGTATGCGACGTACCCCCAAGCCAGCCCGCAGCACCGCGCCGTGTCCCAGCGCCGCAATGACGTTGCCACCCGCCCAGTAGCTCGACCCGTCCCCCGCTTGGTCGGTGGCGTGTCGCCAGCCCGCGCGTAGCCTGCCGCGCAGATCGGAGCCGAGCGAGGCCGTGACGGTCGCCTCCTGCGCCAGGAAATCATTCTTGTCCGAGTCGCTCGCTCCATCGACGTTAGTCGCGATCTCTGGCCGGAGCGCGGCACGCACGGCCCGCGCGAGATCACGGACCGCGCGGTCCTCGGGGGCGACGGCGCGCGCCCGCGTCGCATACACCTCGGCGAGATCGGGTTGACCCTTCCAGTAGAGGGTCTGTGCCAGCCCGACCAAGAGCTCCGGATCGTCGGGATGCCGTTCCAAGGCCGTACGCCACAGCGCTTCGGCCCGGTCCAGGTCCCCGCCCCACGCGATGGTGCGCGCCCGCCCCGCGAGGGCGTCCGCGCGATCCGGGAATCGCAGCAGCACCGAGTCATACAAGGCCTCGGAAGCCGCCGTCCGGCCCGCCCAGGCGAGCACCTGGGCCTGTGTCACGATGATGTCGGGATCGTGCGGGTCGATCCGGCGCAGCTTGGCAAAACGCGCCAGCGAGCGGACCAGCTTCCCGTCCCAGCTGTCGAGGATCGCGAGTCGGTACAGGGCCCGCTCGTTGGATGAGTCGGCTGCGAGGACGCGCTCGTAGCTCGCCCGGGCTGCGGCGTAATCCCCTCGCTGAAACGCCTGGTCCGCCGCCGGCAGCTGCGCGGCCAGGGGGGGCCGGACCACGAACGCGAGAGTCACCGCCAGGGCGAGGTGGCGCGTCACCAGGACCCCCACACCTCGCGCATGGCGTCGTACGCGGGCTTCAAGCGCTCGTGCCACGTGGGTACCTCCCAGGTCGGCCAGGCGTATGTCTGCCCGGCGTCGAGTCGCGCCACGACGCCACCATGGGATCGGTCCAGTGCCGCCACGTCGAACCGAAACCCATCGGTCACGGCGGTTTCAAACGTCCCGTTCCGGCGGTAGCGCACCATCACATGGCGCGAGGAGGGATCGGTGACGTTCAGGAGCCCCCAGGCAATTCGGAGCTCCACGAGCCCCGCGGTGCGGTCCACGTACCAGTCCGCCAGGGTCGACTCCGACGACCGGCCGTGGCGCAGCCGTCCGCGGTTTACGCCTCGCGCAGGGTAGGTTCGGCCGCTCCGCGCAATGCGCCAGCGGTTGGTCGTGACGAACAGCGAGTCGAACGCCCCGTCGCTCCGAACTTTGTCGACTCCAGCCGCCTCATTATGGAAGCGGTCGAGGCCGGTCGGCCCCATCCCGCTCCGCGGCCCGAGGAACGGGTTGTACCACGGCGCCACCATGAGCTGCGCGTCGCTGGTGTCGTTCAGGACGAGCGCGAACTCGCATCCCACGTCGCCTGTAGGCCCCGCCACGCCCGGCAGCCGGAACTGACCGCGGTCGCGGCGGTACGTGTCGATCCCGATGACGTAGCGGGCCGAATCGAACTCCGGTCGGCCGGCGAGCGCCACATACAGATAGGACGGGTCGGCCCCGGCGCGCAAGACGAGCGAGTCGCCGCGGGCCAGCACCGAAAGCGCCCGCCACACGGCTGGGTCGCCTCCGGGCGCGGGCGTCGCGTCCGCCGACACCCCCCCGTACTCGCCCATGAGCCCGTAGTGCTGCTCCGCGTCCTCCACGTTGTGCCACAGACGACTCCGCTCCGGCGGGACTTCCAGATCGATCGTCACCCAGGTGTGCTTGAACCATTCGTCGAGCCAGGCGAACAGCACTCCCCCTGCCGCCCCCGCCGCGCGCACCTCCCGCGTGAGCCGTGCGTCGATATCGGCCATCGCGCGCTCGTCGTGCCCGCCGTGGCCCATCCCGTCGGTCTCTAAATGCGACACGCCCCGCGAGGAGGGAACGCCGTACTCCGCGATCAAGAGGGGTCGTCCCGCGTGATGTTGCTTGAGGGCGTGCAGGTAGCCGAAGTAGCGAGACCGGCCCTCGGCTGACGCGGCCGCGCCGTAGGCCGAATCGAGGTCGATGAAGTCGGGATAGTAGGGGTACGCGTGATACGACGCGAAATACCCCGCGAGGTCCGCGGGCGTCGTGTGCACCAGCATGGCATCGAGCGATTCGCGGTCGTTGTCGTACTCCTTGAGCCGCGGATTGGGCGGGAATCCATAGCGGCGACGCAGCCCCTGCTCCTCTTCGAGTGTGGGCTCCGTCGGGTGGACGAGGGGGTCGAGCGTGGGCCAGTTGGTGTACGCGATGGGACGCTGGGCGTGATACGTATCCCACTCGTACGCGACCAGGTAATCGCACTGCTCCGCCATCCACGCATCGGCCGGGCTGCCCCGATCGAGCTCGAGAAACCGACCGGCGAACGCGGTGCGGTCGCGCCGCCGCGCGTTGTAGACCCTGATTGAAAACGGCTCCCATTCCCGGCCGATGATGAACCCCAGGGCGTGGTTTGACACGTCGCTCTCATAGCGGCCGAACGCGTGCCCCGGCCGCGCCGCGATCAAGGCGTGCCCGTGCACCAGGTCCACCACGCGCCGCATCTCGCCACGGAAGTCCGCCTTCCAGCCGGGCGCATCGTAGTCGGCCCGCGGCGGCAGCTCGGTCCACACGCCGTGCAGCAGCCACAGGGCGCGATCCGGGTGCGCGTCGTTCCACGTTTTGAGCGCCCGGTAGAAGGCGGGCGGAAGAATCGTGTAGACGCGGACAGCGTTAGCGTGCGCGCCCGCGATCAGCTCGAGCCAACGGCCGTACGTCGAATCGTCGGTGGGAAACTCGGAGGGGAAGTGGCCGGGAAGCGCGACGCCGAGATTGATACCCTTCACGTAAAACGGTCGCCACCCAGCGTTCGTGTAGATCTCGAAGCCGTCCCCCGCCGTCCGGGCCGGCACATCAGGGTCGACCGGCCGCACCACGGCGGGGAGTGCCAGCCCACTGTCGATCCCGAGCGCCAGGAGCTGGAGCTCGGCGTCCTCATATCCGGGGGCGAGGCGTAGCGTGCGACGCCACGCGTCGGCCGCCGCAGCGCGCTGGCCCAGGCGCGAGCGGGCCAAGCCGAGCCCATACCACGCCTCGGCGTCGCTCGCGTCGCTCGCGACGGCCCGAACGAAGCGCTCGGCAGCGCCGCGCGGCTGACTGTGCCGCAGCAGGACGAAACCGAGCCCGATTTGCGTCGCGTGATCACCTGGGCACAGAGAATCGGCGGCCGCGAAGTGCGTCGCCGCCTGAGCGATCGCCTCGCTGCGGTAGGCCTGCCAACCCGCGGCCGTCTCGCGGCCTGCCGCCGCGGCGTGCGGACACGGCGCGGGGACCTGCGAGCCGAGCGCCACGAGCAGCATGAGCATTGCGGGTGGGTCAAGATAATGAAAAGCCAGGAGCGTGCCGGAATCAGTGGAACGTCACGCCCAAACCGACATCGACCACGTGCTGCTTCCAGCCCCTCGCCGTCGCGAATCCCCCGCCGTTCAACGGCACGTCGAAATCTCCGAGCGCGCCGAACACAAAGTTCACGACCGGGGAGAGCGACACGTCGCGTCCGACCCGAATGTCGTACCCGGCCCCGGCCGTGAGCCCCAATCCCGTGCCCTCTGAAGCGGGGAAGGTGTTCGCATGATAGCTGGAAACGCCGACACCGCCCGTGACGAAGAATCCACTCCGCGTGGCCGGGTACAGGTAAACCGACGCCGTGACATTGGCGATCGTCTCGGTTAGTCCCGCGTTGCTACGGGACCAGGCGTTGATCGCCCCGCCGATGAGCAAGTTGCGGCTAGGCGCCCCGCCGAGTTTCACGAACCCCGTGATTCCGCCAACACTGGAGCTGTCCACGCAGTTGTCGCACGTGATGTTGGCGGCGCCGTAGCCCAACCCGAAGCCGATCCAGAAGCCGTCGCGGCGCTGCGGATACTGCGCCCGCGCCGCAGTCGCCGCGCAGGACAAAAGGGCGAGCAGGGCGATGACTCGCGCTGTCGAATGCATGGGCCCTCCTTGGCCGGTGACGGCTGGGAGTTCAGGCGACTTCCATGCCCGACGCGGCGAGCATGCGGCCGAGGTGGCAGTGTCCCCGCGACCGGTCAACCGAGCGTCCCCCGTGTGCGGGCGCTGCGCCGCCGCTTCGACCCCGCGGCGATCCTGGCCTCCCCCCCCAACCGGGCTAACCCGATAGGACGGCGGTGAATCCATCTCTCTGCACGACTTGCAGACTGGCGACAGCGGCATATAGTATGCTGTGCGTAGCCAATTGCTATCTGATACTAATTTCGAGCATTTGATGCACGATTCCGTTGACACCGTGTCCCACGGGGGGCTAGCTTCTCCATTATGAAACTCATCACCACTATCGTTCGGCCCGAACGCCTGCCCGAAGTCAAGGCGGCGCTGTTCCAGGCCGGCGTCACCGGGATCACACTGAGTCGCGTGAGCGGTCACGGGGGCGAGCAGGAGATCGTGAGCCAGTACCGCGGTACCACGGTCGTCATGGAGTTTCACGAGAAGGTCAAGATCGAGATGGTGTGCTCCGAGCCGTTCGTCGAGCCGTGCATCAAAGCGATCCTGGCGTCCGCCCGCACCGGCGAAGTGGGCGACGGGAAGATCTTCGTCCAAGCGATCGAGCGCGTGATTCGGATTCGCACAGGCGAGAACGACAACGCGGCGCTCACCGCCGTGAACGCGGACGTCGTCCAGCGCGCGGCGATCGAGAGCGCGCACCATGCGGGCGCAGTCGCCGGCGGGGAGGAATCATGAACGCCATCTCCGCGGGCGATACCGCTTGGGTCCTCACCTCCAGTGCGCTGGTGATGGTGATGACGGTGGGCCTCGCGTTTTTCTATGGCGGACTGGTGCGGCCCAAGAATGCCCTCAACACGATGATGATGAGCGTCGTCGCGCTGGGCCTGATCAGCGTGCAATGGGTATTGGTCGGCTACTCCATCGCATTCGGGCACGGCACTGCCTGGTGGGGCGGGCTCTCCTGGCTCGGCTTCAAGGGCGTGGGCTTGGATCCCGACCCCGCGTACGGGTCCACGATCCCGTTACAGGCGCACGCGATGTTCCAGCTGATGTTCGCGATCATCACGCCGGCGCTGATCTCCGGCGCGATCGTGGAGCGCATGCGGTTCCGCGCCTACGTCGTGTTCCTCGTCCTCTGGGCCACGTTCGTGTACGACCCACTCGCCCACTGGGTGTGGGGGTCGGGCGGGTGGCTGGCAAAGCTCGGCGCGCTCGACTTCGCCGGCGGCACGGTAGTCCACATCAGCGCCGGCGTGTCCGCGCTCGTGGCCGCCAGCATGCTCGGGCCCCGGAAGGACTTCAAGCGCACCGCGATCGTGCCCCACAACGTCCCGCTCGTGCTGCTCGGCGCGGGGCTCCTGTGGTTCGGCTGGTTCGGATTCAATGCGGGATCCGCGCTCGCCGCGAACGGGCTCGCCGCCCTCGCGTTCACGAACACCAACACCGCCGCCGCGACGGCAATGGTCGCGTGGGTGTGCCTCGACCTGCTGCGCACCGGGAAGGCGACCGCCGTGGGCGCCGCGACGGGCCTCGTGGTCGGCCTCGTCGGCATCACGCCGGCGGCGGGCTACATCACCGCGCCGGCCTCACTCGTCGTGGGCGCGCTGGCTGCGCTCGTGAGCTACACCGCCATCCAGATCCGCGCGAAGACCCGGCTCGATGACTCGTTGGACGTATTCTCCTGCCACGGGCTCGCAGGAGTGGCTGGGGCACTGCTGACGGGCGTCTTCGCCACGAAACTGGCGAACCCGGCGGGCGGCGACGGCTGGCTGGCCGGCAACTTCGCCCAGATGGGCGTGCAGCTCGTCGCGATCCTCGCCGCCGTGGCGATTGCCGCCGTCGGCACGGCGATTATCATGGCGCTGGTGCAGGCGACGCTCGGTGCCAAGGCCGGCGTGCGGGAGCAGCTCTCCGGGCTCGACCTCAGCGAACATGGTGAGGAAGCGTACTTCGGCGAGCAGGGGGCAACGCCTTCGCCGGGCGTCTCGCTCGGCCAAGGGGTGATCGTGTCGGCTGCCCCGCCCGAGCGGGCAAAAGCGGCGGCCGTCGCGGGCTAGCGTCGGTCGTCGATTCGACGGGTCCTAAGGGGCCCCTGCTTGGTTGTCGCGGAGGAGCGCGTCGACCAGCGTCACCAGGCTCGCGGGCTCGAACGGCTTCGTGAGAAAGCGGTCGGCCCCCAGGGCCACCGCGTGTCCTCCGACATCGATCGACCCCGCGCTCTTGACCCCAGACATTGCGACGATCTTCACCGCCGGCCATTCACGGCGCAACCGGCCGATCGTTTGCAGCCCACCCTGCCCGGGCATGAAGATGTCCACGATCACCACGTCGGCGGCGTGTCGCTTGTACGCGTGGACCCCCGCGTCGCCGTCCGCCGCCTGCCGGACCTCGTGGCCGGCGTGCTCCAGATGCTTCGTCAGCGCTTGCCGGAGCGTGACGTCGTCGTCGATGATCAGGATTCGGGCCATGCTTCACCGGTCTTCGTTCGCTGCACAATGTAACGGGCCGCGTGCTCCCTGGCACCTTTGGAGGCGTCGCGGCGTTTTATAACCTGCATACCGTGCCGTTGTCGACGTTGCAGGTGAAGGGAGAGGATATGTTGTTACCACTGCTGTTGCTCCATGCTTTGGGCGCCCCTGTGGCGCCCGCGTCCACACGCCAAGTCGCCGCGGACCCACCCGTGCGCGTGTGGTTCAATTCTGACGGCGACTATCAGTTCGGTGACCGGGCGAAGGTCTACGCCCAAACCGCCGAGGACGGCAATCTGGTCGTGTTGCGGGCGGACGCCGGAGGGCGCGTGCGGGTGCTGTTTCCCGTCGATCCCGCGGGCGATCAGCGGGTCCGTGCCGGCAAGAAGTACGAGCTGAAGGGACGCGGAGGGCGCGAAGCGTTCGTCGCCGATGACACGACCGGCCATGGAACGGTGCTCGCCGCGGTCGCGGAGACGCCGTTCCGGTTCGACCAGTTCGAGAAGAACGGGCACTGGGATTACGGCGCGCTCGACGATTCGACCGTGCACACCGATCCCGAAGCCGCCCTGATGGACCTCGCTCAGCGGATGCAGGGGAGTGAAACCGGAGGGCACTTCGATTACGACGTGGCCAGCTACACGGTATCACCGACGCCGCGCTATGTCGGGTTGGTGCATCCGTACGGGTGGAACGGTTGGTGGGACCCCTGGTACGGCGGGTACTGGTATGGGCCGAGGGTGGGTCTCGGGTTACGGTTCGGCGGACCGTTCTTCGGTCCGGGGCGGTGGCACCGCTAGAGCGAGCGGGAAGCGCTAGAAGTCGAAGGGGGGAGGGTCCGTGGCCCTCTCCCCTGCTGTTTATCGAGAGGCGCCGGTCGGAATCGAACCGACGAATAGAGGTTTTGCAGACCTCTGCCTTACCACTTGGCTACGGCGCCGAGCTATGCAGGGCTTGAACTTACCACGTCAGGGGCTGCCGGAGAACCCACGCGGTCGCTACGGCAAAAATGTCGAGTGGATGGAAAAGGTCGGCGGCGAGCAATACCGCCGATGATCCTCAGTCATCCGAATGATCACGATAACCGCTCTTTTTCATCCAGCTCGGCACTGGCGGCGTCGGCACGCGCGCCGGCTTGGGAGCGACTCGCTGAGCCGGAGTCGACGCCGGAATCGAGGTGCGGACTTTGGAGCTCGTCGGATAGCTCGCCGGATTTTGGAGAACGCTGTCGAGATTGCCGACCTTCATCGGATGCTGCTGCACCATGGCAGCCAGGGCAGCGGCGAGTTGATCGATTTCCTGCGATCCGATACGCCGTAATTGCTCCCAAATCGCCGATCGACCAACCTGGAGGAAGTCTTCGCGCACGAAGATCAGATTGTCGCCGGTATGAAAACGTTCCCACAGGGTGACATCCCTCGCCAGCGCCGCCAGCGATAGATAAATGACGAGAGCTGAAAAGCGATCAATCTCTTGGCCGTAGTCTTGCTCGCTCCGTTCGGGATGTTGGTAGGCACGGTGGCCGATTTCCGTGGCGTGGCGGCCGCTTAACGCCGGCACCCACATGCCGTCGTAGTCCACCAAGTGGATCGATCCGCCGCGCACCAGGATATTACCGTGCTGTAAATCGCCGTGCGCCATCTGAGCGGCTTCGAGGTGGCGAACGAGTATCGCCCATTTTGCCCGCAATGCCGCCAGTGCGGCCGGATAGCGTAGATGCTTCTCAATATGACTGTGCAGAAGGTCGCCATCCGCCCATTGCATTTTGACGATCGGGAACCAGCTGGAGCGAATTTGGA
>Ga0209375_1003462_pt1 | contig 10999 bp, 10 predicted proteins | sample GraSoiAngelo_131_FD_185888 | JGI IMG/M metagenome (GOLD analysis project Ga0209375, IMG submission 185888) | Grasslands soil microbial communities from the Angelo Coastal Reserve, California, USA - 14_0929_02_30cm (SPAdes) (version 2) | ecosystem: Environmental > Terrestrial > Soil > Grasslands ...
AGACGTGGCGAACATCTGATCGTCACGCCCGGCGGTGCACAGGAAGCCTGCCGGCGCTGGGACGATTCCTACCGCGTGCACTGGGGCGAGCACGTCGGGTACGTGCGGCTCGCGGTCAAGTACGGGCTGCCGATCGTGCCGGTCGGCGCCGCGGGCGCCGACGGCACCTACATCGGGCTCAACGACGGCCCCGCGTTCGGCCGCCGGCTCGGCATCCCGAAGAACTACGCCTACCTCGCGTGGCTCGGCCTCGGACCACTCGGCCTCTATCCCTGGTCGCCGCCCTTCCCGGCGCACTTCCACCAGATCGTCGGCGCTCTCATCGACCCGCGTGACGACGGCGTGACGTCACCCGGCGACCGCGACGGCCTGCTCCGCGTCCACCGGCGCGTCACGGCGAGTGTTCAGGCTCTGATCGACCGCGCGCGCGAGCGCGTGCGCAACAAGGAGGCATGAAGATGACCGAGCAGCGATGGGCGATCGTCCTCGGGGCGTCGGCGGGCGTCGGTGCCGGGATCGCGCGCGCCGTCGCCCGCGATCCCGGCTGGCACGTGTTCGGGGTCCACCGCGGACATTACCCCGATGATGCGGAGACCGTCGCGGCCGACGTGCGCGCCGCCGGGCGGCGCATCGAGATGCACGTCGGCGACGCGGGGACCGCGGACGCCGCGTCCGCGATCGCCGCGCGCTTCAAGACGATCGCGGGTCCACACAGCGTCGGTCTCCTCGTGCACTCGCTCTCCGGCGCGTCGTTGGGCCACTTCCTCGACACGCATGACGACCAGCTCACGCCCCGCCAGTTCGAGAAGACCTTCAACTACCTCGCACACTCGTTCGCGTACTGGGCCCAGGCGCTGCATCGTCTCGATCTGCTCGCACCGAACGCCCGCCTGCTCGGGCTCACCAATGTCCTCCACGACTCCCTCCTCGACAACGCCGGGCTCATCGCGGCGGCCAAGGCGGCGCTGGACATGTACGTCCGGCACCTCGCCATCGAGCTCGGACCATTCGGGCACCGTGTGAACCTGCTCAAGTTCCCGACCGTCGTCACCCCGGCGTTGCATGCCCTGCTCGGTCCCGCGGCGATCCGCCGCATCGAGGAAGTCCATCGCGGCCTGATCCCGGCGGGCCGCATCTGCACCGTCGAGGACGTCGCCCGGTTCGTGTCCCTGCTCGCGCGGCCGGAGACCGACTGGCTGAACGGCGCGATGATCGACTTCACCGGCGGGATGATGCTCCGGCTGCTGGACGTCGTCCTGCAGCCGGACTCGAGCCATCTGCGACACCGCGGTCCCGCACGCGCGGCGACCGCCTGAAAGGAGAACGCACACATGGAGCTGCACGAGATCCACCCACGAGTCGACGCGGCCGTACGGAAGCTCAGCAAGCGCGGCGTCACCTCCGATGCGATCAACGAGGCGCTCGCGGCGGCCTTCGTGGATCTCTTCGAGGTGAACGGCCAGGCGGTCAGACCCAGCTCTCCCTACGGCAACTACAGCGACGGCATCCGGCTCGGCTTTTACACCGACAGAGACCCGCTGCTGCGCAGCGACAGCCGCGAGTACGTCGTTCTCACTCTGCTCGCCAGCGAGCAGGCCGAGCGAAACCTGGGCCTGCATGTGTTCATCGCTCTCGTGAACGGCATCACGCCGGCCGAAGTCGTCCACATCATGTTTCTCACCGGCGTGTACCGCGGGATCAACGTGCTCACCAATGGTCTCCGCGTCGTCGCCAAGACCTTCGACGCGGTCATCGCGGCGGCGGACGCCCCACCCACGGCCACGGGCGACCGAAGCGCGATCACCGGCGAGGTCATCCGGAAGGTCCTGTCGGCGTTCCCGGACCCGAAGTACGATGAGGCCAAGAAGAACCTGGAAGGCGACCGCGGCGGCGATGGCGGCAAGGGTTGGTGAACCGACCTACCGGATAGCCGGCGAACGGAAGCTCAGGCAGTAGTAGAAGCTGCTCACCTGCGTCACCCGCACGTCGGTAGCGCCGCGGGGGACGTGCTCGACCGGCACGCGGGCCACCCCGTCGAGCAGCGTGATCCAGTGAAACATCCACCACTGGTACCACCCGGCCGCCGGATCCAGATGCTCGTCCACGACGACGATCGGCGTACCCGGACGGGCGACACGCGCCATCTCGGCGAGGGCGCGGGCCGGATCCCGATAGGTGGCGATGCCGCCGACGTGGAGGACCCGGTCGAAGCTCGCGTCGGCGAACGGCAGGGCGTGGGCGTCACCGAGCAGCAGGTAGACGGGCGGGCCATCCCACGTCGCGAGCCGCCGCCGGCACTGCCGGAGCATCTGGGTGCTGAAATCGACGCCCCAGATCTCGACGTCGACGCCGGCCGGCGCGTGATGGGCGAGATGAGGCAGATTGCCGCCGCCGCCGATGCCGACGTCGAGGATCCGCGCGGGCCCTGCGTCCACCCGCCCCTGCGCGATGGCCTCCACCTCGAGCCGCGGCATGTAGTTTTCGCGGACCTCCTCCTCGGTGGCGAGCATCGCCAGGGGCAGTCCGTAGCGCACGCCGAGGTCGTGGAACGGAGCGAACAGCTCGTACACCACCCGGACGAAGGCCTCGAACCCATACACGGCGGTCGCCTCGAGCAAATGTGGCATGCCTTGTTCGACCGGCCAGGGTCGGGCACAGGAGCCGCAGTGCAGGTTGCCGGCGTGGAGCCGGCCGTTCCACATCGTCCCAATGTAGCTGAGCGAGCCGTTGCAGCGGGGGCAGCGAAGGAAAGGAACCTGCTCCGGCGTCATGCCACCGATGATTCCCGCCAGATCACCGTGCTCGCATCCTCCTGGAGCGCGCGGACGCGTGCGAGCTCCCAGGTGCATCCGATCCGGCCGAAGACGCCCGCGGCATCGGTCAAGTGCTGCCGGCGCTCGGGCCTTCCTGGCGCGAGGTGCCGGCCGATCTCCGCGTGCGCACTTCCCAGCTCGTAGGGCATCCGCAATCGTGTGGCCGCCGCCGCCGCTCGGCGCCAACGCATCATCGCAGCCCGCCGTCGTCCCAGGTGCCAGGCGAGGCTCCCGCTCGCGAGCAGCGCCCCGGGTCGCCCGATCGGGAACATGCGCGCATAGCGGCGGGCGGCCCCGAGAACCCCCTCGATCTCCTCGACCAGACGGCGTCGTTGCGCTTGGCTCCGATCGTCTTCGAGGAAGGCGAACAGCACCTCGAGGGTCAGCGTGATCGCCGGCAACATCCAATAGGCCACGGGGGCCGTCGCCCGGACGAGCGCCGCCGCGCGCAGGACGGCCTCGAAGGCAGCGCTCGAGTCGCCCGTGCGCAGGCACGCCGCCGCATAGATCGCGAGGATGATCGTGTGCTCGCTGCGTGCGCTCAGCTGGTCGATCGACTCGAAGCGCGCCAGTGCCTCCCGGCACCGCGGCAGGGCCTCCGCGAAACGCCCCATGCGTACGAGGGCCAGCGAGATGGTGAGGTGGGCGTCGGCACGTATCTGGAGGTTGCCGCTCCGCAGCGTGGTCTCTAGGGCAACGCGGGAATGCGCCAGCGCCGCATCGTACTCGCCTCGGAACGTCTCGAGCAAGGCGCTCATATTCTTGCTCTCTTCGAACAACCGCAGATCGCCCACCTCCTGCGAGAGCGCGCACGCGCGCGCGGCGGCGGCGGCGGCAGGATCCCACTCGGCGAACGACAGCCGGAAGACGGCCACGCGCGCCAGCACCCACGCGCGGTCGGCATCGGAGCCGTGCGCCTCCGCGATATCGACCGCCCGGCGATATGCCGCCTCCCCGAGCCGCTTCGCCGACGCCATGCCAGCGAGCAAGGACCCGAGGCTGTAGGCCCGCGCCAGCTCGGGCGAGGGGCCGCCTGGCTCGCTCTCGTTCATCATCCGGAGGATGGACCAGGCGAGTGGTGCGCCTTCGATCGAGTAGAAGTAGGTGTCGATCAGGCGCATCAGCACGCGCGCCACCGGTCCAATCGTTCGCCGCGCCCGCGCGGGGTCGCTCGAGCGGGGGGTGACGAGCAGCTGGGCAGCGCGCAGCCCGATCTCGCGCACGATCGCGACGATCGTCGATCCTTGGGGGGACGGGCAACCGAAGAGTCGAAGGGCACGCTGCCCGTGCTCGCGCGCCTGCCGCAGGTCTCCGAGCCGGAAGTACGCGTCGGTGAGGGCGCCTTCGACCACGCCGCACCGGAAGCTCGGCGCGTCCGGATCGACGCGCGCGCTCGGGTTCAGGGCAAGCCGCGGGCCCCATCGTCGAGGCCCGCGCCGCGGGGGCGATTCGGGCTGGAGGAGATCGAGCGCGCGGGTGAGGTGCTCCACCGCCTCCCGACAGGCGCCGCTGTCGAGCGCGAGCATGCCGGCCCGGACCGCGTACTCGCCTTCGCGCTCGGTGTTGCCGGCCTCGCGCCAGTGGTAGGCGAGCGCCATCACGGCGTCGCTGCGACCCGACACGGGACTCTCCATCGTCTCGGCGATACGATGATGCAGGGTGCGCAGCGTCTCCGCCGGCAGGTCTCGAATGATCTGCTCGCGCAGCTTGTCGTGCGAGAACCACCATGATCGGTCATGGACGTCGAGAACGGCCGCCGCCGCGCACTGCGCGGTCCACATCGAGAGGTCGACCTCGGGGTGGATCGCTTGCAGGACAACGGGATCGATCACGCGCCCGCACACCGCAGCGGTCCGGAGGGCGGGGACGGCGCCGGGCGGCACGCGACTCAGGCGGCGGCGCACCATCCGCTGCATGCCGCCGGACAGGACGCGCTTCGGCAATGGGCCCCCACCGATCCCCTCCAGCCCCCCGCGGTTTTCTGCCAGTGCGCGGACGACCTCGACGAGGAGGAAGGGGATGCCCTCCGTCTCGCGCGTCAGCAGCGCGAGCACCTCCGGTCGGAGAACATGACCGCCGATCATCGCCGCGCTGAGCGCCTCGATCTCCGCGGCGCTGAGCCGCCCCAGTCGGAGCAGCGACAGGCCGCTCACCTCGCGCTCGAGGTTCGGCGCCTCGTCGTCGCGACAGCTCCCCAGCAGGACGAGCCCCAGTGTCGGTGCGACACGCGCCAGCCACTCGAGGAGGCGGAGGCTCTCGCTGCCTGCCCATTGCAGATCCTCGAGAATCACCAGCACCGTGCCACTCTGCGCGCGGAAGAGCTCCTCCACGACGAGCAGGAGACGGGTCTGTGCGGCTTCGGCGGAGAGCGCCGGCGCCTGGGTGGCGTCGCGCGCGAGGAGCTGCTCGATGTCGGGGACGATTCCACGCAGGACGGCCACGTCCTCGTCGCTCAGGCGCACGCGTAACGCAGCGTGGGTCACCACCTCACGCCAGGCGTGATACGGCGCACCGCCCTCGGCACGCGCCTGACCCCGCAGCACGGTCACCCCCTGCACCAGCGCGCGGGTTCGGATCTCGTCGAGCAACCGCGACTTGCCGACCCCACTCTCCCCCGCGATCAGCCAGGCGCTGCCGCTCGCCTGCGCGGCGTCCCGCACGGCGTCCATCAGCCGGGCGATCTCCTCCCGGCGGCCGACGAATGGAGCGGCTTGGAGGAAGCTCTCCCGCGTCGCCACGGTCTCCACGGTGAGCGCCTGGCCGAGCGCGGCGGCGAGGGCGTACACGGTCTCGTCCGCGGATGCGTAGCGATTCCTCGGGTTCTTCGCCAGGAGCCGCGCGAGCACGGGGCGCAGACGGTCATCGAGCTCGTCGCCAGCGCACGGCAGGACTGTTTCCCGGATGTGCGCCTCGAGCCTGACGCGATCATGCAGGTCGAAGGGATACTCGCCGATCAGCAGCTCGTAGGCCACCATCCCCAACGCGTACAGATCCGTGGCGATGGTGATCTGCTCCCCACGCAGCATTTCCGGCGCCATGTATGGGAATGTGCCGACCCACGAGGTCCCGGGCGGCTCGAGTGCTTCCAGGTACGTCGAGAGCCCGAAGTCGAGCACCTTCACCTGCCCGTCGACCACCACGACGTTGTCGGGCTTGAGGTCGCGGTGCAGAATCCCGTGGCGATGGAGATACGCGAGCGCGCGGAGCATCTGCACGATGAGATCGATCTGCACCGACATCGGATGATGGCGCCCGGCTTCGATGATGTTCAGCGCGTTCTCTTCGAGGTCCATGGTGAAGAACGGCATGCCATGCTCATCGAAACCATAGTCGAGCACACTGATGATGTTCGGGTGGCGGAGCGATGCCAGCAGGCTGAACTCGTGCGCCAGGTCGAGGCGCACCTCGCTGAGGCTGCGGCCCTTCCGGTTGGTTGCACGACCGGTCCGGATGCTCTTCAGCGTGAGGACGCGTCCCGTCGAGCGGTCGAGCGCCCGGTAGACGGTCCCCATCCCCCCGCTCCCGATCTCGTTGAGGATCCGGTACCGACCACCGAGCAGCTCGGGGGACACGGAGCCGACCTCCTCTGCCCGCCCGCTCGGCATTGCCGCAGAGAGCCGACCGAGCACGCGGCGCCAGGAGCTCTTCAGCTCGGTCGGCATCGCACGGACTCCCAGACCCCCAGGCGTGCGGGACTTCCGATCGGGCCCGTCGCGGTGGTACGAAGGTACTCGAAGGCGCCGCACCCGTGGGCCTCGAGCTCAGACTCCTCGATCCGGCGGTTCTCGCCGATCCTTACCCGCTGCTGCATCGGCTGCGCGCCGAGGCGCCGGTCCGTTGGGACGAGACGCAGCGGGTGTGGACGCTGGCGCGCTACCGAGATGCGCTGTTCGCGCTCCGCGAGGACGGCATCTTCTCGAGCGCAATTCACGGCGGAGGCGGCGTCCTCGACACGTCGAGCTGGTTCGTTTTCCACGACCCTCCCCGCCACACGCGGCTCCGGAATCTCGTCGCAGCGGCGTTCACACCCGCCGTCGTGGAGCGCCTGCGGTCGCGGGTGCAGGCGATAGTCGACCTCCTGCTCGACCGCTTGGCCGAGGCCGGCACGGGCGATCTCGTGGCGAACTTCGCCTTTCCCCTTCCGGCGATGGTGATCAGCGAACTGCTCGGCGTGCCGGCCGCCGACCTCGACCGGGTCAAGACGTGGTCCGCAGACCTCGCCGCGCTCGGCAGCACGGTGAAGGTGGCCGCCGACAGGGCAGACAGGATCCGACGCGCACAGCAGAGTGCCGCCGCCCTCAACGATTACTTCCGCCACGTCGTGCGTCATCGTCGCGAGGGACGCGACGACGATCTGGTGAGCGGCCTCGTGCGCGCACAGACCGACGGCGCGCGGCTCGAGGAGGACGAGCTGGTCGAGACTTGCACGTTCCTGCTGTTCACCGGGCACGAGACGACCACCAACCTGATCGGCAACGGCATGCTCGCGTTGCTGCGGCATCCCGACGCGCTGCGCGCGCTGCATCGCGACCCGGATCTCCTCCGGTCCGCGGTCGAGGAGCTGCTGCGCTTCGATAGCCCCGTCCAGGTCCGGGTCCGCGTCGTCCAGGCGGACGTGGAGATCGGAGGCCGGACCCTCCGCCGAGGAGAACGGGTGTGGATCCTGCTCGGGGCAGCGAATCGTGATCCCGAGCGATTCTCGGAGCCAGACCGGTTGCTGCTCGATCGCCCGGACAACCGGCACGTCGCGTTCGGCTACGGGATCCACTTCTGCCTCGGCGCCGCCCTGGCACGCCTCGAGGGTACGCTCGCGATCGGGACGCTGGCGCACCGATTTCCCAACCTGCAGCTGGCCACCGACACTCCGACCTGGCGGGCGAACCCGACGATGCGGGGGCTGGACGCACTCCCGGTCGCCGTCCGCTGACATCGGACCGACAGGATTCGCGGCGCTAGCGGCGGTGACGCGTCCGCCGCCCGCAGCAAGCGGTCCCCGCTGTCTTCGCCGCCGCGCGCCGCGCCCCTGACCGCCCGGCGACTCAGTCGCTCGATGCGTCATCAGCGGCGCGCAGCTCCCGGAAGCGATCATGCCCCTCACCGCAACCCGGGAACACCGTCAGGCTCCGAGGACGTGAGGGTACATCCGAAGGGCTGTGCTGAAAGGAAGCGTATAGGCTCTCGACTTCGTTCAGATGCCGCCCTGACTTTGCCGTCCCCAACGCCAAATACGCCACGGACGAAGCTCCGGTCAAGGGACAAGGCGCACGGGGAAAAGGCGTACAGGGAGGTTGGCTTTCCAGCTACATGTCCCAGGTCCGACGCCCCGCTTGCGTGCTGAGGAAGGTAGTCGCCAGCATGTCCTCGCGACGCCTAGATGAGATGATCTATTGAGTGACCGCACTCCAGGGAGGCTCCTAGTGCGTGTCTGGTTCACCGAGGGACACGACCCGCACGACCTCCGCGAGGCGGCGCCTCGCGCCGAGCCGCCTCAGCCCTGCCGGAACCACCCCTGCATCGCGGTGGCGATCATCATGTCGCCCTGCAGCTTGAGCTTGCCGGTCATGAAGGCCTGCACCGGAGGCAGCTTGCCGGCGACCAGGCGGAGGAAGTCGGGGAGCGCCAGCGTGAGGGTGACGCGCGCCGCGTCGGCCCGGCCCTTCACGACCTCGCACTTCCCGCCCGCGATCTTCAGCTGGTAGGTGTGCGGCGCGCCGGCCACGGTCACGTCGTACTGGACGATCGCGCTCTGGCCTGCCGTCTTGTCGGGCAGGAACGCCTCCGCCATGCCCTGGAAGACGTCGTCGAGGACGCCCTCGACGCCGCGCTCCTCCACCCCGCGCGTGATCTCTTCGTCCGAGCGCCCCTCGATCAACGCGGCCAGCTCGGCCCGGCGTACCTCGATCGATCGGTCCGACATGTTACGTTCCCTGGCCTACTCGCGCGCGCGCGTCAAGACGGTGGAGCGCGACGGCACGCGGTTTCGCGCATTGACTTTCTCCCCCGGGCAGGGGATCGTGACGCGAAGGAGACCTCATGGCGACAGGGCATTTCGCTCCGTGTCCGCACTGCAACGCTCCGCTCTCGTACCTCGAAGGGGCCGCTGGCAGCACGATGACCCCCGCGTGTCCACGCTGCCGCCGGCCGATCACGGTGTCGCGGGCCACCTTCTTGATGGCCGATCACTCCCGCCCGGTTCCCAGAGCACCCAAGGGCAAGTAGCGCGGGCGCGCGGCGCCGCGCGCGCGTGGGGCCGATGCGCTATCGCCCGGGCGCTCGGAGACGTCCCACGCCGGGCACGAATCGCCCGACCCGCGCCGCATAGCGTCGGTACTCCTCCCCGTACGTCCGCGCGAGGTAGGCCTCCTCGTCCCGCACGTGACGCCGGATGCCGAGCCCCGCCCCGATGAGCAGCCCGAGCGAGATCCAGCTCGGCAGGAGGAGCGCGAAGCCCAGGAGCGCCGTCAGCATGGCGACGTAGATCGGGTTGCGCGAGTAGCGGTACAAGCCGCCCGTCACGAGCCCCGGGCGTGCGCCTTCGTCGATGCCGACGCGCCACGAGGCGCCGAGGTCCAGCTGCGCCGCCAGCATCAGCGCCGTGGCCCCGAGGACCATCACGGTCCCCGTCGCGCGCAGCACGGCAGCGGTGGCGGGAGCGAGCGGCACGAGGCCCGGGAGCCGGCGCGGCGCCACGGCAGCCAGAGCGGCCTCGGCAAGCAGCGCGACGGCGAGCACGACGAAGAGCGCTTCGCGGAGGTGCTGGCCGAGGCGGCCGGAGCGGAAGAGCACGATCCCCGAGGAACCGTAGCGGCGGAGCTGCACCCAGGTGCGCCAGCCAAACCCGAGCCCGTAGAAGACGAGCACCGCGATCAGCGGCAACGCGCTGGCGACCACGGACGAGCGCTACAGCCGCCCGGTCAGCGGGATGACGATGGTACGCTGCTGAGGCTCGTCGGTCTTCACCGTGATGCGCGAATTCACGGGACCACGACCCGGCTTCCCGGTGTATCGGACCGCGAGGTCGTACTCGCGCCCCTTCGCGATCGCGCTCGTCGTCGCCTTGAACTCCGGATCGCTCGAGGCGACCTCCAGGATCTTCAGCGTGCCGCCCCCGGGCTTGCTGATCTTCACGTGCAGCACGGGCGCTTCGGGCCCGGGCTGCACCTCGAGCCGCTGCGGCACGACCTGCACCGGCCCCGTCACGGACAAAACCGCGCGGATGGTGACCGTCTCCGCCTTCGGCTGATTCGTGCTGAGCTTCACGATCGCGATCGAGGAGCCCACCGGTGCCTTCGGCGTGGGCGTGATCGTCACCACATAGCGGTTGCTCCCCGAGGCGACCGGCCGGCCATGCGCACCCTGCGCCGGGTGGCGCGCGGCGGGCGTCGGCGGGTCGGGCCGGACCGCCACCCGGACCGAGGGGTCCGCCTGCACGGCGAGGATGTCGAACGCCTTCCCGTCTCCCGCCGACACGGTGAGCTCCGTCGGCTTGGGCTCCCCGACGGTCGTCCGGAGCACGGGAGTGTTGCTGGGGGCGACGTCGATCACGGGCACGATGTCGGCCTTCAGCAGCAGGACGACCGGGCGCGCGCCGGGATCGCCCGTCGTCACCTGCACGCTCTTCGTGATCGGCCCCTTGTAGTGGGACGTGTCGAGGCTGGCCGTCACCTTTCCCACCCCACCGGGGGGGATGACCTTGTCGAACTCGGTCACGGTGCAGCCTCAGCCAGGCTTCGCGTTGATGCTCAGCTCGCCCGGCCCGACGTTCTTGAGGACGAACTCGTGGCGGACGGTGACACCCCGATCGACCTTGCCCGCGTCGTACACCGCCTCCGGCACCTCGAGGCCTCCCGCCGCCGGCGCCGTTGCGGGGGCGTCGGCGGCGCGCGCCACCGAGGCGAGGGAGAAGAGCAGCAGCGCCGCGAGTGCCGTCCTCATGGCCATGCGTTGTAGGCGCGGCTGCGTATGCGGTCAACCGGCAGGTCGCGGCGGCGCGCGAGGCGGGACGGCGTTGTCTTGAATCTCGACCGGAACCCCTTTAGCGTGACGGACGTGATCAAGGAACGAGACCGGTCCGATCCGGACTGGTGCGCCATCGCGGGTGATGAGCTCGCTCGGTGGAAGGCAAGGTCGTACGCCGACCTCCGGGCAACGTTGTCGGACGTGGTCGCTTACGACCGTGAGGGACC
>Ga0209375_1003470_pt1 | contig 10978 bp, 11 predicted proteins | sample GraSoiAngelo_131_FD_185888 | JGI IMG/M metagenome (GOLD analysis project Ga0209375, IMG submission 185888) | Grasslands soil microbial communities from the Angelo Coastal Reserve, California, USA - 14_0929_02_30cm (SPAdes) (version 2) | ecosystem: Environmental > Terrestrial > Soil > Grasslands ...
AGATCAGCGATCATTTGATCGCTACTATGTCATCATAGTCACTACACCGCTGCTATCGGCGCCCTCGGGAGCAGCAGGTCGATCAAAGACCGCCGTGGCTCCCACTCCGGACCCGCGAAGCGAACCGAGGCCGGGTCACGGTCGAGCAGGGTGACGATGACTTCGCCGACGATGCGCCCGCCGACCGGGCCCAACCGCTCACCAGACGTGGTCACCGCCGCCTCTCGCAGGACGTAGTACCAGAGCGGGGTTTCGCCCGTCCATCCCATGACACGCAGTCCCACTTCGTCGCGCGTCAGCGGCGTGACACCGAAGCGCCGTGCCACGGCTTCACCGGACGGCAATCCCACGCCTTGCCCGCGCTGCAGATCGCGCACGGCGAGCGAGTGGTATTCAGCGATCTCGGTTTCGCCCGTAATCGCGACCGGGAGCTGGATCAGGGGACGAACCAGTCGGCCATCGATCTTTTTTGCCCGTTGCGCGGCGTCACTCCCCGGCGCATCGAACAGGAGCGTCCAATCGACCCTGCGTTCGCGTGGCACCGGTCGAAAGCCGAGCAGGTCGGGAAACAGCGGGACGGGATCCGTCTCTCGATTCAGCTGGTAGCGCTGACGAATCTGACAGTGGCCGTAACGGTACGCCGCGTCGGCGAACTCGAGTGGGATGAATACGTCTCCCTCCGGACGGAACCAGCGTGGTCCGTCCGCAATGATTTCGTTGACCAGCGGTCGGCCGACGAGCGATGGCAGAAATTCATCGAGGACGGCCCGCTGATAGTGCCACCGCATTTCACGGGCCGCCGTGTCGAACACCGCGGGTTCCGATACCCCGCGTCGGCGCGCCTCGTCCGCGAAGGCGTTGTGCGCCTTCAACATTGTGAGATGCAGCTGCGCCATCAACATGTGGGAGTCGTTCCGCGGGTCGCCGATGATCGCGATGCCTTCGGCGTTCCGCGGCACGTCGGCCCCGTCCACACCGAGCAAGAACTTCGCGGGATCCTCGCGCTGAAACAGGAATGGATGTCCCACCGGGCCGTCGCCGTACAGGCATTCGAGGTTCAGTTGCGGGGCGCGGGCGTTGCGCAGCGCGCGAGGATCGACATGGCTGTGGAGCGCCGATCGATCGGCCGTGATGTCATGGGCGACGAACTGGCCGAAGATCGGCCAGCCGGCGGCGACGCTGCTGAGAGAGGTCGCTGTATCGGCGAGATCGCCGCAGTCGCACAGTCCCCCAGCGCGACCGAGGGCGTGAAGGAACGCCTCGTCGGCTGCGAACGCCGGGAGGTCCGGAAGCATACGCGCATATCTGGCGGGCCCGAATGCGGCATCCACCGGCCGGCGAACCCGCGACGGCGCCAGGCAATGCGTCACAGCATGACCAAGCCTCGCCGCAATCCCGTCGCCACCGCTTCCGCCCGGTTCGCGGCCTCGAGCTTCTCGTAGATCGCGGCGAGATGGGTCTTGACGGTGTGCTCCGATATGCCGAGCCGCACAGCAATCTCCTTGTTCACGAGCCCTTCGGCGAGCAGCGTCAGGATCTCCTGTTCCCGCGGGGTCAGAATATGGTCTCCGGTATCGACGGGCGCACGCGCGCCGTCGCGGGACGTGCCATCGAGCAGCGCCCCCGCCAAGGCGGCCGGCAGCGACGCGAGCCCAGCCGCCGCCGCCCGAACCGCCGCACGGATCTCCTGCGGTGAGGCATGGCGTGACAGCACGGCCCGCGCGCCCGCGCGCAGCGCCCCAACTCCGGCCTCGCCATCGAGATCCTCCAGCAGTGCGACAACCGGCGCCGGGTCGCGGCTCGGCCCTTGCCCGAGCAGCACGGGGAGGGACAGATGAGACTGGGGTCCGGAATCGAGCAGGATGACGTCGGGCGACTCGGGAGAGTCGGAGGACGGGAGGAGGACCAGGCCGGGGTCTTGCGCCACGACGTGCTCGAGCGCCCTCCGGCTGCCGGAGGTCGGCGACACGATGAGCACTCGTATCACGGGGCCACCGGCGCGTGGGAGCGTCGTACCCATGCCTCGACCGCCGCGGCGGGGACCGCCAGCGCCAGGTTGCCCTGCATCATGGTGTTGACGCCGACGAGTCTTCCCGTGGCATCGGCCAGTGGGCCCCCCGAGAACCCGGGCGCGAGGCGCACGTCAGCCCGAATCCATCGCGGCGCTCGACCCTCCCGCGCACTCTCCGTAGCCTGCACTATGCCGAGCGTGGCCGCGCCCACGAGCCCGCCCGGATGACCGATCGCGATCACCAGCTCACCCACGCGCAGCGGCGGCGAGTCCCGGACCACCGTCGCTGCCATCGCGCGGCCGGGCTCGAATTCCAGGGCGGCGAGGTCGCGCTTCCGGTCCCGCGCCACGACCCGTGCGCGCGCCACGGCGCCGTCGCTGAGCTCGATGGTCGCCCGATCGCCCCGGACGACGTGGGCGTTCGTGATGACGAGCCCCCGGGCCCCCGACTCTCCCCCGTTCCACAGGACGCCCGCGCCCGTCGCCGCGCCGCGCGTCCGCACTTGCGCCGTCATGCCGCCCGCGACGTCGGCCGCTCGCCTGGGGTCAGCTGGAGCATTTTCACCTGTCCTCCCCGTATCACCCGAGCCGCGAGGGGTTTGCCCACGCCCTCACCTCCGAGCTTTGCCAGGACGTCGGCTGCATCGCTCACCGCAGCGCCGCCGAGCTCGAGCAGGACGTCGCCCAGCAGCAGACCGTCCCGGTCCGCGGGTCCCCCCGGCTCCAGGCTCACGACGAGCAGGGCCACGTCGCCCTTGAGCTCCAGCTTGCGGGCGAGCGACTCCGGGACCCGCACCTGTTGCGTGCCGATTCCCAGATAAGCGCGCCGGATCGCGCCGTGTTCCAGCAGCTCGCCGACGATGCGCTCGACGGTGGCGACCGGAATCGTCACCGGCACGCCGCGCGCCAGCGCCGAGGTGTTGATGCCGAGCACGCGACCCGCCCCGTCAATCAGCGGGCCACCGGAAAACCCATCGTAGATCGCGAGATCCAACCGTAGGAGCGAGTCTATCTCTGCACCCTGCCACGTGCGCCACGGACCATCCACGCGGCTCACCACGCCCCAGCTCGCCGTGAGACTCGGCCCCGGGCGACCGAGCGCGATCACCAACTCGCCGACCTTCGGGGAGGGATCGAGTCGGAGACTCGCGGTCGAGACCTTCTGGCCGGCGAGCTTCAAGACCGCGAGGTCGGTGCCCGGGTCGCGCCCAGCGAGCGTCGCCGGGGCGGTCGTCCCATCGGGGAGCGTCGCCGTGATGTTCTCGTCGCGGCTGATCGTGTGATTCGTGGCGACGACCACGCCCGGTCGCCAATGCACGCCGCTCGCCGGAATGCGCCGCCGGGCGTGTATCGCGACGACCGCTCGACCGGCCGACTCCACGGCATCGGCGAGCTCGGTCGAAAGGGACTGCAGCACAGTGCTCATCGTTACCTCCATCACCGGCGGGCGTCAGCGCCCGCTCACATGCATCGAAGTATGGGGCACCGCCGGGATGAGCGGCATCGGCCGAACAGGCGAGGAGGTGTTATTGTCGGTGACATGACGCGCCGCAGCGATCACTTTGACGGTCGTCGGTTCTCCAATCCGAACGGCGCCAATGGCCAGCCGGTCTGGATGGTGCCGCGCATGTTGCTCACGCCGCGCACCCGGTGGCCGTCGGTCGTTCCGGTGGAACCGCGGCGGCCGCCGACCGCCGGCCCGGACGACGTGGTCGTCACCTTCGTCGGTCATGCCACGTTCCTCATTCAGGTCGCGGCCACAAACCTGTTGATCGATCCGGTGTACGCCGCGCGGGCGAGCCCGGTCGCGTTCGCGGGCCCCCGCAGGGTACGGGCGCCAGGCGTGCGATTCGACGATCTGCCCACGATCGCACTCGTGCTGCTCAGTCATAATCACTACGATCACTGCGATCTCGTCACCCTGCGGGCGCTCGAGCGACTCTACCAGCCGCTGGTCGTGACGCCGCTCGGTAACGGCCGGCTGCTGCGATCGGCTGGCATCGGTCACGTCGAGGAAATCGACTGGTGGCAGAAGGCGGGCGAGGCACCGCTCCCGATCACCCTGACGCCCGCTCAGCACTTCTCGTCGCGCAACATGTTCGATCGCAACCGCGCGCTGTGGGGCGGGTTCCTGATCGAGGCCGGTGGGCGCCGCATCCTCTTCGCCGGAGACTCGGGCTACGGCCCGCACTTTCGGGAGATCGCCGCGCGGCTGGGCCCGATCGACCTCGCCCTACTCCCCATCGGGGCCTACGAGCCACGCTGGTTCATGAAGGACATTCACATGAATCCGGCGGAAGCCGTACAGGCGCACCTCGATCTGGCGGCGCGGCAGAGCATCGCCATGCATTGCGGCACGTTCCAATTGACCCCGGAGGGAATCGACGAGCCGGTGCGCGAGCTGACACAGGCGCTGCGCGAGCGCGCTGTGCCGGCGGAGCGGTTTCGGACGGTGGAAGTGGGAGAGTCGGTCTCGCTTCCTAGCTTGCGGCCCGCGGTGAGGCGAACTTCCCTAACATGACGACGCGAGCCTGCGTGAGGAGATGACGGGATCCGACCTGGGGAAGGTGGGACAAGAGCAGCCGGCGTCGCTCCCGCTGCTCCTGCTGCTGTTGACGGTCACCACGGGATTGATCGACGCGGTGAGCGTGCTCGGGCTCGGACGAGTGTTTACCGCGAACATGACCGGCAACGTGGTTTTTCTGGGATTCGCGCTCGCGCGCGTGCCGGGCTTCTCGCTGGTGAGGTCTCTGGCCGCGCTCGCTGCCTTCCTCGCCGGGGCCGTGATCGGGGGGCGGCTCGCCATACGGCTCGAGGGTTCGCGCGGTCGCTGGCTCGCGACCGTCGCTGCCGTCGAGTCGAGCCTCCTCTTCGCCGCCGCGCTCACGGCCATTGGATATGACGGCGAGCACCTCGCCCCCGTCGCCCGCCTGTACTCGCTGATCGGGCTCACGGCCGTGGCCATGGGCCTGCGCAACGCGACCGTGCGCCGGCTGGCAGTACCCGACCTGACCACGACCGTGCTCACTCTGACGCTGGCCGGGCTCGGCGCGGACTCGTCCCTCGCGGGCGGCTCCAACCCCAGGTTTGCACGCCGCGTCGGCTCGGTCGCCGCCATGCTGGCCGGCGCCGTGGCGGGCGGCCTGTTGGTCTTATTGGTCGGCGTCGCCTGGCCGCTTGCCGTGAGCGGCGCAATCACGCTGCTCGCGACGCTGATCTATGTGGCCCGAGCTGCTCCACCGTCTACCCTCTCATGGTAAGCTTCGACCATGCCTGCGCCGAGTATTGAAAGCGTTGCGGCCGACGCCTGGCCGTCACTCCCGCTCGACCGCTGGCGGGACACGTACGACACGCTGCACCTGTGGACACAGCTCGCCGGCAAGCTGGCGCTCGCCTTGTCGCCGCTCACGAACCACTACTGGAACACCGCCCTCCAGATAACGCCCCGCGGGCTCGCCACGCTGCCGCTCACCGTCGACCGGCGCGCCGTCACGGTCGCGTTCGACTTCGTCGCGCATCAGCTCACCGTCGACGGCTCGGACGGGCGGCACGCCGCGGTTCCCCTCGCGCCGCGGTCGGTGGCCGAGTTCTATCGGCTGGTCATGGAGGCGCTGGCGCGTGTAGATGTCCGCGCCCGGATCTGGACCATGCCGGTCGAAGTCCCGAACCCCATTCGCTTCGAGGCGGACACCGTCCATCACGCGTACGATGCCGGCGCGGCGCGGGCCTTGTGGCAGCTGCTGGTCCAGATCAAGCGGGTCCTGGAGCTGTTCCGCAGCCGGTTCGTCGGCAAGACGAGCCCGGTCCACCTCTGGTGGGGGAGCTTCGATCTCGCCCACACGCGGTTCTCGGGCCGGCGGGCCCCCCGCCACCCGGGTGGTCTCCCCAACCTCGCCGACGCCGTGACACGCGAGGCGTACTCGCACGAGTGCATCAGCGTCGGGTGGTGGCTCGGCGGAGGAGGCGCGCCGATTCTGGAGCCCGCGTTCTATGCCTATGCCTATCCCGAGCCGCCCGGCTGCCCCGATGCCGTCATCGCCCCGGTCGGCGCGAGCTACGATCTGCGGATGCACGAGTGGATCCTGCCCTACGAGGCGGTGCGGCGCGCCCCGGATCCGGGTGCCGCGCTCCTCGAGTTTGCGCAGAGCACCTACCAGGCGGCGGCGGACTTAGGCGGATGGGAGCGGGCGCTGCTCGAGCGCTAGCGGGTCGAGTTCCCGGAGACCCGCGGCGCCTCCTTCACGTACTTGTCGAGAAACTCGAGCGCCGTGCGGTATGCCTTGATGTTGTTCTCCTTTTTGATGAACCCGTGGCCCTCGTCGGGAAACACCACGTACTCCGCCACGCCGCCGCGGTGGCGCACCGCCTCCACGATCTGGTCGGACTCGACCTTCAACACCCGGGGGTCGTTCGCCCCCTGGAGCACCAGCAGCGGCTTCCGGATCTCGTCCGCGTGAAACAGGGGCGAGATGCGGTACAGCCGCACCGAGTCCGCCCCGTTGGGGTCGCCCAGCTCGGCATAGAGCGCCTTGCGGAACGACTCCCACCACGCCGGGATGCTGCGCATCGTGCGCACCCAATTCGAGATCCCGAAGAAGTCGACGCCCGCGGCGAACGCGTCGGGGCGGAACGTCACCGCCGCGAGCGTGAGATAGCCGCCGTAGCTGCCGCCCGCCACCGCCACGCGGCTCGTGTCCACGTAGCCCAGGGTCGCGAGGTAACGCTTCGCCCACACGAGATCGTCCAGGTCGGCCTCCCCGTGCCGCTGGTCGTCCAGCTTGTCGAACGTCTTCCCGTAGCCACCGCTGCCGCGGTTGTTCACCGCCAGCACCACGTAGCCGTGATTCGCGAGGTACTGCAGGAACGGACTGTACCCGACGCGCGACTGGCCGCCCGGGCCGCCGTGGATCCACAGCGCCGCGGGCGCCCGGTCGGCCGCGGACGCTTGGAGCGGCCGATAGAGCAGGGACGGGATCGCGAGCCCGTCGTACGACGGGAACCGCACCACCTGCGCCTCCACCAGGTTCGCGGGATCGACGTCGGGGCTCAGGTTCTGCGTCAGCCGGCGCAGCGCGCCCGTCCCGAGGTCGAGCACATAGAGGTTGCTCGGCGCGCGACTGCCGTTCACATACAGCGCCATCGACCGCTCGCTCGGCGAGATCTGCACGCCCCGGATCTCGCCCATGGGAACGCGCGGCAGGGTGACCCGGCGGTGCGTCGCCGCCTCGTACAGCCGGATCTCGGTGCGGGCGTCGGCGTTGATGCCGGCGACCAGGTACTTACCGTGCTTGGAGAAGTACGCGAAATCGACGTCCCAGCTCGGCCGTTCCACCGTGTCGCGCCGCCCGGTCGCCAGGTCGTAGCGCGCGAGCCAGGCGAACTCGCTACCCTCGTCGGTCGTGTAGTACAGGTATTTCCCGTCCGGGCTGAACGCCTGGGGGTTGTATTGCACGTCGCCTGCGTGCGGGCTCAGGTGCCGCACCTCACCCGTTTGCATGTCCCGGAGATACATCTCGCTGTTCTGGGTGGTGAGCGGGCGCTGCAGCGCCATCCAGTGCCGGTCAGACGAGATCGCCGCGACCTGGTAGCCGACCGTGTCCCGAAACACGAGCCGGGGCGTGAGGGTCGCGACCGGCATCTCGTACACGTCGAAGAAGCGCCGATCGCGGCCGTTCGTGGCGTAGTAGAACGAGCTGTCGTCCCCGGTCCAGTCGACGAACACGGCCTTGAGGCTGTCGCCCGGCGTGAGATCACGCGCCGTACCGGTGGTGTCGAGGAGATAGAGGTGGTCGTTTTCGTTGCCGCCGTCGCCCTGCAGGTAGAGCACGCGGCGGTCGTGCGGCAGATAGCCCACGGTGAAGATGCCGTCCGTCGTCGAGTGGGTTCGCGCCTGCGGCTTGCCGCCTGCTGCGGGGATCTCGTACGCGTTGAACACGCCCGACTGGTTGCTCGTCACGAGGATCGCGCGCTCGTCCGGCGAGAACGACGCGCCGACCATCGAGGTTGTGTTCATGAACTGCTCGATCGTGTACCGGGGCACGGGACGGGCAGGTCCGGCGCGCTGCGCGGCCGCTGCGCTGGGAATGGCACTCGCGAGCGCGAGCAGCAGTGGGATCACGCGGCCAGACGAGGGTGGGCAAAGCACGGGGCGCTCCAGCGGAGGACGCTGCCAATGTAGCTCCCGGGACCATGGGCCGCGGAAGTCGGGACGCCCCATCACTACGCCACCGATTCTGCCTCTGGGGTCGTGCTGACCGCGTTCACGGGCTGCTCATGACCGCCCCTGCCGCCGCCTGCGCGAAGGCCACCGCCGACGGCCAGCGCTCCGCGGGCTCGGGATGGAGGGCCCGCGCAACCACCTCGGCCAATTCGCGGGAACAGACCGGGCGGAGCCAGTGCACCGGGATGGGCGGGCGCAGCAGACGTTGGATCCGAAGCTCCGGGACGGTTGCCCCCGCGTGGGGGAGGCGACCCGTGAGCATCTCGTAAAACACGACGCCCAGGGCATAGATGTCGCTCGCGGGACCTAGCGCATCGCCCAGCAGCTGGTCTGGGCTCATGTAGGCGAGGGTGCCCGGTTGGAACCCGTCGGCTGCCAAGAGCTGGGCCATCTCGTGGGCGACGCCGAAGTCGAGCACCTTCACGTCGCCCCCTGGACCCAGCATGATGTTCTGCGGCTTGAGGTCGCGGTGGAGAATGCCGATCCAGTGCACATGGTTCAACGCGTCAGCCACGACGCGCAGCACACGTATGGCCTCCGGGAGCGGGAAGGGTCCGCCGCGCCGCAGTCGCTGTGCCACCGTCTCACCCGCCACGTACTCCATCGCGAGGAGGAACTGGCCGTCGGGCAGGCGGTCGAAATCGTAGACCTGAGCGACTCCCGGATGGCGCACCCTGGCGACGAGCAGCGCCTCCTGTCTGAAGCGCTGCTCGGCGTCGGGATCGTCCTCACACAGTGGAGGACAGAGCACCTTCACGGCGGTGAGGCGGCCGAGGTGGACGTGCTCCGCGAGGTAGACGGTCCCCATGCCACCGGCTCCGAGACGGCGCAGCACCCGGTACCGCCCGGCGAGCAACTCCCCGACCCGGTCGCCGGCCAAGCGCGGGCGTCCGCCGTTCTCGTCCATGCGCTGTCCCGACTCCAGGACGACGTCGCGCATCGTGCCCTTAAGGTCGAAGACCACGGTCCCCTCCATCAGATTCCACTGATTCCACCAACCCGAATTCCCTTTGGACCGTGTCCCGGCCGATCCACACCACCTTGGCACCGCACATGATGGCGTCCACGGCGTATGGCGTGCGTCCGAACGACTGTGCGTCCGAAGTCGGGACCTGAGTGCCCGGGAAGTAATACCAGCAGCGCTCACCCGTGGGGTGACTGTGGATCATGCCGACCGTCCCCGTCCACCCGGCTTCCTCGCACGTGGTTTCCGGCACGACCTCCGTCGCTGTAGACCGCAACGGGCGCACATCCGCTGGAGCGATGCGGTCCACGCGAACCGCGCCGTCGCGGATCTCCCCGATCATGCAGCCCAGGAACTCCGTGTGAAACGACCGATATTGGAGTGTGAGCAACCGCACGGCCTGGTCGGACAGCACCAACGCCCGCACGGCCGGCAGCCGCGGCGTAGTCAGTGACGGGCCCACGGTTGGTGTCGTGAGCGCACCACTCAGAGTGATGCTGATGAGCGATCGAAAAGCGTGGGCCCTCTGCAGCTTCATGCGACTCAGCACTGCCACTGACGCATCAGGGCGCCCGGCGTGATGCGGTAGGCTCGCTTGAAGAGGCGGGTGAAGTGAGCCTGGTCGGCGAAGCCCGTGCGCTGTGCTATTCCTGAGAGGTCGGCTCCGCACAGCTCGAGCAGCCGCCGTGCGCGCTCGAGACGAAGCCACAACAGATATTGATGTGGCGCCTGGCCCATCGTCTCCTTGAACGCGCGCGCAAAGTGCGCCGGCGACAGTCCGACCTCGCGCGCCAGCATCTCGACCGTCAACCGCGCATCCAATCGGGCGTCGATCATCTCCAGCACCCGGCGCCTGGCCACCCCCGAGAGTCCTCCCCGCACGCGGAGCGGCCGTTCCCGCTCGACGCCCGCGTGCCTGACCAGGAGGTGACCAAGCGCGGTCGTCACAGCCTCGACGACGGCCAGGCCGCGGGGATTCCGGTTGTCCGCCTCGTCTTTGAGCGTCATCATGAGCCTGGCGATCTGCGGTGCTGCGACGCCGTACGTGCGTCGCAGGCGCACCGGCTGGTCTTCACCGGGCGACCGCCCCATCAGTCGACCGAGGTGCAGCGCGTCGATCGACACACGGAGATACGAGAGGGCGCTGTTCAGACGCAGCGTGAGCGGGTCGAGGCCCGGACTCACCCAGACACTCAACGGGGGGATCGTGAATTGCTTGAAGCCGGTCGCTCCCTTCACTTCGAGCGTCAGCGGCTTCGTGTCGAGGTTGAGTGACAGGTAGTGCTGATCCCCCACGACGTCGTCGACGGCCGCGACATCGTTCTTCCCGGCTTCCAGGAGGACGCCGGGCCAATCGAGCGCCTGGCTCGTGAGCACGGCGGGCATGCTGTCGCGCCGCGTCAGGCGCCCACCGGAGATGATGGACTGTAACAAGACGCTTTGCGTGGCCGGCTCCTTCAACGGTGTAAGCATGTTCAGTTGAGCGGCAGCCCGGCCGGCTTGGGCCACAAGGCCGCGCTCCAGAGTACCTGGTGGCCGGTGATCGTGAGCCGGGCACTCGGCTCGGGCGCTCCGCTCGCACCGAGGCTCGTCCTTGCGAACTTCGTCAAGGTCCCGGCGCCCCCCACGACCCACAAGCTCCCCTCGCCATCGAACGCGAGGCCCACCGGAAGGGCCAGGGACCCGTCCGTCGAGGAGAGCACGACCTGAGGTGTGGGGGCACCCGCGACCGCCAGCTGCGCCGGGCTGAATGCGACCACGTTCCGAGCCTGGAGGCTGGCCA
>Ga0209375_1003478_pt1 | contig 10966 bp, 11 predicted proteins | sample GraSoiAngelo_131_FD_185888 | JGI IMG/M metagenome (GOLD analysis project Ga0209375, IMG submission 185888) | Grasslands soil microbial communities from the Angelo Coastal Reserve, California, USA - 14_0929_02_30cm (SPAdes) (version 2) | ecosystem: Environmental > Terrestrial > Soil > Grasslands ...
CGGAAAGCGGGAAAGAGCAGACCAACCAAAATCGCGATAATCGCAATGACAACGAGAAGCTCGATCAACGTGAAGGCAGCAGAGCGACTTGGAGTTTTCTGCATCACGGCCGGATTATGATGCGCCGAAGCGGTCTTCACAATCATTTCCTTAAGTGTTTTCCTCCGCTGTCATGTTGAGCGGAGCGAAACATCTCTGACTGTCGGTTTCCGCGGATTAGCGCGTCGAAATGATCAGAGATTCTTCGCTTCGCTCAGAATGACAAAAACGCATCCATGGTCACCGTGTTAAAGTTTTTCACTTGGCATCTTTTTACCTTGCAACCGTTTTAACATTTCTAACTCATTCCCATTCCTTCATCTGCTCTGGAAACGGGCATTGCGCGCAATCGGAATTATCCCGCATACAAAAGTCCTCGTAAATCTGAAGCAAACCCTGCTGGTGCGCGACAGTTTTCAGGAATTGTTTCCGGCGTGGATTGGTTCCAAAGAGACGCGTCGCTCCCGTTTCGAGGCGGCGGTTCGATAATTGCGCCGGGAGCTTCTCATATTCCGCCCACACATTTTTCCCGAGCGATCCGGAAGGATCGAGATCGTGCGCCAGCCAAAATGGAAACAATACATTAGCCAGAATGTCGGCCGCGCGCGCTTCGCCGATCAGGGCCATTTTCTTTTGGGACATTTTGGAAGTGAGCGTGTAATGAAAATTCCAAAACGGATGATCCAGCGTTTCAAAAAAATGTTTTACTGCGGCGACACTGCTCTTACCCAAAGCACGCTGAAGACGAGGCCACTCGCGCGCCAGGATCGCCAGCGCGGCCAGCCGTCGCTGCGGATGATTCAATGGCCGTGTGCTGCTGAGGCGCCAAATTTTGGCAGGCAAAATTAGCCGCTCCAACTCGTCACGATGTGGCCACCACCCGTCCCACAACTGGCGCACATATTCGCGTGTCGATTTTTTATAAATATCGAGATCGGCAGCGCGCAGGAAGCCAGCCGTGCCAAATAACATCGATTCAATATCCGACGCAGTTTGGCGTAGCGATTTTAACGGCAACCGTTGCGTGATCAGCGTGAAAGGGAGCTTGTTTTCCTTGTAGCCGAGTGCAGTGGCCAGCTCCTGGAAAAGCACCTCGTCGCGTCCACGACTGTCAATCTTGTGGCGAATGCGTGCAGCTTTTTGTCGCAAACGAAACTGCGCTGCTGCGTTCAGTACACTGCGGACTCGTTCTTCGGGCAAATCTTTGAGTGGCGCCTGACAACGACCTGGCCGCGCCAGCGGAATATTCGCGCTGAATGCATCCGGGAGATCTGCCGGATCGATATGAACCTGTGGCACGTTGCGGTTCGATCTTGTCCGCGTGAAAAATTCGCGATCGCTCCTGTCGACGAATACGTGCAACACAGTCCCTTCGAAAGCCGGATTGGTCGCATGACCGTGTGTTTCCCAACTGCGATCCAGCAGATCGATCTCGATGCAACCGCGAAGTGGATCACCGTCATTTACCCGAATTGCAGCATCACGAAAATCAGGACCTGCTTCGCGATTCCACGTACCAAATTGAACAATATCGATCTTGTCACCGGCGGTGGTAATGAAGTGTTTGCCGAAATCTCCAGCGAACCAGCGGGCTTGCAGCTCGAGCTCTGATGGAATCCGCGGCGAGACGAACAGGGCACGCTCGCGAACGCGATCCGTATCGCGCAATTGTGCGTAACGATCGGCAAGGCTAGTCACGCGCAGATTATGAGAAAGGCAGCTATAAATGTCACGCGCGGCGTGATTCGGTTTTCGGGTAGCGCCCGCGTGTCGCGTGCGGATGCCAGTCCGGCTCGGACCGAGTGCGTCCTCGCGATCGCGGACTTTCTTTGTGCTAGGCTAATTCGTGAGAATCTGATTTTAGAGAAAGATCGTTTCGGCGCGACGCCGAAAGTCCGAGCCGGACTGGCATTAACATGCGGGACGCGCGCGCTATCCAGCCGGGCTGGCGGATTCCGCGGCGACTTGCTCCTGTATCGCGGGTTCGCTGAGACGGCGGTGCAAATCCTGAACGATCTGTTCGACCAGAGCCGCGTGCGGTCGCGCGAAAACAAACATATACTTTGGGCCTTTTCCGCCGGCAGAAAAAATTACCAGGTTTTCGGATAGAAATTTTGGCTCACGACCGACGTCGAAACCCTCCAGATCGATCGTACCCGCAAATGGCCGCCCTGCCTTGCGCGCGACAAAAGTGATTCTGCGCGGCTCTTCACTCGTAGCGACGAGCGCGCCAAACAAATTCGCGGGAATTCGCCGGCCGCGTCCGCTTACGCATGGCACCGCCCACAGGATGGTCTCACCGAGAACGTTTTCCCTGGCGAAAATAGGCGCCAGCCGGGCCGGCAATGCCGATGGTAGATTTACCGGTGCGTCGTGATCAGCTGGGCCATTCAGTTTCCTCCAGGCCAGCCAAATCTTCACTTTCATCGCGCGTAAAATTCTTGGCGCAAAATAGAAGAATGCACCGATACAGATCAGAAAGATGACCAGGGCAAGGACGGGATTGAAGTGCACGAGAGCGAGTCCACCGAGCACGGCCGCATCTTCACCGAGACTTAGTCCAATATTTGAAAATGGTTCCGGTGACGAGTTACTGGCGAGACGCGTAGCCGCCTTTGCGGTATGTGCGACCAAGCTCGTGCCACCCGCGAGCAAAGCCACGATCACAGTAAATGCGGGACTTGGATGGCCAAGCACCTGAATTGCAAGGAGCGCGCCGCCAATGGGCCGAATCACCGTGTGAACGGCATCCCACGCCGAATCGACCCACGGAATTTTATCGGCAAAGAACTCCAGGAAATAGAGAACGCCGGCGATGGTGATGATCCACGGATTACCGAGGACCTCCAGCGATTGGTACTGCGGCGCCAGGGCGATCCAGTGAAAATGGATAGCCAGGCCGGTGGCGAAAACTGTCAGGTAAAGATTGATCCCGGCAAGCGCGGCGAGACCGAGCGCGACGGCAAGCAGATGTAGTTTTTCCACGCGGAGAATATCCTACCAGTGCACTCGTTGTCACGCGCTAGCTTAAGCAAGAATTAAATGACGAAGCTCAATGACGAATGACGAAACAATGACAATGACGAAGCACAACAAGCCATCCTGAAGCGCATTTTGATCATTTCGGATTTGGCATTCCTTCGTCATTAGACATTCGTTATTCGTCATTCATACTGCGCCATGCTCGACATTCGCCTGATTCGGGAGAAACCGGATTTTGTTCACGAGCGACTTGCGACGCGGGGCGGAGGAGACGAAGCCAGAATCGACGACGTGTTGCGCGTGGACGTCGAGCGTCGGAAAGCGGAAACCAAGTTGCAACAGTTGAACGCCGATCGCAAAAAATTGAGCAAGGAGATCGGCGGCAAAAAATCGCGCGGCGAATCGACGGACGAACTGGAGCAACAGGTTCGACAAATCGGCGAACAGATCGCCGACATAAGTACGCGCGCAACGGCTGCTGAAGACGAGCAAAATGATTTGCTTCTTCGGATCGCAAACCTGCCACACGAAAGTGTTCCAATTGGCAAAGACGCAACCGCCAATCGTGTAGTGCGTACCTGGGGCGAGAAACCGCGATTAAGCAAACCCGACGATCACATCGCTCTCGGCGCGAAGCTGCGCTTTTTAGACATGGAACGGGCCGCAAAATTGAGCGGCAGCGGTTTTATTTGTTTTACGGGCGCTGGCGCGAGGCTGGAGCGCGCGCTCATTAATTTCATGGTCGATTTGCACACGCGGGAGCATGCTTACATGGAAATCAGCCCGCCATTTTTGGTCCGGCGCGATTGCATGGTCGGCACATCGCAATTGCCGAAGTTCGAGGAAGACATGTACGCAATCGAAACAGATCCCACTCCAGGGCTACTTTTTCTTGCGCCAACTGCGGAAGTTCCACTAACGAACCTTCATCGGGAAGAGATTTTGAGCGTTGATGATCTTCCCAGGAAATTTGTTGCTTACACCCCGTGCTTCCGACGCGAAGCGGGCGCAGCGGGTCGCGAGACCCGTGGCATTCTCCGGGTGCATCAATTCGACAAGGTGGAGCTGGTCAAAGTTACAACGCCGGAAAAATCGTACGACGAATTGGAATCCCTTACGGAAAATGCGGAACGCGTGTTGCAACTGCTCGGCCTGCATTATCGAGTGGTCGAGCTTTGCTCCGGCGATCTGGGTTTTGCTGCAGCTAAGAGCTACGACATTGAAGTCTGGTCGCCGGGACAAGATGGTTATTTGGAAGTATCAAGTTGCTCAAACTGCGAAGACTTCCAGGCGCGCCGGATGCAGCTTCGATTCAAAGATCGCGACGGGAAAAACCGGTTCTGCCATACATTGAATGGTTCTGGCGTGGCGTTGCCCAGATTGTTTGCAGCCTTAATCGAGAGCTATCAGCGGCCGGATGGTTCGGTGCAGATTCCGGAAAAGTTACAGCCCTATTTTGGCGCGGAGATGATTAGCCACGAATGGGCGAAGTCGGGGCCCGCGTGATTTTAACGATTCAACGGTCGAACGTGGCGAAAAGCGATTCGTCATTCGGATTTCGTCATTATTGCAATCCAGGTATGCCGAGCCCGCCCGTGATTCTCGTCATTTCTGATTGCGCGAGCGCTTTGCCTTGTTCCACAGCCTGCTGAACCGCGCTAAGAACCATTTCTTCGAGAAATTCCACATCGTTTGGGTCAACGACTTCTTTGTCGATTTTGATGGCGAGAACGTCACCTGCGCCGTTTGCCGTCACTTTCACCTTGCCGCCAGCCGCGCTTACTTCGACCGTCTTGTTCTCCAGCTCAGCCTGAGTTTTGGCCATTTGCTCCTGCATCTTCTGCGCCTGCTTCATTAATTTATTGATGTTCATAGGATTTGGATCAGCCTTTTGTCATTCCGAGCGAAGTCGCCTGCCAAGCCGTAGCTTTATGCGAAGGATGGAGGAATCTCTGATTTCGAATGCAATGCCAGAGATGTTTCGACTCCACTTCGCTTCGCTCAACATGACAAGGTCGCAACGTCGGATTCAGGATTTTATTTGAGCATTGAACAGCCCGATGGCTTCTTGAATAAGCGGGTCCTCTTTGAATTTTTCGGATTGAGAATGCTCCGAAACCGATTCCTGCCTGCTGGGAAGACCCTCCTTTAGGGTGAGCCTCACACTCCAGTCTTTCCCGGTGATCTCGTGCAGCAATGTTTCAAGAAGTTTGCGATTAGCTTGTGTAGCCAAAATATCCATCATCGCTTTGTCGCCAGGCGCGAAACCGATCTGGAAATTGCGCCCGTCGATTCCGAGAACATGTGCGGCCGAAGCAGAATTGCGCACGAAAGCTTTTTGCCCCGGAATTTTTGCAAGAATCTTTTGCCACAGTTCATTCGCATCAGGTGAAGTTTCAGCTACGCGCGAGGGGGTCTCGCTGTAGCCGGGGTCGCTAACCCCGGCCTTCGCAGTGCGCGACTCCTCACGACCGCGGTCAGCCCGCGCGGCTACAGGTTGCGCGGACGGTCCCGCGCCCCCACCATTGCGAAGCTCGCCAAGTTTTTCGATTACCTCATCCAATGTTGCCTGTCCCAGGCTTTGGATAGCCTTGATAATTGCTACTTCGAGATGCAGCTTTTTGTTCGGAGCCCACTTCATGCGGCCTTCTGCGGCGGCAAATTGGTCAAGCAATTCAAGCAAATGGCCGGTCGTGACCAGCTCGGCATGCCTCGCGAGTGACGTTTGCACATCAGGCTCGACATCTTCCTTAAGCGCATCAGGCTTTGCCTTGAATACGAGGAGATCACGCAGGTAAGCGATCAAGTCCGACATAAGCCGCATCATGTCCTTGCCGGCGTCGCTCTGCTGATGCAGCAGATCGATCGCGCCCGGAGTCTCACCGCGCAAAATCCGTCCTGTCAGATCGGCAACTGTTTGTTCGCTTGTGAATCCGAAAACATCGAGCACATCGTTCTCACTGATTTTCTCCCCGCAAAATGCAACCAGCTGATCGAGCATCGATTCCGCGTCGCGCAAGCCACCCTCTGCGCCGCGTGCAATCGCATGTGCAGCCGCGGGCTCCAGCGCGATGTTCTCGTTTCCCGCAATAAATTGCAGATGTTTCGCGATCAGGTTCGCCGGAATGCGGTGGAGATCAAACCGCTGGCACCGACTCAGAATGGTTGGGAGAACTTTCTGCGGCTCAGTGGTCGCGAAGATGAACTTCACATGCTCGGGCGGCTCCTCGAGGGTCTTTAGAAGCGCATTGAACGCCGCTGAGGAAAGCATGTGCACTTCATCGATCAGATAAATCTTGTAACGGCCCTTGGCCGTCGCGTATCGAACGTTCTCGCGCAGTTGTCGTACATCTTCCACGCTGTTGTTGCTGGCACCGTCAATCTCGATCACGTCGAGGCTATTGCCGCCGGCAATCTCGCGGCAATTGTCGCATTCACCACATGGCGTGATGGTAGGTCCTTTTACGCAATTGAGTGACTTCGCCAGAATCCGTGCCGTCGATGTCTTGCCAACACCGCGTGGGCCAACAAACAGATACGCATGGGCGAGGCGGTTTTGCGCCACAGCATTCTTCAACGTACGCGAGACATGCGCCTGCCCGACCAGATCGTCGAACGTTTGGGGTCGATATTTTCTGGCGAAAACCTCGTAACTCACACGCTTAACCTAATAGAAAAGTTGATGGTTGGTAGCTGATAGTTGATGGATCGAAAATGAAATCGAAAAGCTTAACCCCCGTTGTGCTCCTGCTCGTGCTCGCAATCGTGCTCGATTCTTCAGCACGTGAGCCGCAGAAATCTCCGCCACCGAGACCAGCCATCGTAAGCAAGATCGTTCGCGCTCGCGATCTGGGAATTCCGTTTGAAGGAACCCCTGGAAAGTTCAATGCGATCACCGACGTCCCTGGTGTTGAAGTCGGCTACACAACGTTGATCAGCGGCGAAGGAAAACTTGAGGTCGGTAAAGGGCCGGTGCGCACCGGTGTTACTGCGATCCTTCCGCGCGGGCACGCTTCGTTGAATGATCCGGTTTACGCCGGATTCTTTAGCTTAAATGGCAACGGCGAAATGACTGGCACAGCGTGGGTTGATGAGAGCGGATTTCTCGAAGGGCCGATTGTCATCACAAACACACATAGCGTTGGAGTGGCGCGCGACGCAGTCATCGCATGGCGGATTAATCACGGTGCAGCAGACAAGACCGGCTACTGGTGGAGTCTGCCTGTAGTTGCCGAGACATGGGACGGCTGGCTTAACGACATCAATGGTTTTCACGTGAAGCCGGCGGATGTCTGGCATGCTCTCGATAGCGCGCATGGCGGCGCGCTAGAGGAGGGGAGCGTGGGCGGCGGAACAGGAATGATCTGTTACGAGTTCAAAGGTGGAAACGGGACCGCCTCGCGTAAAGTCGAGATTCGTCCAGAAGGCGCCGACAAAAACAGTTCACCGCAAAGTTTTATCGTCGGCGTGTTTCTACAGGCAAATTTCGGTCGACGCCCACAACTCACGATAGCTGGCGTCCCGGTCGGCAAAGAAATTCCCGGTGACGTCTATAAACAAGAAAGCGGCTCGTGCATCGCTGTAGTTGCAACTGACGCACCGCTACTGCCAAACCAGCTGAAGCGGCTCGCGCGCCGGGTGTCGCTCGGGCTCGCTCGGACCGGAACAATTTCCGGGAACGGCTCCGGTGATTTGTTCATCGCGTTTTCAACAGCGAATCCGAACGTCGTCAATCCGGATCAAGTTACACATCAAGTGCAAACAGTTCCCAATGATCTGATGGATCCGATTTTTGCCGGAGTCGTTCAGGCGACTGAAGAAGCGGCCGTGAACGCGTTAGTTGATAACAACTCTATGACCGGACGCGACAATCATCGGGTCGAAGCGCTGCCGCACGATCGCCTTGGCCAAATCATGAATCGTCGCCGCTGAAAACTGCGTAGCACAGCCATCTTGCCTGTGGGGCAATCGGGAGTCTCGCCTGGTTTACTGCTTCTCTTTGGCAGCCAGGATGCCCGCCAGCCTCACAGCCAAGATGGCTGGGCTCCTCCTCCTGACGGCTGCAACTAGATCATCATGATCAACACCGGCACAATCTTCGTCGCAGCTATCTCGAGAATATGGAGGGTTAACTTCTCAGCGCGTTCCTGCGACTGCGCTGGCTGGCTGTCGACGAAAACTCGGAGATCGCGTTTTTGATTTTCTACGAAGAAATTGAAGTCTTCCTTATCGATCTTTTTCTGCTTCAAAAGAACCAGGCGCTCTTCAAGTTCCTGGGCGTTTTGGCGGATTAGCTCGCTCGTGTCGCCTTTCGCTTGCGCGAGTAAATCCTGAAATTCTTTCATCGAAGCCGCGACCGATTCATCAGTGACCTGATCGAGCGCTGAGTCGAGTTCTGATCTCTTCCTGGAAGATTTCTTGCGCTTAGTTTTACCGGCCGAGGGCATGATCGTAGATCTTGTTAACATCCTTTTTCATCTCGCTTGCCAGCGCCGGAGTGACTTTGCCGCGGCTTGCTTTGCTTCGCAGATGCGCGGCATCCGCATCGAATTGTCCTTTAAGATCGACTAGCACTGGGCGGCGCGCAGTGAATTTTTCATCGCTGATGGCCTGCTGAAATTTCGCATTGCCTTGGTTTAATTTGGTGTCGAACGCGGCAGCATTGAAGCGTTTGCCAGGTACGGCGAACTCGTCGATGAATGCGAGTTCAAAATTCCGCAGGCTTTCGATTTGCGCGTCGCTTCCAGTCTTACTGAAAGTCGCAGTGCCGCAGCTCGTAATGACTACGGCCGCAGCACAGAGGAACGCGTTTCGAACAATGAGGTCCTTCGCGGCGTTGGGATTCATAAGGCGCGAGTCGTTAGGTTCACGATCTTGCGCCTACCGGCTTTTGCATGTCAAGACCCGAAAGGTCTTGAAAGCTATCTGCTCTTATTTTGTCGCTTGCTGTAGCGCGGTCGAATCATCGAGCAGGATCCATTCGACCACGGATACCGGCAGGCTTCCGTTCTTGATCAGGTCGTCATGGAATTGACCAAGCCGGAAGTTATCGCCTTGCTTATCTTTGTAACGGCCGAGCAGATTCATGATCTGCCATTTGCCGGTGATGTAGCTGATCTTCTGCGTTGGGCTGGAAGCTGCTCCTGCTGCTTCGCCCTCCGCTGCCTCACGATCCAATCCGCCTGCGTCCATGAAATATTTGACGGCTTGCTCAAAACTCCATCGGCCGGTGTGCAGATTCACATCAACTCCAATGCGAGCTGCGCGATAGCGGGACAGACGCAGGATTTGTCCCTGTGCCGGTGAGTTATTCGGATAGGCACCGGTCCGCATCAACATCTCTTCGCCGTAAAGCGCCCAGCCTTCGATGAACACGGAGTCGTCGTGCTGGCGGCGGATCTCGTCGCTTAAATGATTGGCGATTGAGAGTTGAAGAAAATGTCCGGGAATGCCTTCGTGCCCAAGAATGGGTCGTGGATCTTCAATCGCCGCGCGAATATAAAAATTCTTCGATTCCGGATCATAGGTGGGAATGAAAAAGAATCCGGTTGGGTCCTTGTCGTAAACACCGGGAGGATTCATGAAACCGCCAGGGCTGGTCGGCTTAAAAGCTTCGGGCAATTGTCGAATTTGAAACGGCCCGAGATAGTCCGGCAGGGATACCAGATTGTGTTCCTTCAAGAAACTAATCATTTCTGCCTCTCGGCCTTCGTACGCTTTCAGGAAAGATTTCTGATCGGGCGGAATGTCAGCAGCCCGTTTCGGATCTGGATCGGCTAATTTGGGATCAGGCAAGAGCGCTTCGAGGGCGCGATAACGCGCCAGCTCTGCTCGCCCAATCATCTCTACCTGTATGGCGTCGAGCGGCAGAAGCAAAACGTGCTTGAGATAATAGTTATAGTTTGCTTCGCCCATCGGCACGAAATCGACCATCTTCGGCAAGCGCTTCTCCAGCTCATCGGCGTAGCTGTGCACCGCGGTAAGGGCGGCGTCGCGCGCTTTGATCAAGTCATCGTGCTCGTTAGGCGCGAGCCCGACATCCAGCGCCATTAAGCTTTTGTTTAAGAGCGGATCGATTGAGCGCGCCGATTGGATCGCAAGCTTCGCGTAAAGTTTTACCGGTCCTTGCAAATTAGCCAGGGCTTGCTTCAACAGTGCAGGCATTTCTTTGAGACGGGCAGTGGCAGCAAGCGCGCGTTTTCTCGGCGTGTCGTATTCCTTTTTCAGCAGGGAAAAGATTCCGTCCGTGCATTCGCGGATGTAGACCTGCGGATTTGTCCGCTCGAATTTCAGAATGCGATCTCCAAAATCGATATTCTCCAATTGGGCTCGGAATAGGATCCAGTCGATGCGATCGTTCTTCGGCCAATTGTCTGTCTTCATTGCGCGCACCTTCTCCAGCAGCGAATGAACATGTTGCGTGCGCTCTGCGATTTTCGCCGGCGAATAATCGGTCAGCCGGTCGTCCCAGGTATGAAGTCCGGCTTCGCTACTGCGGACTGGATAATTCTCGTTCCGCCAGGCGTAATAATCGTTCGCCATCTTGCGTACTGCGGACTGGATAATTCTCGTTCCGCCAGGCGTAATAATCGTTCGCCATCTTGCGAAGCGTGTCAGTTGCGTTCGCACTCTGATTTTTAAAAGCGTCGTTGCTTATACCGGGCGTTGACTTTGTGATCAGCGCTTTGTTTGAAACATCCGGGTTACGTTGGGGTGGCGTTTGTGCGAGGACGACAACCGGAGCTACTGCGAATAGTGAGCAGACGAGTGATGACAAATTCATCGGACGCATGGGATGAACTGTAATCCCTCCCGCCGAATCACAAATCGCAATGCGAAGGATTCGCTGGTTCTGGCTTCGTCATTTGCTCTCTTCCAATTCTTCGAGCAACTGCTGTTTCAGGTGGCGACGCGCCGCCTTTTTGATTGCGCGCCGCTCAGCTGC